>Ga0209793_1000733_pt1 | contig 29754 bp, 31 predicted proteins | sample EBPBio122009_DNA_FD_185863 | JGI IMG/M metagenome (GOLD analysis project Ga0209793, IMG submission 185863) | Wastewater treatment Type I Accumulibacter community from EBPR Bioreactor in Madison, WI, USA - Reactor 1_2/2/2009_ DNA (SPAdes) (version 2) | ecosystem: Engineered > Bioreactor > EBPR >... | reverse complement strand
GGGGGTCGGTGGAGAACCATCTCGGCGGTGAAGCTGGGTGCGCAACGGGCAAAATCGCGACAGCCGCGTGCCCCTCTCCTGCGAAATCAAGCGCTTGGCGGCGCGTGTTTCGCCGAGGCCGCCAATCTCCCCGCCAGGGGGGAAGATAACGACGGCGGCGGCGGTTATGCCGCCGCCTTGAGTTTTCCCCGGTTGTGCGGAGCATTGAAGTCAAGCTCGGGGCCGACCGGGACGATTCCGGTCGGATTGATCGTCTTGTGGCTGCCGTAGTAGTGGCGCTTGATGTGATCCATGTCGACGGTGCCGGCGACGCCGGGAACCTGGTAGAGCTCGCGCAGATAGTTCGACAGGTTCGGATAATCGGCGATGCGGCGGAGATTGGCCTTGAAGTGGCCGACATAGACCGCGTCGAAGCGCACCAGCGTGGTGAACAGCCGCCAGTCGGCCTCGGTCAGCACATTGCCGGCGAGATAGCGCCGCTCTCCCAGCATCGCCTCGACCCGGTCGAGCGCGCCAAACAGTTCGGCGAACGCTTCCTCGTAGGCCGCCTGGGTGGTGGCGAAGCCGGACCGGTAGACGCCGTTGTTGATCGACGGGTAGACAAAGGCGTTGATGCGGTCGATCTCGCCGCGCAGCCCTTCGGGGTAGAAATCGACCGATTTGTCGGCCCATTCGTCGAACTCGGAATTCAGCATTCGGATGATCTCGGATGATTCGTTGGAGACGATCGTCTGCTGCTGCCTGTCCCACAGCACAGGCACCGTGACGCGGCCGGTATAGGCCGGGTCGGCGCGGGTGTAGACCTGGTGCAGGAAATCCAGGCCGTAGACCGTGTCGCCGGTGGCGCCGTCCCGCGCCAGGAAGGTCCAGCCGTTCTCGCCCATGAAATGGTGGACGATGGAGACCGAGATGACGTCCTCAAGCTGCTTCAGCTTGCGCACGATCAAGGTGCGGTGCGCCCACGGACAGGCGAGCGAGACATAAAGATGGTAGCGGCCGGGCTCGGCCTTGAAGCCGCGCGTGCGGCCAGGCGCCGGGCGGCCGTCGGCTGTCACCCGGTCGCGAAACTGCGATTCCTTGCGTTCGAACCGGCCCGACCTGCCGTTGTCGTACCATTTGTCGTGCCATTTGCCGTCGATGAGAAGTCCCATGCCAATCTCCTTTGCAGCCTATGTAGTGCAGCGGCGGGCAAAGCGCACGGCGACAAATCTTGAACGAACCGTCACCCGCCCCGTGGACGCGCCGAAAAATCGGTGCTAGCGGGGATTTGTGGAGCAGGACCGGTGACAGACATCCGCTTTGAACGACGACGAATCGGCTGAGCACGCCCCTTGACCGGGCGTTGATCGCGCACGCCGCCTGGCGGCTCGTCTCGAAGACAACGGACTTTTTTTCCCATGAGCGTCACCGACATCGCCTATCTGCCGGAAAACCCGGCGCACGACCACGCCATCGACCAGATCAACGAGGACGCCTTCGGGCCCGGCCGGTTCGCCCGCGCCGCCTACAAGATCCGCGAAGGCGGCCCGCATGAACGCGACCTGTCGCTGGTGGCGATCCACTGGGGCAAGGTGATCGGCTCGGTGCGCATGACCCGCATCGCCGCCGGCGAGGGCAGGGCGCTGCTGCTCGGGCCGCTGGCGGTGATCCCCGACTGGAAGAATCACGGCATCGGCCGCCGGCTGGTGGCGCTGGCGCTGGACAAGGCGCGCGAGGCGGGGCACGGCGCGGTGGTGCTGGTGGGCGACGCGCCCTATTACGGCCAGCTCGGTTTCACGCGGATGGAGTACGGCCAGATTTCGATGCCGCGCCCGGTCGACCGCGAAAGGCTGCTGGCCTATGAGCTGATCGACGGGTCGGTGGCGAAACTGCGCGGGGCGGTGGCGCACGCCGACCAGGCGGCGGCGCCGGCTTAGGCTATTTGCCGCGCAGCAGCTTTTCCCAGCGCCGCGCGCCGTGGATGACGCGCACGATTTCAACGCCGCCCGGAACCTCGCGATAGAGGATCAGGTAATTTCCGAAGACCTGGCGTCTCAATCCCGGCCGGATGTCGTCGCGGGCGAGACCGATGCCCGGCATGTCGCCAAGGCGGCGGCAGGCGATCATCAAACCGTCGAGCCAGCGTTCGGCGGCAAACGGAGCTTCGGCCGAAATGTGCGCCGCGATGCGCTCGATGTCGGCCGCCGCCCTTGGCCGCAGGCGGAACATCAGTCCGAGGCTTTCGCGGCGCCGGCGAAGAGGCGGTTGCGGATGGCGGCGAATTCAGCCTCGCCGTCGACGGCCGGACCGCTGTCGACGCCCTCGTCCCAGAGGCGGCCAATTTCGTCGAGTGCGGCTGCACGTTCGGCGCGCGCGCTGCGCCACGCGCGCAGCGCATCGCGGATGACTTCGCTGGCCGACGCATATTCGCCGCGCGCGACGACATCGCGCATCTCGGCCGCCATTTCGGGCGTCAGTGCAATGCTGATCTTTTCGACATTCGAGGGCATGGCCGCTCCGGGATTTGGTAGGAAAGATTACTACCTGACAGCAGGGGTGTCGAGGGCGGGGGAAGAAGGACGTCGAGCGATGCGGACGTCACCCCACCCGGCGGGCTTTGCCCGCCACCCTCCCCCTCAAGGGGAGGGTTGGGCGAACCGGCTTATCGCCCCTCGCGGTACCACATCGAGCCGAGCGCCAGCAACAGCAGGCCGAGGCCGACAAAGCCAGCGAACAGCGGCGTGCGGTCGACCGATTTGAGCACGCTTTCACTGGTGGTCCTGAGGCCGATCCAGTCGCGGCCGTCGGCATTGGCGCCGGCGCGCACCGGAACCAGACCCGGCAGGTCGACCGCGCCGCCGTCGGCGATGCGCCGCACCGAGCCGCCGGTGGCGTCGGCCAGCGGCTGCAGGATGTCCGTCGTCGAGACGGTGTCGGCGAATTCCGGCGCATTGACCGGGCCGACATGGGCGAGCGCGGTCAAATCGCCATTGGCGACCTGGTAGAGGCCGATCTCGCCGGTTTCGAGCGAGCCGGAAAAGACGCCGGGCTGGGTCTGCGCCAATGCGAGGTCGAGTGTCTTGCCGGACGGGCTGACGATGTGCGCCGGCCCGGCGCTGTCGGCCATGGTCTGGCGGCGCACCGTCAGCGTCATGCCCTGTCCGTCGGCGGTGAGGCGCTCCTCCTCAAGCTCAGGCTCTTTCATCAGCCAGTGGGCGATGCGGCGGTAGAGCGACACATGCGGGCCGCCGCCCTCGAAACCGCGCGCCCACAGCCAGCCCTGGTCGGACAGGAACATGCCGACGCGGCCCTGACCCTTGCGGTTGAGCAGCAGCAGCGGCATGTCGTTGGCGCCCTTGAGCACCGCCTGGCCCTCGACGTCGCGAATGCCGATCTGACGGAACCAGCGGCTCCAGTGCGGCGGCTCCTCGCCCGATCCTTCCAGGCCGCGCGTCACCGGATGCTTGCGGCCGGTGTCGGTCAGGCGCGGATAAAACGCTCTTTCGACCACCTCGCCGGTCGGCATGGCGGGCAGGGCGCTCATCAGCGGCGTATGCGAGATCGACTGTTCGCCGGCATATTCGGGGCCGGCGGCGATCAGCAGCGCGCCGCCCTGTTCGACATATTCGGCGATGTAGTCGTAGTAGAGGATCGGCAGCACGTCGCGATGCTGGTAGCGGTCGAAGATGATCAGGTCGAAATCGTGGATGCGCTCGACGAACAGATCGCGCGTCGGGAAGGCGATCAGCGACAATTCGTTGATCGGCGTGCCGTCCTGCTTTTCCGGCGGCCGCAGGATGGTGAAGTGGACCAGGTCGACCGAGGCGTCGGACTTGAGCAGGTTGCGCCAGGTGCGCTCGCCGGCGTGCGGCTCGCCCGACACCAGCAGCACCCGCAGGTTTTCGCGGATGCCGTCGATCAGCGCGATGGCGCGGTTATTGGCGTCGGTGATCTCGCCCGGTTCGGCGGGGATCGACAGTTCGACGATGTTGCGGCCGGCATTGGGGATGTCGATCTCGAGCGGCATTTCCTGGCCGACCGGGGCGCTGAGCGTGGCGAAAGGCTGGCCGTTGATGCGCACCGTCACGTCGACGCTTGTATTGTCGCCCCTCGGACCGGTGACGCGATAGGTGATCGAAAGGGGCTTGCCGACCAGACCGAAACGCGGCGCCTTCTCGACGCGGATGCGGCGGTCGATCTCGTTGGCCTCGCCGGTGATCAGGCCATGCAGCGGCGCGTTGAGGCCGGGCAGGGCGGCGGGCGCGTCGTGCACCTGGCCGTCGGTGATCATGATCGCGCCGGCGACCCGCGAGGGCGGCACGTCGCGGAAGGCGCCGTCGAGCGCGCCAAACAGCCGGGTCTCGGCGCGGTCGTCGGCAGGGCCGGCGCGGCCGGTCTCGACCACGCGGACGTCGAACTGTTTCAGGCGGGCGAGCCTCTCCTGCAACTGCGCCAGCGCCTGATCGGTCTCGGCGGTGCGGCGGCCGATATCCTGGCTCTGGCTGCGGTCGACGACGATGGCGACGACGCTTTTGAGCGGCTCGCGCTCCTCGTCGAGGAGCACCGGGTTGACGAGGGCCAGGCCAAGCGCGGTCAACGCCGCCAGACGCACCCACGCGCCGCGCTGGCCGAGCGCGACGCCGGCGATGGCGAGGGCGGCGAGCGGGACGAGGACCAGCGCCACCAATGGCCAGGCGAGCAGCGGTTCAAAGGAGAGCGACCAGTTCATGGACGGGCGGCTCCGGTTGACGCAGTCTTATACCCCCACCCCGTACCCCTCCCCACAAGGGGGAGGGGGATTCTGAAACGTCTGCGATCACCCTCCCCCCTGTGGGGATGGGTACGGGGTGGAGGCGAGGTTGGAGCCAAGGCGAACACCATCACTGCCCCAGCCGCTCGAGCAGGATCGGCACATGCACCTGGTCGGATTTGTAGTTGCCGGTCAGCATATACATCATGATGTTGACGCCGCCGCGCAGCGCGTAGACCCGCTGCATCGGGTCGCTGGGCACCGTCGGGTAAAGCGGCTGGCCGCTCGAATCGATCGCCCACGCGCCAGCGAGATCGTTGCCGGTGATGAGGATCGGCGAGACGCCGTCGCCCTGACGGACCGGGCGGTCCTCACCCTCCTGCGTCGGCGTCGACGCCGCGACCCAGAGCGGGCTGCCGGAATAGCGGCCGGGAAAATCCTTCATGATGAAGAAGGATTTGGTCAGCACATGGTCTTCGGGGACCGGCTCCAGCGCCGGGACGTTGAGGCCGCCGAGAATGTCGCGCAGACGGCCATTGGCGGGGCTCGAGGCGCCGCCCGAAAAGCCCGCCGACAGTTCGTCGCGGGTGTCGAACAACACCGTGCCGCCGGCCTGCATATAGGCGTCGACGCGGGCGATCGCCGCCTCGTCGGGCATCGCGGTCGCGGCGTCGATCGGCCAGTAGATCAGCGGATAGAAGGAGAGTTCGTCGGCGGCGATGTCGACGCCTGCAGGCTCGCCCGGCTCAAGCGCGGTCTTTTCGATGAGGAACCGGCGCAAGCCCTCGAGGCCGGCGCGCGACACGGAATCGATGGAGGGGTCGCCGGTGAGCACATAGGCGATGCGGGTCTTCGAGATCGCGGCGATGGCGTCGGCGTCGCCGGGGCGCGAATCGTCGTTCTGGGCGAGCGCCGCGGGGGCAAATGCGATCGCAAGCGCCAGCGCCAGCATGAGAGCGGCGACAGGGCGCACCGCGGCGGCGCGGCGGCGGGCGAAGACGCCGCCGAGCCAGAACACCGCCAGCGTGTCCAGCGCCATCAGCGCCAGCGCGGCGACAAACAGCGGACCTTTGAGCGGCCGCGACTGGTCGAGCGCATAGGCGATGTTGGTCGCCGGCAATGTCGTCGTCGGCCGCGCCACCGGCGTCAGTTCGGCGTCGCGCGGCAGCAGGTTGAGCGCCACGACGCCGTCCTCGGAGCCGTAGAGGCCGGGCGGGTTTTCGATCGTCAGCTTCGGCGTCGCGCCGGGTTTCAGCGGCTGCGCCTCGGGGCCGGGCGTGGTCAGAGCGCCGTCGGCGGCGATCATCCGGTAGGGCGGCAGCGAGGTCGCCGCCGCGCCGGCCTGTGCGTCGATCCGGCCCTGATTGCGCGACAATTGGGTTATGCGGCGCAGCATTTCGACAAACGAGCCGGAGATCGGCAGGTTCGACCAGGTGGCTTCGGGCGTGACATGGAACAGGGCGATCGTGCCGCGGCCCATCTGGCGGCCGGTGACCAGCGGCGTGCCGTCGGCGAGGTTGGCCCAGGTGCGGTCGGCAAGGTCGGGCGTCGGCTCGGCCAGCACCTGGCGCGACACCGAGACTTCCCGCGGCGGTGTCAGTCCGGCGAAGGGCCCGGTGGGGGGATAGTCGGACACCGGTTGCGGTTCGGTCCAAGACAGCGCGCCGCCGAGCGCGCGCTCGCCGGAGCGCAACGGGACTGGCAGGAGCGGGTCCTCGCCTTGGCGCGCCGCCAGCCGCGGCCCGGCGAAACGCACCAGCGTGCCGCCGCCCTCGACCCATTCGACCAGCGCGCGTTCGGCGGCGCCAGGCATGGCGCCGACATCGGCCAGAACGATCATCGCCGGTTTGCGGGCGAGAAGTTGCGGCACGGCCTGCGCCAGATCCTGCGTCGGCGGCTCGACCAGATCGGCATAGGGTTCGAGCGCGCGGTGGATGTAATAGAGCGGCGACAGGAGCGGCTGCGCCTGGTCGGCCTCGGCCGCCGACAGCAGCCCGACGCGGCGGCGGCGCGAACTGTCGTCGGTCACCCGCACCGCGCCGGCATGACGCTGGCCGTCGAGGGCGATCGAGGAAAAGTCATTGCGCAGCTCGAACGGCACGTCGACATTCGCCGACGCCGTGGTCGCGCCCGCGGAAAATGCGATCGCCGCGTCGGCGATGCGCCGGCCGCGGTCGTCGAAGGCGCCAGCGGTCAACTGCAGCGGCGCGGCGGCGTTTGGCCGGACGGCCGAGACGGTGAAGGCGGCGGCGGTGTTTTCGACGCCGGTCAGCGCCGCGTCGGGCAGGCGCCCGCCTGTCGCCCACACCAGGCTGGACACGACGCCGCCGTCGAGCAGCGAGCGGAATGCGGCCTCGTCGTTTTGTGCGCCGAGACCATCGGTCAGCAGCGCCAGGGTGACGTTCGACCGGCCCTTAAGCGCCTCGGCGACCCGCGCATAGACCGCCGTCCTGTCGACCGGAACCGGCCTGACGACGGCGGCAGCCAGCCGTTTGGAGGCGGCGGCGGCGTCAAACGGGCCGACGTCGACGGCGGCGGGCTCGGCGGTGAAGGCGAGAACGACCGGCTGGCTCGCCTGTTCGGCGTCGGCGATCAGGCGCCGGGCGGTGGCGACGCGCAGATCCCAGTCGCCGGCGCTGGCCCAGCCATTGTCGACCAGCAGCGCCAGCGGACCGTCCGGCGCCTGCAGCCGCTCGCGCGGATTGAACACCGGCTCGGCCAGCGCAAGGATCACAAACGCGGCCATCAGCAGGCGCAGCAAGGTCAGCCACCAGGGGCTCCGGTGCGGCGTTTCCTCGCGCCTGAGCACCCGCGCCAGGGTTTTTAGCGGCGGGAAGGTCTCGCTCTGCGGCTTGGGCGGGGTCAGCCGCAGCAGCCACCAGATCACCGGCAGCGCGATCAGCCCGGCGAGAATCGCCGGAAAACCGAAGGACAGCGGCAGCCAGCTCATCGGCGGTCCCCGGCGGTCCCGCCGATGTCGACGGTCATGGCGTTGTGAACCCTCACCAGCGATTCGGACGCCGGCCGGTCGGTGTGGTTGACGGTGTAGCTCCAGCCGAGCCGCTTGGCCCAGGCCGAGAGTTCGGCGCGGCGGGCGGCGTAGAGCAGCCGGTAGTCGGCCGCCACCGTCTCGGCGCGACCGGCGATCAGCCGTTCGCCGGTCTCGGGATCGACGAATTCGGTGCGGCCGGAATAGGGGAAGGTCTCCTCGGCCGGGTCGGAGACCTCGATCAGATGGGCGCGCACGCCGCGCCGCGCCAGCGCGTCCAGCCAGGCGAAAATGTCTTCGACCGGGTCGAGGAAATCGCTGACGATGACGATGTCGGAAAACCGCCGCACCGCGCCGATGTCGGGGCGCGACGACAGCGCCGCCGCGTGGGCCAGGTTCGAGGCCAGCCGCTCGGCGCCGTTGCGCGCGGTGATCGGGTCGGTGAGGCCCGGCCAGCCGATGCGCTCGCCGGAGCGCGACAGGAGTTCGGCCAGCGCCAGCACCAGCACCAGCGCCCGCGATTCCTTCGATACCGACGCCAGCGAGGATTTGTAGAGCATTGATGGCGACGGGTCGGCCCACAGCCACACGGTGTGGGCGGCCTCCCATTCCTTGTCGCGGACGTAGATGTGTTCGTCGCGGGCCGAGCGCCGCCAGTCGATGCGGCTGGAATCGCCCTCGACCCAGGGACGGAATTGCCAAAAGTTTTCGCCGGCGCCGCGGCGGCGGCGGCCGTGCCAGCCGGCGATCACGGTGTTGACGACGCGGCGGGCCTCGACCAGCAGATCGGGCGCCAGCGAGGCGCGCAGCCGGGCGCGCGCCAGCGCGTCCCGCGTGGCGACAGGCGCGACAATGCCGCCGACGGCCATCAGCCGGTCGCTTTCACCAGCCGGGCGATAACGTCACGGACATTGATGCCTTCGGCGCGGGCCGCAAAAGTCAGCGCCATGCGGTGCTGCAGCACCGGCTCGGCCAGCGCGCGGACATCGTCGACCGACGGCGCGAGGCGGCCGTCATAAAGGGCGCGGGCGCGGGCGCACAGCGTCAGCGCCTGGCTGGCGCGGGGGCCGGGCCCCCAGGCGACGTTCCTGTCGGTGTCGGCGTTGCCCGAACCGGGGCGCGCCGAGCGCACCAGTTGCAGGATCGCCTCGACGACGCTTTCGGGCACCGGCATGCGCCGCACCAATTGCTGGATGGCGCGCAGGCGCGCCGCGTCGAGGACGTTTTCGGCCCGGGCATCCGAGACGCCGGTGGTCTCGACCAGGATGCGGCGCTCGGCGTCGATCTCGGGGTAGAGAATGTCGACCTGCATGAGAAAGCGGTCGAGCTGGGCCTCCGGAAGGGGATAGGTGCCTTCCTGCTCCAGCGGGTTCTGGGTCGCCAGCACATGGAACGGCGCGGGCAGGTCATGACGCTGGCCGGCGACGGTGACGTGATATTCCTGCATCGACTGCAGCAGCGCCGACTGGGTGCGCGGGCTGGCGCGGTTGATCTCGTCGGCCATCAGCAATTGGGCGAAGACCGGGCCGGGGAGGAAACGGAAGCTGCGTCGGCCGTGTTCGTCCTGCTCCATCACTTCCGAGCCGAGAATGTCGGACGGCATCAGGTCGGGGGTGAACTGAATGCGGCGCGAATCGAGACCCAGCACCATGCCGAGCGTTTCCACCAGCTTGGTCTTGGCCAGGCCCGGCACGCCGACCAGCAGCGCATGGCCGCCGGCCAGGATCGCCACCAGCGTGCGCTCGACAACCTGCTGCTGGCCGAAGATGACGCGGCCAATGCCGGTGCGCACCTGCGAAATCTCCGCCAGCGCCTGTTCGGCCTGGGCGACCATGTCCTTGTCTGACAGTTTTGCCTCGGAGGTCATGACGCTCATGGGCTCTGGTCTCCTGACGGCCGATGCGGTTCGGCCAAAACTCGCCTGCCGGCGCGACTCAAGCCAGCTTTACCGCATGTCGCATGAACTTAAATCACGCGCCTAGGCTGACAAGCGCAACAACAGTGACTATTTCGTGACGATGAACGCGCAAAACACTGGCAAATCCGGGCTCGACGCGACGGCTCCCGAAGCCGGCGCGATGACCGGCAGCGCCGACGCGGCAGGCCTCGCCGCGCTGATCTCGCGCGCGGCGCGCGCCGGCAGGGGCGCGGCCCCGGTCGAGCGCTGGAACCCGGACTTCTGCGGCGATCTCGACATGGAAATCCGCGCCGACGGAACCTGGTTCTATCTCGGCACGCCGATCGGGCGGATGCCGCTGGTGCAACTGTTCTCGACCGTGCTGCGCAAGGACGAGGACGGAAAGACCTATCTGGTGACGCCGGTGGAAAAGGTCGGCATCCGCGTCGCCGACGCGCCGTTCGTCGCGGTCGAGGCCAATATCGACGGCGAGGGCGACGCCCGCGTCATCACTTTTCGCACCAATGTCGGCGACGTGATCGCCGCCGGACCGGAGCATCCGTTGCGGTTTGTCGACGAGACCGAGACCGGCGGCCTGAAACCCTATCTGCATGTGCGCGGCCGGCTCGAGGCGCTGGTAGCGCGCCCGGTGATGTACGAACTGGTCAATCATGGCGAAGAGATCGACATTGACGGGCGGCCGGTGTTTGCGGTGCGCTCGCATGGCATGGCGTTCCCGATCATGCCGGTCGACGAGCTGAAGCGGCTGGGCGGCGGGTGACGGCGATGCTTGCGGCCAATCCCTTTTCCGCCGACGAATTTCGCGCGCGCGTCGCCCGGATCCGACGCGACGACGGCGAGTTCTACGGCGACCATGCGCTCAATCCCGGCTTTCGCGACGCCATCGTCCGCGCCGGCCTGCGCGACGCGGCGGTGCTGGTGCCGGTGGTCGATCACGGGGCGGAAGCCTCGGTGATCCTGACCAAGCGCACCGAGGCGCTGCGCAGCCATTCGGGCCAGGTGGCGTTTCCGGGCGGCCGCATCGACCCGGAGGATGCGTCGGCGGAAGCGGCGGCGCTGCGCGAGGCGGACGAGGAAATCGGCCTGTCGCCGGACTTTGTCGACGTCATCGGCCGGCTTCCCGACTACTATACCGGCAGCGGCTACCGCATCGCGCCGGTGCTGGGCATCGTGCGGCCGGGCTTTTCGCTGACCATCAATCCCGACGAGGTGGACGACGCGTTCGAAGTGCCGCTGTCGTTCCTGATGGATGCGTCGAACCATCGCCAGGAAAGCCGCATGTGGCAAAATGTCGAGCGGCATTTCTACACCATGCCCTATGGGGAAAAATACATCTGGGGCGTCACCGCCGGCATCATCCGCGCGCTGCACGACAGGCTTTACGGATGAGCGACGCGTCGATCGCAGGGGTCGAATGGCTGGCCGATCCGGCGTTGCAGACATTGCTGGCGGCGCTGTCGCAGGGCGGCGAGGAAGCACGCGTCGCCGGCGGCGCGGTGCGCAACGCGCTGCTGGGCGAGGCAGCGTCGGATGTCGATATCGCGACGACGACATTGCCGGACGAGACGATGCGGCGGGCGCGCGAAGCGGGGTTCAAGACAGTCCCCACAGGTATCGAGCACGGAACGGTGACGGTGGTCGCCGCCGGAAAGCCCTACGAAGTGACGACGCTGCGCGCCGATGTCGACACCGACGGGCGGCGCGCCACCGTCGCGTTCGGCCGCGACTGGAAGGCCGACGCCGAACGGCGCGACTTCACCATCAACGGCCTCTATGCGAGGGCGGACGGGACGGTGGTCGACCTGGTCGGCGGGGTCGCCGATCTCGATAGCCGCACACTGCGCTTCATCGGCGACGCCGAACAGCGGATCACCGAGGATTATCTGCGCATCCTGCGCTTCTTCCGCTTTTTTGCCTGGTACGGCGCGGGCCGCCCGGATGCGGAGGGGCTGAAAGCCTGCGTGCGGCTGAAGGGCGGGCTGGCGCAATTGTCGGCGGAACGCGTCTGGTCGGAACTGCGCAAGCTGCTCGGCGCGCCCGATCCGTCGCGCGCGCTGTTGTGGATGCGGCAGGCGAGCGTCTTGACCAGCGTGCTGCCTGAAAGCGAAAAATGGGGCATCGACGCGATCCACCTGCTGGTCGCGGCCGAGCGCGCGCATGGCTGGTCGCCCGACGCGATGCTGCGGCTGGAAGCGATCGTGCCACCGGATGCGGCGCGGCTTCGGGCGATGGCGGAACGGCTGCGGATGTCGAACGGCGAGGCGTCGCGGCTCGACGATTTCGCCACATCGGCGCCGGCCAACGCGCTGATGAGCGAGCGCGAATTCGGCAAGGCGCTTTATCGCGGCAAGCCCGGTGGAGTGAAGGATCGGCTGCGGCTGGCGATCGCCGGCGGCAATCAGGCGGCAAAACTGCAAAGACAGCTGGTTTTCGCGACAGCCTGGGAGCGTCCGCGCTTTCCGGTGGGCGGCGACGACCTGAAGGCGCTTGGAATGACGGCGGGCCCCGCAATGGGGGCCCGGCTCAAACAGTTGGAAGACCAGTGGGTGGCCAGCAGTTTTTCGCTGACCCGCGAGCAGTTGCTGGCGCAGGGCCGGCGCTGAGTGTCAGCGCGCCAGGCGAACCAGCGACAGGGATTCGGAGATCTTGCCGAAGGCGACGGTCAGCCGCTCATTGTCCGAGGCGTCGAAATAGTGATCCGGATCGCTGGCGCAGGTCTGCAGCATTGTCCTGGCGTCGGAATTGTCGACCATGAAGGCGACCGAGAAGATCTCGATATTGTTCTGCTTTGCGTAGTCGCAGATCCTGACCGTCTCGGCGTTCACGGTGCGGAACTCCTTGGCGGCGGTCGCCGCGTCGGATGAGAAGCCATAGTGGCGGCCGTTTGACGGGTTGAATTTCAGGGTGTTCTCGCCGTCGGTCATCAACACGATCGCCTTGCGGGGCTTGAGGTTCTTCGGGTCGTAGGCGGCGCCCTCGGTGAATGGCGCCTTGGGCGACAGCATGTTGACGCCCCACACGAGGCCGGCGGGGATGTAGGTGTTCGGCTTGTAGCTGCCGCGGTTGATGATCATTGCGTCGACGGCGTTCCGGAGCTTCGGCTTGGAAGCGCTCAGCGGCACGACCGGATTGAGACAGTTCTGCCAGGTGCCGACATAGCCCGGATAGGGCACCAGCGGCGAGGTGTCGTCGAGACGCAGATCGCCGACCGTGCGCGAGCCGACGCATCCGTACCAGGTCTGGCCGGAGACGCCGCCGGAGCATTGGTTCTGCTTGACGGTGACCGGTGGGCCATAGGCGGTGCAGGAGCCGCAATCCCAGTTTTCCGGAACGCCATCGACCAGCGTGGTGCAGGTCTTCGACGTCCAGGTTGTGCACGGCGAATATGTCGTATCCACCTTCTTGCAGGTCGCGGCTACGGCCTTGATGTCGGGTTCGACGGCGACCCAGGGCTTGTTGCGGTTTTCGGGGCCGACATTGACGTAATCGGCATAGGGGACGAGCGAGATCTTCACCGCCGCGCCGGTGCCCATCAGACTTTCAATCAGTTCATTGGCGGCGCTCTTGAGAGCGTCGATCTTGCGCACGCCCTTGGCGTCGGCCTCCGACATCGACCAGGTGTTGTCCAGCACCAGCGCGATCTCGACATTGCCGTTGGGGGATCGCACTGCGAGGCTGGACGCCTTGACGTCGAGCACGCGGTAGCCCGCAATGCCCATGAAAGTGGTCTTGACATGTCCGGACAGGACGACGTCGATACTGTCGCCGTCGATGGTGATGTCCTTAGCCGCGATCTGGTCGATCTCGTCGATGCGCGATTTGCTGAGATTGGCGTTGATGTATTGCTGCGCCGTCGGGACCATTTTCGAGCTGTTGCGTTCGGATCCGGTCGCCAGAGCGAGCGAAACGGAATCCGCGATTTCCTGGAGATGGCGCTTGGCCGAGACGTGGCGGGAATAATCGGTCGCCATGCCGATGCTCAGGACGAGAGGGACTGTGGCGACGGCCGCGACGAATGCGAAGTTGCCGGAACGCGACTTCCACAATTTCCGAAGCATCGAAACCCCCGTCTGAAAAATGTCGACGGTTGTTGTAACTCAGATATGTTATCAACTCGTTCCACGCCCGCAGAGCAGCGTCAATTGCCGGATTGTCAGGCTTTCCGGCGCAGGCGGCGGGCGTCTTCCGCGCAGGTTGCAGCCGGATTTCAGGTCGGGTCCGCCCAAAGGCGAACGCGGGGCCCCGCGACGGGCCCCGCTCAAACAGTTCGACGATCAAAGGGCGGCGCAGCGTGCCGGAGTCAACGCGCCAGGCGGACCAGCGACAGGGACTTCGAAATGCCCGTGAACGCGACTTCCAGCCCGACCTTGTCCGTGGCGTCAAAATAGTGCGCGGAATCGGTGGCGCATTTTTGCAGCATGGCTTTCGCTTCGGGCTTGGTGACCAGGAAGGCGATCGAGAAGATCTCGATGTTCTTGCTCTTGGCATAGTCGCAAATCAGGTTGGTTTCCGCGTTGACGGTCTTGAATTCGGCGTCCGCCGTCGCCGCGTCGCTGCTGAACGAGACATGCTGGCCATCGTAAGACCGGAACTGCAGCGTGTTGTCGCCGTCGGTCATCAACACGATCGCCTTGCGAGGCTTCCGGTTGTCCGGGTCGTAGGCCGCGCCTTCGGAAAACGGCGCGGTCGGCGACAGGACGTTGACGCCCCAGATCATGCCGGCCGGGATGTAGGTCGATGGCCGGTACCACCAGCTGAAATTGATGATCATGCTGGCAACCGCGGTCTTCAGCGCGGCCTTGTTGGTGGTCAGCGGCACGATCGGGTTGAGGCAATATTGGGCCGGTTCAACATACCCGGGATAGGGTACGCCGAAGGACTGATCGTCGAGGCGCGTCGTGCCAGGCATGCGCGAGCCGATGCAGCCATAGAAAGTCGACGCCCAGACCTGGCCCGTGCAGCTTGTGACCGGGCCCATATAGGCGGGCTTGTAGGCGGAGCAATAGCCGCAATTGTATTGGACCGGCGCGCCGTCGACGGTGGTGGTGCACATCTGGTTCACCCAGACATCGCAATCGGTCGAGATCAACTGGGTCGTGGTGGTGCAGGTGGGCGCCACGGCGGCGACGTCCTTCGGCACCGAAAGCCAGGACTTGTTGCGGTTGGCTGCGCCGACATTGACGCGGTCCGCATAGGGAACGAGGGCGATACGCACCCCGGGGCTTGCGTCTGCCATCAACGTGTCGATCAAGCTTCCGGCGGCGGACTTCAAGGCATCGATCTTGGCGATGCCGCCAGCATCCGTTTCGGACATCGACCAGGTGTTGTCGAGCACCAGTGCGACTTCGACATTGCCGGCGGGAGAGCGCACGGCCAGGCTGGACGCCTTCACGTTCAGATGCTTGTAGCCGATGATGCCCATGAATGTCGCGTCGACGTAGCCCGACAGGGTGACGTCGATATTGTCGCCGTCGACCACGATGTCCTTCGGGGTGATGTGGTCGACGTTGTCGATCCGGGCGCTGCTGATATTGGCGTTGATGAATTTCTGCGCGATCGGGACCATCGTTCCAGGCTTGCGATCCGTGCCGATGGCCAGCGCAAGCGAGACGGAATCGGCGATTTCCTGCAGATGACGCTTGGCCGCGACATGGCGCGAATAGTCGGTCGCCATGCCGATGCCCAGGACGAGAGGCACGGCCGCGATCGCCGCAAGATAGGCAAAATTGCCGGAACGTGACTTCCAGAATTTACGAAGCATCGAAATCTCCGTCGGACAGATGTCGACGGACGGTCTAGCTCAAATTTATTAGCGACTTGTTCCCAATCGGCAAAATAAGCGTCAAATCCGGATTTTCAGGCCCTGGGGCAAAAAAATCTGCCTCAGGACCTGGTTCGGCAACAGTGTGGAACGCGGGTCCTGCCCGCGCAAATTGCAGCCGGTTTTCAGGCCGCGTCGCGGACCTTCTCGATGCGGGACCTGATCGCGTCGACCATCGTCTCGCGGATGATGGTCTCGCCATGCGTCTGGCGCATATGCTCGACGGCGCGGCGCATTACTTCCGCTTCCTCGTCATGCCTGGTGTGCCACTCGCAGCCGGGAACCAGCGAACCACAATGAAACTGTTTCATGATCGTCTCCTTCCTCAAGTCCTCTCCGAGTCACGCGCCCATGATAACGCATCTTGCCCGAAAATGGATGCGCCGGCGAAAATCAGCGGAATGCGGCGGAGGTTTTTTCCATTTCGGTTTCCACCCATCGGATGAAGACGCGTTCGCGTTCACCGAGCGGGCGATCGGCAGGGGTGACGGCAAAATAGGCGTTGCCTGTCGCCGCCCGGTCGGGGAAAGGCGCCGTCAGCAGGCCGGCGGCGATCGCATCGGCGGCAAGGGTTTGCCAGCCCATCATCACGCCCTGGCCAGCAATCGCCGCCTCGACGCACAGCGCCGCGTCGGTGAAACTGTCACCGGGACCAAGATCCTGTTCCGTCATGCCGTGCGGCCCGAGCCAATCGTCCCAGAAACCCGGCGCATTGGCGTCGAACACAACCGGCGCGCGGCGCAGATCGCTTGCCGAGGCCAGCGATGCGGCGATCGCCGGCGAGCAGACGGGAAAGACGTCATGGGCCAAGAGCTTCTTGAGCCGCACGCCCGGCCAGGCGCCCGCGCCGACGCGCAGCGCCAGGTCGACATCGGAGGCGGCGAAATCGACAAGGTCGGTCGTCGCCTCGATCCTGACCCTGATGCCGGGATGCTGCTTGCGGAAATTCGACAGGCGCGGCACCAGCCATTTTGACGCCAGCACCGGCGCAACCGAGACGGTGAGGGCGCTTTCGTCGGACCGGTCGGCCAGCGCCAACGCCTCGTCAAGCGAGCGGAACCCGGCGCCCAGCCGGTCGAGCAGACGTTCGCCGAACGGCGTGGCGGCAAGCCCGCGCGGGGTGCGGGCGAACACCGGCCGGCCAAGCTGTTTTTCAGCGCGGATAACGTGCTGGCTGACGGCGCCGGGCGACACGCCCAGTTCGTCGGCGGCGCGCTGCAGCGAGCCGAGACGTCCCGCCGCCTCAAGCGCGCGCAGGCCATTGAGATGGTAACGTTGCAGCCGCCTCATGCTGTAGCATCCAGTTTTTCTATATCCTAGCAGGCCAATTCTCGATTGAGAACTTGGCTTTGGCGATAGAAAATCATCAGTAACCGATGGAGGTTGCGATGTCTGGATTGTTGCGGCGGATGATTGCGAAACTGCCACTGACGCCGGCGCTCGACGCCTGGCAGGCCGATTACCGGCGCGATCCGCTGGCCCATCCGGCGATCGACCGGATGAGTCTTGAGGAACTGGCGGATCTGCCGGCGGCGGAATTAAGGGCGCGCAGCCGGGCGTGAGGACGCCGGCCTACGGCCATTTTACCTCGGGCGGCATGGACGACAGGATCGAGTCGACATTGCCGCCGGTTTTCAGGCCAAAGGCCGTGCCACGATCATAAAGCAGATTGAACTCGACGTAACGGCCGCGGCGGATCAGTTGTTCCTCGCGGTCGGCTTCGGTCCAGTTTTCATTAAAGTTCTTGCGGACGATGTGGTTGTAGACGACCGCAAACGAACGGCCGACATCCTGGGTGAAGGCGAAGTCGGCGTCCCAGCCGCCCTTGTCGTCGTCCGAATGCAGCCAGTCGTAGAAAATGCCGCCGACGCCGCGCGGCTCGTTCCTGTGTGGCAGGAAGAAATAGTCGTCGCACCATTTCTTCATCCTGTCGTAGTCGGCCACTTTTGCGTGCTTGTCGCAGGCAAACCGCATCGCCTTGTGGAAGGCGAGCGTGTCGGGGTCGTCCTGGGTGCGGCGGCGGTCGAGCACCGGGGTCAGGTCGGCGCCGCCGCCAAACCACTGGCGCGAGGTGACGACCATGCGGGTGTTCATGTGAACGGCCGGGACGTTGGGGTTCTGCGGGTGGCAGATCAGCGAAATGCCCGACGCCCAAAAGCTCGGATCGGCGTCGGCGCCGGGGATCTGCTTGCGCATTTCCGGCGAAAACTCGCCATGGACGGTGGATGTGTGGACGCCGACCTTTTCAAAGACGCGGCCATACATCATCGACATGACGCCGCCGCCGCCGGCGCCTTCGTGGCGCTGCCACGGTTTTTTCTCAAAGCGCCCGGGCGACCAGGACGATTGCGGCCCGGCCAGATCGTCCTCGATCTTCTCCAACGTGGCGCAGATCCGGTCGCGCAGTTCCTCGAACCACGCCCTGGCGCGGGCCTTCCTGTCCTCGATGTCGGCGGGCAGTCCCGCCGGAATATCCTGCCGATCCATGGCTTCCGTCCAAAATGACTCGCAATCTTCCGGGCGATCCCTAAACTTTGCCGCGCTTGGGTCAAGGAGTTGCGACAATGCGACCCCCGGTAAGGCCGCCGCTCGACGGCGTCAGACGCAGCCTGGAACGCCGCCGCGCCGAAGGCGAGGGCGCGCCGCGCGACGGGTTTGTGCGCGAAAGTTTCAGCCTTCCGCGCTCCGACGCACGGGTCAAGGCGCGCGAATGGTTCGACCGCTGGCCCAAGCAGGCCTACTGGACCGCCATCGAAAGCTGGCGCGAAATGCCGGGCGACGTGATCGAATTCACCATGCGGCGGCTGCCGACGGCCGATTGAGCAGGGTCAGGCCGGATCGTCCGACCAGTTTTCCAACGCATGGCGGATGCGCAGGACGAGGACGGTTTCGCGCTCGATGCCATGGACGATCAGGTGTGATCGATGCGGGTCGATCGGACGGGACGCGACAATTCGGTGCGAAGGCCAGCCATTCGCTGATTGTGTGCGATCAGGTCCAAGAGACGTTCGAGTTGGTCTGAATCCTTGGCAAAGATTGCCCTAGATGGCCGCGAATGCAAGATGCGGCTAGCCGAGCTGCCGCACCGCTTCACTGAGCGTAATCGCGGCGCTCATGCCGAGGTTGAGGCTGCGCGCCTCGGCGCGGATCGGGATGCGCAACTGGCTGTCGGCAACCGCCCGAACCGTGTCGGGGACGCCAGATGATTCGCGCCCGAACAGAAGCACGTCGCCACGCCGGAAGGCGAAGCTTGCATAGGGTTCGGCGGCGCGGGTGGTGAGCAGGACCAGCCGGCGGCCATCGGCCTTGCGCCATGATTCGAACGCCTCGAAATCGGCATGGTCGCGGATCGCGGCGATCTCCAGATAATCCATGCCGGCGCGCTTCAACGTCTTGTCGGAAAGCTCGAAACCGAGCGGCCGGATGATGTCGACGGTGGCGCCAAAGCAGGCGGCGAGCCTGAGGATCGCGCCGGTATTGCCAGGAATTTCAGGCTGATAGAGCGCTATGTGCAGATCGTGATTCATCGGGTTCGCATTCTGATTCAAGTCGCTGACGCATTGAATCAGCGGCAATTCGGCAACAGTGGCGCCGCAACTCGCCCGGCAGGGGTGGCGCGGCAATCTCAACTGATCTAAGGCTTGCGCCTCGTCAACCCGAACCGAGGGAGGCCTCAATGGACATGTCGATGCGCCACGCGCTCTCCCGCCGCACCCGGCGGACAATCGCCTGACGGCGGCCGGTTCGATCGACTGACCATCTTCGCTTCGTATCCGGACCGCCCGGCAAAGCCCAAAGCTTTTCCCGGAGTTCGACCATGCCTGCGAAGAAGTTCCCGACAACGCCACTGCGTCCGATTTTTGACGCCAACGCCAACGCCAACGCCAACACCGCAACCGGGCTTCCCGCCGTCTTCGCTTCGGCGCTCGGCGCGACGCCGCAACAGCCGCGGACCGGTCGCAACACCGCCGCGTCGACGACGGTCGAGCCTGTCAGGATCGACCAATCCGCCCGTGGCGCAAGAGCGGGCGTACATGTAACCAAGACCGAAGTCCCGCGCAGCGGGCATCGATGAGGCGCAAGATGCTGACGTCCATTGCACGCTGGTTCGAGGCGAGGCTCCAGCCGTTTCCGCCCGACGAACCGACAGAGCCGCCCAGAACCTTCTGGGCGTTCTGCATGCATTTCACCAGGGGCGCGTGGCCCTACATCCTGATGTCGGCGGTCCTGACGGCCGCCGTCGGCGGCATGGAGGTGTGGCTGTTCGCCCAGATGGGCAACATCGTCGACTGGCTGGCGCACCAGGACCGCGCCACCTTCCTCAAGAACGAAGGATGGAAGCTCGCCGCGATGGCGGTGCTGATCGTGGTCATCATGCCGATTGTCGATTGGGCGCGGCTGCTGCTCAACCAGCAGGTGCTGATGGGCAATTATCCGATGCGCATCCGCTGGCAGGTGCACCGCTACCTGCTGAAGCAGTCGATGGCGTTCTATCAGGACGAGTTCGCCGGCCGCGTCGCCACCAAGCTGATGCAGACGGCGCTGGCGGTGCGCGAATGCGTGCTGAAACTGTTCGACGTGCTGAACTATGTCGTCGTCTATTTCGCCGGCGCGGTTTTTGTCATCGCGTCGATCGACTGGAAACTGTCGGTTCCCTTCATCGCCTGGCTGGCGCTCTACATCCTGCTGCTGCGCTATTTCATCCCGCGCATCGGCAAGGTGTCGGAGGAGCAGGCCGACGCGCGCTCGGTGATGACCGGGCGGGTGGTCGACAGCTACACCAACATCCAGACGATCAAGCTTTTCTCCCATGCGCGGCGCGAAGCGGCCTACGCCAAGGACGCGATGTCGGGTTTCATGGGCACGGTCTACCGGTCGATGCGGCTGGCGACGGGGCTGTTCGGGCTGCTCGAGATGCTGAACTCGGGCTTGCTGGCGGTCGTCGGCGCAACGGCGATCTGGCTCTGGCTCGACAACGCGGTGACGGTCGGCGCGGTTGCGGTGGCGATTTCGCTGGTGCTGCGGCTGTCGTCGATGTCGCACTGGATCATGTGGGAAATGTCGGCGCTGTTCGAGAACATCGGCACGGTGCGCGACGGCATCTCGTCGATCTCGCTGCCGCGGCTGGTGGACGACAAGCCGGGCGCGACGCCGATCGCGGTGACCAGGGGGGCGATCGAGTTCGACCATGTGCGCTTCCACTACGGCAAGCGCAAGGGCGTGATCGAGGACCTGTCGCTGGTCATCCGGCCGGGCGAAAAGGTCGGCATTGTCGGCCGTTCGGGCGCAGGAAAATCGACGCTGGTCAATATCCTGCTGCGCTTCTACGATCTGGAATCGGGACGCATCACCATTGACGGCCAGGATATTTCGCAGGTGACGCAGGACAGCCTGCGCGCCCAGATCGGCGTGGTGACGCAGGACACCAGCCTGCTGCACCGGTCGGTGCGCGACAATATCCTCTACGGCCGGCCCGAGGCGTCGGACGAGATGATGCGCGACGCGGCCAGGCGCGCCGAGATCGACGGCTTCATCGAGGGCATCTCCGACCCGAAGGGCCGGAAAGGCTATGACGCCCATGTCGGCGAGCGCGGCGTCAAACTGTCGGGCGGCCAGCGCCAGCGGGTGGCGATTGCGCGCGTGATGCTGAAGGACGCGCCAATCCTGATCCTCGACGAGGCGACGTCGGCGCTCGATTCGGAAGTCGAGGCGGCGATCCAGGAAAACCTCTACCGGCTGATGGAAGGCAAGACGGTGATCGCCATCGCCCACCGGCTGTCGACCATCGCCGCGATGGATCGGCTGGTGGTGATGGACAAGGGCCGGGTGGTGGAGGAGGGCACGCACGACCAGCTGGTGGCGCTCGGCGGCATCTATGCCGGCCTGTGGCAGCGGCAGTCGGGCGGGTTCCTGCTGCATGACGACACGGGCGAGGCGGTCGAGACCGCGGAAGCGGCGGCCGAGTAGTCGGACGATCATCGTTGCGGGCGGCGCTGGCCGCCGCCCGCTCATGACAACTTCGCACTCCTGACAATCCGGGGCTGCACCGGCGCGGCCGGCGCACTACATTGGCAGTCGAATGAACACGCAGAGCAGCGACGAAAAACCGACCCTGGAGGACCGTATCTACGGTCCGTTCGAGAATGTCGTCGAGGCGTTCGCCGACACCGACCGCGCGGTGCTGCCGACGAGCGCGTGGCAGTTCATCATGTTCTTCGCGCGCCAGGCGAAGCTGTCATTCGTCCTGCTGCTGATCGCGGGCGGCCTGACGGGAGCGGTGGACGCGGCGCTCTACTGGTCGGTGGGCTGGCTGGTGGACCTGCTCGACCGCGCCAACCCGGCGACCTTCCTTGCCGATTACTGGCCGCACATTCTCGGCTTCCTGTTCTTCGTGCTGGTGGTCCGGGCCGCCATCATGATCGTCAACACGGTGATCGAACAGCAGCTGGTGGTGCCAAATTTCTACCAGCTGGTGCGCTGGCAGTCGTTTCGGCGCGTCATCGAGCAGCCCTACGAGTTCTACCAGAACGATTTTGCCGGCCGCATTGCGACCAAGATCCTGCAGGGCGGCGAGGCGACCGGCGATTTCATCGTCTCGTCGCTGCAGGTGGTGTGGGCGTTCCTGACCTTTCTGGTGCTGGCCGGCACGATCCTGATGACGCTCGATCCGATGATGGGGCTGGTGCTGGTGGTGTGGCTTGGCGCCTACGCCCTTGTCGCCTGGCGGCTGCTGCCGCCGCTGCGCAAGGCGGGACGCCGCACCGCCGACGAACGGTCGATGGTCAATGGCCGCATCGTCGACGCCTTCACCAATATCATGGCGGTAAAACTGTTCGACACGGGCAAGCGCGAGCACGGCTATGTGCGCGAGGGCATGCAGCACTATCTCGACGCGGTGAAGCAGCTGACCCGCTCGATTTCGAGCGTGCGCGCCGGCGTCAACATCGTCAACGGCTTCATGATGGCGGGGGTGGCGTGGCTGGCGATCCGGCAATGGATGGGCGGCGATGCGACCACCGGAGAGGTGGCGGCGGCGCTTGGCCTGGCGTTCAGGCTGAACCAGATGTCGGGCTACATGATGTTCAACATTAACGGGCTGATCCGCAATTTCGCCACGGTGCAGGATGCGACGACGGTGATTTCGGTAGAGCCTGCGATCCGCGACCGCGCCGACGCAGCCATCATGCCGCGCGCCAGCGGCGACATCGTCTTCGACGACGTCACCTTCAACTATGGCAAACAGAGCGGCGTCATCAACAATCTCGACCTGCATGTCCGTCCCGGCGACAAGGTGGCGCTGGTGGGGCCGTCGGGCGCGGGCAAAACGACGCTGGTCAATCTGGCGCTACGGCTGTTTGACGTTGAAAACGGCCGCATCCTGCTCGACGGGCATGACGTGCGCTCGGTGACGCAGGCGTCGCTGCGCGCCCAGTTCGGCGTCGTCAGCCAGGAGCCGATGCTGATGCACCGTTCGATCCGCGACAACATCGCCTATGGCCGGCCCGACGCCACAGAAGCCGAGATTGTCGAGGCGGCGAAGCGGGCATCGGCGCACGAGTTCATCGTCAATGTCAGCGATCCGAAGGGACGCACCGGCTATGACGCCCATGTCGGCGAGCGCGGCGTCAAACTGTCGGGCGGCCAGCGGCAGCGAATCGCCATTGCGCGGATGATGCTGAAGGACGCGCCGATCCTGATCCTCGACGAGGCGACCTCGGCGCTCGATTCGGAGATCGAGGCGGCGATCCAGGACAATCTCTACAAGATGATGGAGGGCAAGACGGTGATCGCCATCGCCCACCGGCTATCGACCATCGCCGCGCTCGACCGGGTGGTGGTTCTCGACAAGGGACGAATCGTCGAGGAAGGCACGCATGACAGCCTGGTCGCAAAGGGCCGGCTCTACGCAAAGCTTTGGCAACGCCAGTCCGGCGGCTTTCTCGCCGACCGGCTCGCGGCGGAGTAGCGGCCTTGTCGCTGCGGCTCCCCGGCCGCATCACCATCGAGCGCGCGGCGGCCTCGACCGGCCTGCAGCCGGTGGAGATCGAGATCCTCGGCGAGATGGCGCATTCGCTCGGCGAAGCCGGCAAGAAGGCCGAGAAGGCGCTTGCGGCTCTGGGTGTGGATGACGCCCGCGCCGGTCCGGCCGGCCGCGAGACGGCGTTGAAGGCGGCCGCGATCGCCGTGCACGCCTATTTCATCCAGCGCGAATTGTGCGGGCTGCGCCGGCATGACGACGTCATCCGTGAAATGGCCATTCCGCGCGCCGTGCTGGTGAGGCTGGGCGCGCGCTAGGCCCAGCTATTTCGAAGCGTTGACGGAGCAGGCGCCGGAAAAACTCGCCGACTGGTTCCTTGCCTTGGTCTGTTTGACGGCAAGTTTGCAGTCCTCGACCGCGCGGCGTTCGGCTTCAGCCGCCGAGGACGCGTTGATCGATATGCCGCAGGCGAAGAAACCGCCATAGAAATAGTCGATCTGGGTCGAGGCGTAGGCCGAATGGCCGCCGGCGGCGACATAGCGCCTCCAGTGAGCCTGGCAACCGCCCTCGGTGCTGATTTCGAACAGCACCTTGCGCTTGACGTTGCCTTCACTGCCGGCGAGGCCGCCCGAATTGCGCTTGGCCGACTTTTTGTCCTGCGCCATCGCCGACGCCTCGCGCAGGCCGGGCGTCATCGCACCCGCCGTCAGGTCGATGACAACCGGCGCGCCGGCCAGCGACAATGCCAGAAGAATGGTTTTGATCGATTGACGTCCGCTGCCCATCTCTGGTTCCTTCTAATGCTAAGTCTGCACGCTACAATTGGCGACAACTCCCGACAAAATGCAACCATTCATGGTATTTACACGCTATCGGTCGAGCCGGCGCGCGCTGGCCTTGACGTCACGCCGGCGGACCGGCCGGGCTACGGCGGCGCAGACGCGGGAGCCATCGCCGCAAGGGGCCGCGCTGAAAACCCGCGACATTCTGCCCAAGCGCCGGCGCGCCGCTTGCCAAGGCCAGATCAGCCGCATAGAACCCTTGAAAATCGTCTCCCGACTCCGTTCCGGGACGATGGTGCGTGGACAATGCTCCGCGGATGGGGAACCGAGCGGACTTGCCGACGGGCAATGAATACGAAAGGACGACGGCCAGGTGAGCGCGACCGAAACACACGATCCCAACCGCCGCGACTTCCTCTACATCGCGACAGGCGCCGCGGCGGCCGTGGGCGCCGCAGCCGTGGCCTGGCCGTTCATCGACCAGATGCGCCCCGACGCCTCGACGCTGGCGCAGGCCTCGATCGAGGTCGACGTCTCGTCGCTGACGCCCGGCGCTTCGCTGGTGGTCAAATGGCGTGGCAAGCCGGTGTTCATCCGCAACCGCACGCCGGAAGAAATCGAGTCCGCCAAGGCGGTGTCGCTCGACCAACTCAAGGACCCGCTGGCGCGCAACGCCAATCTGGGCTCCGACGCGCCGGCCAACGACATCGACCGTTCGGCGGGCAAGGATAAGGAAAACTGGCTGGTGATGATCGGCGTGTGCACCCATCTGGGCTGCATCCCGCTTGGCCAGCAGGGTGATTTCGGCGGCTGGTTCTGCCCGTGCCACGGATCGCACTACGATACGGCCGGACGAATCCGGAAGGGCCCCGCGCCCCAAAACATGGCAGTGCCGGCGTTCCAGTTTACGTCCGACACCGTGGTCAAGATCGGCTGAGCGGGCAGGGGGATAATCAAGATGAGCGGTGGACACTCGACCTATACGCCCACGTCCGGCCTCGGCCGCTGGATCGACGCACGCATGCCGCTGCCGCGGCTGATGTATGACAGTTTCGTCGCCTATCCGGTGCCGCGCAACCTGAACTACGCCTATACGTTCGGCGGTATTCTTTCGCTGATGCTGGTGGCGCAGATCCTGACCGGCGTGGTGCTGGCGATGCACTACGCCGCCGACACGACGCTGGCGTTCCACTCGGTCGAAAAGATCATGCGCGACGTCAATTCCGGCTGGCTGCTGCGCTATATGCACGCCGTCGGCGCGTCGATGTTCTTCATCGCCGTCTACGTCCATATCTTCCGCGGCCTCTATTACGGCTCCTACAAGGCGCCGCGCGAGCTGCTGTGGATCCTCGGCTGCATCATCTACCTGCTGATGATGGCGACCGGCTTCATGGGCTATGTGCTGCCGTGGGGCCAGATGTCGTTCTGGGGCGCGACCGTCATCACCGGCTTCTTCACCGCCATTCCGCTGGTCGGCGACTGGATCCAGCAACTGCTGCTGGGCGGTTTCGCCGTCGACAACCCGACCCTGAACCGCTTCTTTGCGCTGCACTATCTGCTGCCGTTCATGATCGCCGGCGTGGTGGTGCTGCATGTGTGGGCGCTGCACGTCACCGGCCAGACCAACCCGACCGGCATCGAGGTGAAGTCGAAGACCGACACGGTGCCGTTCTCGCCGCACGCGACCGCCAAGGACGCGTTCGCGATGGTGCTGTTCCTGATCATGTTCGCCTGGTTCGTGTTCTACATCCCGAACTATCTCGGCCACCCCGACAACTATGTCGAAGCCAATTCGCTGGTGACGCCGGCGCATATTGTGCCGGAATGGTATTACCTGCCATTCTACGCGATCCTGCGCGCCATTACCTTCAACATCGGCCCGATCGACTCCAAGCTGGGCGGCGTGCTGGCGATGTTCGGCTCGATCGCCGTGCTGTTCTTCGTGCCCTGGCTCGATACGTCGAAGGTCCGCTCGGCAGTCTATCGCCCGTGGTACAAGCTGTTCTTCTGGATCTTCGTCGTCAACGCGATCTTCCTCGGCTGGCTGGGCTCGAAGCCCGCGGAAGGCTGGTATATCCCGGCGATGCAGATTTCGACGCTCTATTATTTCGCCTTCTTCCTGGTGCTGATGCCAGTGTTGGGCCTGATCGAAACGCCCCGGCGGTTGCCGAACTCGATTACCGAAGCCGTTCTGGACAAGAACAAGGCCAAATCCGACGCTGCCGCAGCAGCAGCCGTCAGCCACTAAGCGCGGACTGAAGAGGGACGTCATGAAAAAGCTTCTCCATTCGGTCGCCGCGGTCGGTTTCCTGGCCTCGACCGCCTATGCGGTCGCACAAACCGAACCGGCGGCGCACGGCGCCGGCGACCAGGGCATTCATCTGGCCGGCGAGGGCGAGACGCAGCACTATCCGCTGCTGAAGCCGACCGAGGAAAAGTGGTCGTTCGCCGGTCCGTTCGGCACCTATGACCGCGGCCAGCTGCAGCGCGGCTTCAAGGTCTATCGCGAGATCTGTTCGAGCTGCCATTCGCTCAATCTCGTCACTTTCCGCACATTGGAAGGGCTCGGCTACTCCGAAGGCCAGGTCAAGACGATCGCGGCCGAATACGACATTCCCGGCGTCGGCGACGAGGAAGGCCGCAAGGGCCTGCCGAGCGACCATTTCCCGGCGCCCGCGGCGCAGGACCCGCCGGTGCCGGACCTGTCGCTGATGGCCAAGGCGCGCGGCGTGACCCGCGGCTTCCCGACCTTTGTGTTCGACATCTTCACCCAGTATGCCGAAGGCGGGCCGGACTATATCCACTCGCTGCTGACCGGCTACGGCAAGACGCCGCCGGAAGGCATCGACGTGGCGGAAGGCACACATTACAATCCGTATTTCATGAACGCCGCCGCGCTGGCGATGACGCCGCCGCTGACCCCGGACACGGTGATCACCTATGACGACGACACCCCGGCGAGCGTCGACCAGAACGCCCGCGATGTCGCCGCCTTCCTGATGTGGGCCGCCGAGCCGCACCTGGAAGCGCGCAAGCGCATGGGGTTCGGCGTGATGGTGTTCCTGCTGCTGTTCGCCGGCCTGGTCTATCTGACCAAGCGCAAGATCTGGGCGGCGACGCCGCACTGATCGGCATTGTTCGCCCAACCGGCAAAGGCCCGCTCGCGCGGGCCTTTTTCGCATCATGGCGTCATCGCCTGTTCGATGACGCGGAAATCGGCGTCGCCGATCTCGACCAGGCCGAACCGGAACGGCGCGCCCCAACCCGTCTTGCCGGCCGTCAGTTCGAGCAGCGCCAGCAGCGGCCGGATCGGCGTTTCGCGGACCTCGCCTCGCCACGCGACGTCGCGCCTGAACGGCGTAAATCCCTCGCCCATGAAGCCCTGATAGGGCTCTCCGGGCCTGACCACGCCGATGGCGGTGAAGGCCTGCAGGCCGTCGGCGGCGCGGTAACGCCGGGTCGGCGAATAATAGACGATGTTGTCGCCTGGCCGGATGCGCCGCAGCGGCGCGGCCTTGCCGTGGTTGACCTGCATGAAGCCGCCGGCGACGCCGACGCGGACATGGTCGGCCGAGGCGACGGCGATCCAGTTGCGCGTCATCGCCGTCATGCCTGCGGGTCGAACAGGGCGCGGATGCGGTGGCCGTCCGGATCGAGCGCCACCGCGGTGTAACCGAACGGCGCGTCGATCGGGTCGGCGCCGATGACGACGCCCTGGGCGCGCCAGCCGGCGACGATGGCGTCGACCCGGTCGCGGCTGTCGGTCATCACCACAAGTTCGCAGCCGCCACCGGTGATCGCCGTCTTCGGCTCGACGGCGTGGCGAAGGAACAAGCCGAGCTGCATGCCGCCGTCGAGGACAAACAGCGCGAACACCGGCGACTGGTCGGCCGGCGCATGGCCGAACTGCGCGGCGTAGAAATCGACGCTCGTCGCGATGTCGTCGACATAGAGAACGATGAGATTTGAGGTGACGGTCATTGTCTTGCTCCGTGGTTGGACAAGACCGGGATAACCGGCGCTGCTGTCAATTTGTGGCAGTAGAGAGCAGAGGACCGGGGTGGTCGCGCTCGCGCAGCATTTCCTCCTCGCGCCACTCTTTTGTCATCGCCAGCCGGCGGCGGCCGGCGCGCTGTTCGAGCACCTGCATCGAGACGATGCGGTCGGCGCGGAAATGGCGGTAGCCCTGGCGCAACTCGCACCAGGCGACGATCATGCGCATCCGGTCGAAGAACGCCAGCAGGAACGGCCAGACGGTGCGCCGGGTCGGAGCGCCGTCCCGGTCGCGATAGTCGATCAGCAGTTTTCGCTCGCGCCGGATGGCGTCGCGCACCGCGGTCAGGTCGATATTGCCGCCGTGCAGCGGCTCGCCGGGGCCGATCATCAGCGCCGAGGTTTCCATCTCGCGGCGCAGATCGTCGGGCAGCACGGCGCCGATCTTCGCCGCAGCATTGGCCGCCGCCTGGCCCAGCCGCGCATCGGCGCGGCGGGTGACCCAGGCGACGCCGAGCGCGATCGCCTCGATCTCGTCTTCGGAAAACATCAGCGGCGGCAGCATGAAGCCGGGTTTCAGAACATAACCCAGGCCCGGCTCGCCCTCGATATTTGCGCCCTGGCCCTGCAGTGCGGCGATGTCGCGATAGAGCGTGCGGATAGAGACGCCGGTCTCTTCCGCCAGCGCCTGGCCGGTGACCGGGCGGCGGTGGCGGCGCAGCGCGTCGATCAGGGTCAGCAGGCGTTCGGATCTCGTCATCGGCGGGCCCTGTTGGCGATTATCGGCGCCAGCCTATTCCATTCGAGGCGGCTGGGGGATAGGAATTGCCGGCAACCGGATCCGCGCCGATGAAAACCTCTCTCGAAGACACGCTGCTCGCCTCGATCCGCACCATTCCCGACTATCCGAAACCCGGCATCCTGTTTCGCGACATCACCACTCTGCTCGGCAATGCGCGCGCCTTTCGCCGCGCCGTCGACGAACTGGTGCACCCCTATGCCGGCACCGGCGTGTCGAAGATCGCCGGCATCGAGGCGCGCGGCTTCATCCTCGGCGGGGCGATGGCGCACCAGATGTCGGCCGGCTTCGTGCCGATCCGCAAGAAGGGCAAGCTGCCGCACTCGACGGTGCGGGTCGCCTACTCGCTCGAATATGGCGTCGATGAAATGGAGATGCACACCGACGCGGTGAAGCCGGGCGAAAAGGTCATCCTTGTCGACGATCTGATCGCCACCGGCGGCACCGCCGAAGGCGCGACCAAACTGCTGAAACAGATGGGCGCCGACATCGTGGCGGCGTGCTTCGTCATCGACCTGCCGGATCTTGGCGGGCGCAAAAAGCTCGAGGCGCTGGGCGTCGACGTGCGCACGCTGATCGCGTTCGAGGGGCATTAGTTTTGTCTCATGGCAGTTCGCTTCGCTCACGCCTGCGACGGCGCGCGGCATAAGCCGCGACGGGCGGTCGCCCTTGCGAACCTGCGGAGTTTCTTTTTTGCCTCGCGCGCCGCATCGCCGCCTGGCGGCGGCTGGCGCTCCGGCGGGGG
>Ga0209793_1000732_pt1 | contig 29762 bp, 32 predicted proteins | sample EBPBio122009_DNA_FD_185863 | JGI IMG/M metagenome (GOLD analysis project Ga0209793, IMG submission 185863) | Wastewater treatment Type I Accumulibacter community from EBPR Bioreactor in Madison, WI, USA - Reactor 1_2/2/2009_ DNA (SPAdes) (version 2) | ecosystem: Engineered > Bioreactor > EBPR >... | reverse complement strand
AGGACCCCGGCCATCATCGAGCGCGAGGCGGCGAAGCTGATCCGCGACGGCGCATTCCTGCTAACGCTGGGCGGCGACCATTTCGTCACCTGGCCGATCCTGAAAGCCCACGCCGCCCAATACGGGCCGCTGTCGCTGGTGCAGTTCGACGCCCACCAGGACACCTGGGACGACGACGGCAAGCGCATCGACCACGGCTCGTTTGTGCTGCGCGCGGTGCGCGAGGGCGTCGTCGATCCCGAAACCTCGATCCAGATCGGCATCCGGACGCATGCGCCGACCGATTGCGGCATCACCATCCTCCATGGTTACGACGTCGAGGAGATGCGCGCCGCCGAGATCGCCGAGGCGATCGTCGCGCGCACCGGCGGCCGCAGGACCTATGTGACCTTCGATATCGACTGCCTCGATCCGGCGTTCGCGCCGGGCACCGGCACGCCGGTCGCCGGCGGCCCCTCGTCCGCCAGGATGCTGTCGGTGCTGCGGCTACTCGGCGGGCTCGACATGGTCGGCGCCGATGTGGTCGAGGTCGCGCCGGCCTACGACCATGCCGACATCACCGCCATCGTCGCCTCCAACATCGCCATGTATTATCTCGGCCTGCTGGCGGCGCGACGGACGCGCGGCTGACAGATTGGCGCAAGCGCCTGGCAGGACGATTCAATGTAATGAGGCGTTGATTCCGCAAAACGGCGCAACCATTTGAATTGACCCGGAAACGGGACGACAGACAGGACTGGACATCATGGCCCCGAAAATCTTCATCGACGGCGAACACGGCACCACCGGCCTGCAGATCAGGGCGATGCTGGCCGGACGCAAGGACATCGAGGTGATTTCGGTGCCGGCCGAGCGGCGCAAGGAAAAGGCGGCGCGGGCCGAATATCTCAACCGGGCCGATGTGGCGGTCCTGTGCCTGCCCGACGACGCGGCGAAGGAAAGCGTGTCGCTGATCGACAACGGGACCACCCGCGTCATCGACGCCTCGACCGCGCACCGCACCGCCGCGGGCTGGACCTACGGTTTCGCCGAAATGGACGCGACGCAGTTTGACGCGGTGCGCAATGCCCGCTTTGTCGCCAATCCCGGCTGCTGGCCGCAGGGTGGCATCGCGACGCTGCGGCCGCTGATCGCCGCCGGCCTGTTGCCCGCGTCCCTTCCGGTCACCATGGGCGGCATTTCCGGCTATTCCGGTGGCGGCCGGCAGATGATCGAGGACTATGAGAGCCAGGGCGAGGCCGCGCCGGAGTTCCTGCCCTACGGGCTCGGTTTCAAGCACAAACACATTCCCGAACTGAAACTCTATTCCGGCCTTGCCGCCGACCCGATGATGCAGCCTGCCGTCGGCAATTTCGCCCAGGGCATGGTGACGATGATTCCACTGCAGATGTCCGGCCTGGCCAAAATCCCGACCGGCGTCGAACTTCATGCGGCGATCGCCGACCATTATGCCGCCCTGCCCGCAAGCGCCGTCGAGGTCGCGCCCTACGAGAAAATCGAGCGCACGCCGCAACTCAACCCGGAAATCTACAACGGCTCCAACCGGATGATGCTGCACGTCTTCGCCAATGACGACCGGGCGCAGGCGATGCTGGTCGCCGTCTACGACAATCTCGGCAAGGGCGCGTCGGGCGCCGCGGTGCAGAACCTCGACCTGATGCTCGGGCTTGGCGGCTAGACCGTCTCATGGCTGGATGGAAACGGTCTGACGATCAGGCCGGAGACTGCTGCGCCAGTTGCGAAACCCAGACGCGGAAGCGCGCGACATCGTCGCGCGCGCTTTCCATAATCGCGTCGGCCTTGTCGAAATCGAGCACGCGGATGTTGCGCAGACCCGGTTGAGCCAGGAAATCGACCGGCGAGGCCTTGAGCTTCTCGCGCAGGATCGAATGCTGCATGATCTGAAACGCGACGAACAGGGCGTTGGTCCGGCTCGGCGCCTGCGCGCTGTCGCTGTCGTCCTTGACGCCCGCGACATTGATCGCCGCAACATGTCTGACCTTGCCGGTCAGCACGTCGAACGGAACCGGGTTGACGCAACCGCCGTCGATCAATGTGCGGCCGTCGCGACGCACCGGCAAGATCATGCCGGGAAGCGCCGCGCTCGCCGCCATGGCCGTCGCCAGATCGCCGTCGCTGATCAGCACCTGTTCCCGGCTCCAGTAATCGGACGCCACAACCATCGTCGGGATCGCCAGTTCGGCGAACGTTGAGACTGGCAATGCGATGCGCAGGATGCTCGCGGTCAGGCCGTCGGACACGTCGCTGGAGAACAGCCGCATGGCGCCGTCGAAGAGGCTGTCATTGCCGATCATTTCGATGATCTTGGCGGCCGACATCCCGGCCGCATACATCACGCCAACGATCGCCCCGATGCTGCATCCCGAAATGGCGGCGGGCCGCACGTTCATCTCGTCCAGCGCCGCGAGAAACGGAATATGGCTCAGCCCCTTGGCGCCGCCGCCGCCCAGCGCCAGTCCGAAATCGAGCACTCTTGGCTTTTCAGTCATGGGCGATGCATAGCCGGCATCGGGCCTGCAAGCCAGAGCCGGCCTGCCGGCTGCCTCACTCTCCGGCGGCGACCAACCGCGTCTTGACCGGATAGGGCCCGACGGTCGCGCGCCAATGGGCGACGGCGAAGCCGAGCGTCAGGATGGCGAAACCGTGATGGGCGAGCGCCCAGCCGAACGGCACCACCAGCACCAGCGCGGTGATGCCAAGCGCGGCCTGGATCGTAATCATCAGCAACAGCGCACCCGCCCTCGCCGCATGCGGCGTCCCGGGCTCGCGCCTGGCGGTGAAGACAAATTGCCAGACCGCCATCGCCAGCAGCACGTAGGCGCCGAGCCTGTGCACGAACTGCACGGTCTTCGGATTATCGAACAGGTTCGCCCACCAGGGCGACTGAATGAACAGGTCGCCGGGCACAAGCGCGCCGTCCATCAGCGGCCAGGTGTTGTAGGCCATGCCGGCGTCGAGGCCCGCCACCAGCGCGCCGAGGCCGATCTGCACCAGGATCAGCAGCACCATGACGCCAGCGAAGCGCTGCGTGGGGCGACTCGCCGGGCCCACGCTGTGCGGCGCCAGCCCGCGCGCCACCCACATCACCGACGAGAAGATGACGCAGGCAAGCAGCAGATGCGTCGCCAGACGGTATTGCGAGACATCGACCCGTTCGGTCAGCCCCGAGGTCACCATCCACCAGCCGACAAATCCCTGAAAACCGCCCAGCGCCAGCAGGCCGAGCAGTTTTGGCTTCAGATGCGGCTCCAGCCGTCCGCTCAGCCAGAAATAGGCCAGCGGAACCGCCATCACCACGCCGACCAGACGCGCAATCAGCCGATGCGCCCATTCCCACCAGAAGATCGCCTTGAACTGTTCGAGGCTCATGCCCTTGTTGATCTGCTGGTATTCTGGAATCTGCCGATATTTTTCCAGTTCCTCCTGCCACTGCGCCTCGTTGAGAGGCGGGATGACGCCGTGGACCGGCTTCCATTCGGTGATCGACAGGCCGGAATCGGTCAGCCGGGTGCCGCCGCCGACAAGGAACAGCGCAAACATCACGACAAGCACGGCGTAGAGCCAGTAGCGCACGGCGCGGCGGTTAGCCGCCTCACGGGCGCGAGCGCTTTGGATGTCGGGGCCTGCGGCGGTGATCGTGGTCATGCGACCTCAAATACAGGCTTTGCGAGATCACGTCGCGCGACACGCCGTCGCGCGCCCGCCCGCTATGCCCGGCAAACGACAAGAGGTATAGGAAGCCATGTCCGTTCGCATCCGCAAACTCATCGGCACGGTGCTGCTGATCGTCCTGGTGATCCTCTACGCCTGGCTGGCGACGACGGTCGCGGTGGCGAAGCTCAGCCAGTCCGGGCCGCTGGTCCACCTGCTCTATTTCCTGCTGACCGGGCTCTTGTGGATCCTGCCGGCGATGTGGCTGATCCGCTGGATGGTCAAGGAGCCGCGTCCGCGCTCCTGAACCGGTCACACCGTGACCAGCGCCTTGCCGCGATTTGACATCGCAGTCGTCAGGCCGCGAACCATCGTCCGCACATGGCTGACTTGCTGGTAGCGGCCATTGATCGAAATGCGCGGCAGCGCATGCGGATGGCTGGCATGCTCAGGATAGAGCACGCCGTGGCGGGTAGTCACCGCAGTCGCGAAGCCGGCCTGGCGGGCGATCTCCACCTCGCGCGGGCCAACCGCGCTGGCATATCCGTACGGGAACGCGAAATGGCGGGCGTTCACCCCAAGTTCCACGTTGAGGACCCTGGCGCTGTCCGTCATCTCCTGAGCAACCTGTTCGTCGGTCAGCCGCGCCAGGTTGAAGTGGTTCATCGTGTGCGCGCCGATGGTCACCAGCGGATGGGCGGCGCAGCGGCGCAGTTCGTCCCAAGTCATCAGCGTTTCGCGCCCGGGCCTTGCCGGATCGACGCCGGCCGACGCCGCAAGCTCGCGGATCACCTTGCGTTGCGCGTGTTCCGGCACTTCGGTCGTCAGGTAATTGTGGATCACCGTATTGGCGCGGAACTTGTCGCCCGGCGTCGCGCTTTCGATCGACAGCCGGCCGCGCGGCGTGTCGAGATAGATCATGTCGCGGCGGGTGACGATGTCCTCGAGCACGTCCCACCACAGATCGACCTTGCCCTCGATCAGGTTGGGGGCGACGTAGATGGTGATCGGCGCGCCATGCTTCTCGAGCGTCGGCAAGGCGGCGGTGAGATTGTCGCGGTAGCCGTCGTCGGCGGTGATGGTGATGAAGCGCTCGCCGGTCGCGCCGCTGGCCAACCGGTCGATCGCCTCGCACATGGTGACGAAGCGGAACCCGAGCGCCCTGGTTTCGCACAGGACCGCGTCGAGGAATTGCGGGGTGATCGCCAGATGGCGATTGAAGCCGAACGGCATCGGCGGATCGTCGGTGACCCGGTGCAGCATCAGGATGGCGCCGCAACCGAGCGTGAAACGGCTCGCCACAGCGCCCAGACCGCTGAAGCGGACGACATTGAGAGCGAGTTTTCGGATCAGCTCTCCCCTGTCGATCATTGATTCACCTTTTGCGCCTATGGTCCGTCGGCAGATTTGGACACGTCTTGCGCGAACCTACCGGCCAAGGATTGAAGTATGGTTGACGCAATTGCGACCGCGACAACAAAACGCAGCGCCGCCGGATCGTCGGCCGCCGCGGGCCGGCGCGTCAACGACGCAACCGCTTCCGTCGAGCTGGACGCGGCGTCCTATGCCGAATTCGTCGCCGACAAGACGTTTGCGCCGGCGCAGTCGCCGAACTGGGTCGACGCCTGGACCAGGCACGGCGGCGCCGACAGCGCGATCGTGCTGATCCGCCAGCCAAACGGCGCCGAACTGGCGCTGCCGCTCGACATTTCGTCGCTGGGACCGGTCAAGGTCGCCCGCTTCATGAGCGGCCGGCACGCCAATGGCAATTTTCCGGCCGCGCGCGGGCCGACCGGCTCGCTCGATGTCGAAACACTGGCTCAGGCTGTGCATTCGGTCAGGCCGGACATCGATCTGATCCTGCTGGAGCGGATGGCGCAATCGGTTGGCGGAGCGACCAATCCGCTGGCGCATCTGCCCGGCCAGACGAGCCCGAACCCGTCGCTCGCGGTTGATCTCGACGGCGGTTTCGACGCGGTGCTCGGACGCACCAGCGGCAAGCGCAAACGCAAAAAACACCGCTCGCAGACCAGAAAATTCGAGGCGGTCGGCCAGATCCGCATGATCGAGGCCGCCACCGACGCCGAGGTCGACCGGATCTTGAGCGAATTCTTTGTGCTCAAGGCCGCGCGGTTCAAGACGCTGGGCCTCAAGGACGTGTTCGCCGACGCGGGCACCCAGACGTTCTTCCGCAACCTGTTCAAGTCCGGACTGGCCGGCGAGCCGCGCCCGTTTGTGCTCAACGCGCTTGAAGTCGGCGGAAAAATCCGCGCCATCACCGGCAGCAGCCGCGTCGCCGACCGCATCGTGTGCGAGTTCGGCGCCATCGCGTCCGACGATCTCGGCCATGCCAGCCCCGGCGAGTTTCTGTTCTACGACAATATCCGCCGCGCCTGCGAGGAGGGTCGCGCCGTCTACGATTTCAGCGTCGGCGACGAATATTACAAGCGGCTGTGGTGCAATATCGAGGAACGGCAGTTCGACGTTCGCATTCCGGTGTCGATGTCCGGAAGGCTGCTCGGCGGCGCGCTTGGCGCGGCGGCGCGCGCCAAGCGTGCGATCAAGTCGAACCCTGTCCTGTGGTCGGCGATCAAGAAGGTTCGCCGGTCGAAAGCCGGCGCGGCAGAGGCCGAGACCGACGACGACTGAGGTCTACTGCATCGGCCCGAAAATCGGAATCGATTTTCGAAAGCACGATGCAGCAAATTCAAAGTGTTAGAGCGTCCTTTGCACGTCCAATTGGAGGCGCGGCGCTCTAAGTCGGCCGATGCGAAAACCGGCCCGAGACGGGCCGGCTAGACAGATTGTCAAATCGAAAGCCCGGTCAGGCGGCGCTGCGCGTCGGACGCGGCGCCTGCGGCGGCTGGGCTTCGCCCGGCCTGACGAGCAGAACCCCTTCATAGCCGCCTTCCGCCAGATTGGCGGCGGTCGCGCCGATCGCCCGGTCCTGCAGTTCCAGCGCGCTGACCAGGACCTGGGTGCCGTGGGCGACCAGCCGGCGGATTCCCTCGGCGTCGGCCGGGCCGCATTCCACCACCACCACGTCATAGGCGGTGGTCAGCGAATCCATGATGATCGGCAGCCGGTCGGCGGCGCGCATGGCGCGCGCCGGGTTGGCCGTGCCCGCCGGAATGACATGGCAGTCCGAATAGAGGTCGGCGTGGATCACATCGGCGAACTGCGCCTCCGAGGCCAGCAGATCGGTGATGCCGGGCAGGTCCGTCGTGTCCAGCATCGGGGCGGACGCCGCTCCCGACGAGGTGAGGTCGAGCAGCAGCACGCGCAGGCCCGCATCCGACACTTCGCGCGCCACCGCCACGGCGCTCGCAGCACCCTCGTCGCCTTCGGGCGACAGGAAAACGGCGCGGCTGACGCCGCCGGCGATAATGTGTTCGGCGGCGCTGTTGACGCTCAGCCGCTTGTCGTTGGCCGCGGCGCGCCGCGGGACGGCAGTCTGCGGCTGGACCGGTCTTTCGGGAAGCTCCGGCTGCGACGACGTCGCAGCCCTGGCCGCCTCCACCGCCTCCATGCGCGCCCTCGACGGCGCGGGGCGCGGCTCGGCGACGGGCGGCATGGCGACCCGCTCCACCGGTTCGAACGCGACGTTCTGGGCTGGTCGCATGGCGCGGCCGGAAAACAGCTCGCGCAGCAGCACGACGATCGCCATGATCAGCAGCGAACCGACGAAGGCGGCGCTGACGATCGGCAGAATCTTTGGGAAATACGGCTCCGCCGGCACGCTGGCGCGCGAAAAAATGCGGGCGTCGGCCGGCAGATAGGAGCGTTCGCTGCGCGACGACGCCTCGCGATAGCGGGTCAGGTAGGATTCGAGAAGTTCGCGCTGCGCCGTCGCCTCGCGTTCCAGCGCCCGCAGATCCACTTCCTTGTCGCCGACGCGCGCCGACTCGGCCTTTACCACGTTGAGGTTCTGGATCAGCTTCTGCTCGCGCAGTTGCGAGGTCTTTGCCTGGGTTTCCAGGCCCTGCAGGATTTTTCGCGCTTCGCCGCGGATCTGGCCGTCGAGATCGGCAAGCTGCGAGCGCAGCGCCTTGATGCGCGGATGGCCATCGAGCAGCGTCGTCGACAGATCGGCGATGTCGGCGTTCAACTGGACCTCGCGTTCGCGCAGCCGCTGGATCAGCGGCGACGCCAGCACATCCGGCATCGCCGCCAGCGAGGCGCCATTGTCGATCGCCTGGCGCAGGCTCTGCGCGTTGGCCTCGGCGGTGGCGCGCGCGGCGCGCACCCGCGACAGTTCCGTCGACATTTCCGCCAGTTGCTGGGTCGCCAGCGCCGAATCGTTCTGGCCGATCATCAGGTCGGACTGGGCGCGAAATTCGGCGACGCGGGCTTCCGCCTGCTTCACCTTTTCGCGCAGATCGGCGATTTCGGGCTCCAGCCACTGGGTGGCGTCGGCGTTCGACTGCAGCTTGGCGTCCTTTTGCAGCCCAAGATAGGCGTCGGCGATGGCGTTGGGCACGTCGGCCGCCAGCTTCGGGTCTTCCGACGAAAACTCGACGACGATGACGCGCGAGCGCTCGACCCGGTAGACGCGCAGTTTTTCGCGCATCGTCTTGAGGACGCGGTCCTCGGCCGCCAGTTCGCCCGGATCGCTCTTCAGCCCGGCGATCACCATCAGCCGGCCGAACATCCCCATATTGGCCTGCTCGTCAAATTCCTTCAGCTTGCCGAGACCGAGCTTTTCGGCCACCTGCTTCAACAGGTCGGAAGAGCCGATGACCTCGACCTGGCTGGTGACCCCCTCCTCGTCGAGATTGGGATTGTTGGACTGGTCGCCGGTCGGGTTCGGCCTCGTATAGATCGACTCGCGGGTTTCGATCAGCAGCCGGGTCTCGGCGCGATAATGCGGCGTCGCCAGCCAGGCGACGACAAACGCCAGCGCGGTGACGGCCAGCACCACGCCGAGGATCAGCATCCACGACCTCAGGATGCTTGCGAACAACGTCCCCAGGTCGACATCGACGTCGTTGCCCCTGACTTGCGCGCCTGACATGGCTCTCACTCCGATACTCAATCGGGTGAAACGTAAACGGCTATGGTTTCCGTGTGGTTAAGATGAAACTTGCCTGTCCGGGCGGGTCTTTTACCGGCCATTAACCCTAACAAGCCGATAACGGAGGCGACCAAAGCGCAGCGCCGTGCCTGCGCCGAGCACGCCGAAGGTATCTTGAGTCCGATGAAACGCGCCTCCGTTCTGTTGACCAGCGCCGTCGCCCTCGCCCTGCTTTCAGGGTGCAGCAGCTACCGGCCGGCCCCCGCCGCCTTTCACAAGGCGCTCGCGGAACCCTATGTGCTCGATTCCGGCGACCGGGTGCGCGTCACCGTCTTCGAACAGGATTCGCTGACCAACACCTATTCCATCGACCAGTCCGGCTACATCGCCTTCCCGCTGGTGGGCGCGGTGGCGGCGCGCGGCGTCACCGTGGCGCAGCTTGAGTCGCAGATCGCGGGAAAACTACGCAACGGCTATCTGCGCGACCCCGACGTCTCAGTCGAGGTCGACCGCTACCGGCCGGTGTTCGTGATGGGCGAAGTCGGCGCGTCCGGCCAGTATTCCTATGTGCCGGGCATGACCGTCCAGAAGGCGGTCGCCATGGCCGGCGGTTTCAGCGCGCGCGGCGAACAGGGCTCGGTCGACATCACCCGGGCCGTCAACGGCAGGGTGATGACCGGACGGGTGCGCACCTCCGACCCGCTGCTGCCCGGCGACACGATCTACGTGCGCGAACGTCTGTTCTGATCGAGAGACCGGGCGGGCGTGGCGCAGTCTCTCAGGATCGTTCACTGCTTCAGATCTCCGGTCGGCGGAATTTTCCGCCATGTCCGCGACCTGACCGCCGCGCAGGTGGCGGCCGGCCACCAGGTTGGCATCGTCTGCGACGCCACCACCGGCGGCGACTATGAAGCGGGCATTTTCGACCAGATGACGGGTCAACTTGCGCTTGGGCTTCACCGCACGCCGATGCAGCGCCACATCGGCCCCGGCGACGTCGCGGCCGCCTATCGAACATACAATGTCATCAAAAGTTTGCAGCCGGATGTTCTGCACGGGCATGGCGCCAAGGGTGGCGTCTACTCGCGCGCGTTCGGTTCACTGTTGCGGGTCTCCAGGTCACGCGTAGCCCGCCTCTATTCGCCGCATGGCGGCAGTCTGCACTACGATGCGGACACGATGACCGGCAGGGCCATCTTTGCGTCCGAACGGCTGCTGGACCGGTTCACCGACCACATCCTGTTCGTCTCGGGCTATGAGGAGCGCGTCTACCGCGAGAAGGTCGGGGCGCCGCGCGCCAGGTCGAGTCTTGTCTACAACGGCCTGCGCGCCGACGAGTTCGAGCCGGCAGCGCCGGACGCCGACGCCGCGGACTTTCTCTATATCGGCATGATGCGGGACCTTAAGGGTCCCGATATTTTTCTCGACGCGCTGTCCGAAACCGAACGCCGCACCGGCCGCAGGCTGACCGGCCAGATGGTCGGCGCCGGCGACGACCTGCCCAGCTACATCGAGCAGGCGAAGCGGCTGGGCCTCGCCGACCGGGTCTCGTTTCACCAGCCGATGCCGGCCCGCAAGGCGTTCGCCATGGCGCGCGCCATCGTGGTGCCGTCGCGCGCCGAAGCGATGCCCTACATCGTCCTGGAAGCCCTCGCGGCGGGGCTGCCGATGATCGCCACCTCCGTCGGCGGCATCCCTGAGATCTTTCCGCCCGGGTCGCCCGCCCTCGCCGACCCTGACGTCGGCCAGATCGCCGACCGGATGCAGCGCCTGCTGGGCGACCCCGCCGGCTGGCGCGCCATGATGCCGGACACGGCGACGCTCAAGGCGCGTTTCGGCGCCGACGTGATGGCGCGCAATATCGAGGCCGCCTATCTCGGCGTTCTTTTTCCCGAAAACTGAACGTTCTCAGCCGGTTTAGCTGCAATGCGCAGGCCGGTTCTAAGTCTTTGTTAGCCAGTCGATGCTATGACCCGGGGAGTGCCGTCCCAAGCGTTCGAGTATTGGTCGCATGAACGAGATTGATCCCAAGCTGCGCTTTTCGCTCCAGGCCGTGCGGGCCTACCAGGACTCCGGTCCGAAAGCGGGCGACACCAAGCTCAACCCGATGGCGCAATACATCGCCGCCCACTTCCGGCAGGACACGATGTCGCCGGTCATGGTGTCGGGCTGGCTGCGGCTGGCGGAATTCTGCCTGCTGGCGCTGTGCGGCGTCGTCGCCTATCTCTGGCTAGTCGGCCTCGGAGGCCACATGGCCTGGAAGTATCCGGGCGTCATCGCCGGCGGCTCGCTGCTCGCGGTCATCCTGCTCGAATTCACCGACGGCTACTCGATCGCCAGTCTGCGCAGGCCGATCCACTTCTCGGGCCGCATGCTGCTGGTGTGGGCCGGCACGTTCGCGCTGCTGGCGCTCGCCGGCTTCCTGTTCAAAGTGTCCGAGGATTTTTCGCGGCTGTGGTTCGGCGCATGGTTCGTCGCCGGTTTCGCCGCGCTGATGGCGCTGCGACTGGTGATGGCGGTCCTGATCCGCCGCTGGGCGCGCAACGGCCGCATGGAGCGTCGCGCGGTGATCGTCGGCGGCGGCCAGGCGGCCGAAACGCTGATCCGCACCGTCGAGGCGCAGTCCGACAACGACATCCGCATCTGCGGCATCTTCGATGACCGCGACAACAGTCGTTCGCCGCCGATCGTCGCAGGTTATCCGAAACTGGGCACCATCGCCGAACTGATCGAGTTTGCGCGCATCGCGCGCATCGACATGCTGATCGTGTCGCTGCCGCTGACCGCCGAAAGCCGGGTGCTGTCGCTGCTGAAGAAGCTGTGGGTGCTGCCGGTCGACATCCGTCTGTCGGCGCACTCCAACCAGTTGCGTTTCCGCCCGCGCAGCTATTCCTATATCGGCGCGGTGCCGATGCTCGACATTTTCGACAAGCCGATCAACGATTGGGATTCGGTCGCCAAGCGCGCCTTCGACATCGTCTTCAGCCTCCTCGGCATCATCGTCCTGTCGCCGGTCATGGCGGCCACCGCGATCGCCATCAAGCTCGACTCGAAGGGACCGGTCCTGTTCAAGCAGAAGCGCCACGGGTTCAACAACGAGGTCGTGGAGGTCTACAAGTTCCGCTCGATGTATACCGACCGCTCGGATCCGACCGCCAGGCAGGCCGTCACCAAGGGCGACCCGCGCGTCACCCGTGTCGGCCGCTTCATCCGCAAGACCTCGATCGACGAGCTGCCGCAGTTCTTCAACGCGCTGTTCGGCTCGCTGTCACTGGTCGGCCCCCGTCCCCATGCGGTCGCCGCCCAGACCCACAATCTGCTCTACAACGAAGTCGTCGACGGTTATTTCGCCCGTCACCGGGTCAAGCCCGGCGTCACCGGCTGGGCCCAGATCAACGGCTGGCGCGGCGAGATGGACACCGACGAGAAGATCAAGATGCGCACCGAATACGATCTTCACTACATCGAGAACTGGTCGCTGTGGTTTGACCTGAAAATCCTGTTCCTGACGCCGATCCGGCTGCTGAACACGGAAAACGCATATTGAGCGCGGCCGCGGTCCAGCTGCCGCAATCGGCGATCAACCAGAAGTCGATCGACATCGTCGCGGCCGCGTCGGTGTCGTTCGGCGTTTTTCTCGCCGGCTTCGTCATCCGCGAGCCGGCGCCCTACGAACTCTACATGGCGGCGCTGATCGGCGTTTGGGCGCTGTTTGGGCTGCGCCTGTCGATGTCGATCACGCCGTTGCTGGCGCTGCTGATCACCTTCAACATCGGCGGCATGATTTCGATGACACAGATGGCCGACATCACCACGCGCGACGTGCCGCTCTATCTGGCGGTGTCGCTGTTCCTCGCCTTCACGGCGGTGTTCATCGCCGCTGTCCTTGCGGAACGCCATCAGCTCTACCTCTACATGTTCCGCGCCTGGACGCTCGCCGCGCTGATGACCGGGGCGGCCGGCATCATCGGCTATTTCCACGCCCTGCCCGGCTTCGACGCGTTCACCCTCTACGACCGCGCGGCGGGCGTGTTCCAGGACCCCAACGTGTTCGGGCCGTTCCTGGTGCTGCCTGGCGTGTGGCTGCTCTACCGGCTGCTGACCGGCGGCCTGCGCGACTGGCTGTGGTGCGGCCCGCCGCTGGCGGTCATCGTGTTCGCGCTGCTGCTGTCGTTCTCGCGCGGCGCGTGGGGCCTGTTCGGGTTCAGCTCGCTGCTGATCATGGGCACGCTGTTCCTGCGCAGCCAGAGCGGCGCGTTCCGTCTGCGGCTGGTGATGATGAGCGTCGCCGCCGTGTCGGTGCTGGTCATCGGCCTGCTGGTCGCGCTGCAATTTCCGGCGATCTCGGACCTGTTCACCACCCGCGCCCAGCTGGTGCAGGACTATGACGGCGCGCGGCTCGGCCGCTTTGCCCGCTACGCCATCGGCTTCATGCTTGCGACCGAACATCCGTTCGGCATCGGCCCGCTGCAGTTCGGCCAGATCTATGGCGAGGACACCCACAATATCTGGCTGAAATCGCTGATGGACTACGGCTGGCTGGGATTTGCGTCCTGGCTGACGATGATCGTGTGGACGCTGGCTGGCGGCTTCCGCATCCTGTTCCGCGAGCGGCCCTGGCAGCCTTTCCTGCTGTGCGCCTGGGTGACGCTTGTCGGCCATGTGGCGCTCGGCAGCTTCATCGACACCGACCACTGGCGGCACTTCTACCTGCTGCTCGGCATGGTCTGGGGCGCAATCGCGCTCGAAGCCCGGCACGGCGCGCATTATTCGCGCCTCGCCCGGCAACAGGTCGCCTAGCGCCTCGTGCCTGTCAGGCCCGATCAGTCCTGACCGGGTACTGCGTCGCGCGGTTTCAGACGCCAGTACTGCGCCAGCGTGTTTTCCTTGCCGCCTGGCGGCAATGTCAGCAGCACCAGTTCAGCGCTGCTCTTTTCGATCGACGGCGAGAATTGCGGATTTTGCCGGGCGTCGCTGATGGCGTAGATGTTCTGCCCGCCATAGCCGAACAGCTCGCGCTGCGTCAAAAACCCGTCGCCATTCAAGTCCGCCAGGCCGGAAATCGCCGCTGCGAAGACATAACTGCCAACGCCGTAGTCGACTCCGAGGAACCTCTTCTCCGACGCGAGGCCGAGCTCTTCGACAGCGCCAAAAAAGGTGACATTGGCGAATTGCCGATCCAGCAAACCGCCGGCGTGGCAGCCGTCGATCAGCACGATGACATTCAAATTCTTGCGCGCCGCCACTTCCATCAGGCCGGTGAAGAACGCGTCCGTCAGCTTCCGCTCCGGCTCCACCAGATCAAGGCCGGCGCGGCCTTTGCCTTCCTTGTCGGCGAGCGCCTGATAATCCTCGACCGGCGTCGAGCCGCTGAGCAGCAGCACGGTTTGCAACTGGTCCGCATCAACAGAGCCGCCGGGTGCGGGTTCGCGATAGCCGGTGCCTGAAAAGGTGAAAAAGACGGTGTCCCCGGGCCGAGCGTCGGCGACAAGGTCGTTCCAGACATATTCGACCAGGTTGAGGCGCAGGTCCTGGTTGGTCAGCGTCACGACCTTCCTGGCCCCAGCATCCTGAAGCACCCTGGCGATGATCGTCGTATCGTTGATCGCGCCGCGCAGGTTGAATTTCCCGCCATAGTCGTCGATGCCCAGCACCAGGCCGTAAATGTCTGGCCGCGGCGGCGACATGTAGAACTGGCCGACCACCTGATCGTAATAGGCGGGTTCCTGCTTGTGGGTCACGGTCGCCGCAAGCGCGCTGACCTCGACCTGGGTGCGCTTGGCGATCTCGACCATCGGCATGCCCGGCGTCGCGAGCGCGGGGCGGAATATGCGCGTGAAAACCGAATTCGGATCGGCGTCGGCGGGGCCGAGCCTGTCCAGCGCCTTCTGGCCGACGCCGGCCGAATAGATCACGAACGCGCCCTTCTGCGGCGTCATGCGCTGCAGCCCGCCATAGCTGCGCATGGTGCGCGTGTCGGCGTCCGGCGGGAACGGATTGTCGCGACACGCATCCAGCACCACCAGGGCGATCTCGACGCCGCGCTCGTAGATGCGATCGACGAGTTCCTGCGCGTCCACGGCATAGCGATCGAGGCGCGATTCGCGCACCGCATCCAGCGCCGGCATGTCGGCGGGCAGCAGGAAATTCCGCTGCTCTAAGCTAACCCCGTGACCGGAAAAGAAAAAGAACGCCATGTCGCCCTTGTCGAGGCTCTCGACGAACGCATCGAGCACGTCGTCGAACGCGCGCGCGTCGATATTGTCCTTCACGGTAACGACAAACCCGAGATCCTTCAGCGTCGCCTCAAGCGAATCCGCGTCTCCGATGGCCTTGTTCAGATCGGTCAGTTCTTCATATTCGTTGATGCCGATGACAAGCGCCCGCCGTTTCTGGCCATCGGCGCTTTTGGTGGCGAGCGGCGCCATTTGCCGCAGATCGTTGACCACTGCCTCGAGCCCGGCTGCCCGGGCGTATTTTTCGGGATCGGCGATCTTGACCGCGGCGGCGGCGGCAAATTGCACGCCGGCCGCCAGCCAGACGACGGCGATCGCCGCGGTCGCAACACGTCGCCAGTATGCTGCCTTTGCGCGCACCTGTTTTCCTGATCGCCGCGCGGCGGACAGCCGCCGCTGATCGGCGAAGAATAGATTCGGGTCGGTTGACGGGCAAGACCCGGCAATTGCCGCTTGCGTCGCGATGCCGGACCATATAGGGCTTCGCGCGGCTCGGAGCGTAGCGCAGCCCGGTAGCGCACTTGACTGGGGGTCAAGGGGTCGCAGGTTCGAATCCTGTCGCTCCGACCAAAAAAGCCCTTGAAAACCAAGGGTTTCTTGTTCCCTCCCCCGGTAGGCTTAGTGGCCTGCAAGGGAACAGAAGAAGCACCAAATCCCGGAATTGGCACGGAAAGTCCCGGAATAATCCCCGGACTGCCGTTGCGCGTTCTCCCGCTGTTCCGCCCTAGGCCCAAAAGCAAAGCCCCCCGGATGGCACACCGGAGGGCTTCAACGTCTTTGGAGACGCTAGACGCGGGAGAGGTAATCCGCACGATCAGTCTAGCGAACCCTCCAAATCCAGCAATCAGATTTGCCCGGAGTGGTATCGCAGATGAACGAGATAGACCTGACCGACCCCGCAACCTTCAAGGTATGGTCGAAGCAGAACCCCGATGCCCGGAAGCTGCTTGGCGTCATCGTATTCCGGCATCGTGGATCATCCGCGCGGCTTCCCGGTGACCCCATATCATGGGCCGCGTATCCGCTGGCGACGTGGCGCGGCTGGACCGGCTTCAAGCGCAGCACCTTGGACCGCAGGCTGAAAGAGTTGGTGGACGTTGGCCTGATTGAGAAAGAGCGGCATCGGTTCGCGGGTAGCGTCATCTGCCCGTGGATCAGACCGACCGAAGTGGCGCTGAAACATGTCGGGACTGCCGCTGATCTTGCTCGGCTAAAGGCCAAGAAATCGCCCCCGAAGAAACCCGCCAGTGAGGCAACGGTTGAGGCAACGCCTGACGCAACGGTTGAGGCAACGGTTGAGGCAACCGATCACACTACTATTCCTTTCCCTTCTACTGTTCCTATGGAGCTAAGTAAGACCGCGAACGAGTTCACGGGAGAAGGGAAGGGAAAGGCCGGGAAGGACGATCAGCTATCGGTGAAGAAGATGGTCGAAGCGGCTTTCGTCAAGCAGTACGGGGCGGATGCCTTCGACCCGGATGACCCCGAATGGCAGGAGCTTATGCAGCCGACCGTCGCCAAGCTCGAAAAGCTGTTGGCGAAGTTCCCCCGCATCACGGGCAAGCACGAACCGCATGTGAAGCACCCCTACGACATGGACCCGACATGGGCGACCAACTCGCCCGAAGTGCAGGCCAAACGGTATGCGAAGTACAAGGAATACGTCGCCAACTGGCATGCCGCCAACGGCTCAGAGCCGGTCAAACCCTATGTCGAGATCAGCACCGCAGACGTGCTGGCCAAGCTGAAATCGCTTCCTGACCCCTATGCCGACGAAATTGCCGAGTGGCAAAAATCGAAGACCACGCACTGACCGTATGGGCGAGTGACAGTGATTGCACCGGACCCTTGGTCCTACCCGCAGACCATCCCGCCAGACCCCCTTGCCGAACCATCTCCGACCGCGTATCCAGTAGAGGCTTCATCGGACGATGCAGGGTCATCGAGCAACCGATAGGGTCGAAGCGCATCGGCAAGCATCCCGTTTTCACAACGATGCTTGGCCCGCGTGTTCCACTTCTTCCGCAATCGACAGACCACGACGACAGCCGCCCCGGAGCCGGTTGAAGCGCGTTCGCTTGCCGATCCGTCCGCGTGGCTCTTGGACCTGTTCGGGGCAACCCCGGCTCAGTCGGGCGTATCGGTCACGCCCCAATCTGCAATGCGCTGCACGACCGTGCGGGCATGTGTCGAGGCGATTGCCGAAGCCATCGGCGGTCTTCCCCTGCATGTGTACCAGCGCGACGGCGAAGCCCGTGAGCGGGCAACCGATCATCCCGCCTATCCCCTGCTTGCCGAAGCAGCGAACGACTGGACGCCTTCGACCCTGTTCCGCGAGCAGATCACGCGGGACGCCCTCCTGCATGGCAACGGGTACGGCTTCATCAACCGCCGCGACGGCCAGCCCGTCGAACTGATCCGGCTCACACCGACCGCCGTATCGGTCGAACTGGACAGCATCACAAGCGAACCCCGCTACAGGCTCAGCGACGGCAAGCAGCATCGCATCCTTGACCGTCGCGACGTGCTGCACATCGCCGCCCCGTCAATCGACGGCATAAGCGGCGCAAGCCCGGTACAGCAATGCCGTGAAGCCATCGGCGTCAACATCACAATCGAGGGTCACGTTGCCCGCCTGTTCGGACGTGGCGCACGGCCTTCCGGCGTTCTCAGCCATCCGGGCCGTCTTGGCGCGGAAGTCGGGGCAAGGGTCAAGGCAAGCTGGCAGGCGACACAAGGCGGCTCGGCATCGGGTGGCACTGCCCTTCTCGAAGAAGGGATGAAGTTCGAGCCGATCACGCTCAATTCCGTGGACAGTCAGACGCTTGAGCTTTGGCAGCATTCGATCCTTGAGATTTGCCGCGCGTTCCGCGTCCCACCCCACATGGTGTTCGAGCTTGGCCGCGCGACGTGGGGCAACGCTGCCGAGATGGGCGCGACCTTCCTTCGCTTCACCTTGGATCGCTGGATCAAGGCTTGGCAGGGCGAAGTCCGGTTGAAGCTGATCGCCCCCGACGACCGCCAGACGTTCTATGCCGAGTTCCTGACCGACGACCTTTTGCGCACCGATCTTGCGGCACGCGCGACCGCCTATTCCACGCTGATCGCTGCCCGTGTCCTGAACCCGAATGAAGTCAGGGCGATGGAGAACCGCGCCCCGTACGAGGGCGGGGACCAGTTCATCAACCCGAACACGACCAGCACCAAGAACCCGAAGCAGGACGACCAGAAGCAGGAGGACGAAGGCGATGAAGCCTGACCTCCCCAGCCATCGCCAATTCTTCGGTGACGCCCCGCGTAGCTTCACGCTGACAACCCCGATGATTGTCGAGCTTGAACGAGTATGCGGCACGGGCATCGGCTCACTGTCGCGTCGGCTCTTTCAGGGTCAGTTCGCGCATCACGAACTTCTGGCGGTCCTACGGCTCGGCCTGATCGGCGCGGGAGAACGCCCGGAAGTCGCGGCCTCACTGGTCAGCACTTACGCCGAACCCCTGCCGATTACCGACCTCTACCTGATCGCCCTGCCCGTACTGGAAACCCGCATGTTCGGCGGCAAGACGAAGAAGAAGGGGCGCGGCAAATGACGATGGGCCACGTACAGCTCGCAATCACGGCGGCATTCGAGGCTGAACCGACCCGCCACTTCACGACCCGCGAACTGGCGGCGCGCGTCTATCCGGGGGCCACTATCGAGCGAAAGCACATGGTGGCCGTGACCCGCGTCATCCCGTCAATCCAGCCCGCCCTGACCTTCTGCCGTGTCGGCAATCCCGACCGGGCCGACTTCAAGAAACGTGGTCTCGGCTGACGTCACGTATGGGGCCGCGCATGATGTTGTCGCCAGTGCCGCTGATTGCATGTGAACAGCGTGACGCCCGCCCCGGCGATACGCTGGATATCGATGTCCGCTTCTCAGCCGTAGGCGACGATGGCGCGATTGAAGGCCGGGCAGTCAGGTTCAACGTCACCGACAGCTATCGCACCGAATTCGCGGACACGGCGTTCTCTAACGTGCCGGGCAGCGTCCCGATGCTGTGGAACCACGATCCCGCCAATGTCATCGGCAGTTGGTCCACCATTGAAGTCCGCCGCGACGGCCTTACCGTCAGGGGCAAGCTCAATCTTGCGGTGGCCAAGGCCCTAGAGGTTCGCAGCCTGCTTCAGGCCGGTGACGTGTCGGGCCTCTCAGTCGGCTTCAGCACGATCAAAGACGAACGCCGCTCGAATGGCGTCCGGCGGATCATCGAAGCCCGGCTTCACGAAATCTCAGTCGTCGCATTCCCCGCAGTGCCGGGCAGCGGCGTGACCTCAATCCGAACCGGCCAAGCGCCCGCCTTGGCCTCTTTTGTCAACTCATGCCGGAAGACGGCGCGGGCGCTCAAAGGACACTGACCATGACCAAGCACATTGTGATCGAGACACGATCCGACCCAATCGACCCGCCGGACGACATTGCAACCGCCACTCAGGCGGTGGAGCAAATCCGGGCGGCGGCAACCGCATTCGAGGGCCGACAGGAAGCAGCCCTTCGCACCGCGACGGATCGCATCGCAGCGCTGGAAACTCGGCTCAATCGCCCCGCCACTCAGACCGAGACGGCCAATCAGCCATCGGAGGAAGTGCGCTCGTTTGGCGTCTATCTTCGCCGTGGTGATGCTGGCCTGACAGATGTTGAGCGCCGGGCGCTGACCGTCGGCACCGATGCATCGGCGGGCTTTCTCGCACCGGAGCAGTTCGGCAACGAAATCCTGAAGGCGCTGAAGGAATACAGCCCGATCCGGCAGTACGCGAAGGTCGTCCAGATCGCCGGACCTGAGATCAAGTATCCGAAGCGTCTGACTGGCACGAATGCCGATTGGGTGGCCGAGATCGCGAACCGCCCGGAAAGCTCAATGACCTACGGACAGGTGACGCTGACCCCGTACGAGCTGGCGACGTTTGTCGAGATCAGCAAGCAGCTGCTTGAAGACGCCGCCTATGACATCAACGGCGAACTCCGCGATGCAATCGCCGAAGACTTCGGGTTCAAAGAAGGCGCTGCATTCGTTTCGGGTGATGGCGTCGGAAAGCCGAAAGGCATCCTGTCCGCTGGTACCGGCATCGTTGAAGTTGTCTCGGGCAATGCGACCACGCTTGGCGCTGCACCGGGCGATCTTCTGATTGACCTCATGGCCAAGCTGCCGGGCGCGTATGCGAACAATGGCGCGTGGCTCATGAATAGGCTCACGCTGGCGGCTGTCAGGAAGCTGAAGGACGCACAGGGCGCGTATCTCTGGCAACCGGGCATTCAGGCCGGACAGCCGTCCACGCTGCTGGGCCGTCCGATCATCGAAGCGGTTGACATGCCGAATGTCGGCGCGGGCGCATTCCCCATCGTGTTCGGCGACTTCAGCGGCCACCGCATCGTTGACCGCATCGGCCTGTCGATCCTCACGGACCCGTTCACGCGGGCGAAGAACGGCATCACCGTGTTCCACGCCCGCCAGCGTGTCGGCGGCGATGTCACCCATGCGGACAAGTTCGTCAAGCTGAAGATCGCCGCCTCCTAAGCGTGATCGATCAGACACCGAACACGACAGGAGACACCTATGGCCGACGAACAGAAGCCGACCGTCCAGTCCTTCAATTGGGATGGCGTCAACAAGCACGTCAACTTTCAGGTCTCGCTTCCCGAAGGCGGCGTCATTCACGGCAACATCTCGAATGTGGCCGACCCCGCGACGATGGCGAACGCCGTGAAGAAGGCGCTGGCGGACGTGGCCAAGGCGTTCTGACCCCCTGATCAATCGAGCGGCGGGGGACGACCCCGCTGCCCTTTCCCCCCACTCATAAGAGGCCATCGAAATGGGCATTACCACTACCGCCAAGAGTAAGGTTTCCATCGGAACCACGACCGCCTTCACCACCGCCGTCGCCTATGCTGGCGATACCTGGACCCTGATTTCCAACATCACCGACCTTGGCGAAATGGGGTCGGAAGCCGAGATCGTCACCGGCAAGTACATCGATCAGCCATTCGTGAAGAAGCTGAAGGGAAGCCGGGACAACGGGACGCTCGAATTGAAGTTGTCGCGGGATAGTTCGGACGTTGGCTACATCGCCCTGATCGCAGCCGAGAAGACGAGCTTCAGCTACAACTTCAAGGTCGAACTCAACGACAAGCCCGCAGCGGGCGCATCGCCGAAGAATTCGATCTTCTACTTCAACGCCATCGTTGCCAGCGCCAAGAACGCGTTCAACGACGCCGATCAGATTGTCGAGACAACGTTCTCGCTTGCCATCTCGGGCGAGATTATCGAAGTCCCGGCATCGGCCACCTGATCGGAGTTGGCCGGATGAACGTGGCAGTGGACAGCGTGACGATTTGGCTGGGGCAAGAAGACTTCGATCTTCGCCCCAGCCTTCGCCATGCGCTGATGCTGTCGCAGCGAACCGGCGGGCTGGGCAAGCTGGCCAACGAAATCAGGGATGGCAGCTACACCGCCGCCCTTGCCGTCATCGAGCCACAGGCGGCTACCGCCTTCATCGAGAACAAGGTGTTCAATGACCTCGAAAGCCTGACAGGCCCATTGATGCGCTACATCGCCTTGTGCGCGGGTATCGATCCCGACGACCTACCGACCGAAGACAAGCGAGTAGCCAAGGGCCAGGCCAAGTCGGTCCCTGTCGAGGAATATCTGGCTGACCTGTATCGCAAGGCTACAGGATGGCTGGGCTGGACCCCTGACACGGCACTAGACGCCACCCCGGCGCAAATCATGGAGGCGCTTAAGGGTCGGCAGGAATTGCTGACAGCCGTCTTCGGTGCTGGCGATGCCACGACAAAGCATGATCCCCGTGCATGGGACGAAAAGGCCCGTGACTTCTTTGCCGGTCGGACGGTGAAGGCGGCATGACATGCACCATCCCCGCAAACAGCTATGGGCGAAGCTACTCCGCGACCTTCGCATTCAGCGGGGCGTATCGACCCACAAGATGTCGGCAGAAACTGGCATAGCCCGGTCAACAATCATTCATGCGGAAAAAGGCGCATCGACTTTCCTCAACACCCGAATGCTGGAGCGCATGCTCGACTACTTCGGCTACGACCTTGAAGTCCTGCCAAGGGGCAAGTGATGCCGTACTCCAGCCCTTCGATACGCTCTTGCGGATGCGTTGTAGCCTGCGGGGAACGCTGCACGCACATGGTAGCCCGTGACCGTGAGAGGAAGGCCCGCTTCGATCAGACGCGCCCTACGGCCCGCCAGCGTGGCTACGATGGCAAATGGGAACAGGCGCGTAAGGGCTTCCTGGCCAAGCATCCGAACTGCGCACGGTGCGGGCAACCGGCCACTATCGTCCACCACTCAACGCCGCATCGTGGGGACAAGGCGATCTTCTGGGACCGGAGCAAATGGGTCCCGGCCTGCCAGCCCTGCCACGATGGACCGATGCAATCGAGAGAGAAGCGAAACGAACTCAGTCGTGCGGAGACTTTGTCGTGATCCGCCCTACAGCCTTCCCAGCGTCGGTAATCGTCAGGTGGTCGCCATCGTCAGACTTCTTGGCAAGACCCCGTGTCAGCAGGAAGCCGACCGCAGCGTCGTCGTCGGGGTTTCCTCCCGGTGTTCGCACCATCCTGTTCACATGCAAGCGGCGCAGCAGGCGATACGCATCAATTGGAATGAATTCATCGGGCATCGTTCGATCCTCCTGTTGTGGGAGTGAAGTCTTACGCGGTCGAACGAACGACGCAACGCCGTATCCGATGCCTGGGGCAGTTCTTGCACCACGACAACCGGGGGCTGGTCACAGACTTTCACCCGTTTCCACAGGACCGGCGTCCTCCCCATCGTGCGCCATCTGCAATCAGGAATAGAGCCATGACAATCACCACGATTGCCGAGATCAAGGCGCATTCCAATATCGAGACCGATGCCGATGACGACCTGATCGCGGCGAAGATCGCAGCGGCGGAAGCATGGATTGCGAAGTTCATCGGCGTTGAACTGGACGACGAAGACGCGTTCCCCGATGGCACTCCCGCGCCGATACGCGAAGCGACCCGCCAGCTTGTCGCGACCTGGTACGAGCAGCGCGAAGGCGTCATCGTGGGCGTGTCGGCGGACGAAGCGCCCTTCGGCGTCGTGGAGCTTATCCAGCCATATCGCGCGTGGAGCTTCTGACCCGATGTCCGCCCAACTCGACAAGCTCAATCGACGCATGCGGGCCATCCCTCCCGCTGTCCGGCAAGCCGTGGCACCGGCCCTAGACCAGTCGGCGGATGAGCTTGTCGTGACGATGCGCAACCTTGCTCCCGACGATCCGGCAACGGGTGCACCTGACCTCAAAACCTCAATCAAGTGGCGAGAGGAAAACGAGCTTCGGCGTGTCGTCTTCACCGATGACTTCAAGGCCCGCTGGCAGGAGTTCGGCACCACAAAGATGCCCGCCAACCCCTTCTTCTGGCCCTCGTACCGGCTGAAGAAAAAGAAGCTCGCCAGCCGGATCAAGCGGGCCATCTCACGCGCGGTCAAAACGAGGCGGCAGACATGATCGAAGCCTCGTTAGATTTGCAGAAGGCCCTCCGCGCCCGCCTAGTGGCATCGTCGGCAGTGACTGCGATCATCCCCGCCACGGCCATCGTGGACCGCAATGCCACGCCCGCCTTGGACCATTCGATTGTCATCGGCGAAGGCATGACCGGACCCGACGAAGGCATTGCCCGCAACCGTCACCTTGTCGTCGCTGACCTGCATGTGTGGCGGAAGGAGCCGGGGCTAGCTGGCGGCAAGCAAGTCGTCGGGGCGATCAGGGATGCCCTGAATGATGGTCCCCTGATCCTCGACAGTCACACGGTGGCCGACCTTCGCATCGCGTCCACGCGCTTCCTACGCGATCCGGGCGGGCTGCATAGCCATGCCGTCCTGTCGCTCGAATGCCGATTGATTGAGGTGGCGTGATGCGAGCCGGAAAGCTGGACAAGATCATCACCATCGGTCGCGTCACCAATACGGTCGATGACTTCGGCACTCCGCAAGAGGGCTGGGCCACGGTCGCCACGGTTCGCGCGCAACGGGTCAAGCTGACCACCGAAGAATTCCTTCGCGCCTTCGGGTCCACGTCCGAAGCCGTAGCGGTGTTTCGTATCCGGCATATCGACGGCCTGACCCTTGCCGACCGGATCACATGCGACGACGAGGCATTCGACCTGAAGGGCATCGAACCGATCGGACGGCGGCAAGGTCTTGAACTGCGATGCGTAGCAGCGGGGTCCACGCCATGACTGTCATCTGGATCAAGAAGGCCAAGCCGGTATGCCTGCCAGAGTTCGCGGACATTCCCGACCCAATGGGGTACGGCGAACGGGCGGTGCAGTTCCTTCGCGGGCTGAAGCATCCGAAGTCACGCCTTCCCGACAAGTCGTTCCAGCTAGACCCGTGGCAGGAAAAGATAGTCCGGCAAATCTATGGGCCGTGCGACGATCAGGGCCGTAGGATCGTGCGCAATGTCGTGATGCTGCTTCCACGCGGCAACCGCAAAACCTCGCTAGGCGCTGCACTCTCCCTACTGCACACGATAGGGCCGGAAGCCGTCCCCGGTGGCGAGGTACTGTTTGCGGCGTCGGATCAGAAGCAGGCCAAGATCGGATTTCGGGAGACCGAAGGCATCGTCTCGGCTGGCGGGCACATGTGGCGCAAGGGCCAAGGCAATCGCTGCTTCGATGGTGCGCAGCATATCCGACTACAGGAATACAAGAACCGCATCAGCTTCCCGAATGGCTCATTCCTTGAAGCCCTGTCGAACGACGCCGGTACCCAGCACGGGCGCACCCCCGTCTTCGCGTTGGTGGACGAACTGCACGCATGGAAGAAGCGTGACCTTTGGGACGTGATCCGTACTGGCTTTGTGAAGGTACCCGGCTCACTCTGCATCGTCATCACAACGGCTGGCCGGGGTCAGGAAAACATCGCGTTCGACGTGATCGAGTACGCCCGCAAGGTTGCCCGTGGCGAGATCAGCGACCCGGCCACTCTGCCCATTCTGTTCGAGACGGACAGGGATGCCGACTGGCAAGACGAACAGGTCTGGCACAAGGCCAATCCCGGCCTAGCGCACGGCTATCCAGACCTGCACGGCCTTCGCCAGCTTGCGCATGAGGCTGCGCAGCGACCCGCCGACCGCGAAGCATTCCGGCAACTGCACCTGAATGTGTGGCTGGACCATTCGTCCGAACCGTTCGTGGACATGGCCACCTATGACAAGGGCGCAAAGCCCTTTGACCTTGCCGACCTAGAGGGTGAACCGTGTTGGCTGGCGGTAGACCTGTCTAGCAACAGCGACCTGACCGTAGTCGTCGCTTGCTGGCGCGACCCCGATCAGGATGACGGCTATATCGTCCACCCGTGGTTCTTCTGTCCGCGCGACAACCTGCACAAGCGGGCCGAACGCGACGGGGTTCCATATCCGCTCTGGGCCGAAGAAGGCTACATCGAACCGACCCCCGGTAACGTGGTGGACTTCCGTGCGGTGGAAGATTGCGTTCGCGACCTGTGCGACCGGTTTGATGTGCGGGAGATCGCATTCGATCCGCACCTTGCCCGCAACATGATGAACACGCTTCGGGAAGACGGCTATCCCGCTGTCGAGATGCGGCAGGGTTGGGTGACTATGGCCCCTGCCATCAAAGAGCTAGAACGCGCCATCGTGGCGGGCCGCTTCCGGCACGGCGGGCATCCCGTGCTTCGGTGGAACTTCGACAACATCGCAGCCGAGACCGACAAAGCCGGAAACAAGGCGTTCCACAAGGGCAAGAGCAAAGACCGCATTGACGGTGCGGTGGCGTCGGCAATGGCGGTGGCGCGTGCCGCGACCGGCGAAGACACACGCTCAGTCTATGACAGCGATGATCGCCCCAGCGGGCTTATGGTCTGGTAGGTGACACATGGCAACCGAAACTGAAGCCTTAGTCGTCGCGTTAGAGGCCCGGATCAGGGATTTCGAAAAGAATTTCCAGAAGGCCAATCGCACGGCCAACAAGAATTTCGAGGCTATCGAGGGACGGGCCAAGCGATCAGCCGACACGCTCGAAAGGACAATGGCGCAAGCGTCTTCCCGTGTCGCTGGCGTGTTCAAGACGTTCGGCGCTGGCCTGATCGGCGGTATCGCCGCTGGCGGCATCGCTGGGCTTGTCGGGCAGATCGGGCAAGTTGCTCAGGGCATCGCTGAAATCGGCGATCAGGCGAAGCTCGCTGGCCTGTCCATGCAGGCGTTCCAAGAGTGGAAGGCCGTCGCCATCGCGAACCGAGTTCCGGTGGACGCGCTTGCCGACGCCTTCAAGGAACTATCGATCCGGGCGGACGAATTCGCTGTTACTGGCAAGGGCAGTGCCGCCGAAGCATTCCAGCGTCTCGGCCTGACCCCGGCGGAAGTCAAAGCCAAGCTCGCTGATCCGTCCGCCTTCATGCTCGAATTGATTGAGCGAACCCGCCAGCTTGGCGATACGGCGGCGGGCGTCCGTATCTTCGATGAACTGTTCGGCGGGCAAGGTGGCGGGCGCTTTGTTGCCCTGATCGATCAAGGTGCGGACGGTATCCGCAAGACCATCGATGAAGCGCACCGTCTGGGCAACGTCCTGGACGATGATGTCATCACCCGCGCGGCGGAAGTGGACCGCCAGTTCAAGGTAGTCTCACAGACAGTCGGCAATGCCCTGAAGGGTGCGATCATTGATGCGATCACCGCGCTTCAGGACTTCATTGATAGATTTAACGGTTTCGAGGCCCGCCGGGATGAATCGCTTGCCGACGATGCTAAGCGGCTCGGCATGGAACGCCTCGATATCGAGCGCCAGATATTGGAGCTTCAGGACAAGCAGCGCCGGGGCGAAGGCGCGGGTGATGGCATCTTCGGAACGTCGATTGGCGAAAGCACGGTCGGCGAAGCGAAGTATGAACTTCAGCGGCGGATGGAGGCCATAGCCGCCGAAGAAAAGATGATTACGGACGTGCTGGAAGCGCGGCGCAAGCTGCGTGAGACGCCACCGCAATCGTCTGTCCCGGTCCCGCCACCTGTCCCTGTCTCAGTCCCGTCGTCGGGCGGGTCACGGTCCCGAAGCACCGCCAAGACCGAAGTGGACAGTGAACGCCAAGCCGTTGCGGGACTGATCGCGGAGCTTGAACGCGAACTGTCGCTGATCGGCGCAACCGACCTTGAACGCGAAATCAGCAATCAGCTTCGGCGCGCGGGGTCGGCAGCGACCGACGAACAGAAGGCCAAGATTACCGCGCTGATCACTGCGATCAATGCCGAAGAAGAAGCCCAGCGCCGGGCGAGCAATGCGAAGGAGGAATTCGGTCGACTGGCCGAGAGTGCGATCAAGGGTTTCGCGCAAGACATGCTCAACGGTGCGACGGCGGGCGAAGCCTTCGCCAACATGATCAACCGGCTTGCCAGTCAGCTAATCGACCTCGCCATACAGATGGCCATCATCAAGCCGCTATTGGCATCGCTGGGCTTCAGCGGCGGCGGCAAGGTATCGTCAATCATCCCCGGCTTCGCTACTGGCGGCTATGTGAGCGGTCCCGGTGGTCCGAAGGCAGACCTTATTCCAGCGATGCTGTCCGATGGCGAGTATGTCGTGAACGCGGCGGCTACAGCCCGGCACGGGCGGCTCTTGGAAGCGATCAACAGTGGCCACCTAGCGGGCTTCGCGTCTGGCGGGTTCGTCGGGTCATCCCCATTGGCGAGAGGGTCGGCAAGCTTCTCCCCGACGATCAATGTGACCGTTCCGAAGTCGTCTGGCGATGCGAAGCAGGACGAGAGATACGCGGGTCAGATCGCGGCTGCCGTCAACAGCGCATTCGAGACCAAAGCGGCTGAATGGGCCCAAAATCAAATGCGCCCCGGTGGCTCATTCACCCGGCGGGAACTGACCTCCCGGTAGCCGTTCCATATGGCGCAACTTTGAGCGTACCAGCGGACAACCATCGCACGAAACGCAACGTAAGATTGCCTTGCCCTGAGCGAGGTGACGCCCCACATGTACCGCCCCGACTGTGTCGGGACTAATCACAACCCTCAAAAACTAGGAGATCGTATGGGCGGAATGAAAGACCTCATGATCGAGCATCAAGAAAATCTTGCTGCGGCGGCTTCTTACCTTGTGACGAAGGGTCATCTCGATCACTGCGAATATCATGGCGAGATTTTCGGAGGTGGCTGGACTTTGGACGATGACTTCTGGCGTAGTGTGATGGCGGATCGCAAGCGCGGCAACAACGGCCCTATTCCTTGGGCTGCGAGTATGGAGGCCCGCGAGTTCACCGACCTGATCAAACGGGCATACGAAGACCATGCGGGCGACGGATGCGGCTACTGCGCAAAGAACTTGCGCGACTAACCGTCCGTCATTTCCAAGCTGAGACGCCGTGCAATCGGCGTCTCATCTGGACACGTAGCGTCAAAGAAGTGTCTTGGTTATCTTCGCAACGCCCTCGATCAATTCCCCAACCTCCTCTTTGGTCGGGTCACTGGCCTTCTTGTGATCGCATTTGTTCCGAAGGTCGCCGAGATGCTGGATAAAGCGCCACTGGGCTATGTCCGCGGTTGAAGCATTCTTCAAGGCGTCATTGAGATCGGCAATCGTCGGGTCTTTCTTGGCGAGTTTGACGCCATGACGGTCGCACACCGCCTTAAGGTGACCTTCTAGGACTACCCCGGCCATCGCACCCGCCCCGCGCTGAAAGCCCTTCCTGTTCAATTCGGCGGCTGCCTCCAATTCGTCGTCAAGCAAGTCCGCGTGAAGCAGTGTCTTGATATCAAATAGGGTGGAGGTGAAGCGACCTTGTAGTCCTGAGATGATGTTGAACTGCTGAAACATCGGCGAAACACCTGCCTCTGGCCCGACGATGCGGTCCCCGAAATTGGTCGTTATCGAAGTCGAACGAAGGTAATCCGTCATCGTGTAATTTGAATAACGAATGTCTTTCCGGGCTGTCTTTGGCGCATAGTACGATCGAAAATCTTCGGTGCGATCAGGAATAAGCTGAGCAACCAGCGCAAGTGCTTCAGAGTACCAGCCCTGATAGCTAGACCTCACGTCTGGCAATTTCTTTATTTCGTCGTCGGTGAAGGGGTGGACGACCTTAGCTTTTGGCTCGGCCTCCAATTGAACCGCCAATGCCAGCTTGGCACCGAAAGTCGCCAATCGGTCTATGTCTTTTTTGTAGCGGTCGAACGTGCTGGCCATGTATCAGCCCCCAAGGCATCCAATCCTAGAGGTAGTGCAATAGGCTCACTGTTTGGCCGATCAAGCTCAAGACCAAGATGCCAACACCAAAATAGCGAATGACCCGCTCCCGCCCCGTCTCAAGCGGGTTGTGCCGGGCTAGCTCAGCCTCGAATTCATCCCAATCTGGCCAGCCGCCGCGCGGTTCGTCGTTCATCTGCTCCCCCGGCAAAAACGACAATCCTGTCGTTTTCAGCCCCGCGCCTTCAGTTTCTTTATCTCACCGCTGGCGTCGGCCTGCGCTGCCATCAACACCCGAACGGAAGCTTCTAGGTCGCGTAGCCGCGCCTCATGATCCTGTTCCATACGCGCATCTGCAATGAAGCTGCGTTCGAGCCGTTCCACGATTTCGTGGCTCACCGGCTTTCCTGACAGCCGGGCCGCTTCCTCGATTTGAACCTTCAGTTCCGGCGGCAGTCTCATCTTCACTTGCGGGTCTGTGCGCTTCACGGGGTCCATCCTTCCAGTGTCGCGAAACAGCTATCACATACACGGGGGCATATGAAGGGGCCATTTGGTCCTTGTCTTTTTGTCGAAATGGGGCCATATAGGGGAGGCAATTTGGACC
>Ga0209793_1000731_pt1 | contig 29777 bp, 33 predicted proteins | sample EBPBio122009_DNA_FD_185863 | JGI IMG/M metagenome (GOLD analysis project Ga0209793, IMG submission 185863) | Wastewater treatment Type I Accumulibacter community from EBPR Bioreactor in Madison, WI, USA - Reactor 1_2/2/2009_ DNA (SPAdes) (version 2) | ecosystem: Engineered > Bioreactor > EBPR >... | reverse complement strand
CGCGACCCGTCCAGCGACACCGGCCCGCACCTTCGGTCTCCAACGGGTCGAGGTGCTGGCCGCGATGATCAACGGACTTCTGCTGACCGGCATCGCAGTGTGGGTGCTGGTCCGCGCCATTGAACGCTGGAACCAGCCGGTGGAGATCGCCAGCGGCCTGATGCTGGTGGTGGCCGTGGTGGGTGCGGTCGCCAACGCCATCGGACTGCTGATCCTGCGCGGCGGTAAGGACGAGAGTCTCAACCTGCGCGGCGCCTACCTGGAGGTACTCGGCGACCTCCTCGGCTCGCTGACCGTGATCGCCGCCGCGATCGTGATCACCTTCACCGGCTACACCCGCGCCGACTCGATCGCCTCGCTGCTGATCTTCGTCATGATCATCCCGCGTGCCTTCTCGCTGCTCCGCGACGTGGTAGACGTGCTGCTGGAGGCCACCCCCCGCGGCATCGACCTGGACCAGATCCGACAACACATCATCAACGTCGACGGCGTGATCGACGTCCACGACCTGCACGCCTGGACCATCACCAGCGGCGTCCCGGTGCTGTCGGCCCATGTTGTCGTCGACAGCGCCGCGCTCAGCAACGGACGCGCCGGAGAGGTGCTTGACCGGCTCGGCGAATGCCTCGACGAGCACTTCGACGTCGACCACTGCACCTTTCAGCTCGAACCCGAGGGTCACAGCGCCCACGAGCACAGCCAACACGCCTGAACCGCACCACCAGCACACTTTCCGCGAGAGGACCCTTCCACCCCGATGTGCCCTGCGCCGCCACGCCGCATCCCGCCGTCCACCGGTGTCGCCTTGAGGCGGTTCAGCCTGCCCACCGCGGTAGCTGCCACGGCAGTGGCCGCGGTCCTGCTGACCGGCTGCCAGGCCGACAGCACCGCCGGTTCCCCGACCGTGCCTCCGCCGCCCGCCACCGCCACCACAACCGCGGCCGCCACCCCGGACCCGGCGGCCACCCCACCGTCGGCGCCGTCGGCGCCATCGTCGCCTCGGCCGTCAGCGGCCACGGCGCGCAGCAAGGCAGCATCGCCGGCGGCGGACGCGACGATCGCGGTGACAATCGCCGACGGGAAGGTGCGCCCGAACGCTGAGGATGTCAAGGTCAAGCAGGGTCAAACGGTGCGGGTCACGATCCGCAGCGATGTCGACGAGTCAATCCATGTGCACGGCTACGACAAGACGGCCAAAGCCAGCCCCGGCGAACCCGGTGAAGTGACGTTCACCGCCGACGTCAAAGGCGTCTTCGAGATCGAGACTCACGAGTCGGCCAAGCTGGCCGCCAAGCTGATCGTGTCCTGACGTGGCCAATGCCCGTACGCGGCCCGCCCCGGCGGATCGGCGATGATCCCGCTCCACGGCCTGGGTGGCCGCCAAGACCTGCCGTTGCCGTTCTCGGTAGTGCTGATCGCGGCCGCCGCGACCTTGATCATCTCGTTCCTCGTGCTGTGGTGGCGATGGCCGGCCGCACGCTACGCCACGGTCGGTGGCGTCCCGTTGCCCCGACTCACCGCTGCGCTGGATTCCCCGGCGCTGCGGTGGCTGGTCCGGGCCATCGGTCTCGGCCTGGCCGGGTGGGCGCTGTTGGCTCTGCTGGCCGGGCCCGACGAGCTGATCAACCCCATTTTCGGATACGTGTACGTGTGGGTGTGGGTCGGGCTGGTGCCGATCTCACTGCTGTTCGGGCCAGTGTGGCGAACGCTGAACCCGTTCCGGACCGTGCATCTCGTCCTCGCCCGCCTGACCAAGATCCCGCACGATGTCGGTGCGTGGGGCCGGTTCCCCGCGGCGGGCGGAGTGTGGCCGGCCGTCGTGCTGCTGGTCAGCTTCGTGTGGCTGGAGCTGGTGGCGCCCAACCGCACCACGATCGCGATGATCATGATGTGGATCGCGGTCTACGTCGCCGTGCAGGCCGTTGGCGGGCTGCTGTTCGGCTCCGGCTGGTACGCCGCCGCTGACCCGTTCGAGGTGTACGCGCTGCTGATGGCGAAGCTGTCGGTGTGGGGCCGCGGTCAAGACCGGCTCATCGTGGCCCGGTCACCGTTGGCGAACCTGGCCACATTGAACCCGGTGCCGGGCACAGTCGGAATCGTCGCCGTGCTGCTCGGCTCCACAGCCTTCGACGGATTCTCCAACTCCACTAGCTGGATCCGTTGGATCCAGGCGGGCGACAAGCCCGCGGTGTGGATCGCCACCGTTGCCATGGTCGGGATGATCACGCTAGTGGTGGTCAGCTACCAGGTGGCGGTGTACCTGTCGTGCCGGCTGACCGGGGTCGACCCGGCCGGCCAGCTCGGCACCTACATCCACTCGCTGGTGCCGATCGTGCTCGGCTACGTGACGGCGCATTACCTCACGCTGATCGTCTTCGAGGGACAGCGGACGCTGATCTTGTTCAGTGACCCGATCAACGCTGGCTGGAACGTGCTCGGCACCGCGCACTGGCAGGTCGGCATGGGGTTCTTCGCCTACACCACGCTGATCGCTATGTTGCAGGCCGGCGCTGTTGTGGTCGGTCACATCCTCGGCGTCATCGCCGCCCACGACCGGGCTTTGGCCATCGCCCCACCAACCAAGGCGGTGGTAGGGCAGATCCCGATGCTGGCGATCATGATCGGCTACACCCTCGGCGGCCTGTGGCTGCTGTTCGCCACATGAGCCGCCGACAGACGGGCCGCCGCCGCGCACCGGCCCCGGCCGCCGACCACAGTCCCGCCCATCACAGGCAGCCGGGATGGGCGGCAGTGCCACCCGAGGTCAGCTACCCAAGAGTGCTGTCGGCCCAGCCGGGCTGGCAGGCAGGGCTCGGGATCGCGCTGGCGCTCAGCGGATATGTGCTGATCACCTCGATCGTGACAGCCTCAGTCGTCGGCCTCGGCTACCTCATCCAGCGGCCCAATCTGCCCCTCGCGGACGACCGTGCAGCTGCGGCCAGCTACCAGAACCCGGTCGGATTTCTCGCGCAGAGTCTGAGCATCGCAGCCCTGCTGCTGATGTGCTGGGCGTTGATGCGGTGGCTTCACCGGCTGCCGCTGGGATGGCTGTCCTCGGTCCGGCCTCGGTTGCGTTGGCGCTACTTTGGGCTCTGCCTGCTGATGGCCGCGGTGGTGCTGTACGGCATCGTCGCGGTCACCGCGCTCACGGCGGGTGTTCCCATCGTATGGCGTCCGCAACCCGGGATCGTCGCCGTGTTGCTGGTGGTGGCCCTGGTCACCCCACTGCAGTCAGCGGCGGAGGAGTACCTGTTCCGCGGCTACCTGCTGCAGACGATGGGCAGCTTCTTTCCCAGCCCGTGGGTCGGGGTGATCTTCTCGTCCCTGCTGTTCGCCGCGTTGCACGGCAGCCAGAACCTGCCCCTGTTCGTCAACCGGCTCGCGTTCGGGCTGCTCGCTGCCACCCTGGTCTTGGCCACCGGCGGCCTGGAAGCCGGGATCGCCGCGCACATCGTCAACAACGTCGGCGCCTACACCCTTGCGGCGTTCACCTCCTCGATCGCCGACCTCCGCGCGGTCCGCAGCCTCTCCTGGGCCGACGCCCTCACTGATGTCGCCGGCTTCGCCATCGTCGCCGTCGTCGCAGTTCTGCTCGCCCGCCGCCTCCACCTGCCAACCGTCACCCCACCGACCGAACGGAGCCAACCATGACTCGCGGCCGAAAGCCTCCCTCCGACCTCGGTACCCGGCTCACCCAGCTCGACCGAATCCTCGGCGTCCACGTGAACACCGACCCAGTCGACGGCCTCGACCTGATCGTCTACCACCGCGGACCGGTCGGCTCCGACAGCCACTTGGCGATCTGTCAGATTCTGCTCGAGCACGGAGGCCGCGACCGCACCATTCCCGGTGAGCCTCGGCGGCTGCGGCCGGTGACCCGTCCCGCACCGTTGGACTGGGCGTACCGAGACCTGGATCAGATGCATCGGCTGGCCCTCCAGGTCACCAACGGACAGCACCATTTCGAGTTCGATCCCGGCCACGTGCATCTGCTGCCCGACTTCCAGCCGCTGGCCGACTTGGCCCGCGGCGGCATTCTCGCCGACCCCTCCGGGGAGCTGACCCTGCTGCACCGGCGGCTACAGCGCTATCCGTCTCGGCTCGGCGACGGCCTGGTCGCTCGACTCTGGGAGATCCGCCCACTGCTCGACGCAGCATCCGGCGCCGCCGACCGCGGCGACACCACCGGCACGGCTGCCGGGCTGACCCGGGCCGCAGACCTGGCAGCTCACGCCCTTCACGGGCATGCGGGCACTTGGCCGCCCCATCCCGCCCAGCTGCTCAGCGGCGCGCAACGCCTGGCCTGCACTCCACCAAGCTTTGCCGGCACGATGCAACGCGTACTCGCCCAACTCGGCACGCGGCCTGGCCTGCTCCGCGACGCTGTCGCCACCACGAGTGTGTTGATGGACGGGGTCGTTGTCGCGTGCCGACCTCGGCGACAGGACTGACCGTGCCGCACGCCACACGGCTACGACAACAACGACTCGCCGGGGCGGCAGCAGTCTTGGTCGTCGTGGTTGCGCAGGCCGCGGGACCGCAGCCGACTGCCGCCGCGCACGACCGGCTGGTACGCAGCAACCCGGCCGCCGATACCGTCGTCGCCACCCCAATCCCTGAGATTCGGCTCACTTTCAGTGAACCCATCACCCCCGGCTTCGCCGCCGTCACCTTGTCGGTCGACGACGGACCCGCGCAACCCATCAACCTTCGGGTGGACGGCGCGACCCTGACCGCGATCCCACCCGAACCCGCGCCCCCTTCGGCGCAGCGGTGGACCCTCGCCTACCGGATCGTCTCCAGCGACGGCCACCCGGTTGTCGATCAGCTCAGATTCACTACCCAGCCCGCCACCGGCGCACCGTCCAGCACCGAGACGGCCCCAACCAGCAGCCCAGCCACGCATCTGCCGCCGGCCACCACCGCACCCGTAGCTGAACCGGACCGGCGGTGGCTTGTCGTGGTCGTCCTGCTGCTGGTGGTGGCTGCCGTGCTCCGCGCCGGCCGCAGGCCTCGGCAGCGTGAGGACCTCGACCCGTGACCGGGGCGTCCCGGGCCGTGGCGTGGGCCGGCGTGGTCACTGCGCCGACGGTCGCGATCACCGTCCTCGCCGCCACCGGCGCCTTGGCGGCACCGACAGGTGGCCTGCCCGACCCCGGGGTTGCGGTCAGGGTTGGTCTACCGGCCGCGACTGCCCTGCGTGACGTCGCTGCAGCGTTGACCGTCGGGCTGCTGGTGACAGCTGCCACCGTGCTGCCCGGCCCTGGCTCGCGTCGGCGCCTGCCTGCGCTCACCAATCTGCAGCGACGCACTGCGGTGATTGCCGCCGCCGCGGCGTCCGGGTGGGCCGCGGCCACCGTGGCGATGCTGCTACTCACCTACGCCAACCTCGCCGGCACCACGATCGGTGTGGACACCGTCGCGGCGTTGCCCTACTTCCTCACCGACTTCGACCTGGGACGTGCCCTCGGGCTGTCTACCGCCGGGACCCTGCTCGCCGGGTTCGTCGCTGCCACCGCCGACCGGCCCGGTCACCTCGGCCTGGCTGCTGTCTTGGCGGTGGCGGCGGTGTTGCCGCTGGCGTGGACCGGGCACGCCGGCAGCACCGTGAACCATGCGACCGCGGTCGACGCCCAAATGACCCACCTTGTCGGCGTCACTGTCTGGGTCGGGGGGCTCGCCGCCATCCTCATCCTGCGTGGCCGCCTCGGCGACGCGCTCAAGACGTCGGTCGCCCGGTTCTCCGTCCTCGCCGGCTGGTGCTACGCCCTGGTCGCAGCCGGCGGTATCGCAGGCGCGGCCGTCCGCGTCCCGAGCCTCGCCGCGATCACCACCACCAGCTACGGACAGATCCTGCTCGCGAAGGCCGGCGTGCTGGTCATCCTCGGGGTTGCCGGTTGGTACCACCGCCGCCGCATCATCCGGCAGTTGGGGACGGCTCCCGGCCGGCGCCCCTTCGCCCGCCTGGTCATGGCCGAGTTGCTGGTGATGGGTGCCGCTATCGGACTCGGTGTTGCGCTGGCCCGCACCCCTCCGCCCGATGCTGGCGCGGCGGAGGCGATCGACGCCACCACCGCCCTGCTCGGCTACCCGATGCCGCCGCCGCTGACCGCCACCACCGTGTTCACCGCCTGGCGTCCAGACCCGCTCTGGCTGCCGCTCGCCCTGGCCGCCGCCGCCAGCTACCTGGTCGCTGTCATGCGGCTGCGCCGCCGCGGCATCCGCTGGTCACCCGCCCGCACCATCACCTTCCTGACCGGCTGCCTGATGATGGTTGCCGCGACCAGCGGCAGCCCCGGCGTGTACGGCCAAGTCCTGTTCAGCATGCACATGGTGCAGCACATGACAGTCGCCACCGCCGTGCCCACGTTCCTCGTCCTCGGCGCCCCGGTCACCCTGGCCTTGCGGACCCTGCCGGCCCGCATCGACGGCAGCCGCGGCGCCCGCGAATGGCTACTCGCCGTACTCCACTCCCGCTACGTGCGAGTGCTCAGCAATCCAGTGGTCGTCATCGCACTCTTCCTCGGCTCCCTGATCGGGTTCTACTACACCCCAGCGTTGGAGTTCTCCCTACGAACCCACGTCGGGCACCTGCTCATGCTCGGACACTTCCTGCTCGTGGGCTACCTGTTCGCCAACATCATCTGCGGCATCGACCCCGGCCCACCCCGGCCACACCACCTGTTCCGGCTGATCCTGCTGATCGTCACCTTCGGCTTCCATGCATTCTTCGCGGTCTCCTTGATGTCTGGCGCCGCCATGTTCGCCGAATCCTGGTACACCAGCCTCGACCGCGGCTGGGGGCCCAGCATCGCCGACGATCAAGCACTCGGCATATCCCTGGTCTGGGCCCTCGGCGACTACCCCATCGCCATCCTCGCGGTCGCCTTGATCGTCTCCTGGATCGCCGACGACACCCGCGACGCACGCCGCCATGACCGCCAAGCTGACCGCGACGACGACGCTGAACTCCAGGCTTACAACGCTCACCTCCAACGCCTCCAACGCCCCCGCGTCCCCAAGTCGTCGACTGACCTCGAAGGCCTGGACTGATGGCGCCAACCGACGTGGACGACGAGTTCGAGCCGGTCTACCACCGCTACACGCCGCATCGGGCCGGGCTACCGCCGCTGGTGCCGTACTTCCGTGAGCTCTGGGCGCGACGCGAGTTCGCCGCCGAGATGAGCAAGGCGTCGCTGCGCAGCTCCAACGTCAACACGGTGTTCGGTCAGCTGTGGCTGATCCTCAACCCGATGCTGCTGGCCGGCGTCTACTACCTGCTGGTGACGATCATCCGGCAGCGACACGATCCCGCCTTGTTCACCCACCTGGTGCTGGCGCTGTTCGCGTTCACCATGGTGCAGTCCGCCGCCTCGACCGGAGCTACCTCGGTGACCGGCTCAGGCCGGCTGCTGATCAACACCGCGTTCCCGCGACTGCTCATTCCGCTGTCGGCGGTGCGAACGGCCTTCTGGCGATTCCTGCCGACGATCCCCATCTACCTGCTCTTCCACATCATCGTCGGGCTCACCTGGCATCCACGGATGATGATCTCCCTCTACTTCCTCGCCACCATGGTCGTGTTCAGCATGGGGCTGTCGGCGCTGTTCGCCACCTGCCAGGTGTACTTCCGCGACACCTCGAGCTTCCTGCCGTACTTCCTGCGGTTGTGGATGTACCTGTCGCCGGTGCTGTGGCTGCCGGAGATGCTCGCCCGGATGGGTCCGGCGACGAAGATCATCGTGGAGCTGAATCCGATGTACCCGATGCTGACCGGCTACGCACAGCTACTCCAAGGCGGCCAGACCCCGCCGCCTTGGATGTGGGCCGCAGCCGCTGGATGGGCTCTCGGCGCGTCACTGGTCGGGTTCTTGTTCTTCATCGGCAGGGAGCGTGAGTTCGCCGTACGCCTCACCTGACAGATGTTCTCCGACGTGTAGATCTCCAGTCGCTGGGATGGCGCTGTGTCCCTGGAGAATCGTGCGGGGATCCCCGGACTCGGAAGGATTGCGCCGTCTGGCCAGCCGCAACCCTGCCGTCCGGGCTGATGCTGATCAGCGTGGCTTGACCGACCGATCGATCAGTTCTGCTGAATTCAGTCTGGACTGTACTATGTGGGAATGGCTGTCACGGATTGGTCGGCTGCGCGTGTCGCAGTGGATGCAGAGGCGTTGGGTCGAATCGGGACCGCATTGGCTGATCCGACGCGACGTCGGCTGTTGTTGGCGCTGGTGACCGGTCCAGCGTTCCCATCCGACCTGGCCGCGGATCTAGCACTCACCCGGGGAAACGTGTCGAACCATCTTGCCTGTTTGCGCGGCTGTGGGCTCGTGTCGACAACTCCGGTAGGGCGTCGGGTTCGCTATGAGCTGGCGGACCCGCGGCTGGCGGAGCGCTGGCCCAGTTGGCGCAGCTGGTGCTGATCGTCTCCGACAACGCCCATACCGAAGAGCCGTGCAGCCCGGAGGACTACACGTGCAACGGAGAGCCGGTTGCAGACGAAGTCGCAGTAGTGGGTTCTGGTGGCTGACGAGTGCTGCGGCCCCGACCAGACGACCGGCCCAGAGTCAGAAGGCGCGGCAGCGGAGCTGATGCCTTTGTGGCGGATCCGGGAGCTTCAGGCAGCGGCCGTATCGGGAATGCTGCTGCTGGCCGGGGCGGTCGCAAGTGAGGGCTCATCTGTCGAAACGGTGCTGTGGTCGACGTCGGCCTTGGTGGGTGCGACCACCTTCGTGCCGGGCGCGATCCGTGGACTGATCAAGGGCAGGCTCGGGGTCGGATTGTTGATGACGATCGCCGGGATCGGCGCCGTGCTGTTGGGGGAGGTTGCCGAAGCCGCCACGCTGGCGTTCTTGTTCTCGATCGCAGAAGGGTTGGAACGGTACGCACTCACCAGGACCAGGAATAGCCTGCGGGCCCTGCTGGATCTGGCGCCGCCGTCCGCGACGGTCCTCCGCCGCGGTGCGACGGTCACCGTCCCGGCCGCTGAGTTGCGGGTCGGCGAGATGCTGCTGGTGCGACCTGGTGACAAGATCGCGACCGACGGAATCGTGAGTGGAGGTCGCAGCTGGATCGACACCTCGGTGGTGACCGGGGAGTCTGTGCCAGTCGAGGTCGGGCCCGGGTCGCTGGTGTTTGCGGGTACCGTCAACGGCACCGGCGCGATCGAGGTCCAGGTGACTGTTGCCGCCGCAGACAACTCGTTGGCCCGGCTAGTCCACACTGTGCAGGAAGCGCAGGAACGCAAAGGATCAAGCCAACGGCTGGCCGAACGGGTCGCGAAGCCGCTGGTGCCCGCGGTGTTGATCTTGGCCGGCCTGATAGCTGTCGTTGGGAGCTTGGCCGGCGAACCGTCCGTGTGGATACCTCGGGCGCTGGTGGTGCTGGTCGCCGCGGCACCGTGCGCGTTCGCCCTCAGCGTGCCGATCGCGGTCGTGGCAGCAGTCGGCGCCGCATCCAAATCTGGAGTGTTGATCAAGGGCGGCGCAGCGGTCGAGCAACTCGGAGCCGTCACCGTGGTGGCAGTGGACAAGACCGGCACCCTGACCCGCAATGAGCCGTCGGTCATCGACGTCGTCCCCGCAGCCGGCGTCGATTCGGGTGAGGTGCTGGCGGTTGCGGCCGCACTCGAAGACCGGAGCGAGCACCCACTCGCGGCCGCGATCGTGACGGCCGCAGCCGACCTACCGCCACGGCGCGGCCTCGACGTGGAGGCCGTCCCCGGCCACGGCCTCATCGGTGTCGTGGACGACCAACCAACCCGACTCGGCAAACCCGGATTCGTCCCCACGGCCGGGCTGGAACGTGAGGTGGAGCGGCTACAAGATGCTGGCGCGACCGTGGTCCTGGTGGAACGCGACGAGATCGTGCTGGGAGCGGTCGCGGTCCGAGATGAGATCAGACCGGAAGCCGCCGAAGCTGTCGGCCTGCTGCGCCGCCAGGGTGTGTCTGTCGTGATGTTGACCGGCGACAACGCCCGCACCGCGAACGCAATCGCCGCCGAGGCCGGGATCGGCGAGGTTCGAGCCGAGCTGAGCCCGACCGACAAGGCCGGCATCGTGTCCGAGCTGAAGACCCGCGGCCACGTGGCGATGGTTGGCGACGGCATCAACGATGCACCCGCCCTGGCCACCGCCGACGCCGGGATCGCGATGGGCGCCATGGGCAGCGATGTGGCCATCGAGGCCGCCGACGTGGCCCTGATGGGCGAAGACCTGCGGCGGCTGCCGGACGCGATCGCGCACACTCGGCATGCTCGTGTGATCCTCACCCAGAGCCTTGTCCTGTCAGGGCTAATCATCGCCGTGTTAGTGCCGCTGTCCGCGCTCGGACTGCTCGGCCTGGCCGTCGTGGTCGCCACCCACGAACTCGCCGAGGTATTGGTCATCCTGAACGGCATCCGCGCTGGTCGTCGCCGGCTGCTTCCTACCCGTCCGCCCCTCCGCGGAGCCCACCCCGCTCATTCGATTGCGCCGTCCGCGATACATCGAACCGCGCCGGTGAGAGTTTCTGCCGCACCCCAACCGGCGGCACAGGGTGAGTGGCCGCTGCTGCCCTTGATCCCGAAGCCGGTTGCGCCCGCCACGATGTCGGGACCTGCCGGCTGCCGCTGTGAGGCAGGCCAATGTTCTTGCTGCGCCTAGCCCTCTCGCCTGGGCCAGGATCCTCCGAGTGACCTGGACGCGCTACCGGAACACTCCCCACGGACAACGCGCTGGTGCACGACCCTCGTGCGAGCGATCCGGGCAGGATCCGGGTCGCGTGTCTGTGGGCGAGGTAGAGCAGGGCCGAACCCGAGGTCCGCGGTGCAGCGCGTGACGAACGGCTCCACCGCCGAGGTGGCGAGGTTGACAATCAGCAAAGGCCCGTGGAAGACCTCGCCGACGCACAGCGACATAGCGCTACAGACGGCCCCAGCACATTTCAGCCTGATGCGGAGGCACCATCTGTCAGGCCATCGAGAACCGATGCGACGGTCAAGCCGCCGCCAGACACACCGGGCTTTGTCAAGGTCCAGGGCGGCCGGAGAAGTTTCGCCGGCGATCGTGAGGATTCGAGCGCCATGGGCGAATCCTCGCCGACCTGTGCTCTGCCGAGAGCAGGGGTACCGACCGTCCCGACGCTCCAACAGACCTGCTGACGGGCCGAAGAGATCGGCGCAGCTGTCCGCGTATCACCCAGAAGGATGGATGTGATCGTGTCGTGGAGTGCGTGGGAACAAGGGGCTGCTGGTGTTGACCCGCCCGGTCAAGTGGTGTCCCGGCGGTGGTGCCGCGGCTGGCCGAGGGCGTGTTCGGCCTGATGGATGGCGTCAGTGACCAGCTGCGCAGCGTGCTCATTAGCGAGCCGGTAGAAGACCCTGTTGCCGTCCTGCCGGGAGGCCACGATCCGGGCCAACCTGAGTTTCGCCAGGTGCTGCGAGACCGATGCCGGTGCCTTATCGACTGCGGTAGCGATCGTGTTCACCGGCAGCTCGCCGCCCTGCAGGGCCAGTACGATCCGGACCCGGGTCGGGTCGGCCAGCATGGAAAACACCTCCACCGCCAGCTCAACGAACTGCGCGTCGACCGGCCCGGCCACCTCCACACGGTCCCGCTGGTTGTCTGCGCGCACACGCAGATGCTAAGCCAACTACAGTTTCCGCGACGCGCCGAGCCGCCACGGCCGATGGCGTGGGCCTTCCGATGCCCGTCAGGGCTGCCACTGGTGCCAAGCGGCAGGACCGTACTCGATCACCGCCTCGCCGCGGGCGGTGACCAGCAGTGAGCCGCTGGCCGACACCGACCAGGCGTAGCCGTGCTCACCTGGCCCGGCGCCGCTGGCGTCCCAGTACAAATCCAGCCGCGGTTGCGCGCCCCAGCCCCGGACCACGCTCAACACCAGATCACCGGGCCCGTCAGGTCGGCTCTCGAACACCACCGCTGCAACCGGACGACCGTCGAGGGCATGGGCGTCGAGGTCGACGCCGCGAACGCTGACCGGCTCTCCAAGTCGTAGTACAAACCAGCGCAGACCCTCAGTCTGCGCCGTCGACTCCTCGGCCGAACCCGCCACCGTCATTCCAACCATCCCACGAACGAATCACACGAGCCGCCAAGTATCCGCGAATAAGCGCAGATATGCAAAGACTGACTTGGTGAACCGAAAGCCGCCGCCGTTGGCATCGAAATCCGGTCGCCTTTGGCAGGAGGTCGGGGTGCGCTGAACTGTCAGATCGCAGCCGTCGTATGGCTGTCGTTGAGTGCGCGGTGCGCATCGGGCACGAGCCGGACGACCCCGATGCTGGACATAGCGCTGCGGATCGCGACGTCGGCAGCGTGTTCGATGCGCGTGGAAGTCGGCGACCGGTAGGTCCGGGTCGGTAGTGATGGTGGCCTCGATACTCAGCCGGTGCCCCATCCATCGCAGCCGGGTCTCGGACACTCCGGTGATGCCCGGCACCGCGATGAGGGTCTGCTCGGCGATGTCGACCAGGGCCGGATCGACACCATCGAGAAGCCGGCGGCCGATGTCGCGGGCGGTGCCGAACAACAGCACGAAGATCGCGATGCTGATCAGCAGACCGACGATCGGGTCCGCGAGCGGGAACCCGGCCCACACCCCGAGCACGCCGAACACGACCGCGAGGGAGGTGAACCCGTCGGTGCGGGCATGCACGCCGTCGGCGATCAGCGCCGCCGACCCGATCCGGCGGCCGACCCGGATCCGGTAGGAGGCGACGATCTCGTTGCCGGCAAACCCGATCAGCCCGGCCGCGAACACCCACCAAATGTTCTCCAGCTGCTGCGGCTCGAAGAACCGGCGGATCGACTCATACCCGGCCACGACCGCCGACAACGCGATCATCGCGACGATGAACAACCCGGCCAGATCCTCCACCCGACCGTAGCCGAAGGTGTAGCGACGGGTCGCGGCCCTGCGTCCGAGCACGAACGCCACCCAAAGCGGCACCGCGGTCAATGCGTCGGAGAAGTTGTGGATCGTGTCGGCCAGCAACGCGACCGAGCCACTGATCACCACCACCACGACCTGCAAGGCCGCTGTAACAGCCAGGATCAACAGACTGACTTTGAGTGCCCGGACTCCCTCGTGGCTGGCCTCCAGGGCGTCGTCGATTGAGTCTCGGGCGTCGTGGCTGTGCGGTACGAACAGCCCGTAGAGGAAGCCCCTGACCCCGGCCCGGTGCCGATGGCCGTGCTCGCCGTGATCATGACTGTGGTCACCGTGATCATGGCCGTGGCTGTGCGGGTCGTCACTGTGGTCTTGCCTGCGGTCGCCGTGTGAATGATCGTGGTCCTGATGCCCGTTGTGCCGCCGCTGCTCAGGATCACCGCTGCGGTGATCCTGCTCGACCGTCGGGTGAGCGTGGGTGGCCGCGTCGCCAGTACGTCGCCGACCTGTCCCGGGGTCATCGAGGTCAGAGGCCCCGGATCCGGTTGCGCTCATCGCACACCCGCCTTAGTATCTGCGTGCATACGCAGATACTAAGCAGGTTCCAACCGCTTCGGCAACCGCAACCGCCGGCGATCAGGTCATTCGCCGAGTGCCCACCCGTGGAGGGCGGCTGCGGAACGAGCAGCTGTTACAGCTCGCGCTGGAGTCCGGTCTGGTGCCGCGAACTGGCGTCAGGCGCTCAGCCAGTCTCCGAGGAACCTGGGGACCGGCCAGTCCAGTCCGGTATCAGCGGCGTCCTCGGCGCCTTCGGAGACGAGAATGCTGCCAGCGTCCGACTCTCCACGGTGGGCGGGTTCGGAACGTCGTGGCTGCTGAACGCTGAGTACGGGGCAGATCAGGTGCGCCGCGGCTGGGCCCGGCTCACCAATCCCCACTGAGAAGCTCGCAACGCACGCCCAAAGCCGCGAGCGCCGCCACGCCGTGACGCCGACGAACTACGCGCTCGCGATCAACGACGGCATCGCGCGCAGCGAAGCCAAGTGCGCCACCGCGGAGCAAGCACGAAGAGGCGCAGCCAAAGAGCCAACTGGCCGGCGCTGAACCCGAGCATCCCGCGTGCAGGCACGATCGCGCCTCGACGGGCCGGGACTCGGGCTGTAGACCAACCCTTCGCCGGGCGGCTCTGAAAGAATAGAGACGAGAAAGGAAGGCGTGGCCATGGTGTTCCAGGGCAAGGTGCTGTCGGTCGGCGCGCTGCTTGATGCTGCCCGCGCCGCGCCCGAGCCCGTGCCGGATCCGAGCATTGGGGTGCGGCACACCGCCGCGCAGAACGCTGCCGCCTGCCGCGCGCTCATCGACGACGGCGAGAGCCCGGATGTGTGCTGGCGGTTCGGCATCCTCCAGACGTTGGACGACTACACCTCCACCCGGCGACGCGGCGGCCCTGCCCTCGCCGCTGGAGTGTTCGCCGACGAGCCGCCCCGCACCGGCTCCGCTGAGGTCGACGCCGCATTCGCCGCGCTCGCGGACTACCTCGCCGACCGTGATTGCTGGCAAGCCCCCGCGTGGGCGTTCGACCAGTCACGCAGCACCAGCGGCTGGTACCCCGCTGTTCCGGCGATCTTCCATGCCGACGCCGATCGGGAGAGCCCAGAAGCGTTTCGGCGCCGCGGGATTCTCATCACCTCCCGTTCGCTGGCCAAAGCGTGACCGGACGCGAGTCGAGCCGGGCCGACCTGGAATCTACGCAAGTAGCTACGTCTAGTGGGTGTCATGACCAGGTCGCTGCCCATGAGCCGGTTTATCCAGAACTACAACCTGCACTTGACCGAGGCTGAGCGCAGCGATGATGTGCTCGTCCTCGAACAGCGTGCCGGCCTGCCCGAATGGGTGCTGCAGTCCGAGCATCGGGTCCGGGCGACCGCTGAGGCCACCGGCTTCCTCTCCGCCCGCGCTGGTGGCACTCGTGCACGACGAGGCACTGGTGGAACGCTTCGCGGCAGCATTGGTGACCGTGTTGCCGTGGGTGGCGTTCCTGCCCGACACCGATCGGGAGACCTTTGCCACCGAGGCCGCCGACACGCTCCGCGCGTGCGCCTCCATCGGCAGGTTCACCGCGCTCGCTGATCTGATCGACAACTGGCGCAACACCGCCGAGATCTGGTCTGACCCCAGCCTCGCGGCATCCCTCGCCGCCGAGGTGTCCACACCGCTGGACCAGCCGGTCTGATGGCGCGCCAAGCGCGGCCAGCAAGTCCCACCGCCGCCCACAGGTGACGAGTGGGATCTGCGCTACGCCACCAAGGAGTCTTCGGCGTTTACCGACGACTGGGATTGCCTCTCCCCGTGACGTGGACGCGCTGGTCGTTTCCCGCGCCGGAGGTGTGGCGGATCGCGCAGGGGTGATCTGCTCGTTCGGGCTGAAACGGAGCCCGACTGGCTCGATGATGCTGCGGCGGAATACCTGGGCTGGGACAACACCTTGGGTACGGTGTTGTCCATGACGGTGCAGTGGCATCAGGTCCTGGATCGGGCCCTCGCCGAGAACGCCGTGGTCCGTGTCGGTGATGCGGTAGCGCAGCATCTAGGTCGTACACCGACCCGATCCGAGATCACTGCCGCCAGGCGCGCAGCTCACCGCTACGTTGCAGCCGGTCAGGCACAGGAGGCCACCCTGTCCGCCGTCGTCGGCGGCCAGGCCCGACACGTCTTGGTCTTGGCCCGCCCCGATGTCGACCTGCAAGATGTGTCTGCGCTACGACGATCCCTGGCTCAGCGGGTCCGGACGCTAGACAAGCCGCAGGGGCAAGGGACCAAGGCCACCGCCCGCCGGGCCGAGACCCTGCTGACCCAGGTCAGCCAATCGGCGCGGGCCGGCCGGCTGTTGCCCCTTGCACAGATCGAACCCGCGCACGCCAGACTCTTAGCCCAAGACCTCACCGAAGCCGTCGCCGATCTTGCCGTCTTGGCCGCCGACCTCACTCGACGATCACGCCAAACCGACACCACGATCCGAACAGAACCACCCGCACGCCAATCACCAGGCACCTGACGGCGGCCCGAGCGCAGGGACAACAAAAGCTAGCCACTGCTCCGGCACGGTGAATAACCAGCAACCAGTCCGTGGCGACCTGTTCGGCGAGACCGCGGTCGATGCGTAGATCGACGGGCCCTGACGACCACTCCCAGCACTCGCCATGACGGTCCCGTTCCGGTGGCCGGTGCCGTATCAACCCTTTCGTGCATGGATCCTTCGCTTGCGCGGTGGCGTTCTTGTCACGGATCCGGCCGTCCACACACCCTGGAACATGACCTCGTCGCCACCGTGCGGGCCGCGAGGTCACGAGTGACGTCATAGATGGCCCTCTTCACGTGTGTCAGGGGGGCACGGATGCCGTTTACCATCCTCACGCTCTCCATGGTCAGCCGTCCCGATTTGGGCGGGATCGGCTCGGCCAGATATCTATACTCGTATAGTTATCAGCATGCCAAGACCCGTCCTGACGCAAGAGGACCAGCGGCGCGGCCGACGTCTGGGCGCGTCCCTGCAGCGTCGACGCGGCACAACCAGTGGCGCCCAGGTGGCGAATCAGGCAGGGATCTCGATCGACGCGCTCCGCAAACTCGAAGAAGGCAAGACACCCACTCCAGGGTTCTTTCAGATCGCCCGGATCGCAGCCGTGCTGCACGTTTCCCTCGACGACCTGCTCGGCGACGCTACTGACGGGAACAGCAAGCAGTGACTTCGATCATCGCTCTGCCGTCCGCGTCGGTCCCGCTGACTGTTGACGTCGACCACCCTTGCAGCGTCCCGGAGCCCATCGGCCGCGACGTAGTCCTGGTCAGCCGTGACTGGTCGCGCTACCTGCAGTGGTGGGATGCGACCCGCTTCGCCACGCCGGCGTTCTGGGTGGAGCTGACCCGTCAACGTGCCCGCCCGATCACGTACCAGATCGGCAAGACTCTGCTGGAAGAGGTTGGGGTGTGCATGCTCGGCGGCTACGGGATCACCGAACGCATGGCCAGCGCCGCTTTCCACCGCGTCCGCGAAGAAGGCCTCTTGACCGGGAAACCCGTCACTGAGGAGGCTGTCGCCGCCGTCCTGTCGGCGCCGTTCCAGCTGCCCGGTTCCCAGCGTGCGGTTCACTACCGATTTCCGCGGTCGAAGGGGCGACGGTTGGCAGCCGTCATCGACACCCTCCACCGCTCCGAGCCACCGGGCACAGACGAACCGCGGCTGCTTCGGGACTGGCTGCTCACTCTGCCAGGCGTGGGCCCGAAGACAGCGTCATGGATCGTGCGGAACATGACCCGCACTGACCTCGTCGCCGTAATCGACGTTCACATCCGCAGGGCCGGAATCGTGGCCGGCCTGTTCGACCCGGCATGGCGGCTCCCCCGCGACTACAACCACTTCGAGACCGCATTCGTCGTCTGGGCACGGATCGGTGGAGTGCCCACCGCTGACCTCGACGCGTGCATCTGGTCCGAACTCGCGGCACTCGGCCCCGCAGCTCGCACGCTATTCAGTGTGAAGCATCTCTCCGACCTCGATTAGTTGGGGGTCCGACCAATGTCTGGTCCGGTGCTTCGCTAAGGTCTTGCCCACTCGATGGAGGAGACGTCATCATGGGCGGCAGCGGCGGCGGCGAGCCAACCTCGTCGGGAGGCTCGCAGTTCGGTGGGCCAGGCGAGGTTCTAGGCTGCGGGTCGTTGGAGTTTCAGGCAGCGTTGATGTCGCCGATACCGACGGTCGCCTCAACTGTGGCAATCGGCACCGACTGCGAGATCCTGCTCGAAGGGACGCCACCCCAGCTCGTTGTCTATGTGCGACGTTCGGGGGAGCAACTCGGGGCGATCACCGAACGCATGATGATCTTGATGCGATGCATCGGCGCGGGCTTCGCCTACGAAGCTGAGGTGATCACGACCGCACCGATCCGACTGTACGTCCGCCCCAGAAATCCTTACCTGCTGGGTTTGCCGTTCACCGCCGTGCTCAGCGACGTGCCGGCAGGGGCCATGCTCACCGCCGGCGATGACTTCGACCTGCGACTCGACAGCGGCGGCAAGGTCGTCGCCGTTGACATCTTCGGCAGCGACATCGGCCGAATCAGGGCAGAACCGGTGGCCCTGGCCGACGCAGTTCGCGGCGGAACTGCGCGTCGGGCGACGGTGCATGATCCAGCCGTCCCGACGGTCATCGTCACCCGGTAGTCGCAGCATGGGTGTGACCGTGATCGGTGGCAGTTACCGTGAAACCTGCCGCGAACCGAGCATCGACCGGCTCCTCGGATCCGGCATGCGTGCCGCCGCCACGCTGGCTGACCTTGGCCATGACACCCAGCTGGTCACCTGCATCGACGACGACACGAGCGATGAACTGTCGGCCGTGGCCCATACGCTCGGGATCCGCGTGGCGGCCCACACCAGGGCGGAGCCGGTGACGTTCGCCTACGACACTCCCCTACACCACCCCAACACCTATGGCACATCAGCTGCGAGCCCGTTGCATGCTGCTGACAGCGCGGTGCTCGGTTTCGGCATGGTGGAAACGCAGTGGTCTGCGGACGCGTCAGTGTTGGTAATCGATCCGCAACATGCGTCCGTCGCTGACCTGCTCCAGCGCTGCTCGGCGGGCCGCACAGCGATCGTGCTGAACGAACACGAGGCCCGCCGGATCACCGGCGAACATGACCTCACGGCCGCCGCCCAAGCCCTGCTCGCAGCTCCCGCGAATGTGGTGGTGGTGAAGCAAGGTGCTGTCGGTGGCCTGATCGCGTCCGCCGACGGAGTTGAGGCTTTTGGCGCGCATGCCACCGACCTGGTCGAGCCCCTCGGGTCTGGTGACGCGTTCAGCGCCGGCTTCGCCCACGCCTGGGCACTCAACGACGCCGACCCGGCCACCGCGGCCCGGTTCGGCTCCAAGGTGGCGGCCGCGCACTCACTCGCCGGGTCACCGCAGGTGACGCAGTCTCTCCATTGTCTGGACGATCCGCTGCCGTACCCCACAGGGCAATGGCCGCGCGTGTACCTGGCCGGTCCGTTCTTCGATCTCGCCCAACGCACCCTGATCCATGTCGTACGGCACGCGCTGCTACAGATTGGGGTCGAGGTGTTCTCACCGTTGCATGATGTCGGTCGCGGCGGGGACGAGGTCGCCGTCGCCGACCTCGACGGACTCGCAGGCTGCCACAGTGTGCTGGCTCTGCTGGATGGTGCAGACCCGGGAACAGTGTTCGAGGTCGGATGGGCTACCCGCGAAGGGATCCCAGTGATCGGGTTCGCCGACAGCGTCGATGATCATGGGTGGACGATGATCCGCGGCACCGGCAGCCGCGTTGTCTCCGACCTTGCCAGCGCCGTCTACAGCGCCGCCTGGGCGGCCATGCGTCGAGCGGCCAGCACGTGAACCGTGTCCTGCTGCTGTCCGGGGGTCTCGACAGCACTGCTGTCGCCGCCATGGTCAGGCCCGAGCATTGCGTGCACGTCGACTACGGCCAGATCCCCGCGGAGGCTGAGTTGCGTGCGGCTGCGCAGGTTGCCGTTGATCTTGGACTGCCGTTCACCTCGCTTGCTGTCCCGGCCGGGCAGGTCGGTGCCGGGTTGATGAGTGCAGAGGCAGCCGACGGACTACCTGTCGACGTGTCACCGGAGTGGTGGCCATTCCGGAATCAGCTGCTGATCACGCTCGCTGCGGCGTGGGCAGTGCAACGCGGCTTCGAGGTCGTGATCATCGGCACTGTCGCTTCCGACGGTGCCCGTCACGCTGACGGCACCCGGGACTTCCTCACCCGGATCGACGATCTGCTGGCCGTCCAAGAGGGCCACCTTCGCGTCGAAGCACCAGCCGCGGGCATGTCCAGCGCCGAGCTGATCACAACCTCGGGTGTCACCGACGCTGTGCTCGGCTGGACCCATTCGTGCCATCGCGCCAACTTTCCCTGCGGGGCTTGCCCCGGCTGCGTGAAACGGCAGGAAGTGCTGCAGCAACTCGATCGGCTCCGATGATGCGGAGACACGGCACCGGTGTTGATATGGCGTGGATTGCGACCTTCCTGGCCTGCATTGTCGCCTCCAACTGGGCGATCACCCATCTGGGTGTCGATCATGGACCGGATGCGCCGCGGACGATACCGGTCGGGTTCGGGCTGTCCGCACCGTCAGGAGTGGTGTTCGCAGGTGCTCTGTTCGCGCTGCGCGACGTCATCCACGAACGTCTCGGCTCTGCCGCCGTTCTCGTGATCATCATCGTCAGCGCACCGGTGACGATGATCGCTGCGTCCCCCGGGCTAGCAGTCGCCTCGGTCGTCACGTTCGTCGTCGCCGAGACCGTCGACCTGCTGGTCTACCGTCGCATCAGGGCGAGTGGATATGCGACGGCCGCGATCGCTAGCAATCTCGCGTCGTCGCTGATCGACTCAGCACTGTTTCTGGGACTGGCGTTCGGGGCGGCTCAGGCGCTACACGGCACCCTGGGACTGACCCTTGGGAAGGTGGGGTCATCGACGATCACCGTCGTGATCATGCTCGTGATTGTCCGACGCGTCCGTCACCCATCTGATCCAGTCGGGACGGCGCCAATCTGCCTTAGCGAGCCATGGTGGCGATGAGCCGACAGTGCCGCGAGACGCCGACGGAGAGCCCCGAGCATGATGATGCACCGATCACGGTCCGAACACCTGGCCAGGAGCCGACGGCGGCAACTGCAACCCAACCCCATCGCAGACAGAGGAATCGAGACTCGACACCATGGTGATCACGCCCGATGTCCAACCCTGGCCGTCGATCTCAGCTGCGGACACGTTCAAGACACTGCTGGTAGGCAACGGCCTCAGCATCAACATCTGGCCGTCGTTCAACTACAGCTCGCTGTTCCGTCAGACACCGCTGCCGGAAAGCGCGAAGGCGATCTTCACCGCGATCGACAGCACCAACTTCGAGGAGGCGATGCGGCGCCTAGCTGAGGCGCGCGCGATCACGGAAGCGGCCGACAAGGATGCCAGTTGGATCGACCCGCTCTACACAACGATTCGAGACCAGCTCTTCCTGGCCGTCCAGCAAGTCCACATCACCTGGAACGACCTTCCTGACATCACCAAAAACGCGATCGGCATGCACCTGTGCACCTATGAGAGCGTCTTCACCACCAATTACGACCTGATCTTGTACTGGGCTCGCATGCACGTGGAAGACCGTCACAACGCGAAGACCGCGGATCTGATGTGGGGGTTGGGGGGCACCTTCGACCGGCACTCAGACTTGTGGCCAGGGTGGACCGGCATCTACTACCTGCACGGTGGCCTGCATCTGTGGCGTAGCAGGTCGACTGGGACGGTGGGCAAGTGGCAGCACCAGGGGATCAACATCCTGGAGCAGGTGGCGAACGGGTACGACGCGACAACTGACCGGCAGCCTCTGTTCGTGAGTGAAGGCACATCGGTCGACAAGCTCCGGGCGATACAGACTTCGGAGTACCTCTCGATCGTCACCCGGAAACTCTTCGACGACACGAAGGACACTGTGGTCTTTGGCTCGGCACTATCCGCGTCGGACACCCACATCGTTGAAGCACTTGCCGCTGGCGCGAGCCGAAGGATCGCGATATCAGTATGCGTTGATGGGCAGTCGACTGAGCAGATTGTCCAGCTGAAGGCTGACATGCACGCCAAGTTCCCGCGTCACACACTGCTGTTCTTCGATTCGGCCACTCATCCGCTTGGCGACCCCGTCCTGCGGGCGGCCAAGCAGTAGCGAGCTTTGGGATTGACCCGGAATTGACGAGCGCCAGCGATCTCCGCGCAGCGCGCCGTCCTGATGCTTCTGTAACATGCGTGGGCAAATCGAACGGAAGTGAACAGAATTTGACCAGTTGCGAAGTTCGTGATCCCGTCCATGGGTTGATCTCTCTTAGCCCGGATGAGTGGAAGGTGGTCGACAGTCGGCCGTTTCAGCGGCTGCGTGGCGTTCAGCAGCTCGCAATGACGCATCTGGTCTACCCGGGAGCACGGCACTCACGGTTCGAGCACTGCGTCGGTGCCTGCCATGTTGCAGGTCGTCTGGCCGCGCGGTTGGCGATCCTCAGTCCCGACAAGATGCACGCAGACCGTGTGCGCCGCATCCGAGCCGCAGCTTTAGCACACGACATCGGGCATGGGCCGTTCAGCCACGTCAGCGAGTTCGTGTTCGAGAAGCTAACCGGCAAGGAGCACGTTCATGAGTCGATCTCCGCCGCGATCTTGCGGCACGACGAACAGGTGCGGGGCGGTCTTGGCGCCGAGTTGTGCGACTGGGCCGCCGATCTGCTGGCGGGCGAAGGCCACGGAAGTAGGAGATCGGTCGACCGTGACATCGTTGCCGGCCCGGCCGACATCGACAAGCTGGACTACCTCCTCCGTGACAGCCACTTCTGCGGCGTGAACTACGGCCGCTACGACCTGGACAAACTGGTCGAGTCTGCGAGGTTGGTGACCCGAACCGACGGTGACTACCTCGCATACCACCCAGATGGCGTATTCGCCCTGGAGGAGATGCTCCTCGCTCGCTACCACATGCACCGACAGGTCTATGGCCACAAGACTCGGCTCGCAACCGACCAGATGCTGATGCGGGCAATGCTGCTGGGCGTCCAAGACGGGGTGCTGCCGCGTTCGGTGTTCGAACCGGAACCGATCGATGGGGATTTCGTCGAAGAGTACCTACTATGGGACGATCGACGAGTAATCGATACTCTGTGCGATTCTGACGGTGGAGGTGGTGACCTGATGCGCGCGCTCCGTGAACGGAGGCTGTTCAAGCGGGTGGGTGTCGTAGCGCTCGACGACTTATTGGGGCAGGTGGACCGCGTGGCGGCTGGGTTCGCTATGCAGCCGACTGCAAGCGTCCTGGATGCGATGCAGAAGGATGTTGAGGCAGCCGTGGCGGAGGCTGCTGGCGTGGATCCCTTGTGGGTGGCATTGCATTGGGAGGACCTGCAGAACCCGCTGTCATCGAAAGACGATTCCCGAGTCACCGACAAGGAGATACCCATCACCGGCCATGATGGCACCCGGGTGAACGACAAGTTCACTGAGGTCTCGGAGGTGTTCAGGGACGAGTCGATCCGGTCCAGACGTCACGTTGCGGTCTACGTTGGCTCCAGCAGCACGTCGCAGCCAAATGTCAGTGTCTCCTCGGATACTGTCATGCAAAGCGCACGACAGGAGATCGCGAAGATCGGTCTGGCAGGGCAGGTGATTTGAGATGAGCGACGACACCCCTACGACCATGCAAGCCCGCGACCTGGTGCTCGCCGTGATCGACGCCGCCTCGGGCCGACCGGACTTCGGGCGAACCTCCCTGCAGAAGACCACCTTCTTCGCAGCCATCGCGCTGGGCGTCGACCTGGGCCACTCCGCCTACTACTACGGCCCGTACTCTGCGGCTGTCGAACAGGACACCGAAGCACTCGTGATGGCTACGCTCGTCGAGGAAGACAGCAGCACCATCGGAGTAAACAATCGAGGCTTCCCGATCACCAGGTACCAGTACAAGGTCTCCAGCGACGGGAAACAACGAGTTCAACAGCTCAAGGGCAAGTACCCAACTGAGGTCGGTGTCGTGGATGAGCTTGTGAAGCAGTTGGTTGCAGTCATCGGCTCACTCGATCAGACCACCCTGGCGGCTGCCGCGAAGACCTACTACATCGCCCGGGAGCAAGGGAGCCCAGTCACCCCCGACACCGTCGCAGACCTCGCAAAAGACTACGGCTGGACGCTACGGGCTGATCGTGTTGCGGACGCCGCCAACGTCCTCAACAGTCTCAACCTCGTCGAGGTTCAGCGATGACACTCGCTTCCGCCCTTACGTGTCCTGTGCAGCAGGTATCGAACGGTACCTGCGCGTATGAGGTAGGCGGTGACCACTGGGTCATCCGGTTCCCGGTCGGGGACGATGCGTGGGAGCTGGAGATTCCCGGATCCGCCATCTCCGGCCTACCGGTGCGGCTGCACCTGGGCGAGGTCTGCTCCGGACGCGGTGTGCAAGCGTCAGCGAAGGTGTCTTGGCGGACCTATCGATGGACGCTTACCCAGCTTCGTGCCTGCCAGTCGGCCTCACCTCAGGCTGCCGACGACTGCCTACGCACGCTCTTGGACGAAGCGTTCGCTGGCCTGTCGGCAGCCCTCCGGTTCTAGACACGTCTCGACTGCGCGCCCGTTCTATTTCTCCTTGCGGACCCCCTTGAACGGGCCGCCGGAGGTCTTGGTGTCTGCGAACCGACCGTCACCGCCCCGTTTGGTGAACAGTCTTGTTGACGGGTTGAACGTCTGAGACCGGTTCTTGACGGCCCCGATCCGATGCCCCTTGCCAGTGTTCTTGGCCATGACTACTCCTAGTTTCTTCAGTGCAACATTGTGCCGATACAGTAACAGCGGTGGCTCGCCTCCGCAACAGTGTCGCAGTTCCGATACACTGTGGTTGTGAACTCCCCCGCCCCGACCGTCGACGTCTCCAGACTGGTCAAAGTCCTGGAGCAACGGATCGACAGCACTGGCGGCTCCTGGCGTCAGGCGGCCGCCAAGATCGGCGTCAGCCCGTCACTGCTGTCGCGATTGAAGAACGGGCAACAGCCGGATCTGCCTGCGTTCGCCAAGATCACCGCCTGGTTGGGCATGACGATGGACGAGTTCCTCGGCGAGCCGACCAAGACGGAAACGGAAACCGAGCTGCAGACCGCGATCACTGCACTGCTCCGTGGCCGCCACGATCTCGACGACGCCGACAAGCAGTACCTGGAGTCCGTCTTCACAGCCACGATCCGGCACATCCGCGAAGTCAGGCCGAAGGACCGGCCATGACCTCGAAGGCCGCGCTGCACCGTCTCGCCGCCGATGTGCGCGCGGAGATCGGCCTCGTGGCCACTCAACCGTTCGACCCGGAAGCGTGGAGTGAGCAGTACGGCGTACCGATCGTGAAGCTCAGCGCTCTCCAGACCGAGGATGAGGCGGTCGGTCGCTTCCTCGGCGCCGGGTCGGCGAGATGGTCCGCCGCACTGCTTCCGAACGGCACCGGTCAAGTCGTCGTCTACAACGACTCCCACGAAGACCCGCGCATTCGGTCAGACCTCGCTCACGAGGCCGCCCATGTAGTAGCTGAGCATGTGGTGACGCTCTCCTGGACGACTCCCGACGGCCGCTGCTCCGGCTGGGGCAAGACGCAGGAGAACGAAGCCGCTGAGCTAGCTGGGGCGCTGCTGATCCCACCGCAGATCGCCCAACGCAGCGCTATGCGGGGCGTGCCAACTGTGGATCTGGCCCAGCAGTACGGCGTGAGCGTCCAGATGGCGCAGTGGCGGATGAGCGTGTCGGGCGGCGCGCTGATCGCTGACCGTGCCCGCCGCAAGCGTCGATCATCGGCTGGATGACCTGTGCCAGATCGCAATCACGCACCTTCCGCGCAGCCACGTCGCCGGCGGCTGCGCGGCACGTCCACCCGTCGACACAGACGTACGCGAGCGCGTGAGCCTTCAGCCGACGACACAGCCGATCCGAGGCTCGAACTTGTTCTTGCCCAAGCGCATCGCGGGCTGACGCAGCAGCAGGCCGCGCTCGACAACCTCCGAGCCCGTGCTGGCACTCTTGTCGCAGCTGCGTCCTTGGTGAGTTCGTTCTTCGGAGCGGCTGCGCTGTCCGACCAGGATCGGCCACCGTCGACCCACTGGGTGCTGCTGGCCTTCGCGTGCCTGTTCGTCGTCCTCGTCGCCGCCATCTCCATCGTCTGGCCGTATCAGTGGCGCTGGGGAATCGACGTTCGACGCCTGCTCGGCGACTACGTCGAAGCCGACCCGCCGGCCCCAATCGACGAGATGAGACGGAGCCTGGCCTGGTATATGCAGGTAGATACCGACTCCAACTCGAAGAAGCTGGACTGCTTGTGGTGGTGTCTACGGATTGCTCTCGTCGCCATCGCGGCCGAGGTCGTGTTCTGGGTGCTCGCATTGTGGATGAGATAGGACTCGTATGAAGGAACAGGCCAAGGCGCCGGCGGATCCGAAACCTCGGCGGCCGATCGCACCGAGCCTCCCCCAGCCGCCTGATCGTCCCAGCCCGACCCGGGCTGTTACCGGGGGCGGTGCACCCGCGCAGCAACCAAGGCCGGAGCCGGCGCCTCCGACGAGGCCTTCCCCGACGGTCCCCGAGCGACGCGACAACCCGCCACACGGCACACCCGCACCCCGGCAACCGGGGCGGCCTCGCCCTCGATGATGAGCAAGCGGCGTCACTAACAACCCCACGCGGTCGAACCACAAGCCTCACCGTGAGGACGTCCGGGGCCGGCTGGGTTCAATGCTGTGTAAGCCGTTGCCCGGCTCGATGCAATACCCGGAGTAGCCAGTCGGCGAGCTGCTCGGTCTCCGCGGCCCACATAGGGTCGTCGATCCCGATCCCGACTCGGCACTGCGCGTTGCGTGCGCAAATATAAAGCGATGAGATAGATTCGACGCCATCAACGAAAGGAACGTGATGACGACTACTACCGCTGTTGTCGTAGAGTCGGAGGAGCCAGTCGAAGAGGGCGACCTCGGCCAGCAGATCGTCGAGGTAATGCTGGAGATCCACGCGGCGTACGCCGACAGCCAGAACCGTTCCGGCAGCCGGCACCAGCGTGTGTACGGTCAGATCTTCGCTGACCTGCCGGACCGTCTCCGCGGCGGTCTGCTGATGCGGCGCGACGACGTGGACGTGCGCAAAGTCGGCCACGCCGGCTACCAGGTCCCGGTGATCGATGGCACCTTGTACTTCCCGTGGCGGCCGCCGGGCGGCGCGAGGCCAGAGAACGTCCAGTTCGGCGGATCGGTTAGCCGCGACGGCTTGTGGCGCGTCCGACGCGAGTCAGATGAGCTGCCGCTATTCACAGTGGAGGGCGACGACCTGGTCCGTGACCATCCCGCCGACCCTGAGATGACCGACCCGCTGGCCGAGCTGCTCGCGGCAGGGGAACACCTGCACGTGGTCATCGTCGCCATGACGTCCAGCTCGCATCAGGTCGACAGCATCGAGTGGGGTCCGGCCTCGCTGAACGCCGACGGCATGCTCGTCTGGGAGCCGGAGCTGCTCTGGGACGGCACGTCCGGGTCGGGCCCGGCCGACATCGGAGGCTCGTCCTTCGACTCGGGCCAGCCGCCCCGGCCGCCGGTCAGCCCGAGGGTCCGCCCCGAGCAGCCCACCTCCGATGGCTGACCGGAACCGACTCGGGGGTAGACGAAACGGGACAGGACCGGGTCAGGACAAGCCGGGACAGAGCGGGCTGGGCGCGGACAGGCCGCAGCTCACGCTCTTCACCGACCAGTCCGTCCAGTCGGACACCGCCAGAGAAGCCGGGAGTGGCTCGCTCGATCAGAAGCGTGCGGGGGTCGCGCTCGGCGCCTTATCCTCGGCGTTCCTACCGGCCAGGCTCACCCAGGCACGCGTGCTCGCCGGCCTGACGAAGCGCGATCTCGCCGACCGGGTCGGGGTCAGTGCCCAGGCGGTCGGCCAGTGGGAATCCAACGTCGCAACACCGCGGCCTGAAAACGTCGCCGACCTAGCACGGTCATTGCACGTCGATGCGGCCTTCTTCGCCGCCGGGCGGCCGCACAAGCGGCTCGATACCGCCGACGCCCACTTCCGCTCCCTGCGCTCCATGCGTGCCTCGGACCGGGCGCGGTCGCTCGCCACCGTCGAGCAGGTGTGGGAGCTGACCTGCGCCCTGGAGCACTACGTGCACCTGCCCGAGCCGAACCTGCCGGTCGTGCCGGCGGGCACTTCGCCGCGGGAGGCCGCGCGGATGGTGCGCGTGCACTGGGGGCAGCAGCATGGGCCATTCCGGCACTTCGTCGCTACAGCCGAAGTGAACGGTGTGGTCGTGGTCCATGCTGACCTCGACTACATCGAACGGGTCGACGCCTTCTCGGCGGTCGTCGCAGGCCGGCCGATCGTCGTCACCACCCAACGCCGATCCCAGAACGTCTTCGATCACCGGTTCTCTAGCGCGCATGAGCTTGCGCACCTGCTGCTGCATTCCGATGACGACCCGGACCAGTCCACGGAGACCACGCTTGTGCACACCCGGGAGAAGGAGGCCGACGCGTTCGCCGCCGAGTTGCTGACGCCCGCGGCGGAGATGCGATCCCTGCTACCCGAACGGATGGACCTTGCCGCACTCGACCGGTTGTCGCGTGACTGGGGTGTGGAGGTGGCCTCGCTGGTGCGTCGGATGTCGGAGTTGCGAGTCGTCTCCGACGCGACGATGCGCCGCGCCTACATCAAGTTGGCCAGCACCAAAGAGCTTCGACGGCCCGACCCCGTGCACGCTTACGCCGGCGAGCGTCCTCAGATGCTCATCGAGGCGGTGCGGGTGGCCGGATCGTTGGGCCACAGCCGCGTCGCGCTGGCCCAGCAACTGCGATGGCCTGCACGCCGCATCGACGAGCTTCTCGGCCAGGGGGATCCGCGGCCCAAGCTCCTTCTCACCCAATAACCGGACACGCCAAGACAGCCCGCACTGAGGAAAAACGGCGCCGAACCGGCGTGAGCCGTGGCTGCGGAAAGGGTGGGTCTGTTGACGGACGGCGGGCTCGGCCCGAGCCCAAGGGTGTGCGTCCAGTCTGAGGTTCCCGGAGGGGGTCGGTCGTCATTGGGTCAGCGGGGCCGTGCCCAAGGGTGATGCGAAGGCCGTCGGCGTCCGACTAGCAGGGCGGTACGAAGTTTCCGTGGTGATCGATGAACAGGTCGCTGACGACCAGTTCACGGCCGTCGGCGAGTCGGACTTTGTCCCACAGGTCACTGGAGGCGTAGTCGACGACGTTGGGCCCGGTGGTCTGGCACAGCAGGGTGACGCTCGTTCCCTCTTCGAGCAGAGTGGCCTTGTCGAGGAGCCACTGGTCGGTATGGGCAAACAGTCCCTCGCCGCCGGTCCGGGAGACGACGCCGGTCGACGCGTCAGTTGCCGCCGTGGCCGCTTTGGCTGCCCGTCGTTGCTCGGCCTCCTCCCGGAGTCGGGCTAGGTCCTGATCGGACTTGTCGATCGGATCGACTCCGAAGTACACCTGCCACTGACCAGCGGGAAGTTCTTTGTCGTCCGCGCTCTCGCAAGCGGTGCGCTGGTAGCGGACCAGGTCGCGGCCCATCACCGGCTGCCACGTCTCCAGGTCCCAGCTCTGGCCGGTCGCGAACTCCGGGCCATTAATGGCCCCCTTGGACACGCCGTCGCTGCCGCTGCCGATGCTGGCGCCCAAGACGTGGCAATCGAGCTGCCAGTAAATGGAATCGGCGACCTCCCCGGTCAGCCCGGGAACGCAGGCCTGGATTGCGCGCCACACCTCGTTTGTGCCCCACGGTGCCACCCGGCCGTCCACGGACGGTGAGACGACGATCTTCATCCGGGCGCGATCAGGCCAGCGTTCGACGGCGATTCCGTCGACTAAAGAGGTGGGCCCGCAGGCGTTGGCGTGTGCCGGGGCAGTCTGGGCCGTGAGCAGCCCGACCGTGGCGACCAGCAAAGCGGCCGGCATCAGTGTGACTCGTCGCAGCAGCTGGCGCATCGGGCCTACCTTCAGGTCGCGGCACTCCAGCGTAGGTGGGAGTTCGGCGAAGCGGCGGCTGTGTTACTAGCGTCACACACCGTCCAGCGGCCCACCGAGGCTGGCGGAGTAAGGGGTGGTGAACCGGGCAGCGGTCGACGTGGCTGGTCTCGTCGGGGCAGGGATCGGGTATAGCCCGGGGCAGCGGCTCGGGTCGCAGCTCTGGTTGCTCAGGGTTCGGTGAGTTGCTACGTCATCTCGTTACCCACAACGATGAAGTACCCGCCGCGGTCGTAGACGGAGACGCGATAGCTGTGGAGGACGCCGTTCGATGGAAAGTTGT
>Ga0209793_1000729_pt1 | contig 29870 bp, 23 predicted proteins | sample EBPBio122009_DNA_FD_185863 | JGI IMG/M metagenome (GOLD analysis project Ga0209793, IMG submission 185863) | Wastewater treatment Type I Accumulibacter community from EBPR Bioreactor in Madison, WI, USA - Reactor 1_2/2/2009_ DNA (SPAdes) (version 2) | ecosystem: Engineered > Bioreactor > EBPR >... | reverse complement strand
AACAACGAACGCCCGAATATGGGCATCGGCGGCGTTACACCCGCCATGAAGCTGAAAATGGCCGCGTGAGTTCTACGGTCGCGCCCCGTTAAAACGGGGAGGATTACCAATCGACCTCGATGGATTTTTCTTCACGCGCTGAACATGTTCTTGAGTCTGTATTTTCATTGGTGTTGCCAGCGGAACTCGCGAGTACTGGCGCGCAGTATCTGTTCGATTTTCGCATCAAATCCCCCTTATTTTAAGTGTTTACTTGTTCCTGACGATGCTGAAGCCATCGATGGCAGCCTGTCAGGGACGGGGCTTTCGCTTCTGTGGAGGGTCCGCAGATAGCTCTTCCTCCTTTGCCAGACGGGCAGCGCGAAGTGACTGAGTCAATTCATGGCGTTTTCGGGATTCCGCTTCGACGATGTCTCGCGCAGCGACTGTGGTTCGGTCCATGAGGTTCTCTCTGGGAGACGCGCGAAGAACCTCTTGCTTCCTTTTTTTGGCAGTCAAATCAACCTCCGCTCCATGCCGTTTTTGCAGAACTGAACTGCAAAACCACACCGGAAAAAGCCGATGTGAGATAAGAGAATTCCACGGAGATTTCTCACGAAGGAGATAAATCGCGCAGTCACCCGGTCGTTCACCCGGGCAAGCTCTGCTCCTATCCAAGTAAGCAGTCGTTTCATAAAATCAAGGCATTACAATAAATTAATTATCAAACCCAACCCGAAGCCACTCTAACCGCATGATATAATGACAACTTATGAGAGCCCTTCGCTTCAGCCGCAGTAACGCTCATCCAAAGGGGTTGCTATTGAGGTCCTCTTCCATCATTCTCACGTCACAGGTTGATCTGGCGTCGAGAAAGCTCCGCCCGACGCCGTTGCCTTGCTATCCAAAAATTGCCGGCACTCCCTGAGTGAGTGAATGTGATCGCTGGTTCGAAACCTTCTCAGCCCCTTAGCATCGCGCGTGGGCTGAATAATCACGCCCGCGCTTTGCGGTCCGTAAATCAAAGGATAACTATATGGCCAAGGGAAACAAACGCGGAAATCGTGAGGCGAAGAAGCCCAAACAGGTCAAGGCTGCCCCAGTAGCGGCGCCTCTGTTCGAAAAAGGCGCACTGGCACCCGCTGCAGCGCCGAAGAAGAAAAAGGGTTGAGCGGCCGCCTCGGAGCGGCGGTCGAACGTATTTCTGCCGGGATGACGACCCGTGATATCGTGCCGGGTCACCCCTGGGCGGATACGGCACCTGTTCGCGCAGAACTTTTCAGCGCCGAGCGGCTTGAGCAGCACGCGATCTCGCTGGCTTCTGCGCAGCCGGTGGCTGAACGGACAAAAAGGGTCCGGACATTGCGCCGCCGGCTGGACGACAATGCAAAGGTGTTGCTTACGGCGTGGCGCGCCAGCGCCAGTGAAGTTGCAGCCGGGCGCGAAGTGGTGCCCGCCGCGACCTGGCTTCTGGACAATTACCACCTCGTCGAGGCGCAGATCCGGGAAGTTCGCACCGATCTTCCCGAAGGGTATTATCGTCTTCTGCCAAAACTGGCGGATGGTCCATTCGCAGGATACCCACGCGTCTTCGGCGTGACCTGGGCATTCGTGGCCCATACCGACAGCCATTTCGATCCGGACATCCTGCGCCGTTACCTCGTCGCATATCAAACGGTGCAGCCGCTGACGATCGGCGAGCTCTGGGCCGTTGCCATCACCCTGCGCATCGTTCTGATCGAGAACCTGCGCCGGCTGGCGGATCAGATGACGATGGGGCGCGCTGACCGGCTCGATGCCAACAGCCTTGCTGATCGCATCTGTGCCCCGGGTCAGGCACATACCGCCTTGTTGCCCGAAGTGGCACGCCTCGCCGGACGCCCGCTGTCCGAGGTGTTCGCCGCCCAACTGGCCAAACGCATGCGCGACCGCGATCCGCGCACCAATCCCGCGCTCGGCTGGCTTGAGGAGACTCTGGCGACGCAGGGAACGAATATCGACACTGTCGTCCGCCACGCACAGGAACGACAGGGCGCCTCGAACGTCACTCTGCGCAATGTCATCACCGCGATGCGCAGAATTTCCGCGACCGACTGGTCTGATCTCTTTGAAAGCGTCAGCCTGGTCGAGGCTGATTTGCGCGACTATCCCGGCTATGCGGCAATGGATTTTCCCAGTCGCAATCTTTACCGCAGTGGGGTCGAGGATCTCGCGCGCGGTGTTGCACTGAGCGAGGGAGAAGTCGTCGCTTTGGCATGCCGACGGGCATCGGCAGCGCCCGCAGGGACCATGCGGGCGGATCCTGGTTGGTCGTTGATCGCGGCCGGAAGACCGGCCTTTGAACAGGAGATCGGCTTTCGCCCCCCTATCCATCTGAGGTTTCGCAGATGGGGGATCGCAGCGGGCCTGCGTGGCTATCTCGGCGCTATCGCGGTTCTGACGCTGGTCTTGCTATCGCTGTGCGTCATGTGGATCACGGGTGGAGTTGTCGGGGCTCTCTGGCTTCTGGCCATGGTGCTGCCGGCCAGCGGCGTTGCGGTGATGCTGGTGGACCGCATCTTGGGCGGCGGTATCGGTGCAACCTTATTGCCGGGCCTCGATCTGAGGGCAGGCGTGCCGTCCGAGTTTCGTACGGTTGTCGCGGTCCCGGTATTGGTGTCTGGCGACGATGATCTGCGCGCGCAAATAGAGGCGTTAGAGGTCCATCACCTCTCCGGGGCGGGCGGTGATCTGACCTTCGTCCTGCTGACGGACAACGTCGACGCCCCGCATGAGGTCATGCCGGGCGATGCGGCGCTGCTGGAACAGGCGACAGAGGGCGTCGCGGCTCTGAACCGTCGCCATCCGCCTGGTCCGGCGGGCCCGCGGTTCCTGCACCTGCACCGACCCCGGCAATTCAATGCGTCCGAGGGCGTCTGGATGGGGTGGGAGCGCAAGCGCGGCAAGCTGCACGAATTGAACCTCTTGTTGCGCGGGGCAACGGATACGGGGTTCCGCGAAGCCGATGGGCGCGTGCCCGTCGTTCCTGCCGATGTGCGCTATGTCATCACGCTGGATGCCGACACAAGGATGCCGCGCGACACGGCGGCGCGTCTGATCGGCAAGATCGCCCATCCGCTGAACCGTCCGATCTTTGATCCCGAACTGGGCCGGGTGACCAGCGGCTACGGTATCCTGCAACCTCGTGTCACCCCATCGCTGGAGCCAGGCATGCCCGCCACGCTCTATCAAAGGGCGACCGCAGGGCCGGGCGGGATGGATCCCTATGCCTCAGCGGCCTCGGACCTGTGGCAGGATCTGTTCGGCGAGGGGTCTTTTACCGGCAAGGGTATCTATGACATCGACGCCTTCGAGGCGGCGATGCGGGAGCGAGTGCCCGACAACACCCTGCTGAGCCATGACCTGCTGGAGGGCATTTACTCCCGCGCGGGTCTGGCCTCGGATGTCGAACTGATCGAGGCCTTTCCCGGCCGTGTTGACGTTGCCGCGCGCCGCCAACACCGCTGGACGCGGGGCGACTGGCAGCTTTTGCGCTGGCTCTTCGCGCCCGGAGTGCCGGCTCTGGGACGGGTCAAGATGGCCGATACGCTGCGCCGCTCGCTGATCGCACCGTCCATGCTCGCGGCGCTGACACTGGGGTGGCTGTTGCCAGAGGAGGCTGCGCTGAACGCCACGCTGCTGCTGTTGGCCGCGCTGGCGTTGCCGGTGGTCTGGCCGACGATCCTTGGGTTGATCCCGCGCCGGTCGGGCTTGGACCCCTCCAGTCATCTGCGCCAGTCGGCGGGCGATCTGGGGCTAGCTGGCTTGCGGGTCGGGCTGGCTGCGGTTTTCCTCGCCGATACCGCCTGGCGCATGATGGATGCCATTCTGCGTAGCCTATGGCGGACCGGTGTCTCTCACCGCCATCTTCTGGAGTGGACCACTGCAGCCCAGGCATCTGGCCGGGCGCGGCCCGGGCTTTGGAGCCTTTCACTCTTCATGGCCGGCGGGATGGGGTTGGGAACATTTCTGGTGGCCGGCGCCGTGACACTGGCGCCTGCTGCGGCCCCGTTGGCGCTGCCGTTTGCGGCGTTGTGGCTTTGTGCGCCGTTCATCGCATTCCGGATCAGCCGTCCATCTGCCTGCCCGCAACAGAACACCCTGTCCCCCGATGCCGCGCGTGACCTGCGCGTGATCGCCCGTGCGACCTGGCGCTATTTCGAGACCTTCGTGACGGCGGATCACAGCCATCTGCCACCCGACAACCACCAGGAAGTTCCCGTGCCGCTGACTGCGGCCCGCACCTCGCCCACGAATATGGGCCTCTATCTGCTGTCCTGCGTGGCCGCCCGCGATTTCGGCTGGATCGGGACCGTCGAGGCGACAGAAAGGTTGGAGGCGACCCTTGCCACGATGCAAAAACTGCCGAAGCATAAAGGGCACTTCTACAACTGGTATGGGACGGCAGATGGGCAGGTGCTCAACCCGGCCTATGTCTCATCGGTCGACAGCGGGAATCTGGCGGGGCATCTGATCGCTCTGGCAAACGCTTGCGAAAGCTGGGCAAGCGATGAAGGCTGGCCGGACAGCAACACCCAACGCGCGGGCCTTGTCGATACACTCCAACTTGCCCGGCAGTCACAAAATGGCGGCGGAGTGCCCGTCAGCGGCCTCCTGGACGGGTTGGAGGCTGCAATACTCATGCCCGGCGAAAGCGTCGCCTGGCCCGCCATCCTTCGCCTGGCCGTAAAGGCCAAGGGGGCATTGGCGAACGAACCATTTGCCGATGATCTTCGCGAATGGTTGCAGGCCCTGTGCGACCAGTGCGCGCGCAACGCTCATCCCTATGATCCCGCCGCGCTGCCGCCGCGGCTGCACGCATTGGCGGCGCAGGCGCGGGCCATGGCTCTGGCGATGGATTTCGCCTTTCTCTTCGATCCAGACCGCAAGCTTCTGTCGATCGGCTGGTCCCGCAACGACAATGCCCTCGACGAGAGCTGCTATGACCTTCTGGCATCCGAGGCGCGGCTGGCCAGCCTGTTCGCCATCGCAAAGGGCGATGTGCCGGTGCGCCACTGGTTCCGGCTGGGCCGATCCGCCACGCCCGCGCGCGGCGGGTCGGTGCTGGTATCCTGGTCCGGCTCGATGTTCGAATATCTGATGCCGGCATTGGTGATGGAGGAGCCATCGGGCAGCCTGCTCGATCAGACCAACCGGCAGGTTGTGGCCGGGCAGCGCGCCTATGGCCGTCGGCATGGGGTCCCCTGGGGCATATCGGAATCCGGCTTCAACGCCCGCGATCTGGATATGAATTACCAGTACTCCACCTTCGGGATCCCGGGAATGGGGCTGAAACGCGGCCTTGCCACCGATCTGGTGGTGGCGCCCTATGCGACCGGGCTTGCGGCGATGTTCGCCCCGGCCGAGGCCCACCGCAACTATGCCGCGCTGGCGGCGGCTGGGGGCCGTGGTCGCTACGGGTTTCATGAGGCGCTGGATTTCACGGCCTCGCGGCTGCCCGAAGGCGAAACCGTTGCCGTGGTTCGCAGCTATATGGCGCATCATCAGGGCATGACCATCGTCGCCATCGCGAATGTTTTGCAGTCTGGCCGCATCCGGGCGCATTTCCATGCCGACCCGATGATCCGCGCGACCGAGCTTGTCCTGCAGGAACGCATCCCGCGTGACATCCCTGCCGTGACGCCGCGCCTTGAAGCCGTGGCGGTGCCCGACAGCCCGAGCGCGCTGGACATGCAGCGGATGGCGCTGATCGAAGGCACCCCACAGGGGCCGCCGGTCGCCCATATCCTGTCGAACGGCAGTTATGCGGTGATGCTGACAGCAACGGGCGGCGGCTATAGCCGTTGGGGCGGCATCGCCATGACGCGATGGCAGGCGGATGCCACGCGTGACACCGGCGGCACGCGGATCTGGCTACGCGATCTGCAAAGCGGTCGGCTGCATTCCGTCGAGGGCGCGGGAGACGACGACCAGCGCGAGGTGCAGTTCTTCGAGGACCGCGTCGGCTTCTCACGCAGGCAGGGCACTCTGTCCACAGCGATGGATGTGCTCGTTTCAGGCGAGGATGATGCCGAAGTGCGCCGGGTTGCGATCACTTCCACGTCCCGCCGTCCGCGAGAAGTAGAACTGACATCCTATGCTGAACTGGCCCTGACCACACCGGCTGCGGATGCTGCGCATCCCGCCTTTGCCCGGATGTTCGTGCAGACCGAATACCTGCCGGAGTTCGGCGCCGTCATCGCGACCCGCAGGCCGCGTTCCCCTGATGAAACCCCGGTCTGGGCGGCCCATTTTCTGGTGGTGGAGGGTGAGCTTTCCGCGGCGATGGAATTCGAGACCGACCGCGCTGCTTTTGTCGGGCGCGACAATGACCTGTCCTCGGCGCAGGCTCTGATCCCGGGGAGCCGGTTGGAGGGAGGGATCGGCACTGTGCTGGACCCGGTCTTTGCGCTGCGTCAGCGGGTCAGGATCCCGGCAGGCGGCACCGTGAAACTCGCGTTCTGGACAGTGGTCGCGCCGACCCGCGATGCGCTCACCGACCTGATCGACCGACACCATGACCGCAATGCCTTTGATAGGGCAAGAACACTCGCCTGGACCCAGGCACAGGTTCAACTGCGCCATCTCGCGATCACACCGGTGCAGGCAGCCGGCTTCCAGCGCCTCACCGCGCCGATCCTCTGTTCGGACATGCGTTTCCGGGCGCGTGCCGATCTTGTTGCCACGGGCGCAGGCAAGCAATCTGCACTTTGGCCGATGGGCGTCTCGGGCGATCTGCCCATCGTGCTGCTGCGCATCGACGATGCCGCCGACATCGCGCGGGTGCATGAGATGCTGCTGGCGCAGGAATATTGGCGTGGCAAAGGCTTGGCGGTGGATCTGGTAATCCTCAACGAGCATCCCGCCTCCTATGTTCAGGGCCTGCAAACGGGGATCGAGGCGGCGCTGAGGGGCTCGCGGGCGCCGGATGGCGGTGGAGGTGGGCAAACACATGCCCTGCGCGCCGATCTGATCTCGCCCGAGGCGCGGTCGCTGCTGATCTCGGTGGCGCGGGTGCATCTGGTGGCGCGGCGCGGCGCCCTGGCCGAACAGATCGCTGCAATCCTGGCAGATGATATTGGCGAAGAGGCGCCCCCGGCGACACGGGCGCGGCAACTCCCTGCCACGGCCAGCCCACCAGCGGTCGAAGAACTGGAGTTCTTCAACGGCATCGGCGGCTTTGCGCGGCAGGGCCGGGAATATGTTACGATCCTCGACGGCAGCATCCCGACACCGGCGCCCTGGATCAATGTCATCGCCAATGACAGCCTTGGCTTTCACGTCTCGGCCACAGGCAGCACCAGCACCTGGGCCGGGAACAGCCGAGAGAACCGCCTGACACCTTGGTCGAACGATGCAGTGGCCGATCCGACGGGAGAGGCGTTCTACATCCGCGACGATGCCACGGGCGAGGTATTCTCGCCCACCTTTGCTCCTTTGCGCCAGGCGGGGCGTCACATCGCGCGTCATGGCTTTGGCTACAGCCGGTTTCAGCACCAGGCGGGGGGGATCTGCCTTGACCTGCTGCAATTCGTGCCGCTCGCGGATCCAGTAAAAATTTCGCGCCTGACCCTGCGCAACCTGTCCGCCCAGCCCCGGCGGCTGACCGTGATCAGCTATGCCGAGCCGGTGATGGGCCCGTCACGCGCGGGGTCGGCGCCGTTCCTGACCACCGAACGCGACGGTGAGACCGGCGCGCTCTTTGCCCGTAATCCGTGGAACACGGCCTTCCCTGACCGTGTGATGTTCGCCGATCTGGCGGGCTTGCAAAGCGGCTTCACCTCCGACCGCACCGGGTTTCTGGGCCGGGGCGGCGCACGCACCATGCCACTGGCGGTCAGCCAAGGACAACCACTGGCGGGCCGTGCCGGATCAGGCCTCGATCCCTGCATGGCGCTGGAACGCAAGGTGGGGCTGGCGCCGGGTGCTCAGATCGTCATTGACCACTTCCTCGGCCAGACGGTCTCTGTCGAAGATGCACGAACCCTGATCTACCGCCTCCGCAGGACTGATCTTGATGCCGCGCTGGCCGAAGTCGAAGCGCATTGGGAGGCAGTGCTCGGAACCGTGCAGATCGAAACGCCGGACCGTGCGATGGACATCATGGTCAATGGCTGGCTGCAATATCAGACGCTGGCATGCCGCGTTCAGGCACGTGCCGGCTTCTATCAGGCCAGCGGGGCCTATGGGTTCCGGGACCAGTTGCAGGACGGCATGGCGCTGACCCTGTCGCAGCCCGACCGTGTCCGCAGCCATTTGTTGCGCGCCGCCGGACGACAATTCCCCGAGGGCGATGTGCAGCACTGGTGGTTGCCGCATTCGGGGCAAGGCGTGCGCACGCGAATATCGGATGATTGCGTCTGGCTGGCCTACGCCGCCGCGGAATATATTGCGGTGACAGGCGACAGCGCGGTGCTGGACGAGCGGGTTCCCTTCATTGAGGGAGCTCTACTGGCACCGGGCCAGCATGACGCCTTCTTCCAGCCCGGGCCATCGGGAACCGATGCGACGCTCTGGCAGCATTGCGCGCTTGGCCTCGACGGCACCATCGCGCTGACAGGCGCGCTCGGCCTGCCGCTGATCGGCACCGGTGACTGGAATGACGGCATGAACCGGGTCGGTGAGGCGGGGCGCGGCGAGAGCGTCTGGCTCGGCTGGCTGCTGCTCGATACGCTCAGCCGCTTCATTCCCATGGCCGAGGTTCGCGATCCAGCGCGCGCCGTGCGCTGGCACGCACATGCTACCGGCCTCCGCGCGGCACTGGAGCGGGAAGCCTGGGACGGGGAATGGTATCGCCGCGCCACCTTCGATGACGGGACCTGGCTAGGCTCGGCCGCTGGAACCGCGTGCCGGATCGACTCCATCGCGCAAAGCTGGGCGGTCTTGTCAGGTCAGGCCGATCCGGCCCGCGCCGCCACGGCCATGGCCTCGGTCGAACGGCATCTGATCCGCCCCGATCCGGGCATCGCGCTGCTGTTCACCCCGCCTTTTGACAATGCGGCTGTCGGCTTCGGCCCCGATCCCGGATATATCGCGGGCTACCCCCCCGGTCTGCGTGAGAATGGCGGCCAATACAGCCATGCGGCGATGTGGGCGATACTGGCGCGAGCTAAGCTGGGTGACGGCGACGGTGCCGCGCGCCTGTTCGCGATGCTGAATCCGATCAACCATGCGCTGACAGCGGAAGATGCCGGACGCTACAAGGTCGAGCCTTACGTCGTGGCGGCGGATGTCTATTCAGTCGGCCCGCATGAAGGACGGGGCGGCTGGACATGGTACACCGGGTCTGCGGCCTGGATGTATCGCGCTGCGGTCGAGGGCATTCTCGGCATCCGGCGCGAGGGCGACCATGTGCGGATCGCACCGTGCATGCCTGGGCATTGGCCGGGCTTCTCCGCAACGGTGCAGGTGGCCGACACCGCCATCGATATCCGGGTTACGCAGGGCCATATTGCTCCCGAAGGTTTCATCCATTCGAAGGACAACGACACACGCGTGCTGTTGGACGGCGCGCAGCACCTGGTTCGGTTGCATATCCCGCCTCAGTCCGTGTGACCGCCCACAAGTCGGTTCGGGCCGCCGAACAGCGCCACGTTACGACGGGGCCTGGTCGAGGTTCTCTGCGGTTACAGTGACACTGACCGCCATTTCGATAAGTGCATCACTGTTGCCGATGAAGCTGCCCGAAACCGGGACGATCTGGCGCACATCGCGGGCCACGGCCACCGGGATCAGATTCCTTGCACCAACACTCCGGTTGGTCGGATCGAAAGTGATCCAGCCCGCGCCGGGCACATAGATCTCGGTCCAGGCATGGGTCGAACCCGGCCCCGTGGATCCGACAAGGCTTTCACGGGGATCGAACAGATATCCGGACACGATACGTGCGCCGAACTTGAGTATCCTTGCAGCTTCCGCCAGCATGACCGCGAAATCCCTGCACGACCCCCAGCCACGGTGCAGGGTTTCAAGCGGCGATTGCGTGCCCTCGGTCTCCCGGCTCTGATAGGAAATGCGGTCGGATATCCCGTCGCTGATATCCATCAGCAGGGACAGCGTGTCGGTGCGCCAGCCGTAGACAAACCCCTCGACCCAGCGAGAGAAATGGCCCTCGGGATCGGGATATTGTGGCATGGCCAGCGCACCAAGGTCGGTCCAGTCGTCACCGGAGTAGAGGAACGGCCAGCGCATCGCGGAGGGCGCAATGGCGAATCCTGGCGAGGGCGAAGCCGTCAATTCGATCCTGGCGCGGCTCTCGATCCGCAAGCAGGCGGTCGGCTGCAAAAACGTGGCCGTGGTGATCACGTTTCCCGAGACGTCATTCGCCCATGACAGTTCCGCAGCCGGAGACAGGGAAACGTCATGGGACAGGAGGTGCAGGTCCCGGGACTCGCGTGGCCGAAGCATCATGCGGTGCGGTCCGAGGGAGACCTCGCTTCGATATCGGTAGGTGGTCGTATGAACCGTTTCGAGAAAGACCACGTGTATCCTGCTTTCGCCCGCCGCCATGCCCGCAGATAATGCTTTTCAGGACCTTCGCGAAGAGCCCGGGGAAACGGGGACGGCATTCTTCCACGAATGGGACCCTTTACAGCGTTTGCATATGCGCTCGCCGAACCCCTCGCTCCAGAACATCGTCTGGCATCGCAGGCAGGATCGTTCCCTTGGTGCATCCGCAAGGGCGCGTTGCAGATCGTTATCGTCAGGCAGGGAATCTTTCACGGTCTTTTCGGTTCGCTCTCGATCAGTCGCGCCAGATCTCCGAGGGCGCGCTGGATCAGCTTCTGCTTACGGGCGTCCCCTGCTTCCGCAGTCTCTGCGTAGCGACGGATCAGGTATTGGGCCTTCACTGCTGCCTCCATCCATGTCACCGATGGCTCGGCGAGAAGTTGCGCTTCAAGCTCCTCCTGGCGTTTGCGCAGGGCCTCCTGATCGGCTTCGAACTCCCTGAGGGCATGACGGCGAAAATCCGTCGCCATCTGTCCTTCGGTGCTGCGCCGGGCATCAAGGCTCACCGGATCATCACTCATTCTGCGCCCCGGGCTGAGGTGCGGCCTGATCTCGCCCGATCGCGGCCTCAAGGTCTTTCTCAGTGATCGGTCGCATCTCCGCCCGACCAGCCTGTCCTGTGACAATCATATGGGTCGAGGTCCTGCGGTAGGCCTCAAAGCTCAACCCCTGCAGAAGCTCTTCCTCGACGAGGACATCATAATTTCCGGCGGGCAGCAGATCGGCGTAACCTGACAAGGTGAAAGGATGCGCGAAAGTCACCTGCTTCCTGGATGAGCGGATGTTCATCTGTAGCCTCCGATCAGGTCTGAAAAACTTGTCCGCGTGTGACGCCTTCGCTTCGGCGCGGCGACACGGCAGCGTTCTGACCATACGATCATCGTCCGCCGCCGGGGCTGATCGGTGTTAGCGTCCTCTCAGAATTATGCCTGACTCAAAAATGGATGCGACCGTCGCACTTCCGGCTCCCCGGAACGCGATGGCATGCTGAATATCGGCCCATGCAAACCTGGATCAGTCAGCCGCTCCAAGACACCGTTATACCGAAAGGCGCTGACGGGGAGCCAGTCAGCAGGTCGTAACAAGTTCCAGCGAGGCTGCGGAGCCCGCAACCGACGATATCCGGCGTGCGGATTGTGCAGCCTCGCTTGTCGGGGCGACAAGGGCGGCAAGGCCTGCCTCCTTAATGGTCGTTGCAGGCGGGTCAACGCAGCAACGGCCCTGCATGATCCATATAGCCGGTGTCGAAACCCGCCAGTGCCTGAAGGCCCTCGAAATTGTTGAAGGTCACCTTGCCTTGCCGGAACGTGACCAGCCCGTCCTCCCGCAACTGTCGCAGCACCCGGTTAACGTGAATGGCGCTCAGACCAAGGGCATCGGCCAGATGATACTGGGTCAGGGGACAGGAGAATCCCGTCCTGTCGCCGATCCCCACATGGTTCAGCCGTGCCCCGAGTTCCATCAGCAGATGCGCCATCCGCTCCACCGCTGAGCGCCGCCCGAGATTGACCAGATGCTCGACCATCATCGCCTCGTCGCGGGATGAGGCCCAGAGGACGGCGGTGGCAAGCCGGGGCGCCTCGGAAAATGCGCCGAGGATATCCGGGGCAAAGACCTCGGAGGCTTCGATATCCGTCAGCGCCTCGAGGCTGAGGTCTGACGTTCGGAACAGGATGCTGCGCAAACCCAGAAAATCGCCGGGAATCTGGAAGTTGATGACCTGCCGTCCGCCATCGGGCAGCATCTTGTAGGAGCAGGCCCAGCCTTCGGCCAGAATGTAGGCCGAAGCATTCGACTGGCCCTCGTGCATCATCTCATGCCCGGCGAGGAAGGTTCTGCGCCGCCGATGAAAGCGCGCAAGTGTCTCCAGATCCACATCCGACAGGGCCACGAAGGTCGACAGTTTCCGGGTCAGCGGACTGCTCTCAATAGGGTTCAACAGCTTCTCCCGGTTGGTGCGGAATTCACGACAGGCAGTCGGGCTGGCTGCTCTGGATCAGTCCGGCCGACAGAACTTCCTGTCAGGGTGATGCAGCTCATCAGGATTCTGCCCCTGTCCTGACCCTCTTCTATACCAAAAGGACGCCTCGCGATGCCCGGCCAGACAGATCATGCAGGAATGGCGGCACTTTCCATATGTGAGGCTCTCCTGCTCGCCATCCATGACCACAAACTTCTGCCCGAACGCGAGATTGCAGGTGTGCTCCGCGATGCGGCCGCGGCACATGAGAATGCGGCGGGCGATGCAACGGAGATGCAGATGCATCAAAGCGTAGCCAGCCTGATCAACGGGATCATGGCCGGGATAAACCCATCCGGCCGGCCGTAGCACCGCGCTCTCTCAGGCCAGAGGGATCCCGAGACGGCGGCCATCAAAAAAAGAGGGCAGTACATCGGGATCGGTCACGCCCTTTTTCGCAGGACTATTGCCCTGCTTCCACATTGCCAATTTTCAGGAGCGACTGACATGTCTGCGAAAGACGTTCTCTTCGGCACCGAAGCCCGTAGTCGCATGGTGAAAGGCATCGATATCCTCGCCGATACGGTCAGGATCACCCTCGGCCCGAAGGGGCGCAATGTCATCCTGGGCCGGGACTTTGGTGCTCCGCGTATCACCAAGGACGGTGTGACCGTTGCGCAAGAGATCGAGCTTGCGGACAGGTTCGGGAACATAGGCGCCCGGCTGGTTCGGGAAGTTGCGACCCGCACTAATGACGAGGCCGGAGATGGCACGACGACCGCCACCGTCCTTGCGCAGGCCATCGTCAGGGAAGGCATGAAGGCGGTGGCAGCCGGCATGAGCCCGATGGAACTGAAACGCGGCATCGACAAGGCTGTAAAGGCTGCCGTCACGGGCATCAGGGACATGTCGCGGCCAGTTCGCGACAGTGACGAAATCGCGCGGGTCGGAACGATCTCGGCGAACGGCGATGCCGCCATCGGCCGACAGATCGCAGATGCGATGGAGCGGGTCGGCAAGGAAGGTGTCATCACCGTCGAGGACGCAAAAGGCATCGAGACAACGACAGAAATCGTCGAGGGCATGCAGTTTGATCGCGGCTGGCTGAGCCCCTATTTCATCACCGACGCGCAAAAGATGACCGTGGAACTCGAAGACTGCGTCATCCTTCTACTGGACAGCAGGTTATCGGCCCTCAAGCCGATGCTGTCGTTGCTTGAGGAGGTGCTGGAGGCCGACAGAGCGCTGCTGATCGTTGCGGAGGATATCGAAGGCGAGGCGCTTGCGATGCTGGTCGTCAACAAGCTCCGCGCTGATCTGAAGGTTGCGGCGGTCAAGGCCCCTGGCTTCGGCGATGGCCGCAAAGCCATGCTGGAAGATCTCGCCATTCTGACGGGTGGCGAGGTGATCTCGGCCGAGCTTGGAACGCGGCTTGAAGATGTGACGATGGCACGGCTGGGTACGGTGAAGAAAATCCTCGTCGGCAAGGACGCCACGACCTTGATCGGCGGTCAGGGCGACAAGGCCGCGATCGCGTCTCGCATCGGCCATATCCGCGCGCAGATCGAGGGTGAAGCGTCGGATTACGAGAAGGGAAAGCTGCAGGAGCGGCTGGCACGCCTGTCGGGCGGCGTTGCCGTGATCCGCGTCGGGGGCGCCACCGAGACAGAGGTGACTGAACGCAAGGACAGGATTGACGATGCGCTCCATGCGACGCGCGCGGCCGTCGAGGAGGGCGTCGTCCCGGGCGGAGGGGTCGCGCTCCTCCTCGCCGGAAATCTGCTGGCCGATATGAAAGGCGACAATCCCGAGGAGGACGCCGGGATCAGGATCATCCGCAGGGCGCTACAGGCGCCTCTGCGCCAGATCGCCGAGAATGCCGGGATCGACGGCGCTGTAGTCGCGGGGAAGATCATCGAGGCAGGTCGCGCTGGCTTCGGGTTCGATGCGCAGGCAGAGAGCTTCGTCGACATGTTCGAGGCCGGTATCGTCGACCCGACAAAGGTGGTGCGGATCGCGCTCGAGGATGCCGCATCGATTGCGGGCCTTCTGATCACCACCGAGGTCATGATCGCTGAGCGTCGATGAGATGCACGAAAACTGCGCGAGTGGTTTCCCCGGTGGCCGCCATACGTTCTCACCGACAGAAAACACGGAATTCCGGGAATAATTCAGAAACGGCCTGCGCGATGCTAACACCCGTCAGTCTCTCGGGGCGGCCGCTGCATAATACTGGCTTCGGTTGGGCGGATCCGTTCAGGTCGCCTTTGGCCACGGATCCTCTGCACCAGCTGCCGAACGACATCTTTCTTTCGAACCGCACCCGGCTTCGCATCAGAAACATCCAGCGATGTGCTCTGTGGTCAAGAGGCCTGCATCCTGAAAGGGCGCAAACATGAATACTCCTGAATGGCTCAAGCCCGGCATTTATGGCGGCATCATCGGCGGTATCGCAGTTGCTGTGATCGGCTTCGGATGGGCGGGATGGTCCACAGCCGGAGGCGCCAACCGTCTGGCGCAGACCGTCGCTACCGAACAAACCGTTGCTGCGCTGGTTCCGGTCTGCCTGGCGATGTCTACGGCCGATCCGGAGCGCGTCAGCAAGATCGCCACGATCCAGCAGGCGACAACTCCCAGACGACGCGACGCGCTTATCGCAACCGGCTGGGCGACAATGCCCGGAAGTGATGCGCCAAACCGCGATCTTGCGACCGCCTGTCTGGCTGCGCTCGAACTGCCTGCCGCCTGATCATTGCTCTGACCAGCCTTCAGCGAATGGCGCTGTCACGGATGACGATTGCAGGACCTCTTGCCCGGGGCCAGGCTCCGGGCGGATCACGATCGATGCCGGAAATCCACTGAAGGCAGGCCAATTCCTCAAGGCAGAGCAAGGAAACATGGTGCTCGGCAAATGCTGCCGACGCAACTCGAATGGAGAAGTTCTCGATCATGGCCCGGAAATCGATCATCAGGCTGTCCAGTTTCATGGGCCTAATCCTGGGCTTCTGTTTACTTTCCACAACTCCCGTCTTGGCACAGCAGGGGGGCCACGGGGCAATTCCGGACAACGCCACGGAGCGACGGTTCGGTGGCGGCTGGGAATGCAACCTTGGCTATCGGTCCGACGGCGAGTCGTGTGCCGAGATCATTCTACCTGAGAACGCCTACCCGACGGGCCGATCCTATGGCACAGGCTGGGAGTGCACGCATGGCTATGCCGAAAAGAGCGGCTCATGCTTTGCGATTCCGATCCCTTTGAATGCCTTTCTGTCAGATGGCGGATCAGGGTGGGACTGTGAGCGCGGGTATCGGAGACTGCGCCACAGCTGTGATCAGATCGAAGTGCCGGAGCACGCATTTCTGACCGGCAGTTCTTCAGGGAACGGATGGGAATGCGAGCGCGGCTATATCGCGACTTCCGGCTCATGCCTCACGATCGTCCTGCCCGACAACGCCTATCCTACCAATGCCAGCCACGGCGCGGCCTGGCGCTGCGAGCGCGGGTTCTTTGAGGTCCGCGGCAGCTGTGACCCGGTTCCCGTCCCCGAGAATGCATTCCTTGATACGAGCACCTACGGGCAGGGATGGCGCTGCGAAAGAGGCTTCGAGCAGGATGGGACAGCCTGCAGCAGGATTGTCCTTCCCGACGACGCTCACCTTGATCGGTCCGGCAACCGCTGGCGCTGCAACAAGGGATTCCAGATGTCTGTTGATGATCAATGCGTTATGGCGAGGTGACCGGTTGATCCAGGTCTTGTGAAGGGTGCTTTGCAAAGTTTGTGGCATCTGCAAGGGCACGCCGCCGTTAGTCCGCTTTCCTGGCCTTGCGGTGACTACCATGCCGCGTGCCCAACAGAGCGCTCTCCGCCCCTCGCGGTGGTTCTGACTGGGAACTCGCTGCAGTGCGCCCGAACGGCTGCTTCGATAGATTGCTGCAGCGGCCATGCCGCGCTGTAGTCAGGCGGCTCTCCGCCCTTCACATCAGCCAGAGTAAGAGGAGTGTCGATTTCCCGGCGACGGGTTGAGGGCTGGGAGAGTGGCTCCTGGCGCCCGTCGCGGGAGATAGCCGATGGGCGTTGTAGAAGTTCTGGATCCAGTCGCACCGACGCGGGCGGGTGGCTGGAAAGTGGATGTGAGTCGGGGTGAGCGGAACGGGCGAGTGTCGTCCGAATGGTTCAACCGGCCCGATGATGAGCGGTATCTGTCGCTCGACGATCTCTGGGCCAATGTGAAAGGTCGGTCCGACCGCAGCCGTAGCCGAGTGGTGCAGACGGCGGATATCCGGGTCGAGGCCGCGCGCGATAACCCCGAGCGGTTGCATCTGATGCTGCCGAAAGCGCATGAACCTGTTGCGCCCACGCATTGGGCGTTCGGCCAGCTTGCCAGCATCGTCGGCGCTCCGGCCTCCTACCTGCGGCAGTTGCCCGCGCCGCTGGCGGGGATCAACCTGCAGTATGGCCTGACCAACCACCGCGCCGAGCAGGTGAAGACTTTCGAGACCGAGGATGGCCGCACTGAATTGCGCGCTGTGACCGGGCCGGACTACGGCCGCATCCATGACCATGAACTGGTCGAGGCGGTGCAACGGATCGCGGGCAATGGCACCGGCGACACGCGCTGGAAGGTGCCGGGGGTGCTCGACTGGTCGACCGGGGTCTACAACCCCGATGTCGAAATCAGCCGCGACACGACCACGCTCTATGCCTCGGACCGCGACGTCTTCCTGTTCCTCGTCGACGATCACAACCCGATCGAGGCGGGCCGGTTGCCGGACGGTTCCCCTGATCTCTACTTCCGGGGCTTCTATTGCTGGAACTCCGAGGTGGGCGCCAAGACGCTCGGCATGGCGAGCTTCTACCTTCGGGCGGTGTGCCAGAACCGCAACCTCTGGGGCGTCGAGGATTTCCAGGAGATCAAGATCCGCCACTCGAAATACGCCGCCTCGCGCTTCGCACATGAGGCGGCCCCGGCGCTGACGCGGTTTGCCAATTCCTCGCCGCAGGGTTTCGTGAACGGAATCAAGGCCGCGCGGCAGCAGATCGTGGCGCGCACGGATGAGGACCGGGACGACTTCCTCAGGAAGCGCGGCTTCTCGAAAGCCGAGTCCGGCAAGATCATTGAGAAGGTGCTGATGGAAGAGGGCCGCCCGCCCGAAAGCATCTTCGACTTCGTGCAGGGCATCACGCGGCTCGCGCGCGACAAGACCCAGCAGGATGCCCGGCTCGACATGGAAGGGCGCGCCAAGAAGCTCCTCGACCGGGTCGGCTGAGGCTGGGCTCGGCAACGCGACCGCCCTCGCGCGCGGCGGTCGCACTTTCCCCTTCCACACGCACGCTAATGGCCCCGCCCCGAGAGGGCAGGGGGCTTCGACCTGCGCATTTCAGCGAGAACTCCCATGACCCCCCAGGAAGAAACCGTCATCCTCGAGGCCCGCGATATCCTCGGCCGCTACCTCAGCCAGAACCCGGTCATTGGCAGCTGGCAGGCGCTGACGGACTATTGCGCGTTTAGCGTTCGAGGTCCGATCGAGCGCTTCCACGTCCTCTACCTCGACCGCAAGAACCGCATCATCTCCGATGAGCTTCTCTCGACCGGCACAGTCGACCATGTCCCGGTCTATCCGCGCGAGGTGATCAAGCTGGCGCTGATGCTGAACGCCAGCGCCCTGATCCTGATCCATAACCACCCTTCGGGCGATCCGACGCCCTCGGAGGCCGATCTCAGTATGACCAAGGAGATCCAGAAGGGCTGCAAGTACCTCGGACTGACGCTGCACGACCACATCATCGTCGGGGCAGGGACCGAGCTGAGCCTGCGGGCCCTCGGCAAGCTCTGATGGCCTCTGCAGACCTGCCGCCGCCCCTTCGAGGAAGAGGGCGGCGGTTTGGTCTTTGACGGATGAGGCGGGGACAGAGGCTTCCCGCGCCGTCGGAGATCTTCTCATGTTTGACCTGCCCTTGCCAATCCAGCCGACCGCCCACGCGCGGGGCGTTCCGCCGCATTTTCCCTCAGGCGAGACATACCCCAACCACCCCTTCGCCCTGACCCTGTCGCGCCGCGCACCAGCCGACCTTCTGACGGGGCGGGCCGCTCCCCTGGTCCTCTCCCGTTTCGCGACGCTGTCCGATGCCATGCAGGGCGCGATCGACCATGCCGAGGGCACCGCCCCGGATGCTCCGCCCCAGCTTCTGGCGATCCTCGACCGCGACGCGCGCCTCGTGCTGGCCGGGGCCGCCAGCGACCACGCCGTCGCCTGGTGCCACCCGGTAACGAGCGCGGCCGAGGCGCGGGGTGTGGTGACCGAAGCAAGCCAGCTGCGCGCGCAGGCGGGCCGCGCGGCCGCCTGGGGTGAGCCCGATCTGGCGCAGCGGCTGCGCCACCGCGCCGATCTTCTGGACGGACGGCTCGTCGACCCGCTCTGGCGCGGATTCGCCGCCCGGGCGCTGCAGGTCGCTGCGTGAGGCCCGAGAGACAGAGAAGGGCAGGGGGGATTTGGAGTTTGTCCGGGGGAGAGAGATCGCCCGGCCCGGCTTCGATCCCTTCCCCTACCGGAGACACCCGATGAACATGACTGAACCCACCCTCGCGCCGCCGATGGCGCCCCCGACCGCCGACATGGCGCAGATCTTCGCGGCGCATGCAGAACGCGCGGCCCGCATCGACGCGCTGCGCCCCGGCAACAAGGATCGCCTCTTCGATGGCCTCACGGCCGTCGGCATCACCCATGTCACCGTGACCTTCGACGGGGCCGGGGACAGCGGCCAGATCGAAAGCATCGACGCCTGGTCCGGCGAGACCGCGGTCGAGTTTCCCGCGACAGAGATTGAATACGCGGCGCTGACCTGGGACGATCCCGAGGTCGAGATACGGCAGCTCCTGCTTGAGGATGTCGTCGAGCAGCTGGCCTATGACTTCCTCTCTGACACCCACAGCGGCTGGGAAAACAACGATGGGGCCTGGGGCGAGTTCTGCTTCGACGCCGCGGCCCGCTGCATCCACCTCGAGTTCAACGAGCGCTTCACCTCGTCCGAACTCTTCACCCATGATTTCTGAGGGGGCGGCGATGGCACATCCCTTGTCTATTGGGAAGCTGGCATAATCAGGGTGGCTGGCGAGACCCCGACACATCCCTGGGCAACCAAGCCCGAGTGATAGCATGGGGCTCGCCAGCTGACCGTTGCTCAACCTGAACAGTTGCCTGGGAGGACTCCCCAAGGTGTCTATCCCGCAGAACAAGGATAGGTGCCGGAATGGCCTCTCACGAATTCATTGGCGTCGATGTCGCCATGGACTGGATCGACGTCCATTATCTGTCCAGCGGCCGCCATGAGCGGATAAAGTCTACAAAGCAATCGCTTGCCAAGTTCGCAAAGGCGGCGCACGACGCAGTCATCGTGTTGGAAGCCTCAGGTGGTTATGAGCGGCCATTGATCGAAGCCCTGATCAAGGCGGAAGCACGTTTCATACGTGTGAACCCTCGGCAGGCGCGCGAGTTTGCGAGGGCGACGGGAAAGCTGGCAAAGACCGACAAGGTTGATGCGGCGATTCTTGCCCGAATGGGGAAAGCACTGGACCTTGTCCCTCTCCCCATCCCGGATCCTGACCGCGTGCGCTTGGCTGACCTGGTGGCGCGACGCGAGGATTTGGTCGCTGCGATCCAGGCTGAGAGAAACCGCCTCGGAACAAGCCGCGACGGATGGATCCGGCGGGAAATTCAGCGTCTTGTTGCGATTCTTGAGGATCATCTCGATGAAGTTGAGAAGGAGATCGCTCGCCACATCGCGGCTTCCGGGTCTCTTCTCGAACAGGCACGTCGACTTCGCACGGCACCTGGGATCGGACCGGCACTGGTTGCCGTGATACTTGCTCGATTGCCCGAGCTCGGAAGACTGAAGGCCAAGCAGATTGCTGCGCTTGCTGGACTTGCGCCACAGGCTTGTGACTCAGGTTTATCCAGAGGCAAGAGACGAGTCTGGGGTGGCAGAGCCGACATCAGGCGAGCCCTTTACCTCGCGGGGTTTGTGGCCAGCCGGTTCGATCCGACGTTGGCGGCGTTTCGAGCCAGACTGCAAGATTCTGGAAAGCCGCCGAAACTTGCGATTACAGCATGCGCCCGCAAGCTGCTCACGATCATCAACGCGATGGCGCGAGACGCAACAGATTATGCTTCTGCGGTCCCCTGAAAGACAGTTGCTATCACCATGCCCGCTCCTCGGTGAAGAAATGGGGCGGCACGGTCGACGATTTCATCGCGGTGCATTCATGGTTCGACCAGAGCAAGGAGATCACTGCTGACTTCCGACACCGGGCGCTGCGCCACCACGCGGAGGGCATATTCATGGCCGAGACCATCTTTGGGCCGACCCTCACGCTCTCGACCGGCCGCATCATCCCGACCCGCTGGGTGGGCGAACAACATGTGAAGGAAGACCTCGGCTTCATCCCGAACTTCGCTGACTGGGTGAAGGCCATACGGCCGGAGCCCTGGATGAGCCGGTCGGCGCGGATCGAGGCGTTGGTCGATCCGCATATCGCCTCGCCCGTGGTCGAGGTCATCTGAGATGACCGATCCGGCCTATCAGCGCCTGGGCCTGCCAATGACCGCTTCGCCCTATGCCGTCCTGCGCGCTGCAGTCCGGGCGCTTCATCCCGACACCCGGTCTGTTCGCGGTTTCCGGACGGCGCGCAAGCGCTTCTACCGACAGATGCTCTGCGCGCATGCCGCGCGACAGGCGGCGGGCGACGATCCGGCCGGCTGATTGTTCCCAACCACCCCCTCATCCCGACACAGCGCCCGGCCTCTTGGCCGGGTCTACCCCATTCAGGAGGTTCCCATGGCGGATTACTTCACCCATTTCTCGTGCCTGCTCGACGTCGGCACGCCCGACAAGGCTGCCCGCGCGCTCGCGCTGTTCCAGAGCTTGCGCGAAGCCGATCAGGACGCCGACGAGCCGGACGTCGCGGGCTCCACACTCGTGCGCCAGGATGCACACGAGGGCAGCACCCTCTGGATCCATGATGACGAGCACGGCGATTTCGATGCCGTCATCCGCTTCGTGTTGCGCCTTGCTGAAGACCTCGACCTCACCGGGCTCTGGGGGTTCCAGTACGCCCTGACTTGTTCCCGGTCGCGCCTCGACGCCTTCGGCGGTGGCGCGCATGTCATCGACCTCGGCGCGCACAAATCCATCGGCTGGACCAGCAGCCAGGAATGGCTGGTCGCCGCACTGAATGGGGAGGAGGTCGATGCCTGAGGTCATCTGCACCACCATCTACCAGTTCCCCGAACTCTCGGATGCGGCCAAGGAAAAGGCGCGCAGCTGGTATCACGAACTCGGCCCTCACGACGACTGGTGGGACGCGGTCTATGAGGATTTCGAGCGGGTCTGCGAGATCCTCGGTATCCGCCTGAAGACCACCCCCGTCCGCCTGATGGGCGGCGGCACGCGGGCCAAGCCTTGCATCTGGTTTGCAGGGTTCTGGAGCCAAGGCGACGGAGCCTGCTTCGAGGGCTACTGGTCCCACGCCAAGGGTGCGGCCGCGCGCATCCGGGACTACGCTCCGACGGATGCCACTCTGCATGGTATCGCCGACCGGCTGCAGGCCATCCAGCGGCGGAACTTCTACCAGCTTTCCGCCGACGTCAGCCATCGCGGGCGCTACTACCATGAATACACCATGGTCGTTGACGTCACGCGGGACGGCCCGATCTTGCAGCCACAGACCGAGGACTCCGAGGAGATCGTGACCGAGGCGCTGCGTGATCTGGCCCGCTGGCTCTACCGGCAGCTTGAGGCTGAATACGACCACCTCACCTCGGATGAGGCCATCGAGGAGGGGATCATCGTCAACGAGTACACCTTCACCGAAGGAGGGCGGCGGTTCGGGTGAGAGCACAAGAGGTTCATTTGATCTTTACAAATAGGCCATATGAACTATGTTGAGAGCGATGGAGGAAGACATGCAAGTCGCAGAGAAAATCCGGGAACCTGCACAAGTTAACGCCATCGCGTTGAAGGCCTACGCGCGCGTGGCCGACGCCTGGGGTCTCAGCCTCAAGGAAGCGGCTGGCCTTGCCGACATGTCAGAGAGCACATGGAAGCGCGCCAAGAAGCCTGATTTCGCGGGGGAGCTGACCAAGGATCAGTTGCTGCGGCTCAGTGCCGTGATCGGCATTTACAAGTCGCTCGAACTCTACTTCTCCGAGCCGCTCGCGCGAAGCTGGTTTACCCGACCGAACACCGGCCCGCTTTTCGGGGGCAGCCGTCCGGTTGACACTGCCATCGACGGGGGCTTGCCGCAGATCCTCGCGGTGCGGACCTATCTTGATGCGTTGCGTGGTGGGGCATGAAGCAGACCGAGGTTTCCGATCGTGGTCTCGTCCGTCTCCTGCCCGCCACTTACCACAAGCCGCCATCTTTGCGCGGTCTCGTCGATGCCGATGACGAGATGGAGATTCTGGCGGAGATCGAGGGCCTGACCAGCGGCCGTCTTCTGGCGGAACGTGGCCGCAACCCGCATCTGGACCCGCGCGAGCTGGCCTGGCAGCGCCGGAGCCGTGATTTGCGCATCTATGGCGACAGTCACGTCAATGCTGCCTTCACCTATACCCGCGCCGGCGGAAACCGCTTCAACACCGAGGAGCGCGGCGCCTGGTATTGCGCATGGGATGTCATGGTGTCCGTCAGCGAAGTGGCGTGGCACCGCACGCGCGAACTCGGCTTTACCGGCAGCTTTCATGACAGCGCCCGGTATGTGGAACTGCTGGCGGACTTCATTGGCATCTTCGATGACATGACCGACGAGCCGGGCCATCCGGCTCTGCATCCCGATCCGGCTGTCGGATATCCCGAGGGCCAAAGCCTCGCCCAGCATCTCCGTCGGAGTGGATCGCGGGGCCTGATCTACCCCTCAGTTCGGGCTCCCGCTCCGGGCGGGAATTGCCTCGTCTGCTTCGAGCCCCACGCCATCCAGAACGTCCGGCCGGGCGCGTCCTGGGATCTTGTTTGGAATGGCACACCGCACTACTCGGTTACGGCTGTCGGCTGACGAGTTACAGCGCATGCTTATTGGGGGGTCCGAAGACATGAAACCGGCAAATGAAAACAGCGCGGACGTCACGACCTTGAAGCCATGCGACCATCCGGCATTCTTCGAGGCTTTGGACTCTCCGCCCTCACCGACGGAAGCGCTACGAGCAGCATTTCGCCGGACGAAAGTGAGGTCATTCCGGCAAAACACATGGCTTGCAAAGATGGACTGAGTCCGCCGGTCTTTTGGGCTTCCCATAGACGCGCTGAGGGCGACGAGATGCTGTCCCGTGGAGTGGTGTAGCTGGCGCTGATCGTCACCGTGGTGTTCGGCGCGGGCCTGCTTTATCAGGATGCCGCTGCGGGCATGCTGATGACGGGATCATCGCCCATCGGTGCGATGGTTTCCAGCGTCATGTATCGAGCGCGCTGAACTGCCCATTCGTCGTTCTGCTCCAGGAGTAGCGCGCCGACGAGGCGGACGATGGCATCGTCGTTGGGGAAGATGCCGACGACGTCGGTGCGTCGCTTGATCTCGCCGTTCAGGCGCTCGATCGGGTTCGTTGAATGCAGCTTCGCGCGGTGTTCCTTCGGAAAGGTCATGTAGGCCAGCACGTCGTGCTCGGCCTCGTCCATCAGCGCGGCGAGTTTGGGCACCTTGGGCCGGATCTGGTCGGCAACCGCGCGCCACTGAGTGCAGGCGGCTTCGGCCGTGTCCTGAGCGAAGGCGGTGGCGATGAAGGCCGAGACCACCCTGCGCCCGTTCTTCCCGGCATGGGCGAGGGCGTTGCGCTGGAAATGGACCCGGCACCGTTGCCAGCTGGCGCTGAGAACCTTGGAGACGGCGGCCTTGAGGCCTTCGTGCGCGTCGCTGATGACCAGCTTCACGCCGCGCAGGCCCCGGCGGGTCAGCTTGCGCAGGAACTCGGTCCAGATCGGCTCGGCCTCGGAAGTCCCTATTTCCAAACCCAGAACCTCGCGTCGCCCGTCGGTGTTGACGCCGATGGCGATGATGACCGCCACCGAGACGATCCGCCCGCCGCGCCGGACCTTGAGGTAGGTGGCGGCAATCCAGAGGTAGGGCCAGTCGCCTTCGAGAGGCCGGTTCAGGAAGGCCTTCACCTTGCCGTCGATCTCCTCGCAGAGGCGCGACACCTGGCTCTTGCTGATCCCCGACATGCCCATCGCCTTGACGAGGTCATCGACGGACCGCGTGGAGATGCCCTGGACATATGCCTCTTGGATGACCGCGGTCAGCGCCTTCTCTGCCATGCGCCGGGGTTCGAGGAAGCCGGGGAAGTAGCTTCCCTTCCGCAGCTTCGGAATGCGCAACTCGACAGTGCCCGCCCGCGTCTCCCAGTCCCGGTCGCGATAGCCGTTCCTCTGCGCAAGCCGCGCCGGATCCTTCTCGCCATAGGCCGCACCCGTTGCGGTGCCGACCTCCAGCTCCATCAGCCTCTCGGCCGCAAAGCCGATCATCTCGCGGAGCAGATCGGCATCAGGGGTCTTCTCGACGAGGTCGCGCAGGTTCATCATGTCGGTGGTCATCGGTGGAAACTCCGGTTCAGGTTGGTGTCAGCAACCAGACCCTACCGGAACATCGCCGGTGACCACCTCACCCAGAACATACACCACGCTCAGGGACAGCATCGGCGACGACGCTTCTGCCCCAAGAGACCACTATAGCTGTCTTTGATCAGGATGCTTTTCCAGCGTTATGGACGCTCCAATATCACCATTTCCAAAGAACTGAGGGACTAGCCCAAATGGAGGGATCTCTGAAGACGCTGGGTCGAGAGGCGGCTACGACTTGCGGTGGTTGCAAGAGGTCGCAGCGGTGTACCTCCCGGGGTGCCGTCGGGACCAGACCTTGGTTCTTCGGGAAGGAGTTTGACCGAGGTTGAAGCCATGAAGGCGAAAGCTGCCAAGCTATAGGTTGGCAACTACGCTCGGTTTGCCAAGCCACGGTATGGCAGACGCTCCGGAGGGCCGGAAGGCCGGAGCCAGCCGGTGCCGTGCTCACTTGTTGCCGTCGATCCATTTCGACATCAGCCCCTTGTCGCGGAAGCATTCGTCCGGGACGGCGCGGCGCTTGATCCGGGCGAGTTTCTCCGCGAAGGCCACCTGCTTGGACGTGGGCAGTCGGTCCATTTCGGCGACCGGCTTCAGCTGGGCCTGCGCATCGATCCAGGCGCTGAGCGACCGGCGGTCCTGCTGGACCTCCCAAGGCAGGAGGGTCTGATTGTGCAGGGCGAGCGACCGCGCATAAGCGATCTGCTTGGGCGTCGCAGGCAGGGCGAATGCAGTGCTGTCCATAGGGAAACTCCCTTTCTGGCTTGGTCCCAAAGATAGAACATAACGGGAACAAAATCAAGCCAAGCGTCCGGGACGCGTCGGCTCGAGAGGAAGAGGGGGGCCGGGGAAGATCAGGCCTGAGGGTGCCCGAGAGAGGGTGTCCGGGGCTGGTCCTGTCCCTCATTCCGGAGTTCCCCGATGACATATCTCGCGCCTGTTGCGCCTCCCGTTCCTGTTCCATCTCGCGATCCCGCGCGCGCGATCCTCGCCGTGGCCGAGGCGCTGCAGCCCGATCTCGCCCAAGGCTTCCAGATCGACGCGCTGCGTCTGCGCCTCGAGATGGAGCGCGCCTTTGGCGGCTCCGATGCCGATGGTGCCTGGGACTGGAAGCTCGCCTATGAGGCAGGCGAGGTGGCGCTGGTCCTCTTCCTGCGGAAATTCGGCCGCGCGCTTCTGACCCGGGCCGGCTCGCCTGCGGCGCTGCTGCCGATCCTCTCCAAGGTAGCGGGTCTCTTGCCGACGCACACCCGCCGCTCGGAGGAGATGGAGCGCTTCCAGCAATTCTCGACGCCGCTGCCCATGGGACTGGCAGCAATGGCGGCAGCGCAGATCACCCCGCGTGACCTGGTCCTAGAGCCTTCGGCCGGGACCGGCCTTCTGGCGATCCTCGCGGAGATCGCGGGCGGCAGCCTCGCGCTGAACGAGTTGGCAGACACCCGCGCTGATCTTCTGCGCCTTCTCTTTCCGGGTCATCCCGTCACCACATTCGACGCAGCACAGATCGACGATCATCTGGACGCGGGCGTCCGCCCGAGCGTCATCTTGATGAACCCGCCGTTTTCGGCTGTGGCAAATGTCGATGGTCGGACGACCGAGGCGACGGCCCGGCATCTTCGCTCGGCGCTTGCGCGGCTGGCCCCCGGTGGTCGGCTGATCGCTATCACCGGTGCCGGTTTCGCGCCGAATGCGCCGGCCTGGGCGGAAACCTTCAGCCGTTTGACTGAGGCTGCGCACCTGGTCTTCACCGGTGCTGTGTCGGGCTCAGCTTTCGCCAAGCACGGCACCAGCTTCGAGACGCGGATTTCGGTCTTCGACAAATGCCGCGGTGGCGAGTTGGGCGGCATCACTGCCGATCTGGCCCTGCCCATGTCCGCCGATGTTGCCAGCCTTCTGTTCCGGATCGTGGTCGAGGTCCCGCCGCGCCTAGAGCTGAACGCAGCCGTCATTGCTCGCCCTCAGCCCACTTCCTCCTTACTCCGAAACACTGCTCGTGCGGCCGGCCCCGCTGCTCGACCCCAGCTGTCAACGGCTTCGGCCAAGATGGATGCGCATGTCATCTCGCCGGATATAGAGGATCTGGCCTATTGCCTGCGCGAGGCTGCGGACGATCTCGGCACCGCGCGCCTTTCGGACGCGATCTACGAGACCTTCCGCCTGCAGGCGATCGATATCCCCGGTGCGGCTCCGCACCCGACCAAGCTCGTGCAATCGGCGGCTATGGCTTCGGTTACGCCCCCGAAACCCTCCTATCGCCCCAAACTGCCCGCCGCCGTGCTACGCGACGGCATGCTCTCCGACGCGCAGTTCGAGACAGTCATCTACGCGGGTGAGGCGCATGGCGCGTATCTCGCCGGCTCCTGGACCGTCGATGAAACCGGCGACATGGTCTCGGCCGCGCCGGACGATGCCGCGGACGCTGTCCGTTTCCGCCGAGGCTTCTTCCTCGGCGATGGCACCGGCGCAGGCAAGGGCCGCCAGTCGGCCGGTATCCTGCTCGACAACTGGTGCCAGGGCCGCCGCAAGGCGCTCTGGATCTCCAAAAGCGACAAGCTGCTGGAAGATGCGCAGCGCGACTGGTCCGCACTCGGGCAGGAACGCTTGCTGGTGACGCCGCTGTCGCGTTTCGCGCAAGGCCGGGACATCCCGCTTTCCGAGGGCATCCTCTTCACCACCTATGCGACACTGCGATCGGAGGAGCGTGGGGCCAAGAAATCCCGCGTCGACCAGATCGTCAACTGGCTGGGGGCGGATTTCGACGGAGTAATCCTGTTCGATGAAAGCCATGCCATGGCCAACGCTGCAGGGTCCAAGGGCGAGCGCGGTGACACGGAAGCTTCGCAGCAGGGCAGGGCGGGCCTGCGCCTGCAGCACAAGCTGCCCAATGCCCGCGTGGTCTATGTCTCGGCCACGGGAGCCACGACGGTCCACAATCTTGCCTATGCGCAGCGGCTCGGCCTCTGGGGCGGCGAGGATTTCCCGTTCGCCACCCGCGCTGAATTCGTCGAGGCCATTGAGGCCGGCGGCGTCGCCGCGATGGAGGTCCTCGCCCGCGACCTGCGGTCGCTCGGCCTCTACACCGCCCGTTCGCTCTCCTATGATGGCGTCGAATATGAGATGCTGGAGCATGCGCTGACCCCCGAGCAACGCGGCATCTACGATGCCTATGCCGGGGCCTTCGCCATCATCCACAACAACCTCGCCGCAGCGATGGAGGCGGCCAACATCACGGGTGAGAACGGCACGCTGAACCGTCAAGCCAAGTCCGCCGCGCGTTCCGCCTTCGAATCCGCAAAGCAACGCTTCTTCGGCCATTTGCTGACGTCGATGAAAACCCCCACGCTCATATCCAGCATCGAGGCCGATCTTGCGGCAGGCCATGCGGCCGTAATCCAGATCGTCTCGACTGGCGAAGCGCTGATGGAAAGGCGCCTGTCAGAAATCCCCACCGACGAATGGAACGACATCCGCGTCGACATCACTCCGCGGGAATACGTCCTTGACTACCTCGCCCATTCCTTCCCGGTGCAGCTCTATGAGCCCTTTACCGACAGTGAGGGCAATCTGTCGTCCCGGCCTGTGGTGCGCGATGGCCAGCCGGTCGAGTGCCGCGAAGCCACCCGCAGGCGCGATGCGCTGATTGAGAAACTGGCATCGCTGCCCCCTGTGCCGGGGGCACTCGACCAGATCGTCCAGCGTTTCGGCACCGACCTCGTGGCTGAGGTCACGGGCCGCTCGCGTCGGATCGTGAGGAAGGGCGAGGGTCCTGCCGCGCGCCTCGTCGTCGAAAGCCGTGCCGGCTCGGCCAACCTCGCGGAAACAGCCGCCTTCATGGATGACCAGAAGCGTATCCTGATCTTCTCGGATGCCGGCGGCACCGGGCGCAGCTATCACGCGGATCTCGGAGCGAAGAACCAGCGCCTGCGGGTCCATTACCTTCTGGAGCCCGGTTGGAAGGCAGATGCCGCCATCCAAGGCCTCGGCCGCACCAACCGCACCAACCAGGCGCAGCCGCCGCTCTTCCGACCGGTGGCCACCGACGTGAAGGCGGAAAAGCGGTTTCTCTCGACCATCGCGCGCCGTCTCGACACGCTTGGGGCCATCACGCGCGGCCAGCGCCAGACTGGCGGGCAGGGTTTGTTCCGCCCGGAGGACAACCTTGAGTCGCCTTACGCCCGCGACGCCCTGCGCCAGCTCTATCGCCGCATCTATCGCGGCGATGTGGCAGGCTGCTCGCTCGGGGACTTCGAGGATGCGACGGGGCTGAGCCTGACCGATGACAACGGTCTGAAGGACGACCTGCCGCCGATCACGACCTTCCTCAATCGCCTGCTGGCCCTGACGATCGACATGCAGGCCGTGCTCTTCTCGGCCTTCGAGGAATTGCTCGACCAACGGATCGAGGGCGCCATCGCGGCCGGTGTCTACGACCTCGGTCTCGAGACGCTGCGCGCCGAAAGCTTCCGTGTCACGGACGCTCGCGTCATCTACACCCATCCGGGTTCCGGTGCCGAAACCCAGCTCCTCACCATCGCCGAAAAGCGCCGCAACACGCCCACCGCGCTCGCGGATGCGCTCGACTGGCTCGACGACCCGAAGGTTCGGCTACTGGTCAACAGCCGCTCGGGCCGGGCAGCCGTGCAGGTGCCCGCCACCAGCCTGATGCTGGATGATGGCACCATCGAGCCGCGGCTGCGTCTGATCCGGCCGACCGAGGCGAGCACTGTTCCGACCAAGATCATGGACGACACCCACTGGCTGGAAGCCGACCGCGCGGCCTT
>Ga0209793_1000728_pt1 | contig 29876 bp, 28 predicted proteins | sample EBPBio122009_DNA_FD_185863 | JGI IMG/M metagenome (GOLD analysis project Ga0209793, IMG submission 185863) | Wastewater treatment Type I Accumulibacter community from EBPR Bioreactor in Madison, WI, USA - Reactor 1_2/2/2009_ DNA (SPAdes) (version 2) | ecosystem: Engineered > Bioreactor > EBPR >... | reverse complement strand
CGAGGCAATCCCCGACGGCTGGGCGCTCGATCAGGACGGCGCGCCGACCACCGATCCCTTCGCGGCCATGCAGGGCGCGCTTCTGGCCTTCGGCGGCGCGCGGGGCGCCAATATCGCTCTCATGGTGGAGGTGCTGGCGGCAGGACTGACCGGCGCGAACTGGTCGCTCGACACCCCGGATTTCCAGGCAGGCGACACTTCGCCCGGCGCCGGCCTGTTCGTGCTCGCCCTTTCGCCGCAGCTTTTCACGGACGATTTTGTCACGCGCCTCTCAAGCCAGGCCAAACGTCTTGCTGGTGACTACAGCGTCCATATTCCCGGTATCGAACGCGTGAAGAGACAGCGCGATGCCGAAAGCGCGGGCATCGTCTTGCCCCGCCAACTCTTTGACAGTATTTCCTCTTTCCGGCGTAATTGACCGGAGAGGAACGGACATGGCTGGACGGCTGCTGGCAATCGGCGAATGCATGGTGGAACTGATGCAGGCCGAAGGCGGTCTGATGCGCAAAAGCTTCGCCGGCGACACGTTCAACACCGCCTATTACGCCCGCCAGTTCCTGCCCGCCGACTGGAGCGTCGACTATTTCTCCGCCGTCGGGACGGACATGATCTCCGATGAAATGCTGGCCTTCATGCAAGGGCACGGCATCAGCACGGATCATGTCTCGCGCATCGAAGGCCGCTCGCCCGGCCTCTACATGATCCATCTGAAGGATGGCGAGCGCAGCTTCTCCTATTGGCGCTCCGTCTCCGCCGCAAAGCTGCTCGCCCGCGACGGCGACCGCCTGCGCGCCGCCGCCGAAGCGTCCGATATCGTCGTCTTCTCCGGCATCACCCTGGCGATCCTGCCGGCGGAGGATGTCGAGACCCTGCTTGCCGAACTGCGCCGCGCCAGGGCCGCAGGCAAACGCGTCGTCTTCGACCCCAATATCCGCCCGCGTCTCTGGGACGATGCGGAACGCATGCGCGCGACGATCACCGAGGGCGCCCGCGCCGCCACGCTCGTCATGCCGAGCCTCGACGACGAGACGACCCATTTCGGCGACGCCTCGCTGGAAGAGACGATCGCGCGCTATGCCGCGCTCGGCGTTGCGGAACAGGTGGTGAAGGATGGAGCCGAGGGCGCGACGCTCGTCTTCGGCGGCGAGCGCAGCCACGCGCCTTCCGCGAGGGTGGAAAAGATCGTCGATACGACGAGTGCCGGCGACAGCTTCAACGGCGCATTCCTCGCCCGCATCGCCGTGGGCGCGACGCCGCAGGAAGCCGCCCGCTTCGCCGCGGACGTCGCCGCGGCGGTCATCCAGCATCACGGCGCGCTGGTGGCAAAGGACAAGCTGCCGAAGGGCTGAGCCTCAGCGCCTCTTCTTCGCCTTGCTGGCATAGGGATTGTCGGACGCCCGGAAATGGATGCGGATCGGCACGCCCGGCAGATTGAAGTCGTTGCGCAGGCCGTTCGTGAGGTAGCGGATATAGGATTCCGGCAACGCATCGGGGCGCGTGCAGGAGACCATGAAGCCCGGCGGGCGAGCCTTCACCTGCGTCATGTATTTCAGCTTGAGGCGGCGGCCGGAAACGGCCGGTGGCGGATGCTGCGTCTGCACCGCATCCAGCCAGCGATTGAGCTTGGCGGTGGAGATGCGACGGTTCCAGGTGCGGTCCGTGTCGATGACGGCCTGCATCAGCTTGTCGAGGCCCCGGCCCGTCTGACCGGAAACCGGCACGGCGCGGATGCCGCGCGCCTGCGGCAGCAGCCGCTCGGTTTTTTCGCGCAACTCGGCAAGCACGGCCTGCGGGTCGTCGATCAGGTCCCATTTGTTGAAGGCGAGCACGGCGGCGCGGCCCTCGCGCAGCACGAGGTCGACGATCTGCAGGTCCTGCTTCTCGAAGGGAATGGTGGAATCGAAGACGATGACGACCGTCTCGGCGAAGCGGATGGCGCGCAGGCCGTCGGCGACGGAGAGCTTTTCCAGCTTCTCCTGCACCTTGGCCTTGCGGCGCATGCCGGCCGTGTCGAACATCTTGATCGTGCGGCCCTGCCAGTCCCATTCGACGGAGATGGAATCGCGCGTGATGCCGGCCTCGGGGCCGGTCAGCAGGCGGTCCTCACCCAGGAAACGGTTGATGAGGGTGGACTTGCCGGCATTCGGGCGGCCGACGATGGCGACGCGCAGCGGCTTCGTCTCGTCGTATTCCGGCTCGAAATCCTCGTCCTCTTCCGCGCCCTCGGCCATTTCGGCCCGCACGTCGATATTGGTCTCGGCCTCGTCGTCTTCGGGATAAGCGCGGTCCTCGCCAATGGCGGCGACGATGGCGTCGCGCAGGTCCAGCATGCCCTGGCCGTGTTCGGCGGAGATCGGCGTCGGCTCGCCGAGACCCAGCGTGAAGGCGTCGTAGAAGCCGCCGTCCGAGCCGCGCGCCTCCGACTTGTTGGCGACGAGCACGACCGGCTTGCCCTTGCGGCGCAGCATCTCGGCCAATGTCTGGTCGACCGGGGTGAGGCCCATCTTGGCGTCGACCACGAAGAGCGAGAGGTCCGCCTCCTCGATGGCCGCTTCCGTCTGCGCACGCATTCGGCCCTGCAGCGTCTCGGGCGCGGCCTCTTCAAGGCCGGCGGTGTCGATGATGCGGAATTTCAGGTCGATGAGGCGGGCGTCGCCCGGCCGGCGGTCACGCGTGACGCCGGGCGTGTCGTCGACCAGCGCGAGCTTCTTGCCCACGAGCCTGTTGAACAGGGTGGACTTGCCGACATTGGGGCGTCCGACAATGGCAACGGTGAAGCTCATGAACGTGTTCCGTTCCCGATCAGGAGGACAGCTTGCCGCTTGCCGTCATCAGGTCAAGCAGCATCTGCGCGCGGTTGGCGACATTGCGCGGGCTTTCGCCGTCGTTGAGGATCGCGTCGAACCATTCCTTGGCGCGCGCATAGTCCCCATGCTTGAAGGCGGACAGGCCGAGAACCTCGCGGGCGGAGTGGCGCAGCGCGCTCTGGGGCGTCGCAAGCTGCTCGGCTTCGGCCGAGACCTGCTCGTAGGTGCCGGTATCGACGAGGAGATAGGCCGCGCGAAGGCGGGCCGCGTCGCGCAGCGCCTGCGGCACCGAGGCATCCTTGGCGATGGTCGTGAAGGCATTGACGGCGCCCTCGGCGTCCGTCTCGGCCAGAAGCGAGGCCGAACGCATGCGTGCCAGCACCGGATAGGCGCCGAAGCCGTCCTTCTCCAGTTCGGCAAGGGCGGCAAGCGCCTCGTCCTTCTTGCCGTCGCGGGCGAGCGTCAGGGCGGCGAGGAACTGGTCGCCGGCGGCCGAAGCCTCGCTGTCGCGCCAGTAATCGTAGCTCACCTTGCCGATCGTACCCAGGACGACCAGCACGGCGGCGGCGATGAAGATGCGGCCGAAGCGCTTCCAGACCAGACGCATCTGGTCGGAGCGCAGTTCCTCGTTCACCTCGCGGATAAAGCTGTCGTCCTGATTTACCATGTCGTTTTCCGGCGCAACCAACGTTTAAAAGTTAGCGCCTTCTACCCGATTTTCGCGGCGTTGTAAGGGGGCTGGCGCGAAAAGCCCCCGGATCGGCACGGATCAGCCGAGCGGCGCCACCCCGATCAGCCATTCGTGCAGCTTGAACACGATCGCCGCATAGAGCGCCAGACCGGCAACGACGGAGATGATGTCGTATTTCGCGGAGACGAAAACGGGCAGCTTGGTCTCGCCGGCGGCGATACGCTTTTTCAGCGTGATGCGCAGGATGACCGCCCAGGCGAGGATCGTCGCGAAGAGAAGGACCGAATAGCTCTCGCCGTTCGCCAGCAGATGCGCCAGCGCCCAGATCTTGATGGCGACGAGCAGCGGGAACTTCAGCCTGGTGCGGATATGGCCCGCTGGCAGGAAGCCGGCGACAAGACAGATCGAGGCGATCATCATCAGCGTCAGCGCGATATGAGCCATGAAGGTCGGGGGCGTATAAACCGCGAAAACCCCGCTTCCGCCGTTCTCGCGCGCGTCGATGAAGCCGTAGACGATGAGGAAGAGGCTTGCGAGCGAGACGATGCCGTGCAGCGCCATCCAGCCCGGCTTGCCGAGCGCCGAGATGCCGGCATCGCGAAGTCCCGGCGCGACGGGACGCAGGAGATGGGTGACGACGAAAAGAACCAGACCGGCGATGAGCAACGTCATGGAAATGCCCCTTGAAGAAAAGTCGGCCCTTGGCCGTTCTCTCTGGAATATCCGTGACGGGCCGAGAATTCCAGCCCGATCAAAGGATTGCCGCATTCGGAATCGATGAGAGACCCTTTGCAAATTGTCGCGGGTAGCCATGTCACCGTCTCGAACCCTCCTCCTTCCCCTCATTGCCGCGCTTGCCACGGGGTCGGCGCTCGCCAAGGACGATGCAATCGAACCGATGAAGCGCAAGCAGCTCGTCATCGTCTCCTTCGACGGCGCACACGACAACATGCTCTGGGAGAAGAGCCGCGCCATGGCCAAGCGCACCGGCGCGCATTTCACCTATTTCCTCTCCTGCACCTTCCTCTTTTCGAAGGACGAGCGCGCGAAATATCAGGCCCCCCATCAAAAGCGCGGCCGCTCCAATGTCGGTTTCTCGCAAGACAGGGACGAGACGATCCTTCGCCTTGGCGAAATCTGGCTGGCGAAGCTCGAGGGCCACGATATCGGCAGCCACGCCTGCGGCCATTTCGACGGTGGAAAATGGAGCGCCGACGACTGGAAGGCGGAATTCGCCTTCTTCCGCGATTCGCTGAAGAGCGCGTGGCGGAATGCCGGCGTCGGCGAACGGGAGCCAGCCGGCTGGCAGCGCTTCGCGGCGGAAGACATCAAGGGTTTTCGCGCGCCCTACCTTTCGGCCGGAAGCGGCCTCGTCAAGGCGCTGGAGGCGGAGGGCTTCGCCTATGACGCCAGCCTCGTCACCAAGGGGCCGGCCATGCCCGCCGCAACCGGCGACATCGCCCGCTTCGGCCTGCCACTCATCCCGGAAGGCGCTTCGCAGCGCCCCGTCATCGCCATGGACTACAACCTCTATGTCCGCCATTCCACGGGCAAGGAGGCCCCGGAAAGGAGCGCCGCCTTCGAGGAAAGCACGCTGAAGGCCTATCGCGACGCCTTCGCGAAGCAATATGACGGCGAGCGCATCCCGCTCCAGCTCGGCTTCCATTTCGTGGAGATGAATGCCGGCGCCTATTGGCGCGCGCTCGACCGGTTCCTGACGGAGACCTGCGGCAGAACGGACGTCGCCTGCGTCAGCTATGCCGGCGCACTGGACATTCTCGCAAAAGAGAAGAAGGCGGCCGGAGCCGCCCTCTGATCGCAATCCCTACGGCTCGTTGGCCGCAAGCTCACCCTCTTCCTGCGCCCTTTCCAGGTAGCGCTGGTCGATATCGGGAAGCGGTTGGTCGTCGATCGCCGCCTCGAAGGCCTTGAGGCGCTTGTAGATCGACAGCAGCTCCACGATCGTCGTCCAGGAATTGACGAGATACTGGAACGACTCGCGCACCTGCCCGAACACGTTCTGGATCTGGCTCATCACACCGAGCGTCAACTTGCCGGCGACGATGGAGGGAACCAGCACGAAGGTGCCGAAGAGGTTGTCGGCCTGCAGGTAGAAGATGCGGGCGACGTTGAAATAGAGATAGTGGAAATAGAGGCGGAAATAGTTCTTCCGTACGTTCGCGAAGAGTTCGGCCACCGTCGGCGGCTGCGCCCGGTCGGCATGGTCCTCTCCATAGACCAGTTCCTTGCGGTAGGCCGCCTCGACGCGCTGGTTGCGGAATTCCAGCCCCGGCAGCTTGATGCCGACCGCGGCAAGGAACACCGTTCCGAACAGCGACCAGCAGATCGCCGCCCAGACGAGGGCATGCGGGACCTCGCCGATGAAGGGCAGAACCGTCACCGTGCTGGAGAACTTGAACAGCACCGGCAGGAAGGCGACCAGCGTCATGATCGAGGAAACGAGGCTGACGCCGAGACCTTCCACGGTGCGCGAGAAGCGCATCGTATCGTCCTGCACGCGCTGCGAGGCGCCTTCGATATGGCGCAGCTTGTCCCAGTGGGACATGTAGAAATCGTTCATCGCCGTGCGCCAGCGGAAGACATAGTGGCTGACGAAGAAGAGGTTCAGCGTGCCGACGGTGATGGCTACGAAGGCGATGCCGGCAAAGCCGATCATGCCGACATAGATCTCGGTTTCCGTCGGGATCGGCTCGGTGCGTGCAAGTCCGCGCTGGATCATGTCGTAGAACGGCCCGTACCACGCATTGATGGCGACGCTGACCTGCACGGAGAAATAGGTATTGAAGATGATCAGCGCCGAGCCGAGCACCGACCAGAGCTGCCATTGATGCGGGCTGTAGGTGAACCAGAAGGCGGCGAACAGCCCGACCATCACCGCATAGTACATGTAGAACCAGAGGAAGGGCGCCGACCAGAAGACGGAGACCCCGATGATCGCCTCCTCGCCCGGCTTCAGCGGCGGCAGCCCGATATAGGCGCCCAGACTCTCGCCGCCGGCGTACCAGATCGCCATGGCAAGGGCCGACCAGAGGACGACGGACGGAAAGAACAATCTCGGATTGGGAAAGAAGGAGACGAACAAGGGAAGCGCTTTCGTTGCGAAGCAGGCCGAAGATGCGCAGAACCTAAAGGAGTTTGCGCAGCACAACAATTGGCGCTCGCCGGCATTACCGAGATTTAATGGAAGGCACGCCGCCGAGCGCGGCGATGACCGCGGCCAACAGCAGAAGGCCCGAGGCCGCAAGGCTCGGCAACGCATAGCTGCCCGTGCGCGCCGCCAGGAACCCGGCCCCGAGCGGCCCGACGATCTGCCCGACGCCGAAGGCCGCCGTCATCAGCGCCAGGACGCGGCGCGGGCTGTCGCTGGCCAGGATGCGACCGAGCTGCAGGCCATAGGCGGTGATGACGACGAAGGTAAGCCCGAGCAGCCCGCCACCGATCAGCGCGGAGGCCGGAAAGGGCAGCACCACCGTCGCCGCGACGCCTGCCGCCTCCACAAGGAGCGCCAGCAGATAGGCGGAGGCGACGCCGCATCGCCACTCCACGGGCTTCCAGGCAAGGAGCGAAAGCGCGGCGGCAGCGCCGGTGACGAGCCAGGTCAGGCATTCGAGCAGCGGGCTTTCCGCCCCCTCCCGCGCGATGGCGACGATGAACGTCGCCGTCACTACATAGCCGATGCCGAAAAGCCCGTAGCTGAGGGTCAGCGCTGCCAGTGGCCGCGTCCAGGCAATGGCCGGCTCACGTACCGCGCCCGCGCTACCCACCGGCCGCGGCAACAGCCAAGCCACGGCGGCAAGGCCGGCCGCACCGAGCAGCGCGCCGGCAAACCAGTCGATCCGCCAGGACGGGATGGCCGTAACGGGTGCAAGCGAAAGCAGGTAGACCACCACCGCCGAAACCGCGATGCCGATGCCGACCCCGGAAAAATGCGCCATCTGGACTCGCGGGTCACGATGCGCCAGACCGATGGCAAGCACGATGCCAGAAGTGAAAATGAGGCCGAACGCGCTGGCAAGGCCCGCCAGGAACCGCACCGCCGAAAGCGTCGCGACACCCGACAGACAGCCCATTGCGAGAAGCAGCAGAACCGTCGCGGCCAGCGAGCCGACCGCAAGGCGTCGCTCGTGGCCGGCAGCCCAGCCATAGGCGGCCAGCACCGCGCCGAGGAGATAGCCCGCAAAGTTCGCGGCTGCGATGACGCCGGCATCGGCCGCATCGAGACCGAGGCCCGCCATCATGCCGGGCAGGACCGGCGTATAGAAGAACCGCCCAAGCCCCATGGCGACCGCCATCGCGACGGCCCCGGCAATGGCGGCGCGAACGGGTTCGATGAAGGGAGGGAACGGGCGCTGCATCATGCCGCGACCATTGCACTGCAACATGATCGCGGCAAACGACATTTATTGATCGACGGATCAGCCCCGGTGAAGGCGCTCAGCCGGGCAGCGTCACCACCAGCGGGCCGTTGCGTGTGGCGACGACCGTATGCTCGAACTGCACCGTCGGCGCGCGGGGGTCGCTGTAGAGCGTCCATTCGTCCTTGTCACCACCTTCCGCCCAGTTCGCGCCCAGCGACAGGAAAGGCTCCACCGTGAAGACGAGGCCTTCCGTCATGCGGCGCTTTTCCTGCGGGTCCGGCCAGGTCGCGATTTCCGTCGGCTCCTCGTGCAGCGAGCGGCCGACGCCATGGCTGGCGAGGTTGGCGATCAGCGTGTAGCGGTTCTTGCGCGCGAAAGCGCCGATGGCGTTGCCGACCTCGGCCAGCGGCCGGCCGGCCTTCACTTCCTTGAGGCCGACCCAGAGCGCGCGCTTGCCGTCGCGGCAAAGCCGCTCCACCCCCGGCGCGGCGCGCCCGACCGTGAAGGACGCGCCCGTATCGGCGAAATAACCGTCGAGTTCGGCGGAAACATCGATATTGACGAGGTCGCCTTCCGCGATCACCCGGTCGCCCGGAATGCCGTGCGCCACTTCCTCGTTAATGCTGATGCAGGTCGCGCCCGGGAAATTGTAGCAGCTTTCCGGCGCTGAACGCGCACCGGCAGCCTCCAGCATACGCCGGCCGATCAGGTCCAACTCGGCGGTCGTCATGCCGGGCCTGACGGCGGTGGACATATGCTGCAGCACGTTCGCGCAGATCCGGCCGATCGCCTTCAGGCCGTCGAGGTCTTCATCGTTTCCAAGGGTCATCGCATCTCTCTTTCGCGGCGCGTCCTATCACGTCCGGGCCACGCTGTCAGGCGGAAGCCTCCGCCAGCATCTCGCGCACCAGCGGCGCGACCTTCGTGCCGTAAAGCTCGATCCCGCGCAGGATCTGGTCATGCGGCATCAACCCGATCGCCATCTGCAGCAGGAAGCGGTCGTTGCGGAAGATTTTTTGGTGCGCGACGATCTTCCTCGCGACCGTCTCCGGATCGCCGAGGAAGAGATGGCCGTCCGGCCCGATGGACTGGTCGAACTGCGCCCGGCTCGTCGGTCCCCAACCGCGCTCGCGGCCAATGCGGTTCATCACCTCGGCCTGCGGCCCGTAGAAGGCATCGGCCGCCGCCTCGGTCGTATCTGCGATGAAACCGTGCACGTTGATGCTGGTCTTCAGCTTCGCCTCGTCCTGCCCCGCGCGCCGCGCGGCCTCGCGGTAGAGGTCGAAGAGCGGCGCATAGCGCGCCGGCGTGCCGCCGATGATCGCGAGCGCCAGCGGCAGCCCGTAGGCCCCTGCCCGCGCCACCGATTGCGGCGTACCGCCGACCGCGATCCAAATCGGCAGCCTGCCATGCGCCGGCCGCGGATAGACGCCGATCCCCGATAAAGGCGCACGCATCACGCCGTTCCACGAGACCTTCTCGCTTTCGTTGAGAGCGAGCAGCAGGTCGAGTTTTTCCTCGAAGAGCTGGTCGTAATCGTCGAGCGCATAGCCGAAAAGCGGGAAGGATTCGATGAAGGAGCCGCGCCCCGCCATGATCTCCGCCCGACCGCCGGAAATCAGGTCGACCGTCGAGAACTGCTGGAAGACGCGCACCGGATCGTCCGACGACAGCACCGTGACCGCGCTCGAAAGCCGGATATTCTTCGTGCGCGCCGCCGCCGCGGCCAGGATGACGGCGGGCGCCGAGGCCGCATAGTCCGGCCGGTGATGCTCGCCCAGTCCGAAGACATCGAGCCCCACCTGATCGGCAAGCTCAATTTCTTCCAGCAGCTCCTTCAACCGCCGCTCCCCTTCCCGCCCCTTGTCGGCGGCATTGGGATCGACATCGGCAAATGTATAGAGGCCAAGTTCCATGGGATGTTCCTGAAGAGAGGATTTGTCCTGAAATATGACCGGCAACGGCGGCTTGAAAGGGCTTACGGAGAAACAGTGTGTTTACAGGAACATCCTTCATAAAGAAAACGGGGCGATATCCGCCCCGCTTTTATTGCTCAAAGCTTGGACGCCACCGCCTCAAGCTGCGTCGCCACCTGCCCCCAGCCTTCGTGGAAGCCCATCTTCTCATGCGCCTCGCAGTCCTCCACGCTCCAGTGGCGGGCGATGGCGGTGTAGCGAGTCTGGCCGTTGCCGAGGTCGTCGAGGAGGATTTCAGCGGAGAAGAAGGCGCGCTCACTTGGCTTGAAGTCCGGGCCGAAAGCGTCGGTAGTGATAATGCGGCGGTCCTTTTCCACCTTGAGGAAGATGCCGGTGCTGTCCATGTGGAAGCCGTCCGGACCGGTCATGACGGTGCGGAACTTGCCGCCGTCGCGCGGCTCGATCTCGATGACGGGCGTCTCGTAGGGCTTGGGCGCGAACCATTGCTTCATCAGCTCCGGCGTCGTCCAGGCCTTGAAGAGTTGAGCGGGCGTGGCGTTCAACACGCGGGTCAGCACCAGTTCGCGGCTGTTGGCGGGCTTGATCTCGGCGGTCATGTCTTGCTCCTCGTGGATGAACTGGATAGTTCGCATCAAGGACGGCCGGCGAACGGCCAGTCCGACATTGAAAGCGGATTATTTTTCGGCACCGGCCGCTTCACGCCGCATGCTGTCGATATGTTGGCGGATATGGGCCGCCTCGGCGGAGGTCGTGGCAAGCGCGATGGCCCGGTCGAAGGCCTGATGCGCCTCGGCATAGCGGCCGAGCTGCTTCAGGAGGCCGCCGCGCAGGCCGTGGAAATAGAAATAGCCGTCCAGCTTCTCCGCCAGCGGCTCGATAAGCGCCAGCGCCGCCTCCGGCCCCTCGCGCCTGGAGACCGCGACAGCCCGGTTGAGCCGCACCACAGGCGAGGGCTGGAGGCGCTCCAGCGTCTGGTAGAGCAGGTCGATCTGCAGCCAGTCCGTCTCCGCCGCCGTCGCGGCGCGGGCATGCAGGGCGGCAATCGCCGCCTGGATCTGGAAGGGACCGGGCGCGCGATGGCGGATCGCCTTGTCGATCAGCACCAGCGCCTCGTCGATCAGCGGCCGATCCCAGAGCGAACGGTCCTGATCCTCCAGCAGCACGATCTGCCCGTTCGTATCGAAGCGGGCATCAAGGCGCGAATGCTGGATGAGCAGGAGCGCCGTGAGGCCCATGATCTCCGGCTCGGACGGAAAGAGCTTCAGCAGCAGCCGCGCCAGCCGGATCGCCTCCGTGCAGAAGGGCGTATCCGCTTTCTGCGGCACGCCGGCCGAATAGCCTTCGTTGAAGACGAGATAGATCATCGCCGCCACAAGCCCGAGCCGTTCGGCCCGCGCCGCCGCATCCGGCGTCTCGAAGGCAATGCCGGCCGCACCGACCTTGGCCTTGGCGCGGGTGATGCGCTGCTCCATCGCGGCTTCGGAGACGAGGAAGGCCCGCGCGATCTGCCTCACCGAAAGGCCGGAGACGATGCGCAGCGCCAGCGCGATCTGCTGCGTCGCCGGTAGGTCGGGATGGCAACAGACGAAGAGCAGGCGCAGGATGTCGTCGCGGTAATGCGCACCGTCCAGCCGGTCGGCAAGGTCGCTCTCGGTGTCCTCCAGATCGGACAGCATCTCCTCGGGCGGCAGCGGCTGGGTTTTCGCACGCTTGCGCACCTGATCGATGCCGCTGTTGCGGCCGACGAAGATGAGCCATGCGGCCGGATCGCGCGGCGGGCCTTTCTCGGGCCATGTCCTCAGCGCGCGAAGGCAGGCTTCCTGAAAAGCCTCCTCCGCCATGTCGAGGTCACGGAAGTAGCGCAGCAGCGCCCCCATGGCCTGCGGCCGCGCCGAGGTGAGCGCCAGGTCGATCCAGGCAAGGTCTGTCATGCGATGGGCACTCCCGGATTGAAGAACTGCAGCGGCCGGATCTCATAGGTCCCGTTCGCCGGATTGGCGGCGGAAAGCTCGCGGGCGAACTGGATCGCCTCCTCCAGCGTCTCGGCCTGAAGCACGAAGAAACCGAGGAACTGCTCCTTGGTTTCGGCGAAGGGACCGTCCATGACGATATCGTCCGTCGCGCCCTTGCGCACGGTGACGGCCGCCGTCGTCGGCATCAGCCGCGCGACGGGACCGAGCTTGCCGGCCTCGGCATAGCGCTGGTTGACGGCGCCGAGATCGGCCATGACCTTGTCGTCCAGCTCCTTCGGCCAGGCGCAGACTTCACTTTCGGCATCGTAACAAAGAACGGCATACAGCATGGTGAACTCCCGTTGGCTGAAAGACGTAGAAGTAGCGTCTCAGCCGACAGGGCGCACCGGATTATTTTTGATTTTTGCCAGGGCGTTCCAGCGGTTCAGATCTTGAACACATCATCCTGCCGGAACACGATGACATAGCCGCCGGTCGCCTCGGCTTCGCGCGCCCAGTCCCGCAATTGCGCGTGATAAGGCTCGCGCCGCCAGATATCGGGATGGTCGGGATCGACCAGAACCGTGATCTGCGGCCCCTGCCGATAGACCATCATGTGCGAGCGCGACGGTTCCCATATCTCGGCAAATCCCGCATCGGTCATCCAGAGGCAGAGAAAGTCACGGCAGACCGAGGGCCGGTCCGCATAGATCGAGCATCCCTTCCCCGCGACGCAATGGCGGCACCAGACATTGGCCGGCTTGTCGAACAGGTCGATATCGGGCAGCCGGCAGCAGAGCGTACAGGTGCCGCAGGACCGGCCGGCAACAACGTTGGGAGATGATGGCATGGCCGGTGCATAGCATCCGGCCATCGAACCTTGAAGGGAGGCGCTGCGAATTACGCGCTCAGCGTCCGCCGCACTGCATCCTTCCAGCCCTTGATCTTCACGGCGCGCGTCTTCTCATCCATCTCGGGCGTGAAGCGCCTGTCGCGCGCCCAGGACTTGGCAAAACCCTTGCGGTCGGGCCAGACGCCGGCGCGCTGGCCGGCGAGCCACGCCGCGCCGAGCGCCGTGGTCTCCAGGATGGTCGGGCGGTCGACGGGGGCGTCGAGGATGTCGGAAAGGCGCTGCATGGTCCAGTCGGAGGCGACCATGCCGCCGTCGACGCGCAGCACCGTCTCCTTGCCGTTCGCCTTCCAGTCCTTGTGCATGGCGTCGAGCAGGTCGCGCGTCTGGTAGCAGACCGCCTCCAGCGCGGCGCGGGCGAATTCGGCGGGGCCGCTGTTGCGCGTCATGCCGTAGATGGCGGCGCGCGCCTCCGGGTCCCAGTGCGGCGCGCCGAGGCCGGTGAAGGCGGGGACGAGATAGACGTTTTGCGTCGGGTCCGCCTTGGCGGCAAGGTCGCCGGTGTCGGACGCCGCCTTGATGACCTTCAGCCCGTCGCGCAACCATTGCACGGCAGCGCCGGCGATGAAGATCGAGCCTTCCAGCGCATAGGTCGTCTCGCCGTCGAGCCGGTAGGCGATGGTGGTGAGCAGGCGGTTCTTCGAGCGCACGATGTCCGGGCCGGTGTTGAGCAGCGCGAAGCAGCCGGTGCCGTAGGTGGATTTCATCATGCCCGGCTCGAAGCAGGCCTGGCCGATGGTCGCGGCCTGCTGGTCGCCGGCAACGCCGAGGATCGGGATTTCCGCGCCGAACAGCCCCTTCTCCGTCACGCCGAAATCGGCGGCACAATCCAGCACTTGCGGAAGCATGGCTTTGGGCACGCGCAGGATTTCGAGCAATTCGCCGTCCCAGTCGTTCGTCGCGATGTTGTACATCAGCGTGCGACTGGCATTGGTGGCGTCGGTGACATGGGACTTGCCGCCCGTCAGCCGCCAGATGAGGAACGTGTCGATGGTGCCGAAGCAGAGATCGCCCTTCGCACCGCGCGCCCGCGCGCCCTTCACGTTTGAGAGCATCCAGGAGAGCTTGGTGCCGGAGAAATAGGGGTCGAGCAGCAGGCCCGTCTTCTTCGTGAAGGTCTTTTCGAGGTCCTGCTTCTTCAGCTTCTCGCAATAGGAGGCCGTGCGGCGGTCCTGCCAGACGATGGCATTGTGGATCGGCTTGCCGCTCTCGCGCTCCCAGACCACAACCGTCTCGCGCTGGTTGGTGATGCCGATGGCGGAAATGTCGGAGGCCTCGACGCCGGCCTTCTTCAACGCGGCCTTCACCGACCAGACGACGCTTTCCCAGATTTCTTCCGGATCGTGCTCGACCCAGCCGGACTGCGGAAAGATCTGCGTGAATTCCTTCTGGCCGGAGCCGACGACCTTCTGGTTGCCGTCGAAGACGATCGCCCGGCTCGAGGTCGTGCCCTGATCGATCGCGAGAACATATCCGCCCATGCTTTCCTCCCGGTGAAGGGCCGCTCCCAGGCCCTTCGGAATCTTCAATACGATACAAAAACGAATGTCAAAGGAAAATAAAACGCAAGTCGCGCTTCGTGCCCGGCGGAACTGTAGCGCGCAAAACACAATTGTCATCGCTCGAGTTTTAGGCGTAGGCTACCGCAACGCAGCATACAGGGAGAAACCAGATGAAGAGCGTCGTCGTCACCGGCTCCACCAGCGGCATCGGCCTTGCCATTGCCAGCGCCTTCGCGGAAAGCGGCGCCAATGTCGTCATCAACGGTTTTGGCGCGGCGGAGGAGATCGAGGCTATCCGGGCGAAGCTCGACGGCCTTGGCGCGGGTCGCGTGCTCTACCATCCCGCCGACATGACCAAGCCGCACGAAATCTCCGACCTCATCCAGACTGCGGTGGAGGAATTCGACGGCGTCGATATCCTCGTCAACAATGCCGGCATCCAGCATGTCGAGAAGATCGAGGATTTCCCGGTCGAAAAATGGGACCAGATCATTGCGATCAACCTGTCCAGTTCCTTCCACACCATCCGCTGCGCCGTGCCGCATATGAAGCGCAAGGGCTGGGGCCGCATCGTCAACGTCGCCTCCGCGCACGGCCTCGTCGCCTCGCCCTTCAAGGCGGCCTACGTCGCCGCCAAGCATGGCGTCATGGGCCTCACCAAGACGGTCGCGCTGGAAGTCGCGGAAAACGGCATCACCGTCAACGCCATCTGCCCCGGCTACGTGCTGACGCCGCTGGTCGAAAAGCAGATTCCGGCGACGGCCAAGGCGCGCGGCATCAGCGAGGCCGAGGTGAAGACCGACGTCATGCTGAAGTTCCAGCCGACCAAGGAATTCGTCGGCACGGACGAGGTGGCGGCCATCGCCATGTTCCTCGCCTCGGATGCGGCCAAGTCGATCAACGGCACCCACATCTCCGTCGACGGCGGCTGGACCGCGCAGTAGCCGCACCCTCTCAATAACGGCCGTCGAGATAGCCGAGATCCCGCTTGATGTGATCGGACACATGGCGGGGGTCGAAATGCGGCCGGCGCCTGCGCCGCCGCAAAAGGCGCGCCACCCTTTGCCAGAAACTTTTCTTGCGGGGGTGCGTCGCGTCGGCAATGGCCCGGTCGGCGGTGCATGTCATGGTCAAGCCTCGAAAATTCCATCCATTGCTTGCAGCCTGCGCCGGAAAATGATGGAATTCCAATCGAACCTTCGTCTGAATACATAAAGAGAACTTGGCCTTGAAGATGTCGCGCACCTTCCCGCTCAATGCGCTCCGCGTCTTCGAGGCAGCCGCACGGCACGGCAGCTTCACCCGTGCGGGCGACGAACTGGGCATGACGCAGACGGCCGTCAGCTACCAGATCAAGCTGCTGGAGGAGACGCTGGGCGAGACGCTTTTCCTGCGCCAGCCGCGACAGGTGGCGCTGAGCGAGGCCGGCGAACGGCTTGCGCCGAAGGTGGCGGAAGGGCTCGCGAAACTGGCGGAGGCTGTGTCGGACCTGCGCGGGGCGAGCGAGCAGAAGTTGCACATCCACTCCACGCCCACCTTCGCCCTGCAATGGCTGAGCCGCACCATCGGCGATTTCCAGCTCAGGCACCCCAACATCGCGGTGCGCCTTTCCACCTCGCAGGACGTGATCGATTTCGCCAAGGAAGAGGCCGATGTCGCCATCCGCTGGGGCACGGGCGGCTGGCCAGGCCTTGCCTGCCACCGGGTCATGCGCATGGATTTCGCGCCCATGCTGAGCCCGAAGCTCACCGAGACCATCGGCGGCGTGAAGGAGCCGGCCGACCTTCTGAAGCTTCCGATCATCAGTGCGCGGGATATCTGGTGGCGCACCTGGTTTTCGGCGGCCGGCATCGACAATCCTAATCTGGAGCGCTTTCCGCCGAACGAGCTGGGCACGCAGACCATCGATGCGCAGATCGCCATGGCCGGGCAAGGCGTCGCCATCCTCAGCCCCGGCCATTTCCGCAGCGAAATTGCCGCCGGCCAGCTCTACCAGCCCTTCGACCTCACCTGCAACGATGGCCGCGACTACTGGCTCGTCTATCCGGAAAACCGCCGCAATATCCAGAAGATCCGGGCATTTCGCGACTGGATTCTCGCAGCCATGCCACAGGAGGTCTGATCCTGCCCGCAGAGCGGCCGACGGATGGCCGCTCCGCAAGCCCGCTCAGGGCTGCTCGATGACGAAGGGCGTATCGAAGAAGTGTTCGATCACGTTGTTGCCGCCCCCCAGACGGTCGACGACGAGGAAGTCGCTCACCGCGCCGATGGCCATCAGCGGATGATGCCAGACGTTGCGGCCGTAGTTGACGCCCTGGCGTCCGCCGGCGAGGAAGACCTGCGGCCGGCCGGGCTTTCCGCCCTCGTCCGCCGCCACGACCACCAGCCACGGCCGGTTGTCGATGGGCGAGAAACTCTGGCTGCCGAAGGGATGGCGCTCCATCATGCCGACGGCATAGGGGAAGCTGCGCGGGCTGCCGCGGAAGATGTTGATGATGACCTTCGCATCCTCGCCCACCGCCTCGGCCACGGCGAGCGCGTTGTAGCGCTCCGTCGTGCCGCCGTTGATGTAGCGCATGGCGGCGGGATCGGTCTCGATCACGCTGCCGAAGGGGGCGAAGGCTTCCTTGGTGAGGGGCTGGATCGTCAGTTTTTCAGCCATCGGACAGCCCTCCCGGGGAGAGGAAGGGCGGTCGTCGGTAATCAGGCATCGTCAATCTCCGGGGAGCAGAGCATTCAAGCGCAGGAGCGCAATGCGCTCCACCTGGGCTTTCGCGGTTTCGAATTCCTCATCGGCCGTATTGCCAATGCGTATCTCGAAAGCGGCAAGGATGTCGCTCTTGTCAAGCCCCTTCACGGCAATGATGAAGGGGAAGCCAAACTTTTCCGTGTAATCGGTGTTGGATCGGGTAAAACGCGCGTGCTCTTCCGGGCTGAGCCGGTCGAGACCGGCGCCGGCCTGTTCCTTGCGGCTGTCCTCCGTCAATTCGCCGGCGATGGCGAGCTTTCCGGCAAGGTCCGGGTGGGCGCGCAGCACGCCGAGCTGCTCGGCATGGCTCGCCTTACGGAACGCCTCGGTCAGCGCGCCGTGCACGCCCGCCGCCGTCAGGGGCAGCGGGACGGAACCGGCGTCGAGCGCCCGCTCTGCGATGAAGGGCGAATGCTCGAAGACGCCGCCGAAACGGTCGAGGAAATCGGTCCGGTCGATCATGCGCTCTTTCCCTTCGTCGGATGGTAGTTCTCGATCCAGTGGCGCGCGATGTCGATGCGGCGCGGGATCCAGACCTTCTCATGGCCGAGCACGTAGTCGACGAAGCGGGCGAGCGCGGCGGCGCGGCCGGGGCGGCCGACGAGGCGGCAATGAAGGCCGATATTCAGCATCTTCGGGCTGCCTTCCTTGCCTTCCTGGTAGAGCACGTCGAAGGCGTCCTTCAGGTAGTTGAAGAACTGGTCGCCGGCGTTGAAGCCCTGCGGCGTTGCGAAACGCATGTCGTTCGTCTCGAGCGTGTAGGGAATGATCAGGAAGGGTTCGCCATCGATGCCCGGCACGAAATACGGCAGGTCGTCGGCATAGGAGTCGGACGAATAGACGAAGCCGCCCTCCTCCATGACGAGGCGCAGCGTGTTGTCCGAGGGCTTGCCCTGATACATGCCGAGCGGATGCGAGCCGGTGAGTTCCTTGTGCAGGCGCACGGCCTCGCGGATGTGCTCGCGCTCCTTCTCTTCGGAATAGTCCTTGTATTCCAGCCAGCGGTAGCCGTGGCTGGCGATTTCCCAGCCGGCTTCCTTCATCGCCGCGACGGCTTCCGGATTGCGCGCCATGGCGAGCGTCACGCCGTAGACCGTGGTGGTGACGTTGCGGCTGGTGAACAGGCGGTGCAGCCGCCAGAAGCCGGCGCGCGAACCGTATTCGTAGATCGATTCCATGTTGAGGTTGCGCTGGCCCGGCCAAGGCTGCGCGCCGACGATTTCCGACAGGAGATTCTCCGACGCCGCATCGCCGTCGAGAATGCAGCTTTCGCCGCCTTCCTCGTAGTTCACCACGAATTGCACGGCGATATTGGCATCGCCCGGCCAGCGAGCCTGCGGCGGAGTGCGGCCGTAACCGATCAGGTCGCGCGGATAAGTCTTGTCAGTCATTCGATCACCTCGGCAATGGGCGGAACCGTGCACCGGGCGGTGCAATACCCCATGGGAAGGAACCAATAGCGCCTTGGTCCGTTTCCTGTCCATGACAAGCAAGGAGAAACACTATGGCCATGCAGGACGCAAACATTCGTGAAACGCAGGATCTCATCGCCAGCGACAAGGTCGAAGGCACCAGCGTCTACGGCGCGGACGGCAAGCATATCGGCGCGGTGGAACGCCTGATTCTCGACAAGCGCAACGGGCATGTATCCTATGCCGTCCTCAGCTTCGGCGGCTTCCTCGGCATCGGGCAGGACCACTATCCCCTGCCCTGGAGCAAGCTGAGCTACGACGAAGGCCTCGGCGGCTATCGCGTCGATGTGACGAAGGAACAGGTGGAGCGCGCACCGCACTATGAAAGCGATGCCGAATACGACTGGAACCGCCGCAACGGCAAGGTGATCCACGACTATTACGGCGTTCCGCCCTACTGGATGTAAGCGTCAGATCCGTCCGGCTTCATCGAAGTGTGCCGGAACGGTAAAGGAGGGCGGTACGCCGAGCGTGCCGCCCTTTATCTCGTGCAGCACTTCGCGGGCCAGCGCATGCGCGAGGCCGAAGCTCACCTTGAAGCCCCCGGTCATCAGGCTGACATTCGCATGATCCGGGTGCCGTCCGACCATAGGCTCCCGGCCGATGGCCTTGGGCCGAAGCCCGGCCCAGCGCTCGGCGACGGGCGCGTCCGCAAGAACCGGCGCCATGGAGCGCGCCTTTTCTATGAGGGCGTCGAGAAGCCCATCGGTGCCATGCGGGTCGGAGAAGCTGTTCTCGCTGGTGCTGCCGATGGCGACGAGACCGTTGTCATGCGGCACGATATAAAGACCATCCGCGAAAATCACCGGAAGGAACGGGTCTACGGCGGCCTTGAGGAAGGCCGCCTGCCCCTTGACCCCGACGCCCGCCGGCTTTGCCAGCGGCGGACCGAGCGGGGCCAGTAGGGCGAAGGTCTCTACGCCGGCCGCCAGCACGCAATGACCGAAGGCGACCCCGGTCCCGTCGTCAAGACACGCAGTGCCGGCCGCCGTATCCAGGCTCTCGATGCCGACGCCCTCGCGGATGGAAACGTTCGGTAGCCGTGCAAGCGCCGCGCCGAGAGCGGCAACAAGACTGCGCGGCGCAAGGCGGGCGGCGAGGTGATCGCGGACAAGCCCGCAGGCCATCGCCTCGCCGGAAGGCCAGCCATCGACCGGGGCGGCGTCCAGTACCTCGAAGGCGAAGGCGCGGCCGGGTGTGCGCCAGGCCGCGCGGGCATCCTCGGCATGGCCGAGCGCGATGTCGCGATTATGGGGTTTTCCCAGCGGGATGAGTCGGCCGGAGCGCCGGTAGCCGGCGGAAAGGCCGGTCTCCGCCTCCAGCGCCGCAACCTCGCCTTCGAGGGAGACCAGGGCATCGAACTGGAAGGCCTTCTTGGTGTTCCAGCGATCCGGCAGATGCGGCATCAGCGCACCGAGCAGGCCGCCGCTCGCCCCCGCGCCGATCCGCCGCTTTTCGACGAGCTGGACGGACAGGCCCTGGCGGGCGGCAAAGAGCGCGGTCCAAAGTCCCATGACCCCGCCGCCGGCGACGAGGAGGTCCACGCCCGGTTGACCGGCGGCCTTCCCGCGATTATCGGCTTCTGCCATGGCTGACCACGATCCTGAACAGACACCGCCGAGCGAAACGGTCCTCGACTGGCACGAGGGCGATATGCCCTATTCACGCGCCTTTGACGACCACTTTTATTGTCGCAGCGACGGGCGGCTGGAATGCGGCCATGTCTTCCTTTCGGGCAACGACCTGCCGCACCGCTGGCAGCGTGACGAACCTTTCCGCATCGCCGAACTCGGCTTCGGCACCGGCCTCAACCTGTGCGAGACCTGGCGTCAGTGGCGCGAGACGGCCCCCGGCGACGCCAGCCTCGCCTTCACCTCCTTCGAGCGTTTTCCGATGGCGCGCGCCGATATCGACCGGGCGCTGGCGCACTGGCCGGAGATCGACCGGGAACGTGCGGTGCTGACGGCGAAATGGCCGGACGCGCCGCAAGGCCGCATCGAGATCGAGCTTGCGCCGCGCGTCCACCTTACCGTCGTCTGCGGCACGGCGCTCGACAGCCTGCAACGGGAGGAGGCGCCGTTCGACGCCTGGTACCTCGACGGCTTCGCCCCCTCGCGCAATCCGGACATGTGGTCGGCGGAACTGATGGCTGAGGTCTGCCGCCTCACTGCCGCGGACGGCCGCTTCGCCACCTACGCCGCCGCCGGCTTCGTGCGGCGCAACCTGCTTGCCGCAGGCTTCTCGGTGGAGCGCCGGCCGGGCTTTGCGGGAAAGCGCGAAATGCTCTGCGGGGGCAAAGCCACGTCCTAGTGCAAGACGCCGTTTACGGCCTGCGCCTTGCCCGGCTTCAGCCAGCGATCCAGCTTCTCCTCCAGCTTCTCGATGCTGATCGGCTTGGCGAGATAATCGTCCATGCCGGCGGCGAAGCATTGCTCGCGATCGCCGTCGAGCACATGGGCGGTGACGGCGACGATGGGAACGCGGTGGCCGCTGCCGCTTTCCAGCGCGCGGATTTCCCGGCTCGCTTCCAGGCCGTTCATCACGGGCATGGAGACGTCCATCAGGATCATGCCCGGGCGGCTGGCGCGAAAGACCTCGACCGCCTGCGCGCCGTTCTCCACCAGACGGAAGCGCAAGCCCGACGCCAGCAGCAACTGGGTAAAGAGAATCTGGTTGACCTCGTTGTCCTCCGCGACCAGCACGTCCAGCGTCTCGCCGCCCGTCACCGCGGCAGGAGGCGGCGTCTGCGGGCGAAGCGGCAGGACCTTTGCCTGTGCTGCGTCCTGCGCCGCCGGGGCGCCCTTCGCGCCCCGCACGGCGCGCAGCACCTCGGCCACCGTCTCACGCAGGAGATCGGCCCGGGCCGGCTTCATCAGATGCGCCTGCACATCCTGCGAGGACCGGTGCTGGTCTTCCGTCGAAAGGTTCATGGAGGTCAGCACGATCACGGCGATATCCGCCGTCGCCGCGCCGTCGCGCAAGGCCCGTACGAAGGCCGGCGAGCGCTCGGGCCGGTAGTCGAGCAGGATCGCATCGACCGCCACGCCGATATCCGCCGCCGCCGCGAGCACGGCCAGCGCCTCGGCCTCGGACCCCACGGCCGTGGCGTCGTAGCCCCATTCGAGCAGCATGTCGTGCGCGGCCTTGCGGGACAGGTCGTGCGCGTCGACGACGAGGATGCGCGCACCCGTCGCGCGCGCCGGGACGATGCGGGCCGGCAGCGAGGAGACGGCGAGCGCCATCGGCAGGCGGACGGTGAAGACCGAACCGCGACCGACCTCGCTTCGGGCCTCCAGCACGCCGCCGAAAAGGCGCGTCAACCCGTCGGTGATGGCAAGGCCGAGGCCAGTGCCCTCGTGCCGGCGCGTCGAGGAACTGTCGACCTGCGAGAACTTCTCGAAGATCGATTCCATCTTCTCGGCCGGAATGCCCGCGCCCGTATCCTCGACGCTGATGACGATCTCGACGCCGCTCTCGGTGGTGTCGGAGGCAAGATCGATCAGCACATGGCCGCGATCGGTGAACTTGACGGCGTTGCCGACGAGATTGGTGACGATCTGCCGGAAGCGGCCGGCATCGCCCATCACCGCCGCCGGCATGTTGGCCGCGCCGCGCACGACAAGCTCGATGTCCTTCTCCGCCTCTTTCGCCGACAGGAGCGTCGCCACGTCCTCGATGGCCTCGACCGGATTGAACGCAACATCGCGCAGCACCATCTGGCCGGCGTCGATCTTCGAGAAGTCGAGGATGTCGTTGATGATCGTCAGGAGCGCGTTGCCGGACTTCACCATGATGTCGATGAAGGTCTTCTGGCGCGTGTCGAGGTTGGACTTGGCGAGCAGTTCGGCCATGCCGAGCACGCCGTTCATGGGCGTGCGAATCTCATGGCTCATATTGGCCAGGAATTCCGATTTCGCCTTGTCGGCCGTCTCCGCGCGGGTCACGAGGCGGCGCAGCTCATCCTCGCGGTCCTTGAGGGCGGTGATGTCGGAGAAGACCATGACGTCGCGGCCACGGCTCGTCGGCGTCACATCCAGCCGCAGCCAGCGCTGGTAACCGCTGAACACCGTCAGCGACGCGGGCTTGCCGGTGAAGAGGATGCGCTCGAACTCACGCGCATCGACCGGGTCCTCGCCATCGAAACCGGCGATCCTGCGGTCGATGCAGCTTTGCAGCACGTCCCGCATCAGCGCGCCCGGCTGCAACAGGTGCGGCGGCATGGCGATCATCGTGGCGAGCGCCTCGTTGGAAATCACCACCACACCGTTCTCGATGATCAGCAGGCCCTGGCTCATCGAGGAAACGGCATCCTTCATGAGGCTGCCGATATCCTCAAGCGCGCTGCGGGTCTCCAGCACCTCGCGCTCGCGCTCGCGCCGCTCGGTGATGTCGATATAGGTGAGCAGGCAGCGGCCGCCGGAAACAACGCAGCCGGCCTCGATCACCGTACGTCCGTTGGCATAGGAGACCTCGCGCACCGGCGCGCTGCCGGCGCGGATGCTGGCGATGCAGGCCTCGTAACCGTCGGCCCGGGCGCGGCCGTCGTCGCTGACGCCGCCCTGCTCCTGCTGGAAGCGCAGCAGCTCCATCAGCGGCCGGCCCTTCATCGGCGGCAGGGCGCCGCCCCACAGCTCCTCGAAAGCCCCGTTCACCAGGTCGATCGTGTTCGTCTCGTCGACGACCACGATGCCCACCGGCAGCGATTCCACCACGCTTTCGAGATCGGCCCGCGCCGCTTCCGCCAGGCGCTGCGTCTCGATCAACTGTTCCTCGCGCTTCTTCAGCAGCGTGGTGTCGGTGAGCGATCCGATGAGGTAGTTCTTGTCGTCGAGCGTGGTGACGCGATAGAGCCGCGAGATCGTGGGCAGCACCGAGCCGTCCGACCGGATATAGTCGATCTCGGATTCGAACAGCTCGCCGGTATCCAGCACGAACTGGTTCTGGTCGTGGAATTCCTCGCCCTGCTCGGGGTACATTTCGAGCGTGGTGAGGCCGAGCAGTTCTTCCGGCTGCCGGCCCGTCAGGTCGACATAGGCCCGGTTGGCGAAAATCATGCGCTGGTTCTCGTCGCGCATGAAGCTTGCGACCGGCAGCTCGTCGAGCAGCGCGCGGTAAAGACTGATCTCCTGCGAATGCTGCTGCAGCCGTCCCTCGCTCTCCTTCAGCGCCGTGGCGTCCAGCCGCAGCACGACCAGCGTGCCATCCGGCCGGCGCTGGCTGACGAGGCGTATCCAGCCGCCCGCCATTCGCATGAGGGATTCGTGAAGTGGCAGGCTGTACTCGGCGAGCCGGCTGGCGACCCAACGCGCGGGCTCATCCGCAGACGCCGGCCCGATCTCGAGCGCGTGCAACGCCTCGACGATCGCGGAAAGGTTGATCGCACCGCCGGCCATTTCACCGACGAGAGCGCCATAGAATTCCCGCATGCTGCGATTGGCGTAGCGTAGCCGATCATCCGCGCCGAAGACGGCGACCCCCGCCCCCATGGCGTCGAGCGCGCTTTCGACATGCGTGCGCACATCCTCCCGCTCCATCTGCGGGGGCGCTGCGGACCGGGCTGCCGCGCCGTTTCCGTTGGCGGCGGCGCGAACGGTCGTGGCAAGCACCTCCACGACCGGCGTGAAGAGGCCGACGAGAATGGATATCGCGGGAGAAATCCGCTCGCGCCTCAGCGCGATGTCGAAACAGCCGTCGAAAGGATGAACATAGCGCGCGCGCTCGGGATTGCCGAAGATCAGGCAGCGGCGTTCCGGGTCGCTCCGGTCGCCATGTCCGGGCGCCTCGCCGATCTCGTCGCTGCGAAGGCCCACCATCTCCGCCGGAGAACGGCCGAAAAGACGCGCATAGGCGTCGTTCACCGCGAGGTAGCGCAGCTCGCTGCTCTTGACGTAGGCCGGATGCGGGTGCGCGCCAACGCGCGCGCACGCCGCCACCAGCATTTCGTCATGAGATTCAGCCACGCCAAGTACTCCCCGAAGCGGCACGGATAGAGAGATTCATACCCCTCGGGGAGTATCACCAATCCTTGAACGGATGGTTAACCGATCGTTGCCGGAACCGGGGACGCTCTCACGCCTCGAACATGATCGAGCGGACGGAGGAGATCAGCTTCTGCGTCGGCAGGTTGGAGAAATTCCTGTCGATCTCGGCCGTGGTCAACGTGCGCGCCCTGTCGGAGAGCTTGCTGCGCAGGTCGCCCAGCGTCTGCGGCGCTGCGCAGATGACGAGCCGGTCGAAAGCGCCCTCGGCGGCATAGTCATCGATGCGGCCGGCGATCTCGGCGGTGAATTTCTGCTGTTCCTCACGCACCGGATCGCTGGAATATTCCATGGCGGAACGGCCGGGACCGACGGAGGAATGGCTACGCCCGGGCCTGTCGGCCATGATGTCCTGCGCCTTCTTCGGCTCCCAGCGAAAGATTTCCTGCTCCGGATTCTGCTGGCAGTCCTTCAGCAGGTTCACCCCCTTGAGCAGGCGCGCCTGATTGCCGTCGGCGGCGAGAATCCAGGTCGTAGCGGTCATGTTTCCCTCCCGTAGCGAGATTCATGGATACGCAGATCGCTTCTGCGCCGGTAAGCATCCAACAGGATTGTGGCAGGATGCGTATCGGTTCAACGCAGGGCGGAGGCTCAGGTTGCTGATTTCGCAAGGATCGCCGCGCCCTCCCTTCGCAGATGCGAAAGTAACGCTTGACTTTTCGCCGCAAAACAACGACATGAGCCGCAGCGTCGCCCTTCGGCCGCCGCGTGAGCGAGCCAGCGATTTCCCGAACAGGGATGCCAAGAAGGACAAGCGCAAGAGAAGGATCCGCCTCCCATTTTGCGGATGACTGCGCAGACGATAGCCAACCAACCCACAAGTTCCCAATTCACGCGGGGTTCTTGACGCCAGACGAAACCGGAAGCGCATGGTGCGTTCCGGCCTGAAGCAGTTCCAGAAAAAGTGTGACGCGGTTTGCGTCCGGAACTGCGTTCGGGAAAGTCGTTTGGCGCCCCCGAAAGGTATTGCTTTGACCACTTTCCACGACCTCGGCCTCTCGAAGACCATCGTCGCCACCCTTTCCGCGCTCGGCTTCGAGAAAGCCACGCCGATCCAGGAAAAGGCCATCCCGCTCGTCCTCGAAGGCTCGGACCTCATCGGCCTCGCCCAGACGGGCACCGGCAAGACGGCCGCCTTCGGCCTGCCGATGATTGAAAAGCTTCTCGCCGACACCCGTCGTCCCGACCCGCGCAACATTCGCGCCCTCATCCTCGCCCCGACCCGCGAACTGGTGAACCAGATCGCCGATAACCTGCGCGACTTCGTGAAGAAGACGCCGCTGCGCGTCGTCACCGTCGTCGGCGGTGCTTCGATCAACAAGCAGTCGGAAATGCTGAACCGCGGCACCGACATCCTCGTCGCCACGCCGGGCCGCCTGCTCGACCTCGTCGCCCGCAAGTCGGTGACGCTGACGCAGGCCCGCTACCTCGTGCTCGACGAAGCCGACCAGATGCTCGACCTCGGCTTCATCCACGACCTGCGCAAGATTTCGAAAATGGTGCCGAAGAACCGCCAGACGCTGCTCTTCTCGGCCACCATGCCGAAGCTGATCGCCGAGCTTGCCGGCGAATATCTCAGCAATCCGAAGAAGGTCGAAGTCACCCCACCCGGCAAGGCCGCCGACAAGGTGGAGCAGTATGTCCACCACGTTCCCGGCAAGGACCAGAAGACGCAGATCCTCAAGCAGACGCTCACCGCCAACCCGGATGGCCTGTCGCTCGTCTTCTCGCGCACCAAGCACGGCGCTGAAAAGCTGATGAAGCACCTCGACCAGGTCGGCTTCAAGGCCGCCTCGATCCACGGCAACAAGAGCCAGGGCCAGCGCGAGCGCGCCCTCAAGGCTTTCCGTGACGGCGAAATCCGCGTGCTGGTCGCCACCGACGTCGCCGCCCGCGGCATCGACATCCCGGGCGTCACCCACGTCTACAACTACGACCTGCCGGAAGTGCCGGACGCCTATGTCCACCGTATCGGTCGCACGGCCCGCAACGGCCGCGACGGCATCGCCATCGCCTTCTGCGCACCGGACGAAGCACATCTCCTGCGTGACATCGAGCGGCTGATGGGCATCAAGATCGCCGTCGCCAGCGGCGAAGCCCCGGCCGAAGTCGGCACGGCAGGCCCCGGCGGCAAGTCCCGCAAGGGCCGCAACAGCCGTGGCGGCGGCCAGCGCTCCGGCAACGGCCGCGCCGCCAACCGCCCGGCCCGTCAGCCCTTCGGCGACGGCGCACAGGCCGAAGCCGGCGCGCCGTCCGGCGCCAAGCGCCCGCAGCACGGCCGCCCCGCCCAGAAGCAGGGCGACCGCCAGAACCGCAACCACGGCGGCAACGGCCAGCCCGGCCGCCCGCAGCGCAGCGGCAAGCCGCGCCGCCCGGAAGGCCAGCGCCGCGAACAGGCGTAAGCGGATAGTGCATTGGAATGAGGAAACGGCGGGCTTCGGCCCGCCGTTTTCGTTTGTACGCCCTCACTCGGCCGGCGCCACATCCTTGCGATTGGTAAGGTAAACCCCCGCCACCACGATCACCGTGCCGAGGATCATCGGAACCGTCAGCTCCTCACCAAAAATCGCGGCCGCCTGCAGCGCCGCGATGGGCGGCACCAGATAGATGAGCGAGGCCGCGCGCGAGACCTGTCCGCGGCGAATGAGGTAGAGCAACAGCAGGATCGCCCCCATCGAGATGCCGAGCACCGACCAGGCAAGCAGCGCGAAAAAAGCAAAGCTTATCTCGACATGCGGGGTTTCGAGACCGAGTGCGAGAGGCAGCGTGACGATCAGCGCACCGACATATTGCAGCGTGGCGACGGCGCGAATGTCGCCGGTCTGGAGGTGCTGCTTCTGATAGATCGTGCCGTAAGTCACGGCGGCCATGCCGAGCATGTTGACGAGGATGGCGAGGGTCGGGATTTCCGCCGCGCCCTGACCGAAGAATTTCGGCAGCACGGCGATGAGCACGCCGAAAAAGCCGAGACAGAGGCCAAGCTTCTGCGTGACGCTCAACCGCTCGCCGATGAAGAACGGTGCCGCCAGCGCCGTCATCAGCGGCTGGAGCGCGGCGATGATCGAGGACAGCGCCGCCGGCACGCCCTCGCCGATCGCCCACCAGACCGCGCCGAGATAGATACCGTGCAGGAAAACACCGGAGACGATGGCGTGCAGGACGGTGCGTCCGTCGCGCGGCCAGGAGGCACCGGACGCAACGCAAAGCCCCGCGAACAGGGCGGCCGCCGTGAGATAGCGGATGCACAGGAAGGTCAGCGGCTCCGAAAGCAGGGCCGCGAACTTGGCGACGACCCAGCCCGTGGACCAGAGCAGGACGAAAATGGCCGGAGCCAGGCGATCGAGGGACATGGGATTTCCGGCAGCACGACAAGCAATGCGCGAGCGTTAGGGCCTGCCCCTTTGATGGTCAAAGGAATTTCCTTGATGCTTAGGTTCAGACAAAGCCATCGGTGACCATGCTTTCGGCATCTGCCCACCGTTTCGGCAGATCGATGCGCCGGTGTGGGCGACACCTCTCGAAAAACCGTCGCGCCGGCCGGTTTCCGCGCACTCAAAGCGGTGTGAGAATTCTTTCCCGCTAATTGAGCATGGTTCTTGCATTGCCCCAGATCTTGTACTCAAATGACGGAAAATGGGGAACACGCCTTTGGCATTTGACGAAATGATGAATGCGGACTCCGGTTCGCGGCAGCCGTATCAGAACTACCATGAATGGTACGAAGCACAGGATCGGGCGCGCCTGATCGCCAAATCGAGAGACGCCGAAAACCTCTTTCGAAAAACCGGCATCACCTTCGCGGTCTACGGACACGCAGACAGTTCCGAAAAACTCATCCCCTTCGACATCATACCGCGCATCATCTCCGGCCGGGAATGGCGCAAGCTGGCCCAGGGCATCGAGCAGCGGGTCATCGCCCTCAACGCCTTCCTCGACGACATCTACCACAAGCAGGAAATCATCAAGGCGGGCCGAATCCCGCGCGAACTGATCGAGCGCAACGAGGCGTTCCTGCCGCAGATGATCGGCTTCAAGCCGCCGGGCGGCGTCTATACCCATATCGTCGGCACCGACATCGTGCGCACGGGCGAAGACCAGTTCTACGTGCTGGAGGACAATGCCCGCACCCCGTCCGGCGTCAGCTACATGCTGGAGAACCGGGAAACCATGATGCAGATGTTCCCGGAGCTGTTCCACCTCAACAAGGTGCGCCCGGTCGAGGACTACCCGAAACTGCTGCGCCAGAGCCTCGCCTCGCTCGCGCCGCCCGGCTGTTCGGGAAAACCGCGCGTCGCGGTGCTGACGCCTGGCATCTTCAATTCCGCCTATTACGAGCACGCCTTCCTGGCCGACATGATGGGCGTGGAGCTGGTCGAGGGTTCGGACCTGCGCGTCGTCGATGGCAAGGTGAAGATGCGCACCACCCGCGGCTACGAGGCCATCGACGTGCTCTATCGCCGCGTCGACGACGATTTCCTCGACCCCCTCACCTTCCGGCCGGATTCCGCCCTCGGCATTCCCGGCATCATGGATGTCTACAAGGCCGGCAACATCACCATCGCCAACGCCCCCGGCACCGGCATTTCCGACGACAAGGCGATCTATTCCTACATGCCCGAGATCGTAGAATTCTACACGGGCCGCAAGGCGATCCTGGAGAACGTGCCGACCTGGCGCTGCTCGGAGGAGGACAGCCTGAAATACGTGCTGGAGCACCTCAGCGAACTCGTCGTCAAGGAGGTACACGGCTCGGGCGGCTACGGCATGCTCGTCGGTCCCACCGCCTCGAAGAAGGAATGCGCGGCCTTCGCCGAAAAGCTGAAGGCCCGACCGGCGAATTACATCGCCCAGCCGACGCTCTCGCTCTCCACAGTCCCGATCCTCGTGAAGAAGGGCATCGCGCCCCGGCACGTCGATCTTCGGCCCTATGTGCTCGTTTCCGACAAGGTGCAGATCATTCCCGGCGGGCTGACCCGCGTGGCGCTGAAGGAAGGCTCGCTGGTGGTGAATTCCAGCCAGGGCGGCGGCACGAAGGACACCTGGGTTCTGGAGGACTGAGCCGATGCTGGGAAGAACTGCCAACGGCCTCTACTGGATGTCCCGCTATATCGAGCGGGGCGAGAATATCGCCCGCCTCATCGACGCGGGCCTGCGCATGGCGCTGACGCGCTCCGGCTCCTCCGACGAGGACTGGGACGGCGTGCTGCAAAGCGCCGGCGTGCGCGAGGATTTCGACAGCGTGCACGACAAGCTGACGAGCGCCGACGCCATCGACTACCTGCTGCGTGACCGCTCCAACCCGTCGAGCGTCATGTCCTGCATCGAGTCCGCGCGCAACAACGCCCGCATGGTGCGCACGGCGCTGACGCGAGAGACCTGGGAGGCGACCAACGAGTGCTGGATCGAGCTGAAGCAGATCCTCGCCAAGCGCGCCAAGCA
>Ga0209793_1000727_pt1 | contig 30080 bp, 24 predicted proteins | sample EBPBio122009_DNA_FD_185863 | JGI IMG/M metagenome (GOLD analysis project Ga0209793, IMG submission 185863) | Wastewater treatment Type I Accumulibacter community from EBPR Bioreactor in Madison, WI, USA - Reactor 1_2/2/2009_ DNA (SPAdes) (version 2) | ecosystem: Engineered > Bioreactor > EBPR >... | reverse complement strand
TTGTCGGCAATCAGAATGGGCTGTTTCCACATCTGTTCCGGCACGGACACGCCCTGCATCAGCAGGTCGATAATCCAGCTATCCGGCAGGCCTTCGAACTGCGCTTTGAGATTGGCGTACCACTGGGTACGTTTCGCAAGCTCAATATTCGCCAGCGAAATCTTGACGCCCGCCGTGGCGAGGTCGGCGTAGATATTCGGAGCAAGACCGCTTGCCCCAGCCGCCGCCACATTCAGGTGAGCGGTTCCCGCGCCAACCGCGTTGGACACGTCCTTGATCTGCCAGCCGTTGCCGCTGTAGGTGCCTCCACCCGTTTCGGTAAACCCGAGACCAACGGGAGCGCCGGAACTGCTCCGCATGCCGATACCCTTCACGTTCGCACGTGAATTGGTGAAGGTGAGATCGACGGAGCCTTCCATTGCAACGTCGTCCCAATCCGGAACGACATACTTGAATTGCTCGTGCTGCCAGAAGGCCGGTGCGAGGCCAGTGTTCGTCATCAGGCGTTTTTTAGCCTGATAAAGCGTTTCGGAACGGTTCCGCGCGCGGAAGTTCCAGATCAGATTGTAGGCCTCGATATAGGCCGTGTTGATCACGTCGGCCGGGGCGGCATGGAACCCGAGATACTTGTGGATCGGGATCGAGCCGACAGCCCCCGCCGTCATCGTATTGAAGAACGGCGTAACCGTCGCGCCGTCCGCGATGTTCTGCTTCATGTAGGAGCGGTTGAACTCGTCCATACCGCCGTTGAAGCGCTCGAAAGCGAGGAACGGGACAAAGTAGGCCATGAAGCGGCACTTGATCCCGTTCTTGATGATCTCCGCCGTCTCCATGAGATCGACCTTGCAGTGGATCATGGAATTGCGGAGCTGATCTTCACGCAGCAGCGGGAAGGCCGTCACAGGCACCATCTTGCCGGCCGGCATCGAGGTGGCGACGATCTGGTTGATCTGCCGGACCGAACGCGCGATGGAAATCGGCGTCGTGTTCGTCCTGGCGATATCGCGAATGTCGTTTGCACTCAGTCTCATTTGCGAATTCCTTTCCGAAGGCTCTGGACCTTGCGCCAGACCTTGATTGATGCTTCCTTCAGCTTTTCCTGTCGGCGCACGCAGCCGGAGCAGCGGACGCTTTTCTTTTCGGAGGTCATTGGACACCTATGCTTGTTACGCTTGCCAAAAACGTCGCCGCCGCCCTCTTCCTCGGGTTCGTTGCTATCATGATCATCGGTTTCTTCCTTTGATCACCACTGCCCGCTAACGCGGCCAGCGGGCAAACGAAGGTCCTTCCTTGACGGCTTGCTGTTGAACCCTCGCAAGTTCCACCAGCTAGACGCTCGGTTCTTCGCTTGCTCAGCTTCCGACCGCACAATGGCGGGCGTCGGCACAAACAATTGATCGAGCTCGGGAAGGTCCGGGTTCGCAATACGATGCCGATTGCCACGGTCATCAACGCCCCACACGTAGAGCGGCATTTCTTTGCCTACCCCGAGCTTGAGATGCTCGGGCATCGGAGGTCCGATGAAGCCGCCCTTAGTCTTCGACGCAGTGTGCCGAGTGACTTTCGTCCCCTCAAAGGTTCCGCCCGAATAGAGCGTACCAACAGCCCTCGGCCCCTCTCTGAGTTGCCGAAGCTGGTAATCGACAAGGGCAGTATCATACTGCCTTTGCTTTCGAGCCAGCGGATCAAGCTGGTTCGACAGAGCATCGCCGAGTATGCCCCCGATGTTCTGGAGGGCACCCGGTAACGCCGATGTCGTGGGAGAGGTGGTGGTCGACGTGGTAAAACCCGCCGAACCACCGTTGCGAATGGCGGTCAAGGGATTGAACCCCGCCGCCTTGGCGTTCGCCGCCATTTTCTTGTAGTCCACGACACTTTCAGTCGTGGTCTTTTCCTGCTTTTTCTTGCCGCCGAGGATACTGCCAAGCAGCGATGCACCGGCACCGATAAGAGCGCCGATCATCCGCTTTCCTTCTCATACTGATCGCGGAGCCACGCGCCGGATATCGGAGCCAGCCCGAACCGGAATTCGGCCTTAGCCACCGCAGCCGACACGGCTTTGGTTTCCGCGCGTTTACGGTCGATTAACTCCCATGCGATATTGAAGACAACGACCGAGGCTACACCGACTGCGGCAACCAACTGGTCAACAAGACCAGCCGGGACACCCTTCGCAGTCAGATAGCCGACCAGGAGCGACAGGATCGCTCTGGCGATAGGAGTAACGACCATCAGCACAAGCTTGCGGTCGATCATTCCTCTCAAAGACATGCGACACCCCCTTTCTAGGGTAGTCGCGTCCCGGTTGTATTCCGTTCACTAAACGTTAGGTAGCATATTCTATCTTATGCGATCTTTTTTATTGTAGGGGTGGGTTCAAGGATGAAGTGCGACTTGCGAATGATGCCAATGTACCATTACCATTGCGTGACGGCGCATGACATGGTCTGCGAGCGTCGGACCAAGCTCAGGAAGCTTGCGCGCTTCTCGCATGTCCGCCAATCCGTCATCGAGCGGATCATGTATGGCTGGTCGCCGCAGCAAATCGCGGGTCGGATGCGGCTGGAGCGCCATCCGATCTCCGTCAGCCATGAAACGATCTACAAGTTCGCCTATTCGGTTGACGGACACGCCATCAAGCTCTGGAAACATCTGCCGGAACATCGTGCACGACGTCGGCCGCGGCATGCCAGACGCCGACACGGCCAGCGCTTCAGCCCGGATCTCAACATCTTGCGCCGCCCGGACGTGGTCGCCGATCGAAGGCAGTTCGGACACTGGGAATGCGACCTCATCCAGTTTCGCCAGAAGTTCGGCAAGGCAAACGTGACGTCGCTGGTCGAACGCGTCAGCCGCTTCGCCGTTCTTCTCCGCAACAACGACCGGCAGTCGCGGCCGATTATGCAACGGCTCATCGGCGTGCTGCAGGCCCTGCCCCATCGCGCCCGCCGTTCGATCACCTTCGACCGCGGGACGGAGTTCAACGACTGGGCCTATCTCCAGGCCGGGATCGGCTCTGCGACCTGGTTCTGCGATCCGCAATCACCCTGGCAGAAAGGCACCGTCGAGAATACGAATGGCCGGGCCAGGAAATGGCTTTCGAGGGATGTCGATCCGCTCTCCATCACCGACCATGACCTCAAAGAAATCTGCGATCGATTGAATACGACGCCCCGCAAGTGCCTCGGCTACAAAACGCCCGCCGAAGTCTTCCGCCAGAAGCTGCTCGCGCAGATGCGGTCGCGAGGATAGGATCACCGAGCCCGCAAGTCGCGTCTCGGCTTGAACTCACAGGTCAGTTAGAGATGCGACGGTCTCGCCTCATGACGCCGGTGTCGACGGCGCATGCCCGCCGCCATATCCCCGGCGCGACTACAATGTCTGCGGTGCGATGAACTGGTAGTAGGCCCAGGCGAGCACGATCACCGCGGCGACGGCGAGCCAGACCAGTCCCTTTTTCGGCCCCGGCGCGGCAGGCTTGTTTTCCTGCTTCGGTTTCCGTGGCTCGAATTTCAGAACATTTTTGTCGTTCAAGGCGTCCTCCGTGGCATTGCGATACGCTAAAAGGTCTGCGGGCGGGTTTCAGGGCCGCCCTGCCCTCTGAAAATCACCGGGCTTCTATCACGGCGGCCCGCCTGCCGGAAGTTCGACGTGCCCGCCGGTATGGCGGATGACGGCCATTCGGCTTGCAATCGGCGTTTCGATCAACGAGGCTGCGGGCCTGCCGGACGCTTTCGGGCGGAAGGCGCTGAACGACAGCATCGAAGCAGGAGCCGGCATGGCCGTCAACGATATCGCGACCCGTACCTACGACCATAATTTCCGGCTCGACCCGATCGTGCGCAGCCTGCTCGATACGGACTTCTACAAGCTGCTGATGCTCCAGATGATCCGGCAGCTTCACCCCGATGTAAACGCGACCTTTTCGCTGATCAACCGTACGAGGAGCGTGCGGCTGGCCGATATTATTGACGAGGGGGAGCTGCGCGCCCAGCTCGATCACGCCCGCAGCGTGCGCTTCACCAAGAAGGAGTTGATCTGGCTCGCCGGCAACAGCTTCTATGGCCGCGCGCGCATGTTCGGCCCGGATTTCATCGCCTGGCTGGCGGCCTTCCAGCTACCGGAATACGACCTGCGCAAGGTGGACGGGCAGTACGAATTGCACTTCGACGGGCCGTGGACGCATACGTCCATGTGGGAGATCCCCGCGCTTGCGATCATCAACGAAATGAAGTCGCGCGCGGCGATGCGCGACCGGGGGCGCTTCGCGCTCGACGTGCTCTATGCCCGCGCCAAGGCGCGGCTCTGGGAGAAGGTGGAGCGGTTGCGGCAGTTGCCCGATCTCGTCATCTCCGATTTCGGCACGCGGCGCCGGCACGGGTTCCTCTGGCAGCGCTGGTGCGTGGAGGCGCTGAAGGAGGGGCTTGGCGAGCGTTTCATCGGCACCTCCAACGTGTTGCTCGCCATGGATGCCGATCTCGAGGCGATCGGCACCAATGCGCATGAACTGCCGATGGTCGCCGCCGCGCTCGCAGACGGCGACGAGGCGCTGGCGCGCGCGCCTTATCAGGTGCTGGAGGAATGGCGGCAGCACTATAACGGCAACCTGCTGATCGCCCTGCCCGACGCCTTCGGCACCACCGCTTTCCTCGCCAACGCGCCGGATTGGGTGGCGGACTGGACGGGTTTTCGCCCGGACAGCGCACCGCCGATCTCCGGCGGCGAGCAGATCATCGAGTGGTGGCGCGGCAAGGGGCGCGATCCGCGCGAGAAACTGCTGATCTTCTCCGATGGCATGGATGTGGACACGATCGAGGAGACCTATCGCCATTTCCATGGGCGCGTGCGAATGAGCTTCGGCTGGGGCACGAACCTTACCAACGATTTCCGTGGCTGCGACCCGGACGGCGGGACGCGCCTCGACCCGATATCGCTGGTCTGCAAGGTGACGAGCGCCAACGACCGCCCAGCGGTCAAGCTCTCCGACAATCCCCTGAAGGCGACCGGCGCGCCGGCGGAAATCGAACGGTACCGCCGCGTCTTCGGCGTCGCGGGGCAGAAGGCGATTCCCGTACAGGTTTAAGGATGGCCTGCCGGGTGTCCGGTCGCGGCCCGCGTCAGCCGGCGCGCTGTTCCAGCGCCTCGTCCTCGATCATGGCGGAGGCCCCGGGCACGGCGACGAACTGTTCGAGCGTCATCGTGTCGAGGATCGCGGCAATTGCGTCGCGCACCTCGGTCATCGCCCGGCGGACCTGACAGCCTTCCGGATCGGCGCAGTCCTCGCAGGCTTCATAGGCCGTGCGGCTTGCGCAGCGGATCGGCGCGAGGGGGCCGTCGAGCACGCGGATGGCGTGGCCGATGCGGATTTCGGCGGCGGGATGCGACAGCGAATAGCCGCCGCCTGGCCCCTTCTTCGACCGCAGCATGCCGGCATTGCGAAGCTCTAGAAGGATCGTGTCGAGGAATTTCTTCGGAATGTTATTGCGCAACGCAATTTCGCTGACGAAGGCCGTTTCACCCGGGGCGAGGCGAGCGAGGTCCACGAGGGCCTTCAGTCCGTATTTTCCCTTTTTCGTCAGCATTCCGGTCTGCTTTCCATAGGCATGTGCGGCGGCATGGGCGCGGTTGCGCCCGGCAACTCTCACCATCGTCTTCGGGAAGATCGAGCGGCTTGCCCTGTCAGGCGCTGCCGATTGATTCGAGGCAACGAAGTGCGAAAAAACATATAAAAACAGTATAATTACTTTGAGCTTCCGACTGCAAGGAAATTGGCCGGCTTTCGCCGTCTTTTCATGCCGGAATGCAAGTATTTCTTCCGAAAGGAAGCATTTTTGTCACGAGATTTGCATTTGCGGCGGTTCAGCGTGGCGATTCCGCGCCGCGTATCCCGCGGGGCGGCCCGTTTTGCACCCTTCATGCAAAACGCAAAACCAATCGCCGCCGGCCGGCGGAATTGAGGTGAATATTTCTCTACTAAATTTACCGAATATATAGCCTTAAGGCCCTGCCCGCCGCAGATCGCCGGGCGACGACAACTTGAGGAGACGACCAATGACCATTACCCGCAGAACCCTGCTGGCCGCCACGGCCGCCCTTGCCATGGCCGCCTCGTTCGGCGCCGCCCATGCCGGTGAGGTGACGCTCAATATCGGTTACCAGCCGATCGTCGAGCCGTCGCGCGTGCCCCAGGCCGACGGCACCTATGAGAAGGTGACGGGAGCCAGGATCAATTGGCAGAAATTCGATGGCGGCGCGGACGTGATCGCCGCGATCGCTTCCGGTTCGCTCGATATCGGCTATGTCGGCTCCTCGCCGCTGGCCGCCGCCGCCAGCCGTGAGTTGCCCATCGAGACGATCTTCGTCGTCGGCCTCATCAGCGAGGCGGAAGCGCTCGCGGTGCGATCCGTCGAGAAGCCCGAAGATCTTGTCGGCAAGAAGATCGCGACGCCCTTCGTCTCCACCGCGCATTACAGCCTGCTGACGGCGCTGAAGCACTGGAACGTCGATCCGAAGTCCGTCGAGATCCTTAACCTGCGCCCGCCGGAAATCGCGGCGGCCTGGCAGCGCGGCGATATCGACGGCGCCTATGTCTGGGATCCGGTCCTGGCCGAATTGAAGAAGGACGGCAAGGTGCTGGCGACATCCGCCGATGTTGCCGATTGGGGCGGCCCGACTTTCGACGCCTGGATCGTCAGCAAGAAATTCGCCGAGGAGCATCCGGCCGTCGTGACGGCCTTCGTGAAGGTGACCGGCGAGGCGACGGCGGCGTACCGCGCTAATCCCGACGCGTGGAACGCCACCTCGCCCGAAGCCGAGAAGATCGCCCGCCTGACCGGCGCGCGGCAGGATGAGGTTCCGGCCCTCCTCAAGGGCTACATCTTCCCGACGCTTGAGGAACAGGCCGGCGAGGCGCTGCTCGGCGGCGGCACGGTGAAGGCGGTTGCCGATACCTCCGCCTTCCTTCTCGAACAGGGCAAGATCCCGGCGGCGCTGTCCGACTACAAGCCCTACGTTTCCACCCGATGGGTCAGCGACGCGAGCAAGCTCGCCTACTGACCCGCCCCTTGCGGCGGAGGCGGCCCGGCGGCGCGCGAGCGTTGCCGGGTCGTCGCCGGACCACACTTCCCGGAGGGACCCATGAGCATCCTCACATTCCGCAACGTTTCGTTACGCTATCCGCCAGGGGCGAGGCGCAGCGCCGCGCGCGAAAAGCGCGTTCTCGAAGGCATCGACCTGCAGATCGCCTCGGACGAGCTTGTCACCATCATCGGGCGCTCCGGTTCGGGCAAGACGAGCCTGCTCAATCTGGCGGCCGGTTTCATCGCGCCGACGGCGGGTGCGATCACCGTGGATGGCGCGCTCGTGCAGGGACCTGCGGCGGACCGCGCGGTCGTGTTCCAGGATGATGCGCTCTATCCTTGGCTCGATGCGCGCGACAACGTCGCCTTTCCCTTCAAGCTGAAGGGGCTTGCCGTCGCCGAGCGCCATGCGCGGGCCGATGCGCTTCTGGAACGGGTCGGACTTGCCGGGGCGGGCGACCGGCGCATATGGGAGCTTTCCGGCGGCATGCGCCAGCGGGTCGGCATCGCCCGGGCGCTCGCGGCCGAACCGCGCTTCCTGTTGCTGGACGAGCCACTGGGCGCGCTCGATGCGCTGACGCGCACGCGCATGCAGGACTTCCTGCTGCGCATCAAGGCGGAGAGCGGTGCGGGCGGGCTTCTCATCACCCACAGTATCGAGGAGGCGCTGCTGCTCGGCACGCGCATCCTGGTGCTTTCGCCCAATCCGGGGCGGCTGACCGCGGAGATCGAAGCCGGTTTCAACGCGGAGATTCTTCGCGGCGCGTCGATTGCCGCCGTGAAGGAGACGCCGCTTTTTAAGCGCATGCATGCCGGGCTGACCGGCCTCATCCATTCCGGCGCCGAAGAGGAGCTTGCCGCATGACGCTCTCTGCCGATATAGAAACCTTGTCGCAGCGGATCGAGACGGGACAGGCCGTCCGTGCCTCGACGCCCCTTCCCGTTCCCGTTATCTCGGCCATTACGGTTGCAGCGATCGTCGCCCTCTGGGGGCTGGCCTCGGCCTATGCTCTGGTCTCGCCGATCTTCCTGCCCTCCCCGCGGCAGGTGGCGGTCGCCACCTACGATCTCGTCGTGAAAGGCTTCGTCGATGCGACGCTTGCCGAGCACGTCGGCGCCAGCCTCTACCGTATCTTCGGGGCGCTGATCGCGTCCGTTGCGATCGGCATTCCGGCGGGCATCGCCATCGGTACCAGCCGGATCGGCCGGGGCATCCTCGATCCCATCGTCGAGTTCCTGCGGCCGCTGCCGCCCCTTGCCTATCTGCCGCTCGTCATCATCTGGGCCGGCATCGGCGAAGCCTCGAAGATCACCGTCATCGCGCTTTCCATGCTGCCGTCGATCATCCTGTCGACCTCGGCCGGCGTGCGCGCCGTTTCGAGGGATCATGTCAATGCGGCGCGTTCACTGGGTGCAGGCAGGCGGCAGGTCCTCACGGAGGTCGTGCTGCCGAGCGCCGTGCCGTCGATTCTCACCGGGATCCGTATCGCGCTCGGCGCGGGCTGGACGACGCTGGTGGCGGCCGAACTTGTGGCGGCGACAAGTGGCATCGGCTTCATGATCCAGTCGGCGGCGCAGTTCCTCGTCACGGATATCGTGATCGCCGGCATCGTCGTCATCGCCCTGATCGCGATCCTGCTGGAATATGCCGCCCGACAGATCGAGCGGCGGCTGGCGCCCTGGGCGTTCCAGCGCTGAACGGTCAGTCGCCCAGAAGCTGCCGGTCGTCGCCGTCGCGGCGGCTGACCAGCTCCTCCTTGATGGCGCGCAGCGTCTTCAGCGATTTCGGCCGGTCGGCATAGGCGACGAGGTTCGCCAGCATGTCGATGACGGCAAGGCAGGCATAGCGCGTCGCGGAGGGTCGGAAGACGTTCCGGCCCTCCGGCAGGTCCACGGCGATGACCACATCCGCCGCCGCCGCGACGGGCGATCCGCTCTGGGTGATGACGATGGTCGGCGCGCCGTGCCGGCGCGCCAGTTCCAGGCAGTGGACGAGGGCCGGGTCGCGGCCGGTGAAGGACGAGCCGAAAACCACAGTGCCCGGCTGCACCGCTGCCGCGAGCATGGCGTTCATATTGTGGTCGTTCGAGGCGTGGATGCGGCATCCGAGCCGGAAGAGCCGGTTGTGCAGCTCATTGACGATCATCGCCGAGTTGCCGCTGGCTCCGAAAGCCTGGATGAAGGCGGCCCCGCCCAGCAGCCGCGCCGCCGTCTCCAGCACGGCAAGGTCAAGCTGGCTGTGCATCTGGAACAGGGCGTTCTGCGCCTTGGCGACGATATCGCGGGCGACTTCGCCCGGTGTTTCCGCCGGCACGTCCGGCTTGACATAGCGAAGGCCGACATAGGCGAGCTTGGCGAGCTGCACCTTGAAATCCGGAAATCCTTTGCAGCCCAGCCGGCGGCAGAAGCGGGTGACGGTGGGTGGCGAGACGCCGGCGCGCTCGGCGAGCGTGCCGATGGAGGCGTTCGTCACGAAGTCCACGTCGTCGAGCGCGATCCTTGCAAGCCTCCTGTCGAGGCCGGACAGCCTGCCCTCCTCGTCCGACAGCGCTTGAAACAGGTCCATCGGGTTCCTCCGCTCATGAAACGGGCTACGGATTTGAAAATGAATTTCTCAACGGCTTTTCATAGCACGGCAGAAGAGGTCATCAAGAGGTGTGGATGTGGCGGCCTTGCCTTGTTTTCTGCCCGATCTTCCATCGGATGAAAAATATTTTGCCCGGTAGCGTTATAGTGCGTCCCATTTCGTCGCACGCGATGAAAACGTCGATCATTTCGCGGTGATCGATTTTCATCGTTCCGGCGGATTTCCGGCGCCGGGCTTTGCGCCGGATGAAAATCCCATCGGAAATCGGCCCCTTGAAAAACAGCCTGCACGGCGCGCTGCGGAGCATGGCCGATATGTTGACTTTCCAGGCGATTGTCGCATGTTCGAGAAAACAATTTACATCGCTGCGGCGTGCGGCATGCACGCGTGATCGGGAATGGACATATGCGCATCTTCACGGCCTCTCTTGCGACCGAGACCAACACCTTTTCCCCCGTTCCCACGGATATGAATTCCTTCAAGGCGGCGTTCTATGCCGGCCCCGGCGAGCATCCGGACACGCCGACGCTCTGCTCCTCGGTGGTGCCGATCCTGCGCCGGCGCGGCCGGGCGGAAGGGTTCACCGTCATCGAGGGCACGTCCTGCTGGGCGGAGCCGGCGGGTCTCATCCAGCGCCAGACCTACGAGACCCTGCGTGACCGCATCCTCGATGAACTCAAGGCGGCCCTCCCCGTCGATGCGGTGGTCCTCGGCCTGCACGGTGCAATGGTGGCGCAGGGCTACGACGACCCGGAGGGCGATTTCCTCGCCCGTATCCGCGATATGGTCGGACCCACCGTCCTGATCGCCGTTGAATTCGATCCGCACAGCCACCTCACCGCCAGGCGCGTCGCCAATCTCGATGTCATGGCAGCCTTCCTCGAATTCCCGCACACGGATTTCGAGGAGCGCGGGGAGCATGTCGTGGAACTGGCGCTGCGCACCCTGAAGGGCGAGATCAAGCCGGTCGTTTCTACCTTCGACTGCCGCATGATCACCATCTACCCGACGAGCCGCGAGCCGATGCGTTCCTATGTCGACCGCCTGAAGGCGATGGAAGGCACGGACGGCATCCTCTCCATCTCCGTCATCCATGGCTTCATGGCCGGCGACGTGCCGGAGATGGGCACGCGCATCGTGGTCGTCACGGATGGCGACAAGGCGAAGGGCGATGCGCTCGCCGAAAAGCTCGGCCATGAACTCTACGGCCTGCGCAAGCGCACAGCCATGCCGATGCTCGACACGGAGCCCGGTCTCGATCGGGCAGCGGCGGTGCGCGAAGCGCGACCGGATATGCCGGTCGTCATCGCCGATGTCTGGGACAATCCCGGCGGCGGCGTGGCAGGCGACGCCACCTTCATCCTGCGCCGGATGATCGAGCGCGGCTTTACGGACGTCGCGGTCGCCACCATCTGGGATCCCATCGCCGTTTCCTTCTGCCATGCGGCCGGGCAAGGCGCGGAACTGGCGCTGCGCTTCGGCGGGAAGTCCGGCCCGGAAGGCGGTGAGCCACTTGACCTGCGCGTCACGGTCCAGGCGGTCTTCAATGCCGGCTGGCAGAGCTTCCGCAACAGCCGCGTGACGCTCGGCGCGGCGGCCGTGGTGCGTCCACTCGGCACGACCATCGATATCGTGCTGATCACCAGCCGCACCCAGACCTACGAGCCGGATATCTTCTCCAACCAGGGCGTGGACTTCACGAAGAAGGCGTTCCTGCTGGTGAAATCGACCAACCATTTCCATGCCGGTTTCCAGCCGGTCTCCTCCGAGATCGTCTACATTGCCGCCCCGACCTCCTATCCGACGGACCCGGCCACCACGGCCTATCGCAAGGCACGGCTGGACCTGTGGCCGTGCGTCGCCGATCCGCTCGGTCTCGATGGCTGATCTTTCGCCTCGAGCGTGCGCGGCAATTTTTTGAATTGAGGCGAAAAGCGTCCGAGATTTGCCACATCCGGGGCTAGGATGCGGCCATTGCCTCAGCGCGGGTCGAAAGTCGGAACATGTCGGATGAGAAGAGTGCGGTTGTCGAAGATCGGGCCTCGCGTTTCCTCCGGCTGCTCCTGACCTACAGGCTCTACATCCTCGGTGCTGCGAGTCTTTTCGTCTTCGTGCTCGTCGCATACGGCATCTACCGGCTGACCGACGAGGTGCGTTACGACGAGGTGCTGGCCGCGCTTGCGGATACGCCCTGGAGCGCAATAGCCCTTGCCGCGCTCTTCACCGGCCTCAGCTTCGTTGCGCTGATCCTCTACGATTCCAATGCGCTCGATCATATCGGCCGCCGCCTGCCCTTCCCTTCCGTCGCGGTGACGGCCTTCATCGCCTACGCGGTGGGCAATACGGTCGGCTTCGGGCCGCTCAGCGGCGGCGCGATCCGCTTTCGCGCCTATTCTCGTCTTGGCCTTTCGCCGGGCGAGATCGCCCGCGTCATCGCCTTCGTGACGCTGTCCTTCGGCCTCGGCCTCCTGTCCGTAAGCGCGCTCGCCACGCTTGCCGTTGCCCCGCGCGTCGCAGGCATCCTCGGTGTGGACCCGCTGTGGCTGCGCGCCCTCGCCGGCCTTGTCCTCCTCGTGCTGGCCGGCCTGTTCTATATGGGGCGCAACGGCCGGGTCGTCGGGATTGGCGGCTTCAGCCTGCGCCTGCCGGACAGCCGCACGGCATCGCGCCAGTTCCTCGTCTCAGCCTTCGATATCGCCGCCGCCGCCTCCGTCCTTTATGTGCTCCTGCCGGAAACCCATGTCGGCTGGCCAACCTTCCTGGCGGTCTATGCGGTGGCGATCGGCTTTGGCGTGCTGAGCCATGTGCCGGCCGGCCTCGGCGTCTTCGAGGCGGTCGTCATGGCGGGCCTTTCCAACGCCATCGGGATCGATCAGCTCCTCGGCAGCCTCGTGCTCTACCGGCTGATCTACTACGTCCTGCCGCTGCTGCTGGCGACCGTGCTGCTGCTCGTTACCGAAATGCGCCAGCTCGCGCTGAAGCCCCAGGTCGCAGATGCGGCGCAGCTTGCCGGAAAGCTGGCCCCCGCGCTGATAGCGACGCTCGCGCTGGTGCTGGGCGTCATGCTGATCTTTTCCAGCGTGGTGCCCTCTCCCGATTCCGACCTCGACTTCCTCTCCACCTATCTGCCGCTCCCCATCGTCGAGGGCGCGCATTTCCTGTCCAGCCTGCTCGGGCTTCTCCTGATCGTGGCCGCCCGCGGCCTCGGCCAGCGGCTCGACGGTGCATGGTGGGTGGCGCTTGCCGGAGCCTCGGTGGCCTTCGCGTTCGCTTTCCTGAAGGCCATCGCCGTCTTCGAGGCGGGCCTGCTGGCGCTCCTCATCGTGGCGCTGCTGGCGAATGCGCGCGCCTTCGACCGGCACAGCTCGCTCTTCAAGCAGGCCCTCGGACCGTCCTGGCTCGCGGCCATCGCCGTCGTGCTGGCTACCGCCTTCGTCATCCTGCTCTTCGTTTATCGCGACACGGAATATGCCCGTGAACTGTGGTGGCAGTTCGAGTTTTCCGAGGAAGCGCCGCGCGGCCTGCGTGCGCTGCTCGGCCTCTGCATCGCCGCCTCCGCGCTCGCGCTCTCCAGCCTGCTGCGGCCCGCGCATTTCCGCACCGACGCGCCGGCTGCGGCCGAGCTGGAACAGGCGATAGCCGTTACGATGGCGCAGGACGGCGCGGACGCCAATCTGGTTCGGATGGGCGACAAGCGGCTGCTGTTTTCCCCTTCCGGCCGCTCCTACATCATGTACGGCATCCACGGCCGGTCGTGGATCGCGCTTGCAGATCCGGTCGGCGTCGAGGAGGAGTTCGCGGAACTTGTCTGGCAATTCGCTGCAACGGCCCGCACCGGCGGCGGCCGGGCCGCCTTCTACCAGATATCGCCTGCGCTGCTGGCCGCCTGCGCGGATGTCGGCCTCAGGGCCTTCAAGCTCGGCGAGATCGCGTTGATCGACCTCGTGCATTTCGACATGAAGGGCAGCCGCTTCGCCAATCTGCGGCAATCGGCCAGCCGCGGCCTTCGCGACGGCCTCACCTTCTCCGTCGCCCGGCCGGAGGAACTGGGGCCGATCGTGGCGGATTTGCGCGCCGTGTCCGATGGCTGGCTCGCCCATCACAATGCGAAGGAAAAGACCTTCTCGCTCGGGGCCTTCGAGGAGGGCTACGTGCTGTCCCAGCCCGTTGCCGTCGTTCGGCTCGACGAGCGGATCGTCGCCTTCGCCACACTGATGGTGACGGACACGAAGGCGGAGGCGACGGTGGACCTGATGCGCTTTTCCCCGGACGCGCCGAAAGGCACGATGGATTTCCTCTTCGTCGGCATCCTCGATTACCTGCGGGCCGAGGGCTACCGGCAGTTCAATCTCGGCATGGCGCCGCTGTCCGGCATGGCCCGGCGCGAGGCGGCCCCGGTCTGGGACCGCGTCGGCGGCGCGCTCTTCGAGCACGGCGAGCGGTTTTATAATTTCAAGGGCCTGCGTGCCTTCAAGTCGAAGTTCCACCCGCGCTGGGAGCCGCGTTACCTCGCGGTTTCCAACGGCACGGGCGCGGCGCTCGCGCTGATGGACGTGACCTTTCTCATCGGCGGCGGCGTCAAAGGGGTGATTTCCAAATGAACATGTTCCATCGCATAGCTATCGCCGGGCTTCTCGCCGGCCTGCTGCCCCTTGCCGCCCTTGCGGAAACGCCGCGCTTCGATATGGGCATGGTTCCCGGCGGCCATGTCTTGCTGCCGGCAGATACGCCCGAGGCCAGCATCTTCCTGATCTCGGACGCCGGAGGATGGGGCGCGCAGGAGGACCGGCAGGCGGCCGCCCTGGTGGACAAGGGCGCCGCGGTGATCGGCATCGATTTCCCGACCTATCTCAAGGCCCTGCAGGCGGACGACGGCGACTGCGTCTACATGATCTCGGATATCGAGGCGCTCGCCCAGCAGGTGCAGCGCGCGACGGGTGCGACGCGCTACAGCCCGCCTATCGTCGCCGGCATCGGCGAAGGCGGCGCGCTGGCCCTCGCCATGATCGCGCAAAGCCCGGCGGCGACGCTCGGAGAGGCCATCGCAGTCGATCCTGCGGCCGGTATTCCCCTTGAAAAGGTCCTGTGCACGCCTGCCACCAAGGTGAGCGCCGGCGGCCGCACGGTCTACGGCCTCACCGATGGTCCCTTGCCGGCCGCCGTGACCGTGCTTCTTACCGGCAACGCGCCCCAGGCGGGGCGCGACCACGCGGCGGCGTTGAAAGGGACCCATGCGGATATAGACGTGCGGGACGTCTCCACCCAGGCGGCCGACGCTCTTTCGCAGGCGCTTGCGGATCGGGTGGACGCGGCCGGCGATGGCGATACGCCTCTCGGCCTGCCGCTGACCGTTCTCAAGGCCAAGCCCGCGTTCGATACGATGGCGGTGGTCTATTCCGGCGACGGTGGCTGGCGCGATATCGACAAGCAGGTGGCGGGCGCGCTGCAGGAGCGCGGCATCCCCGTCGTCGGCGTGGATTCGCTGCGCTACTTCTGGTCCGAGCGAAAGCCGCAGGAGACGGCCGACGATCTTGCGCGCATCATCGAGGCTTTCCGCAAGGAATGGAACGTCGGCCATGTGCTGCTCGTCGGCTATTCCTTCGGTGCGGATATCCTGCCCGCGACCTATAATCGGCTTGCCGCCGCCGACAAGGCGCGCGTGCCGCAGATCACGCTCATGGCGCTCTCCCATCAGGTCGACTACGAGATTTCCGTGAGCGGTTGGCTCGGCGTTGCCGGTGCGGGGGCTGGCGGCGATCCGGTCGGGGACATTGCGAAGATCGAGCCTGGCCTCGTGCAATGCATCTACGGTTCCGACGAGGACGACGACCCCTGCCCCACGCTGAAGGCCTCCGGCGTGGAATCCATTGCCATCGACGGCGGGCATCATTTCGACGGCGACTACGAGGCGCTCGCCGAGCGCATCGTCGCGGGCCTCAAGCGGAGACTTCAACAGGCGCCGTCTCCGTAAATCGAGGCTTTGCATTTTTCTTGTCGACACGATGGGTGGGGAATCGCTAGGAATCGCCATCAGGCCCGGCGCCTTGCCGTGGAAGAATGCAAGGAGAGTCGAGAATGTCATGGCAGCACCCTGTTCCCCCGATTGCCGATGAGGAGAGGCAGGCGCGTCTTGTCCGGCTGCGTGCGGCGCTGGAAGCCCGCGGTCTTGCGGGCATGCTGCTCGGGCCGAGCGAGAGCCTGCGCTATTTCACCGGTCTCGTCTGGCATGCCAGCGAGCGCTTTCTCGGGGCGCTGGTCACGTCGACCGGCCTTTTCTACATCGTGCCGGGCTTCGAACGGAGCCGCGTCGAGACCCTGCCGCATCTGACGGCCGACATTCTCGAATGGCAGGAAGAGGAAAGCAGCGCCGCGCTGGTGGCCGGCATGCTTGAGGCGGGTGGCGTTCTTGCCGTCGACGATGCCATGCCGCTTTACTTCTATTATGCCTTGGCGGCGCGGCTGGGGACGGAGCGGCTGATGGACGGTGGACCGATCCTCAATACGCTCCGCCGCATCAAGTCGCCGGCCGAAATCGCGCTGATCCAGTATGCGATGGACCTGACGCTCGGCCTCCACCGGCAGGTGCACGCCATGCTGGAACCCGGCGTGCGCGCTTCGGAGGTCGTCAAGTTCATCGACCGTCGGCATCGGGAACTTGGAGCCGACGACGGCTCGACCTTCGCCATCGTCTCCTTCGGCGCGGCGACCTCGCTGCCGCACGGCGCCGATGGCGATCAGGTCCTGACTGAGGATGACGTTATTCTGGTGGATACCGGCTGCCGCATCGACGGCTACCACTCCGACCTGACGCGTACCTACAAGCTGGCGCCAGGTGACACCGCCTTCGAGGATGCATGGGCGATCGAGCGCGAGGCCCAGCAGGCTGTGTTCGATGCGGCGAAGCTCGGCGCGTCCTGTTCCAGCCTGGACGATGCGGCGCGCGCAGTGCTCGCCCGATACGGCCTTGGCCCGGACTACGCCCTGCCCGGCCTGCCCCATCGCGCCGGCCATGGCCTCGGCCTGCAGATCCACGAAGAGCCGTATATCGTGCGCGGCAATGCGACGCCGCTTGCGGCGGGCATGTGTTTCTCCAACGAGCCGATGCTTGTTTTTCCGGGCAAATTCGGAATCCGCCTTGAGGATCACATCTACATGACCGAGGACGGCCCCCGCTGGTTCACCGAGCCGGCCAAGGGGCCGACCGATCCGTTCCAGGCTGTCTGAACGCGCTTTTCTTCGCAATGAGCCAATGGAGTGCGCCAGTGGCGGATGTCAGGCGTGCGCGCCGGTGAGCGCCCGGTTCATCTTCCCGATCAGCGGCTTCTCGATATAGCGGAAGGATAGCATTGCGGCGCCTGTCGCTATTAGCGATGCAGCGACGAATACGGCGACGCGCAGGCCGACCGGAGAAGATTCACTGTCGCCCCCCACCAGGTCGAAAACCAGTGTGATTGCGAGAGCGTGAAAGATATACCCGCCATAGGATATCTCGCCGATGCGCTGGAAGAGTCGCACGCGTGTCAGCGAGCGCCAGGGTGCGGTTCCGGCGGCCGTCCAGGCTAGAACGCCGCCGGCGAAGAGTGCGACAGCCGAGTAGAGCCAGATTTCCCGGCCGTTGCCGTACATGATGCCGGACAGGATATCGCGGACGATATCGACGCCGGTGCGACCGAGCAGGAAATGGTTCACGCCGGCATAGACCAGCACATAGAGACCGAGGGCGGCCGTCCCTGCCGCGAAAAGCAGGCGTTCACCGCCTCTCTCGCGGATAAACGACCAGTTCAGGGCGAGTATGGCGCCGATGGCGAAGGAATCGAAGTGCAGGAAAGAGGTCGCATAGATACCGTAGGCAACAGCCAGGTCGCTTCCGAGGATGTCAGGGGCCAGCATGCCGGCTACCCCGCGTACCAAGGGGCTGAGGATCGCCATCGCCATCAGGGCTTGCAGCAGCCGCTTCCCGTTCAGATAGGCGAAAAGGAAGCCGTAGAGGGCATAGAACTGCATCTCGACGGAGATCGTCCAGAGATGCCCGACCGGCCAGTCCTGCATCTCGCCAAATCCGAAAATCATCGCGAAATTGTTGTAGAAGAGTAGCAGCGATATCAGGGCGCCCGGTTCGGCGGTCTTGCCAAGCGCCCACAGCACGGTCACGCCCAGAAGCAGATAGAAGGCATAGACGGGAATGATCCTCGCGGAGCGCCGTGCATAGAACGATGTCAACAATTGTGCCCTGTCGTCGTTGCCATGGCGCATCAGCGACAGGGTGACGACGAAACCGGAGATCACATAGAACAGCCAGACGCCGGTCCATCCGAACGGCAGGATGCCGCAATGCTGGGCGACAACAGCCAACATCGCAAAGCACCGAAGGCTGTCCACCTCACCGGAACGTGTCCCCCCCTGCATCGGCTGCTCCTTGCCCGGTTTAGAAAGACGGCTGCTGTTGGCGCATCGCGTTCCTCAGGCGGTAGAGGGCGGCAATGGGGGATGGGAAGGGACGGCGGATGAAGGCGGCTTTCTTGACGTAGTTGTCGATGCGCCATGTCGCCCAGCTTCGCGCCGCGAAGTAGCCCATGTCCCCTGCGCGCAGCGTATAGGCGTTTCCGTCCTCGTCGGTGATATGGACCTCGCCTTCGAGGATGATGACCGTCTCGTCCCAGTTGAAATGCCAGCGGAAGGTTCCGGCGGTGCAGTCCCAGAGGGCCGAGAACGAGGAATCGTCCGCGCTGCGGACGTGCTCGGCGGCGCGCGCTACCGGGTTTCCTTCGAGGATCCAATCCGGTTCGATGGGCGCATCCCGCATCTCAAGGTCGCGTGCCCGTTTGCAGACGGTCGTCACGCGCTCCTGCGCCGCGGAATTGTCCGAGGATGCACGTCGCGCCGCCATGGCGACGGCACCGGCAACGAGTAGTTTCAAAACCAAGCTTCCGTTCCTTCTTCCTTAGGTTGTTTGCATCATGGAAAACAAGGATGACGATACGGTTGAAAAAACCGTTAAGATCTTATCGATTGCTCGCAATTCCCGCGGTCCGGAACACGTTTTTCCGGTGAATGTCACACTTTGGGACGCTCGGGCTTCCTACGGGCGGAGGAAGGCGGGATACGGCCGGCGCTTAAGCAAAGATTCACGTCGCTGTGGTTTGGTCGTTCCGGATAGGCTTAGAATGCAAGGACCGGGCGCGCCTCGCCTGCAAAGAGAGCGAAATGGATTTGATACCGGTCATCGTGTTCTGGGGACTTCTGCTCGTCGGAATGTTCAGCCGGGGACCGTTCATCTTCTACTTGCTGTTCGGTTCCATGGCCTTCGGTGCCTTCGCCGTCATCCCGCCTGAATTCACGCAGGGTCTGAGCTTCACGCCACCCCCTATCATCGCGCTTGCCATCATCCTCATCTATGGCGGCGGTACGAAGGGCCTGTCACGGATGCTGGACATTGCCCTGCGTCCCTCCCAGTGTCTGCTGCTGTTCCTGTTCTGGATCGTCGCCATCTGGGTCACCCTCTTCATGCCACGGATTTTCGCCGGGGCCGTCACGATCATTCCAATGAAGCTGGAAGGCTCAACCTCGGGTGATCCCCTTTACCCGACGATGCAGAACATCTCGCAGCTCATGTACCTGACGATTTCGATCGTGACGGTGTTCGCCTGTGCCCTTGCCTTTCGCACCGCGTCCACCCGCCAGCACCTGCTGGCCGCCCTGTGCGTCGGCGGGGCCGTCATCGTCCTGACCGGCATTCTCGACCTCGTCGGTCTCGGCCCTTATCTCGACATGTTCCGAACGGCCCAGTACGGCTATCTGACGGATGTCGAGATCGCGGATGTCAAGCGCATCGTCGGCCTGATGCCGGAGGCGTCAGCCTACGGCTCCACGGCGGTGGCGTTCCTCTCCGCAATCTATTTCTTCCGCCGTGCGATCGTATCGCCCTGGTTGCGGCTTTACGGCGCGCCCTGCCTCATCGTTCTTCTTGCGCTGTTCTCGCTTCTTTCCACATCCTCCGCGGCTTATGCGGGCCTTGGCGCCTTCGCCTGCGTGGCGGCGGCGGAATGGTTCTGGCGGTTGTTGATGACGGGTCAGGGCAGCCAGGCGCGGGAAGGACTGGTGGCCGAATTCTGGGTAGTCGTTCTTGGTCTCGCTGCCATCTACGTCCTGATGCTCACCTATCCTGCGATCTTTGATCCATTCCTGAAGCTGATCGATACGATCATCTTTAAGAAGACTGCGTCGGATTCATTTGAAGAGCGTAGCATGTGGACGGCCGTATCCCTGCAAGCGCTCTGGGATACCTGGGGTCTGGGGGTCGGCGTGGGGGCGACCCGCGCCTCCAACGGCGTCGTGGCGGTCTTCAGCAACAGCGGCATCGCCGGCGGCCTGTTCTACTACGGCTTCATGCTGCAGACGTTCCTGCGCCGTGCGCGGCCGGGCGCGGCGGTGGATGCGGCCATGCTGAACGCTGTGCGCTTCTATATGCCGCCGGTCTTCATAACGGGTGTCCTTGCCGGCACCTCTGCCGATTTTGGCATCATGAATGCCTGTATCTATGCGATGGCGGCCTCAATTGCCTGGACCGCGCCGGCTCCCGCTACCGCGCGGCCCATGACCGGCCGATCCATCCGCCATGAAAGGCCTGCCTGAATGTCTTCTTCCGCCGATGCCCCCCTGTCGCAGCGAACTGTCCGTGCCGGCCTCTGGGCAGTCGGCGCCCGCCTGTCCTCCCGGGTCATCGATCTGGTCGCCTTGCTCGTGCTGGCGCGCTTTCTTGGGCCGGCGGATTTCGGTCTCGTCGCGACGGCGATGACGATTATCTTCATCGTTGAGGCGATACTCGAATTGCCTCTTGCCTCTGCCCTTATCCGCCTTCCGGAGATCAGCCGGCGCGCTTATGATACGGCCTTTACTCTCGGGCTTCTGCGTGGCGTCGCCGTCGCCGCCCTCATGGCGGCCCTATCCTATCCGCTCGCCCGTTTCTATGGCGACGAAAGGTTGGTGCCGCTGATCTGCACCCTCGCCCTCGCGCCCGCCATGCGCGGTTTGGCAAGCCCGCGCATGGTGCAGTTCGAAAAGTCGATGGATTTTCGCCGGCGCGGTATCCTGGAGTTCCTCGGAAAGACAACCGCCGCCGCCGTCGCCATCATGATTGCCGTGGCCACGGGAAGCTACTGGGCCATTGCCGCCAGCACCATCACCGCGCCGACCGTGATGATGATCGTTTCCTATGTCATGGCGCCGATGCTGCCGCGCCTGACGTTGACGGACTGGCCTCTGTTTGCCGATGTGGTCGGCTGGAACTTCGCCTCACAGATCCTCGCCGCCATCAACTGGCAGATCGACCGCCTGCTTCTGCCTCGTTACATCGATACTGCGTCCTTCGGCCGGTTCACGGCGGCCAACGATCTTGCCTCGCTGCCGTTCCAGGCGGTCGCGGCGCCCGCTGCGGGCCCGCTGATGGCAGCCTTCGTCAATGCGCGCGAAAAGGGGACGCTCAGGGAAACCTATCTCAAGAGCAGCGGCGGTCTCGTTCTTATCCTGTTGCCGATCCTTTGCTTCATGGCGCTTCTTTCCGGCCCGGTGATCCGGGTCCTGCTCGGAGCGAAATGGGGGGAAGCCGCACCGATCCTGACCTGGTTTGCCCTGATCGCCCTGATCGCCCTGCCGTCGATCCCCATGTCGTCGCTCGCCATGCTGGTGGGACGGTCGAGAGCGCTTGCGGTGCGGTCTCTGGCGGAGCTTTCCGTCCGCGTGCCCCTTTCGCTTGCCGGCGTGATCTTTTTCGGTATTCCCGGGGCCATTGTGGCGAAACTCGGCGGTACGCTCGCCGCCTGCATCTCGTCCTTCTACCTCACGCGGGAAATCGCGGGCGTCCGCATCGCCGACCAGCTTTTGGTGGTCGTACGTCCGCTTATGGCCGTCATACCCGCGGCGCTCGTTCTGTATCTGTGCGAGATATATCTGAACTTCGACGATAATCTCTATATCAGCTTCGTGCTGACCGGGGCTGTATATTGCCTGACCTACGGGGCTTTCATCTATCTTCTCTGGGTGGCGGCTCGTCGGCCCCAAGGTGTGGAAGCCAGCCTGGCCGGCATGGTCAGCCGCTACGTCAGCAGATAGGCAGGGACTCTCGGCCGCCGGCAGCCTGCTTGCCTTCGCTTTGCCCGCCGCGTTGCAAGGGCCGGATGCATCCGGCCGCGCTCACATGTCGATGATGTTTCTCGGGTCGATGCGGCCCGTAAGAAGATCGCGAAGCGCGAGCACGTTACCGTGCAGGCGGCCGGAACGGTCGACCCAAGGCTCGGGTTTCAGGCTTCCGACGAGATTGGACGTGACATTGCGGAGAATGCCGCTGAGAACCTGGCCAAGCGGCATGTTTCCCTTGCGGTGAATATAGATGCGATTGGCGACCTGCGAATAGCCAAGCCGCTTGCCCGGGCTACGCCCCGCCTTCTTGGTGCCGAGATGCACGCCGCGCATCTGCCCGGCCCAGACGATCCTGCCGTCATTCGCCAGTTGGCGCGAGAAGTCCGCATCCTCCAGCCAGGCATAGAAAGGCAGGTTCTCGTCGAAGCGAACGGTGCGGGCGCGAACCGGCGCCATGCGGATCGCCATGTTGCAGCCATAGCCATTGAAGGTCGGCTCGATCGAAGGTGCGCCGATGGGTGCATCCGCCTCCAGCAGCTTGCGCCCTTCCTCGAAGTCGAATCCCGGCCCGCGCGCGCCATCTGCGATGACGCGGCCGGTGGCGATCATGATCGTGGGATCGCTTGCGAAGAGAGCTTCGACTTCCGCCAGGTAGTCGGCGGATGGAAGGAAGTCATCGTCGAAGAAGACGACGATATCCGACGTGGCGGCGGCCAGCATGACATTGCGCTGATGCGAGGAGCCGACCGGTCCCGCCAGCACCGTGATGACGCCGTCATAGGCCGCAAGCGCCTCGGCATCGACGTCGTCGGGATGCGCGGGGCAGATGAAGAACTCGTCAGGCCGGCGCTGCTGATTGTTGAGGAAGACGACCGTCTGCGTCAGAATATCCCGGCGTCCGGCCGTGGCGATCGCGACGGCGATAGTTGGGCCACCCTTCTGGATGCTCATGGTCTGGTCCTCGTGCAAATCCGGTATTCTGCGTTTCCGTGGCTAGACGAAGCGGCCGCCGCTCTGGGCGTTCCATCGCTCGATGGCCGACGGAAGCTTCCCCTCCGCCGCTCTGCCCGCCGTTTCCAGCCAGGCGGGAACCACATCGGTCGAGCGCACGAGCTTCATGACGCGGTCGGGATGGATCCCGAGGCCCATGACGGAGAAGGGGCGCAGGAGTGTGGCGGCCAATGTCACCACGCCGCGTGGCACGAGGAAGGTTTTCGCGCCGCGCATGTGCTGCGCGCGGAACGTCTCGACGATCTCTTCGAGCGTATAGCGGTCGGGGTAGCAGCCGTTGAAGAGGACGAAGCGTTCAGGCTGCCGGGCGGCGAATTCCAGTGCGTCCAGCAGGTCCTCCACGTAGAAGCACGCCTTGATCGTGTCCTTGCGTCCCGGATAGATGAAGAAGCCTTTCTTCAGCAGCTTGGCCATGCGCGTGAAATTGCCGCCTTCCCCGGGGCCGAAGATGACCGCGGGCCGGCATATGACGAGGCGGCGGCTCTCGTCCTCCTCCAGCCAGTCCCGCTGGATGCGCTCGGCCATGTATTTCGACCAGCCATAGGGCGACTCAGGAGCGGGGGGCGTGTCTTCCCGCTTGGTTTCCTCGCCCGGGCCGTAGACGGAGATCGAGCTGGTGAAGACGATCTCGCTGATGCCGAGCCGTCGCGCCAGCGCCGTGATCGCGGTCGCGCCGAGGATATTCGTTTCATAATATTCGTGGGCGGGATGTCCGGGCGTGGTATGGACGGCCGCGAGATTGTAGATGCGGTCGATCCGCATGCCGGGATCGAATGCCGACAGGTCGCGCACGTCGCCGTGCAGATAGGACACGCCATCCAGCCGCTCGCGCGGCGGACGTATATCGACCGAGACGACATGCTGCCCTTCTGCGGCAAGCCTGCGCACCAGGTGCGTTCCGATGAAACCGGAGCCGCCGAAGACGAGGGCGTTCCTGGATGTCTCACCAATCATAGTGATATGCCTCCCGAGGCGGATAGGGGCGCAAGAAGACGAGGTGTTTGCGCCGATTCTAATAGGTGCAACATCTGGATAATTGTTTAAGCCGCCGCCCGAAATCCGAACGGTCCGACCTTTCCCGCTCGAAATAGGGCGCCTTGAAGGCAAAGAAGCGCGCGCTTATCCGCTCAATTGGGCGAAAAATGGTGAGAAATTCAGGTTTCTTAAGGATATTCGGGTTTTCTGTGGACTGATGGAAAGTCTCGCCGAGCGGTATCTCCCGGCAGGAAAGGTTCGATAATGCATGGAACAGCCGCCCACGGCAGCGCACGCCCGCTCACGACGACGTTCGAGCAGGCGGATTTTCCCGTAACCTTTGCGGGCACCGTTGGTCTTTATCATGCCGCGCCGCAGCCGAGCGATACGGCTGTGCTGTTCGTCGGCGCGTGGGGGCTGGAAGAACTCTGTGCGCGCAAATTCTGGCGGCTGCTGGCAACCGACCTCGGGCGGGCGGGAATATCCAGCCTGCGCTTCGACTATCCGGGAACCGGCGATGCGCTGGATCCTCAGGATTACTCCGCGGGTCTCGATATCTGGCGCGAGAGCATCCTTGCCGCGGCAGCGGTCCTGCGCGATCTGTCGGGCGCAAAGCGGCTGCTGCTTGTCGGCCATAGCATCGGCGCCGCGCTCGCCTGGCAGGCGGCGGAGACGCTTGGGGACGTCGCGGGTATCGCCCTGGCGGCGCCGGCCCTGTCGGGACGCCGCTGGATTCGCGAGTTCATGGCCCTGAGCCGCATCGCCGATCATGGCGCCATCACGCACGCAACGCTGCCGAGCGGGCCGGCCATGGGCGAGCAGCATATACCGGACCCTGTTCTCGCCGATATCCGCGCGCTCGACGTGTCCAAATCCGCTAAAGCCCCTGCACCGGATATGCTGTTCCTGCCGCAGGAGGGGCGCGCAACCGACCCGGTCCTGCTGGAACGCCTCGTTTCGCTTGGTGCGAAGGTGCGCGAGACGCCGTTTGAGGATTACGACGCTTTCATCCGCGATGTCCTGCTGTCGGTTCCGCCGACAACGGCGATTGGCGTGCTGGCGGAGTGGGCTGCAGGCCTGAAGGGTGACGGGACTGCGGAGCAGCGTCCCCGGCCTTCCGGGACTACCCCACTCACCGGTGACGGTTTCCGGGAAACTCCGGTGCGCTTCGGCCGAGGACAGCGTCTTTATGGCGCGCTGTGCGAGCCGGAGGGGCCGCCGAAGGGGGCCGCGGTGATAATCCTTTCCACGGGATACGACCGCATGTCCGGGCGTGGGCGGATCGGCGTCCGGATCTGCCGCGATCTGGCGAAGGCGGGTATCCCGGCTTTCCGCTTCGATTTCTCCAACATTGCCGACAGTCCGCCGCAACCGGGCATGCCCGACCAGATCCTCTATCACCCCGGCCTCGAGAGAGACGTTGGCGAGGCTGCGGACTTCCTGGAGGCTCATGGGCTACACCCGGCGGTTCTGAGCGGCCGATGCAGCGGTGGGTATACGGCCTTTCGCAGCGCTCTCCATATGGATGGCGTCAAGGCCATCGTCGCCGTCAACCCGTTCGATTTCTCCGTCGGGCCGGGTGCTGACGTGGATGCGCTCATCGCATCGGTCCTGCCGTTCGGCAGCTACAAGGAGAAGTTCCGCAACAAGGCTTACTGGAAACAGGTCCTGCGCCTGGAGATCGATATCCTGAAGGAGGCGCGTCACCTGCTGCGGAAGGTCTCCGACAAGATGATGATCAAAGCCTTGCCGCTTCTGGCGCACATCCCGCCGTTGTCCCGCTTCCTCAATCCCAGCGAGCGCGATTTCGACAGGCTGGCGGAGAAGGGGACGAAGATTTCGCTCATCTACAGCAACGGCGATCCCGTCATCTCGAACCTGGAGGCGCGCCTTGGCAAGCGGGGCCACCTGATCGCGCGATACGGCAATGCGGGAATCGTTTTCCTCGACGACGCCGACCACAATTTCTCGACAGCGCATACGCGCGAATACTGGCTCGACGCGCTGGTGAAAACGGCCTCTCGGGTCAAGGTGTAGGCGACGGGTCGGCGCCCTACTCGGCCGCGACCGGCTGATGAGGGCGGTCGGCTTCTTCATGGGCATCGACCTTGAGGCCGAGCAGAAGGGCCAGCTTGCGGGCGGCGCGATCCCAGGTGAAGGCCGCGGCGTGTGCGCGGCCACGCGCCCGCATCTGCGCGGAGAAGCCTGCATCGTCCGCAAGCGCGCGGATCTGATCGACCCATTCGTTTGGATCGTCCGCGGCTGCCGTGAGGGCGGCATCGCCGCACACCTCGGGCAGGGCGCCGCATGGCGCGACGATGGCGGGGCAGCCGAGGATCATCGCCTCGAGCGGAGGAAGGCCGAAGCCCTCGGTCGTCGACGGGCATGCAAAGGCGCAGGCCCCGGCGATCAGCCCGGTTAGCTGTGCATCGTTGATACGGCCGGCGAAGTGGATATTGGCAGGCACCGTCATGCCGAGCCGTTCGAAATCCTCTCGCTTTGCTGCGCCGAAGAGCACGAGCGTCATGTCGGCAAGGCGGGGGTCCGAAAATGCCTTCAGCAGGACCGCGATGTTCTTGTGCGGCTGGGTATTGGCGAGGGCGAGAACGTATCTGCCCTTCTTCAGCCCGCTTGCGGCGACGAAGGTGCTGTCGGGCTCATGCGCGAGGACATGGTCGCACCCGTTGTGGATGACATCGATCCTGTCCGCCGTCGCAACGCCGAACCGGACGAGCTGCTGCCGGGAGAATTCCGAGACCGTCAGGATTCGCCGGCTCGTTTTTCCGATGAGAGGCAGGAGGAAGCGATACCAGAGGCGGAAACCGCGCGAATAGGAATCCGGCGTCAGGTAGACCTGCGCGTCATGGATCATTGTGATCGCATCCGCATGGAAGACCGGTCCCAGATTGCACAGGCTGATCAGCCGGCCCTTGCGGGCGGACCAGGGCAAGGCGAAGTGCTCCCAGGGAATGTTCTTGGCGATGCCGCTGAGAAAAGGCGTGTGAACCACCCGCGTGCGTGTAAGCGAGGCCGCTTTCGCCCCAGTTGCGGGGGTGAGGATGATCGTCTCCGGTGCATCCGGCTGCGTGGCCAGCAGCCGGTCCGTAGCCTGGATGAGTTCTTCCGCAACGCGGTGCACGCCCGTCGGAGCGGCGGTGAGGAACTTGCCGTTGAAATAGAGCGGTTTCATGCCGTGAGCCTCATGCTTTCCGTCATGCCGGTGAAACCGGGCAGGCTGCCCAGGAACCGTCGCAGTTCTCTTTCGAAGCGCCTCGGTTCGAATTTGAGCGCGTGGGCGCGGATTTCCGTGGGCGAGAGGAGGTTCGTGGTCTTCTCGAAGCGGGTGATGGCGGCCATCAGGGATTCAGGGGTCTGCTCATGGAAGAACAGGCCCGTCTTGCCGTCCACAACGGTTTCGAGCGCCCCGCCCCGCCCGAAGGCGATCACCGGCCGGCCGCTCGCCATTACCTCGAGCGGCACGATGCCGAAGTCCTCGACGCCCGGATAGAGCAGCGCCTTGCAGTTGGAGAAGTGGGTTTCCATCTCGGCGTTGGAAACGCCGCCGAGGAACTGCACGGTCGGGCCGGCGGATTGCTTCAGCTTGGCGGAAGCGCCGTCGCCGATGATGACCAGCGGCAGGTTCAGGCGCGTGCAGGCCGTAACGGCCAGTTCGATCTTCTTGTAGGGCGTGATCTGGCCGGCGCACAGATAGTAGTCCTTCGGCCCATCGGTGATGGTGAAGCGGCTGACCTCGACGGGCGGATGGATGACCGCTGCATCGCGCCGGTAGAATTTCTCGATACGCTTTGCGACATAGCCCGAATTGGCGATGAAATGGTCGACGCGGTGCGAGGTGGTGACGTCCCACTGGCGCAGCCTGGGCGCGGCGAAGGCCAGGATCATGCGTGCAAGGAAGCCGGCCTCGGCGAGATACTGGGGATAGAGGTCCCAGATATAGCGCATGGGGGAATGGCAATAGCAGACATGCAGCGCATCGGGCCGTGTGATGACACCCTTGGCGGGACCCGCCTCGCTGGAAATGACGAGGTCGTAGCCGGTCAGGTCGAGGGATTCCAGCGCATGGGGCATGAGCGGCAGCATCTTCTGGTAATGCTTGCGCCCGCCGATCTTCTGCAGGAAGGAAGTGGTGAGCTTGTGGCGCCGGAGCTTCGGGGAAAGCTTTTCCGGATCTGCCACGAGGGTGAAGATATCGGCATCGGGGAAGATGTCGCAGAAGGTCTCGAGGACCTTTTCGCCACCGCGCATTCCGACAAGCCAATAATGGACCAGGGCAACCTTCACCGCGAACTCCCGGGAATTGTATATTTCTGCTGATCGGGGGATACGCCAACATTGTCGAGAAACAGTGAAGACGATTGTTCGCATTCGACTCAAAGGCCGTCTTCCCGGTCTTTCTTGACCGAAACCGGGAAAAACCGGGCCGCCAAACACAAACAGGCTTAACGGTTTACTATCGGGGAAGATCGGAATACCGGGCTGCAGGCCCGGTTTGAGGCAGCTCTTCTCCGGGCTTGGCGACCTATCAGCTCGCCCGCGAGACGCTGCCTTCCTCGTCATCGATGAACACAGGTGCAACCGGCGAGAGACCGCGTTGCCGGAGAGAGGTCACGGCGCTCTCGGTTCCCTTGCGGTTGAACCGGCTCGCGATGACCGCGAAGCGATCCGCGGCCGCCTCCACTGCGGCGATGGGCTTCGGCTGATCGAAGCGGCCGGCATAGACGATGACGAGATCGAAGGCATAGCCCTCCGCGTCCAGCCAATCGGGCAAGGTGCCGGCATCGAGGCCGCGGCGTGTCGAGACGCGCGGTGACCGCCGGCCTGCCGGCAGAAGCCACGGGCCGCGCGCCCTGGAAAGATTGATGAGATCTCCTTCCAGCCGTTGCAGCGAAATCGAATCGTGCAGGCCCGGCAGGCCGGTGGCCGAGGCCTGCCGCGTGAGGCCGGCTTCGGCTTCCGCGTCGACCAGCAGAACTGCCTTGCCGGTGCGGGCGATGGTGCGCGCGAGGTGAAGGGCGGTCCGCGCCGTGCTGGCGTTCGGCTGCGCGGAATAGAGTACGACGGAGTAATTGGTCTGCCCGTACGCTTCCTGAAGGAGGTCCTGCGCGAGATCGGCGTAGCTGCCGTGGAACGCGGCTGGCTCCGCCACGGAACGAAGGCCCCGTGAGGGGGCATTATTTGCAGCGAACCGCCGGGCTGGTTCATCGTGCCGGGCCTGTTCGGGTGCCGGGTCTTCCTGCTTCCTGCGTTTGCCGCGCCGCAGCCATCCGAAGAGCCGTGCCGGGAGGCCCTCGCCGGCCGGCCGTGCCCGGCTGGGGGCGGCGTCCTCCGCAAGGCCCCTCGCCTGGGGCTTGCGATCCCAGGCAAGCGCGATGCCGCAGCCGAAAAGCATGCCGAGCATCGTCGCGCCTGCGATGATCAGCGAGCGCTTGGGGCCTGCCTTGCCGAGCGGGACCTGTGCGGCGGAGATGATCTGCGGGTTTTCACTCGTGGTGCGCTCCTGGCCGGAAAGCTGGCGCGTGCGCAGCAGGAAGGATTCGTAGACGGCCCGGTCGCTGGCCAGCTTGCGCTCCAGTTCCCGCAGGCGAACCATCGACTGGTCGTTCTCGTTGAGGCCCGCCTTGAGCGTTGTGAGGTTCTGGCGAAGCAGTTCGCGCTGGCTCTTCAGCTTGTCGCCGTTGCGGGAAAGCGACGTGGTGAAATCCTTCAACTGCGTGTCGAGCAGCTTGGAGGCCGCGCGGGTCCTTGCCATGGCGTTGAGAAGGGAGGGATGGCGATCGCCGAAGGACGACCGCAGGACGGATTCCTGTTCCTGGGCGGCGTGGTAGCGCGTGCGCAGCTCGATGATTGCCGGTGTCAGGGAGCTGTCCGGGGTCGAGCGCAGGTAGTCCGGGTTGGAGCGGGCGAGCGCGAGTTCGGAGATCAGCGCCTCGTTCTCCGCGATGCTGGCGGAGATGCGGGTGATTTCCGTGTTGGTGTCGGCGATCTGCTGCTCGGCGGTCGGCCGGCCGCCGACATCGACGAGATTGTTCTCGGCCTTGTAGGCCTGGATCGCGCGGTCGCCGTCCTCCACCGCCTTCTCGAGACTCGCCAGTTGCGCGGAGAGGTCCGTGGTCGCCTGCCGAACGACGCTGTTGTTCATTTCAACGCGGGTGTCGATATAGGTCTGCGCGATGGCGTTGGCGATGCGCGCGGCCTTCTGCGGGTCGAAGGACGTGACGGAGAGGTTGATGACGAAGCTGGACTTGGTGAGTTCGGCGCGGATCGCGCCCTGC
>Ga0209793_1000719_pt1 | contig 30571 bp, 34 predicted proteins | sample EBPBio122009_DNA_FD_185863 | JGI IMG/M metagenome (GOLD analysis project Ga0209793, IMG submission 185863) | Wastewater treatment Type I Accumulibacter community from EBPR Bioreactor in Madison, WI, USA - Reactor 1_2/2/2009_ DNA (SPAdes) (version 2) | ecosystem: Engineered > Bioreactor > EBPR >... | reverse complement strand
TCCAAGCCCGCCAGCGGCCACGCCTGAGTCAGCGCGGGCATTCGAGGCAGCGAGCAACAGCATCAGCCTCTTACCCCTCTCGCGCCGCCTCACAGTCTGCGGGCTCACCCCACAGCGCCGCGCAATCTCTCGATCCGACAGACCGGACTTCCTTGCCGCTGTGCTGACGCAGCAGCTCTTCACGCCGCTCGGCTTTCGCCCGATCGCATGAACTGAACGACCTCACTCATGCCGCCCTCCGCTTGATCACGGTGACGGGAAAGCTCAGGACGTAGCGGGCGTGGGTGCCGGGGTATGGAATGGACCCTGATGCTTCTCATCGTGGGTGACGACGCCGACGCCGCCGCGCCGCAGCTTGAAAACGTGATGCGACCAGCGCGAGCCGGGGTGATCGATGGGCGTGCAGCCTTTCGAGCCGGCGGCTGATGAGGTTGTCCAAGGCCCAGGCGTCGCGGCCCTTGAAGGTCTTGGGCGACGGATCGCCCTCGACGGTGACAATGATGGTTTTCAGGTTTGCCGCCGTCAACGGCCCTCCTTCGGCCCAATCGAGGCGAGGCGGAGAACCGTGGCGGCATGCAGTTGGGGCAGGCCGAAGCACTGGCGCAGACGATTGACGAGAACAGCGGGGATCTTCGCCATCGAGCGGGAGATCAATGGCTGCAGCGCTGCTGTTCGTCTGGGTGCGCGCCAGGCTCAAAGCGTGCCGCTGCTGGCCGACCTCAAGGATTATCTGGCGGCCGGCATGGGCAGGATCAGCCGCAAGGGGGACATGGCCAAGGCCATCCGCTACAGCCTCAATCGCAGGCAGGCGCTCTGCCGCTTCACCGAAGACGGCCGTCTCGAGATGACCAACAATGCCGCCGAACGGGCGATCCGCCCCCTGGCCCTTGGACGACGCAACTGCACCTGGAGGGTTCGAAGAACCTCGCGCTTTTGACCATTTCGTGGTGATCTGAGGCGTTGGCGCGAGGGATGGGTCTATGGCTGGGATGCCGGGTTTCTTCGATGTCGATGAGCGATTGAAGCGTCTGAGCGAACTCGGCGATCAACTGGAGGCGTATGCGCGCGCCGTGGATTTCGAGGCCTTCCGCCCGGATCTGGAGCGGGCCCTGGCCTATTCGACCGGCGCCCAGGGAGGTCGGCCACCCTACGATCCAGTTCTGATGTTGAAGATCCTGGTGATCCAGGCGGCGAACGGGCTGTCGGACGAGCGGGCGGAGTTCCTGATCAGCGACCGGCTCTCCTTCATGCGCTTCCTCGGCCTGGGTCTTTCGGATCGCGTGCCTGACGCCAGGACGATCTGGCTGTTCCGGGAACGGCTGACGAAAGCCAGCGCGATCGAGGCGCTGTTCGCCCGTTTCGAGGCGATGCTGCGCGAGGCGGGCTATATCGCCATGGCAGGGCAGATCGTCGATTCCAGCCTGGTCGCGGCTCCTCGCCAGCGCAATACGCAGGAGGAGAAGCAGGAGATCAAGGCCGGGCGCATCCCTTCGGCCTGGAAGGAGCGGCCGGCTAAACTGCGGCACAAGGATCGTGATGCACGGTGGACGGTCAAGTTCACGAAAGCAAAGCCGCAGGCGGATGGTACGCTGCCGCCAGTCGATATCGCGATCCCGGCCTTCGGCTATCAGAACCATGTTGCGATCGACCGTGGGCATGGGCTGATCCGGCGTTGGCTGGTCACGGATGCCGCGGCCTATGAGGGGGCCCGCCTGCGCGAGGGCCTTCTCGATCCCGGCAACACGGCCCGCCCGGTCTGGGCCGACACGGCGTATCGCTCAGCCGCCAACGAGGCCTTCCTCGACAAGCACGGCTTCGTCAGCCGCATTCACCGCAAGAAGCCAAAGGGCAGAGCGATGCCGGCGGCGACGCGCCGGGCCAACAACGCGAAGTCGAAAATCCGCTCCCGCGTGGAGCATGTCTTCGCCGAGCAGAAGGTCAGGATGGGCCTGTTCGTGCGCACGATCGGCATCGCTAGGGCGAAGACGAAAATCGGCATGGCCAATCTCGTCTACAACATGCGCCGCCTCGTCTGGCTCACGCAGGTCGCGCCGGCATAGGGCTCGTCAGGGAGGCAATGTTCCCGCCGTCAGCGCCCATGCAGGGAGACCAGGCCGGCTGTCCCACCACTCAAGTCGCCCAGGAAGCCCTGGATACCGCCAGGTCTGGCTTCAAGAAGGAGTTCTTCGAACCCTCCACCTGCGGGAGATCAGGCAGGGTGGCCTTGTCCGTCTGAGGTCAAACCGGCTGCGCATCCTAGATTGGAGCGGCCTGTGCAAACTGGCCGAGTTCGATCCTGATTACCTGCATTTGCGGGAAGTCAGTTTGCAAGAGTTGAATGGCTCTGAACGGGCCGCGCTGTGACGCCCCTCCGTCGCCGGAGAGGCTTTTCGTTTAGCCCAGGCGTGCTAGCTTCGCGTTAGCGCATTCGACCTGCGCCCCTCTCGCCGATCCAGTCGCCCCCAGCACTCGTCGGCGAGAGGCATCAGTTGCAGGTCCGGTCTCGCCTTGGTGCGGGCCATTAGGCAGCGGGCCGTGCTGCACCAAAACGTAAAAGGCCCTCGTCATGCTTGAGGCACGACCGGATCTGGACAGAGGATCGCTGGCTTCGGCTGATGAAACCGATTGTCATCAGGTGCGGCCCGACGCGCCATGTCGATGAACGGCCGCTCGATGAAACGATGTAGGAGCGCTGATGCGGTTAGAGTCGCAGCCAGCACGAAGACCGGAAAAATACCGAACCAAACCCAGCCCGTATTCGGAAGCAAAACTTGGCAAGCCGTCGCGCCAACCATCACGATAGGAAAATGTGCGAGATAGACGCCGTAAGACCAGTCTCCGGCCCTGCTAGCCACCTTCGCGAACATGCCTTGAAATGAGGTCGTTCCGAGCGCGCAGGCTACAAGAAGCGTCGCGGGGCCGCCCCAAATAATCCAACGCCAAGATCCTGGCTCACCGCGGAACGCAGCCAAGCTAAGCAACGCCGCCAGCATCAGCAGGAGCTTCACCACGCCGGGAAGAGCAAGCTTGCCGGAGCGGAGAAGTCCATAAAGGCAAATCCCCGCAGCGAACTCCAGAATAATTGGGTCGGTCCAAAACTGCAGCGCGGGACTGGACGGGTGTAACAGCGCTCCTAGTATGGCCAAGAGCACCAACGTCCCCACAATGATGGCCAGCGCATTCGCCCGAGGGAAGTATAGGGAAGCTGCGAAGAGCGCGTAGAAGGCCATTTCATAGTTCAGTGTCCAGCCGATCGTCAGGATGGGAAATGTGAGCCCATCGGCATTCGCAGCTGGCAGAAAAAGGAACGATGCCGCTACAGACGACCATGAGGCATCACCCCACGCACGGCTACCGATCGAGCTAAAGGCGCAGATCATCACGCCCGTCATGAGCCAGTACATCGGCACAACGCGGGCGATACGTCGCAGCAGGAAGCTTCGCCACGCTCCCGATCTTCCGAATAAAGAGCCGCTAGAATAGGCGATTATGAATCCCGAAATCACGAAAAAGATGTCGACGCCGGCAGTGAAGGGAAAGACCGCCATCGGCGAATCCTTCGGACCAAGTCCCATATAGCGGGTCGAGATTGCATTAGCGGTGTGCTCGGCTAGCACCAGGGTCGCGGCAAGGCCTCGCAGACTTTGTAAGCCGTCGAATCGAAGTGCAGAGGTCATGCCTTCGTTTGCCCCCCAGGTTTGCTAGGCGCACAGGAACATTTAGCCACTTGTTTTACAAGCTTCCGACATAATCAGGATGCTGCCGACGCGAGAGCCAACGCATTCGCTTGAGGCCTTCTTGGCAACCAGTTCGCATCCATCACGCGTTGGCGAGAGGCAATTTCTGGCTCTGTCTCGACTGCGACAGAGCCTAACGTCTCGTTCAGCCTGTTGCCGCCTTGTACCCCTCGATCTCGCTGACGAGTTGCGCCACGGCCGCCTCGCCCGGTAGAGACTCGCGGCGTGGTGAGGGGGCGTCGAAGATGTTGTCGCTCAGTCCTGCCCGCTCCAGCTGGCGGGCCTTTTGTCCGAAGGATGCTTGCCTAACCCAAAGTTGTCTGCGCTCTTTTAGCAGTAGCTCGCTTTTGAAGGTGGCTCCCATGCGTTTTCACGTTGTCTTCGCGGCAGCTCTGTTCACACTTATCGGCTTCGCGGCAGATGCACAGCAGCGCGAGGGTGGACGGGGGGATGACATCCGAGAAGCTTGTCGTGAAGAAGCGCGGCGGGTAATCAAGCCGGGCCGCACGGGCAGGCTGGACCGAGACCAGCTTATAGAGCTCCGTCGAGAATATCAGCGCGATTGCCGAGCGAAGGCCAAAGCCCGTTGAGCGGTTCTCACTAACCGGCCCGGCCTCGCCTCAGCGCGGGGGGCCTGGACTGCACTGGCCAAGGGATCGGCCGCGCCTTCCACAGGCCACGGTGAATCCGATCGATCCGTCTGCCTTGATGCAAGGCTGGGCTTCCGCACGGCAGTAGCCGCGGTCGTCGTCAGCAAGGGGGCGTGATCCAGCTCATGCCGTCACTAGAGCCTCGATGATTTCGCTATGGTCGGCATAAAGTCGGGGTTACTGGCGGAGATTGAAACGGGCGTCAGCAGCATCGTCGCGATCAACGAGCTCCGGTCGATCGCCGGCACGCCAAATTCTGGTCACGACGGCTCCGCTGATGATTCTGCTCCGGAGGTCCCGGTCCAGCGCGTCGAAGGCGACGGGTCGCTCGATCGATTGAATACGGGCGGCGGCGACCAAATCGATGCCGGCCTCCTCCTTGAACTCTCGCAGCGCGCAATCCTGCAATGTCTCCCCGGCATTCAGAAAGCCGCCTGGGAGAGCCCATATTCCATCCTTCGGGGGAGAATAAGGGCAACGTCGTGAGCGCGGACAACGATGGCATCAGCGGTGAGGTGAGGCCCCCTGCCATACTTCGCCTCATAGTCGGGATCCGGCATCGATGATCCTCTCAAATGGGGCGCTGGGCCCGGTGCCTATTAATGCCTGCTAAAGCCACCAGAAGATGAGCGCGATTGCGTCGCGCAGGTTGATCGATAAGCCGAGGCGATCGTTAAGGCGGTAGCGATCGAGATTGGCATGTTGTGTGCTCCCTGTGCTGGCGCGATTATGCAGCCGCCGCAGGGAGCGGGGATTGATTGTCGACCTATCCTCGGGGGATGCCGATGAGTGACGCTCGCACGCATCATGTCGTGGTAGAAGTCGGTCGCGACCGTTTCCATTCGAAGCTTCGCGAGGTCGGGGCCTGGCTTTCAGAATGGGAGATCGACGCCGACGTCGGCTCGGTGCTTGGATCGTCCAGACTGCTCAGAGTGCGTTTCTCGGATGAGCGGGCTGCCTATGCGTTCCGCCGCTGCTTTGCCGGTCGTTCGGTGCCAGCCGATGACATCGCCTCGACTCAGTCAGCCGACGCCGCGGACGAGGACTTGTATGACCGCCTCGCGCGCTAATACCCCGACTAGGGAGGGCATCCGCCACCGGTTTGTTCTCTGTCCTCGTCTCGAAATACGCTGGTCACCTGCCACTTTACCGGCAGGCCCAGATCTATGCTCGGCGGGCGTCAACCTGGATCGCTCGACCATGGCCGACTGGGTCGGCGCCCATGTTCTCTCGAACTAACGCCGCCATGCCCTCCGCGCCCTTGCGGAAGTCGACTGGCTTCGTCGCCACCATGACGCGGACTGCGCCGGTCGGCCCGATCACGAGCCGGCCTTCAACGCACCCAGCACCGCGGCACTCGTGGCCGGCGAAGCCCCGTTCTCGATCGCCAACTTCGCACCGGCGACGTCGATCTCGATCGCCGCCCCGCGCCGATGGTGTCGACTGCGCCGCTTTCGCAGCGCGATCCTGCCGGCGACTCCGCGGCGAGAACCGGTTCGGGAGGATGACAGCCGCCACAAAGGCCGGCATCGCCTCCGCGGCCTTGCGCCTCCCGGCGTCAGGTGAACAGCTGCTGCGCCGTCAGGCCATGCCGGCGTGCAACCTCGGAGACAACCGCTCCAGGAACCAGCGTCTCTTCAAGAAGCTGCGCCCGGTCATCGGCACTCCACCGCCATCGGCCTATCGCCCCGGTGATCACCTCGAAGCGGCGCACCTCGCCCTCAGGCTCAAGTCTATGGTCAAGCCTAGACACAAAACGATCCCTCCAAATCAGGATCGTCAGACCGGGCCCTCAACCCGCTGCGAAGAAGGTGAGGTCGGAACAGCGGTTACGGTCGACATAGCGAAGCGGTATTTCCAGGTTCACGGTATCACCGCAGCGGGAGAGACGGTTTTGCGCCGGAAGCTAACGCGTGATCTTTTTCTGAACCTGTTTAGTCGGTCGCCATCCTTCTTGTCGACATCGAGGCTGGCTCGGAAGCGCATAACTGGGCGCGCGAGCTGGCGAAGCTCGGCATGACGTTCGCCTGATGCCGCCGCAGTTTGTGCGCTCGTACGTTAAGACCAACAAGAATGATGCGGCCGACGCTGAGGCCTGTTGCGAGGCGGTGCAGCGGCCGAGCATGCGCTTTGTGACGAGAAAGACGATGGAGCAAGCGGCAATGGCGCTCCCCGGATTCGCGATCACCTCGCTGGCGTCGAACGGCGACGATCAATGCATTGCGTGGCCACCTCGCCGAGTATGGCCTCGTGGCACAGGTACAACGAACCGGTCTTAAGCAGCTGATCGAAATTGTCATCGACGATGAGGACGAGCGGATCCACGCGAGACTAAAGCCGCTCCTGATGATGCTGGTCGACGACATTGGGGCGGCTGATATCCGTATCGCGGAGCTTGACCGACGCATGAGGATGGGGCCCGCGATAACGAGGCCTGCCGTCGCCTGGTCGAAGTCCCCAGTGTGGGACCGCTGATCGCTACAGGCGGCGTTGCTGCGGTATGCGACGATAAGCGGTTCAGCTCCGGCCGACACTGCTTGGCTCGGTCTCACCAGCCGCAGCAAGGAGCGCCTGCTCGGCATCAGCAAGCAAGGCGACGCTTACACGAGAGGTAAGGAGTTTGCCGATTGAGACTGTAAGGGCGATCTGAACATCGTGGCAGGGCCGGTCGGTGACCGGCATCGACGAGCCCGGCTTGCGCATTGAACGCGGCGTTCGATGATATGATAGGAAGTCGATGCGCGGATCTCACCAAGGTCGAGCGATCAGTGCTCAGGCCGGATAGATGGCATCAGCCAAGCCGATCCGCGGATGATCAGATGTCCTCGCACATCGAGGGGCGTCCATAGATGCGCAACGGCTTCGCGAGCCTGACGCTCCAGGTCCAGAGCCGGGTCGCGATCCGCATGGAGGCCACATCTCCTCCTCCGGGGGGTGCGGACAGCGAGCATCATACATCATACCGTTTGCTTCGACGCGGATCGCCTATCGGTGGCACCCCGCTTCACGGGAAGCGCTTTTGTATCGGCCAGCGCAGCGTGCGCGATGGCGTCGATTTCGTTCTCGCCGCGGAGCGTGACGGCCTGCTGCGCGAGCTCACCGCCTGGAAGCAAAATCGCGAACCGCCGCGTAGATCCCACAGCGAACATCCTCGCCGACCCCAAAACGGTCAACCTACCCAGTGGACAGTTTTACGCCGCCCGCCCGCACAACCGCCGGCGCTTCACTGGATGGATTTCTCACCGCCGTGCACACGTTGAGAATCGCAAGCAAATCCAGCCTTGGCGGTCGCACGGTTGGCGCTCGTCCGCCCCAACCTTGCCAAGTCCCACCAATCTATGGTCTTACGCGCAGCCGTCGGCCTGGGTAGGCCGGACCGTGGAAGGAAAGCTTAATGTCTCTGGTTGCTCTCGGGGCAAGCGACGTCGCCGGCGGCTTCAAGAGCTGGCGCATGTGGTGGATGCTCGCCAAGAACGACGTCGTTCGGCGCTACCGACGTTCGCGCATCGGACAATGGTGGTTGACGCTAAGCATGGCCGCGATGATCGGGGGCATGAGCCTGGTCTATTCGGGGCTCTTCAACACGCCGATGGCGGATTACCTGCCCTATCTCGGCACGGGCCTGGTGCTGTGGGGGTTGGTTTCGTCCGTTATTATTGATTGCTGTCTGAGCTTCACTGAGGCCGAGAACATTATGCGGCAGATCGCTCTGCCGCGCTTTACCTATCTGCTACGCACCATCGGTCGGAACCTCTTGGTTTTCGGCCATAACCTCGTGCTTTTGCCGATCATGTACTTTCTATCCGGTTCACCCGTGAACTGGTACGTGCTGCTCTTCATCCCCTCCTTGCTGCTGGTGCTGGCTAACCTCGCATGGGCGGGCTACATGCTGGCGATCCTCTCGGCCCGGTTCAGGGACATCCCCCAGATCATCCAGAGCGTCGTGCAGGTCGCTTTCTTCATCTCGCCGGTCATCTACAAGGCGTCGCAGCTCCGGATCGACCATCCCCTGCTGGTCTGGAATCCCTTCGCCAGCATGCTGGATGTGATGCGCGCTCCTTTGCTGGGTCAGATGCCGAGCCTCTGGTCTTACGGTATGCTGGCCGCTCTTCTCGTGGTCGGCTGGCTGACAACGCTGGCCTTCGCGGGCAAATATTCGCACCGCGTCGTGTACTGGCTCTGAGGACGCAATGGCATCTGTCGTGCTTGAACAGGCGAGTGTCGACCTCGCCATCTTTAATTCGCGGGGCCGCGCCCTGAAGAGCGAGATCCTGCGAAGGACCATCGGCGGTGACCTGCGGGATGAGCGCGATCGCAGCGTTCAGGTTGTCAGAGCCCTCGACCAGATAAGCTTCGAGGCGCATGATGGCGACCGCATCGGTCTGATCGGTAGCAACGGCGCCGGCAAGACCACGCTGCTACGCGTGCTTAGCCGGGTCTATCCGCCTACCTCTGGGCGCGCTGTCGTGGACGGTCGCGTCTCCACGCTGATCGACCTGTCGATGGGCATGGACACCGACGCCACCGGCTACGAGAACATCGTCATGCGTGGCATAATGCTCGGGCTGGATGCCACCGAAGCTAAGGCGATCACGGCCGATGTCGAGGAGTTCAGCGAGCTCGGTGACTATCTCTCCCTGCCGATCAGGACCTATTCGAGCGGCATGATGCTGCGGCTCGCCTTCGCAGTCAGCACGGTCGTGCAGCCGGACATCCTGATATTGGACGAGATCATCGGTGTCGGCGATGCGCGCTTCAAGGACCGCGCCGAAAAGCGCGTGCAGAACATGATCAGTAACGCCAGTATCGTCTTCATCGCCTCGCACGATAATGGCGCTATCCGACGGTTTTGCAATCGGACGCTTTGGCTCAAGGGCGGCAAATTGATGATGGATGGTGCTCCCGACGAGGTGTTCGCTGCCTATAACCCCGAAGAGCATACCCCGGCGGAGTGAAGCGGCGTCGGTCGCCATCGACTGACGCCGCAGCGTCTCACGCACAGCGGCGCAGGCCAATCCTGGTCCTTGCACGGCGCGCCATTTCGCAAGGGCGCCCGGCTCGCATACCGGCTCCGGCAGATCGTGCCAGGGATCATGGACAACTCGATCACGCTTGAAGCTGCGGCGGTGGCCGGCCACTCTCTCACGATCGGTACCAGTTCGCGGGCCGCCGCAACGATATCGAACCCCTCGTCGATCAGGTCCGGTGCACCCATCCGGCGAGGGCCGCCTTGCGGAGGATAAACGCCAGACCATGGCCGTTACGTCCTTCGACCTCGAAACCCTCAAGTATCTGATCGCCGATCAACACACGACCGAAATCTGAGGTCCCGCGGCCCTCGCCGGCTTTCGATTACCCACATCGTCGGCGAGTTTCGATTGCAATGCCGAAGGCGATGTCGTTGAGGCGCGTCAGGCCTCGCCAGACAACCACGTTTCCGGGTGGCGGATCGTGATTGCGAGCGAGGTGGTCGCGCATGGCGAACTGGAGTAGATAGGTGACGAGGTCCTGCGCTGAATGCGCGGCTTGGGGCGTGCTGCGTCGATGCGGTTGAGCTTCGCGACTTCGGCTGGGGTGAGGACTGTCTCCGGCTCCGCCTCGGGCCTTGCTCCGTGCGGACATGGTGAGGAAGAAGATGCGCCAGCTGACCACCGCGATGAGGGCGAGGAATTTCGCCAGCCGCTCGGCGGTCTCGAGCCCCGCCTCCTCGGCGCGGCAGCCGGACTTCATCACCTTGTGGAACACCTCCGCCTTCTAGCGCAAGGCGTACCATTCGAGCTTCTCGACAGCGGCGGCAAGATCGCCGACTGGCAGATTCGTCACGAGTTTCGGTGGATCGGCGGGCGATCCGCCGGCGGGTCGATCTCAAGGGCATGGATATAGGTGAGAAGCTGAGGACCATATCGCTTCTGCTTGCCGACCGGCGGCAAGGTCTCGATGGCGGCAAACTTCACGCGCACGCACTCCGTCTCGTCCTGGCCGGTGTTCGCAATGGCGTCGCGCCCAGGGTGTGGCCGAGAGCTGGGCGAAGACTCGATGCGCCCCATCTGCGGCTTAGCTTCGGCCAGCCGATTGGTCTGCACCCGCGCCAGAAAACGCGTGCCGAGATCCTGTGCAAGGCAGAAAAGCTCGTAGATGTCGCTCTCGCGGTCGTTCACATGCACGCAGGGTTCCGGCGCGCCGACGAGCGCCATCGACTGGCGCAGGTTCTCCAACCAGCGATAGCTTTCCTTCGTCTCGATTGGCACGCGCGTCGAGTTCACATGCCTCTTGAGTGTCCAGGTCCCCTTGAACTTAGAGCTGGCTCGGGAAAACTGGACAGGTCGGATAAGTGGGGTTTCTGCCTGAAGGCGGCATGATGGCCGCGACAGGAGAGACCATGGCGAAACACCGCGGCGGAACCACATGCCGGCCTTAAGAAGGTGGCCCTTGCAGCCGTGCGGGGCGAGGAGACGATCGTCGAGCTGGCGCAGCAGTTCGACTTGCATCCGAACCAGATAACGCAATGGCGCAGTCAGCTTCTCGACGGGGCTGCGGGCGTGTTCGACGGCAAGGCGAAGGCCGCGGCGCCGGCTCCGGTGATCGACGTGAAGACGCTGCACGCGAAGTTCGGGGAACTGGCGCTGGAGAATGATTAATGAGATGGCCCGCCCCGGCTCTCCGGCTGCAATGATGCAGCTGGTCGTATTCCCTGGGGAAGGAGAGCCGATATGTCCAGAAGCCCATTCGCCGATGCCGCCGTCTTCGGCGTCGATCTCGGCAAGACCCGCTTCGACGTCATGGCAGCGGATAAATCCGGCAAGCCGCTGCGCCGGGCGAAGCTGACCCGTTCCACCATTTTGCCGTTCTTTGAGCAGGTGCCGCGGGGTTTGATCGGGATGGAGGCCTGTCCAGGCGCCCAATGGCTGGCACGTAAACTGGCAGCGATGGGCCACACGGTCCGGATCATTCCAGCCCAGTTCGTGAAGCCCTTCGTCAAGTCGAACAAAAACGACGCGCGGGACGCGGAGGCGATCGCTGAAGCGGTAGTTCGTCCGACAATGCGCTTTGTCGAGATCAGGCAGGAAGCCCAGATCGATTTGCAGGCACTGCATCGGATTCGAGACCGGATCTCCGCGAACAGGATACAGCTCATTTGCCAGATGCGCGCCTTCTGTCTGGAATACGGCATCGCGATGCGGCCAGGCGCGGGCGTCTTCAAACTCGACATGGCTCGCATCCTGACCGACGAGGACAACGATCTCACGCCCATGATGCGAACGCTCCTCCGAGAGCTCTGGGACGAGTTCGTCGTTGTCGATGCGCGGCTCGCCGCCGTCAGCAAGCAGGTCGAGGCGATTGCCGATCGGGTCGATGCCGCACGGCGCCTGATGTCGATCCCGGGGATCGGACCGCTGGGAGCGACGGCATTGCTCGCGGCGATCGGCGATGGCCGCCAATTCCGCAAGGCCAGGGATCTTGCCGCGTGGCTCGGCCTCGTTCCTCGCCAGAACTCCACCGGCGGCAAGACAACGCTGTTGGGGATTAGCAAGCGCGGCAACCCCTATCTGCGGCGCCTGATTATCCACGGTGCACGCTCGTGCATCGCTCATCTCAACCGAGAGCGCGACCGGATGGGCGAGTGGATCGGCCAGCTCGAACAGCGGATGCACCGCAACAAGGTCGTTGTCGCATTCGCCAACAAAATCGCCCGGATGGCGTGGGCCGTGCTCACGCGGCCGGGCAATCTTTACGAACGTGTCGAACCGACCAAGGCCTGATCGGCGCGTTCTCACCAGGTTGCGGGGTCAAGGAGTGATGTCGGAACAGTCGATCCGCTGGTTGTAAGCCCTGTCAAAAAAACGGGCGTCATGGCCCGTACGATTTATTGGGAACAACCGGCGCGCATCTCATCATGGCCTGGCCGCAACAGCGGCTCACTCGCGAGAGGCCGGATACATTTACGCAAACTGCGCCCGACAGACGTCCAAATCCCTTGCAACGCCGGGGCGGACCATACATTTTTGTCCGGCGCGCTCGGGAAGGCCGGCCTTCTGAGGGCAAAGAGATGATCGACCGTCATCACGGCCTGCCGCTCAGCCGACAGGCGAAGGTTCTGGGGATCAGCTGGGGCAGCGTCTACTATCTGCCCCGCGCGGTTCCAGCTGCCGGTTTGGCTCTGATGCGCCGGATGCGCTGCTTCTGGAATATCCCTTCGCCGGCAGCCGGATGTTGCAGGGGCCTCTCAATGCCGAGTGTCATGCCGCCGGGCGCCAGCACGTCGCAACGCTGATGAAGCGCATGGCGATCGAGACGCTCTATCGCAGACCGAGGACCTCCAAGCGGGCTCAGGGGGACGCAATCTTCCCCTACCTGCTGCGCAAGCTGCCGGTGACGCGTCCCAATCAGGTCTGGGCGATGGACATACCTACATCCCGATGGCGCGGAGCTTCGTCTCGCCGCGGTCGGCGAAAAGTTCAGCCGCAAGGTCCTGCCCTGGCGGCTCTTAATCACGATGGACACTGCCTTCTCCATCGAGGCGGTCGAGGACGCCACGGCCCGCTTCGGCAAGCCGGAGATCCTCACGGACCAGGGCTCGCAGTTCACCAGCCGCGAGTTCACCGGCCTGCTGATCGCAGCCGACATCCGGATCAGCATGGACGGCGAGGGTGCCTGGCGCGACAACGTCTTCGTCGAACGCCTCTGGAAATCGGTCAAATGCGAGGAGGTTTATCTGCGCGCCTATGCCAGCGTGTCGTAGGCATGCGCCTCGATCGGCCGGTATCTCGACTTCTTCAACACCTGGAGGCCTCATAAGGGCTTGGGACGCCAGACGCCCGACCAAATCTACTTCAACGCGCTGCGGCCAATCCCGGCGGTGGCATAACCAAGGCTGAAACCCACTTAGCAACAGCGCAAAAACTGTTCAGATCGACCGAGCCAACTCTGTTGGCAGATTTCGTTGCGACGTGACGATCGACGAAAGAGATCCGGCCTCGGCGCCTCCTCGCTCGAGGCGTATATCCGCCGGGTTCGCTGTGCGTCTTGGGTGGCGCCAGTCTGACTTCGTCCTGACGGCGCTTTCACCCAGGCCAGAGCCTCCAATAAGCGCTTGTTCTCATGATCGCCATGTGCGTGACCCGCTGATCGCACGGCTGGTACAGCATAGGATCGTCCGCGTGGCCAACGAAGCCATTGGCGCCTACCATCGGGCTTTCAGCCGCACCCTTGCAAAAGCCAAGTTGCCGCTGGCGAAGGTCAACCCACGTCAGGCCCGCCGCTTTGCCGAGGCCTTCGGGCAACTTGCCAAGACTGATTGTCGGAACACTGCCGTGCTGGCGCGCGTGGGCCCTCTCCTCGAACCGCCAGTACGGTTCCTGCCGAGCGCCACATTGTAACCGGCCGTCGAGTAGCTCGTGCCTGCTCGGATTGTTGACCCCTCTAGACTGAGCCCAGTCTCGCTCAAAGCGCAGCCGGCCTTTGTCCCTTCTGGAACTAGTGTATTGGTTGCAGCCGACGCATAGCAGCCATTCGATAGACTACGCCTTTTGGAGTATGCCAGCCGACCGAACCGATCATATGAGCACTCAAATGGCAGCCATTGGCCGAGCCAAGATATTAGAATGCTGTCTCTCAACGTCTGCTTGCAAAGCCGGGTATTGCGTCCCGCCCGTGTATTTGCGGCCCCGTCGGCTCGCGCCGGGGCTTTTTTCTTGGGCGCATCCTGTGATTTGACTATGGAGATGCGCAATGCGGTCCGCTACGAGGACGCGCTAGAGAGCTGCGAGGTCGGGCCCATATGATAGGAAAAACGGTTCTGCATGTCGGTTCAGGCCGGCAGACAATCAAGAACATGCCGCAGGGATTCCAGGATGGCTCGTGGTCGGAATTAAGGCTCGACATCGAGCCTGCGGTTGAGCCGGACATTATTGGCTCCATCACCGATATGTCGGCCGTGGAAGAGGGCTCGGTCACTGCGCTCTACTCCTCTCACAACATCGAGCATGTTTTCTCGTATGAGGTCGTGCCGACATTGCGGGAATTCCGGCGCGTTCTGTCGGATGACGGCTTCGCGGTCATTACCTGCCCAGACATTCAGGAAGTCGCGAAGCACGTCGCCGCGGGCAACCTAGCCGAGCCCCTATACCACTCCTCGATGGGGCCGATCACGGCGCTGGACATCATGTTCGGGCACATCGGCGCGGTTCAGCGCGGCGAGTTCTACATGGCTCACCGCACCGGCTTTTCGCTGGACCTGCTGATCGCTCGCCTTAATGAGGCGGGGTTTGCCTCAGTCGCCGGTTATAGAGTTCAACCATTCCAACTCTGGGCTATAGCGACGAAGTCGGCGCGCAGCCAAGCGGATATGCTCAATCTCGTGAAGGCTTACACGACGAAGCCGGCGCGTAGCTAAGCTGCTCATTCCCCGCCAGTCGCGGGTAAATCGCACCGCTCGCGCGGTCAACTCCAAGGTGGGGTGCACCGGCCGGCGAGTAGCTCCTGCCTGGTCGGATCGTTGACCCATCTGGACCGGCTCGGTCTCGCTTCGGCGGGGCCGGGGCCTATTTCGTTTCAGCCACGGTCGGGTTGGAGCTAGATAAGGGCCGCGGAGATCGACCTCATGGGCTCGTCCCCCGGCGGTCCTCTTCCCGCATCGATCCGGGATCAAGTCAGAAATCAAATGCTCGGAGCCCGAACCACGTCGTAGGAACGGAGAGACGATCAACACAAATCTGCCGTCGGCGTCAACCGCTTAGGCCTAAACTGCCAGACCGTGACCCGTTCGAGAACGGTATCAGCAGTAAGCAAACGCTTACAGACCTGGCTGGCCACCGGTCAGGGTTTTCAATTCACAGCTTCATGCTCTAGCTCTAGCAGCGCGGCGCCCATTGCCGAGCTTTGGAGAACGTGAATCTTGCACGATGAGTTGATTGATGCGGCTTGGCTCGCGTCTTTGAAGCCCGGTTTGATGCTGCATGTGGATCCCGCGCTCAACGGCGAGCCCGATCCAGCCCTGCTAGGCGAGCCAATCACTCCTATCAGCGCCTTCTTCGTTCGGAACAATGGTACCCTGCCCAGCGTGGGCGATATCGAGCAGTGGCGGCTTCGAATCGACGGCGAAGTTAACCAGCCCAAGAACTGGTCGATCGCTGAGTTGCAGCGAGATTTTGAAACTGTGACTGTTACGTCGGTGCTGGAATGCGCGGGGAATGGCCGTTCCCTTTTCAAACCTGTCACGGAAGGCGTGCCTTGGCGGCTCGGCGCCGTTGGCTGCGCGCGATGGACCGGCGTTCGGTTGAGGGACGTGCTGCTGGCCTCCGGAGCGAAAGCTAGTGCTGTCTACACAGGACATTATGCGCCGGATAGTCAGATTGCAGACCCGAGCCGTCCGGCCTTGTCGCGCGGGCTGCCGATCGCAAAGGCGCTGTCGCCGGAGACGTTGGTAGCTTTTGGCATGAATGGTGAGCCGCTGCCGCTACTGCACGGCGGACCGCTGCGCATAGTGGCTCCCGGCTATCCCGGTTCCGCTTGGCAGAAGTGGCTGTATCGGGTGTCGTTGCGCCCGCATGTGCATGATGGCGAGAAGATGCTGGGCAGCAATTATCGCTTGCCAATCCGGCCGGCGGTGCCAGGCGAGCCGATCGCGGAGAGCGATTTTGCTGTCATTACCGATATGAAGGTCAAAGCGCTGATCACCAGCCCATCGCACGGCTTTATCGCTGCCCTCGGTAGATCCGTAACGGTGCGTGGCTTTGCCTGGAGCGGCTCGATTGAGGTCGCTGCCGTCCGCGTGTCCGGGGATGGCGGGGTCAACTGGATCGAGGCCGAGCTGGGTCAGGCTGAGGGCACCTATGCCTGGCGCCCCTTTGCTGTGGTCGTTCCCGCTAACCAGGCCGGGGCCATGAGGATCGTTGCGCAGGCCCGGGATGTCGCTGGCCACGAGCAGCCACTGAATGCTGCGCTGTGGAATCCGCGTGGCTACTGCAACAATCAAGCGCAAACGGTCGAAGGCGAGGTGCGCTGACCCCGCCGGGGAAACAAGCGGCAGCACTTCAACGGCCGCTGCCTGATGACATACTCGAAATAATCGCTCACGCCGTGAAGAAGAACTGCCTGAGCGATCGGGCATTATCCACCGGAGTCACGCCGTCGGCGTAGGGCAATCTTTTCGTATGCGCTGTTCTCGGCCAAGCGTTGAGCAGCGCCCGTGCGTAGGCCCAGGCAGGAGCTCGTAAATCTGGCTCTGAGGATGGCCGGCGACGATGCGAGCGGTGATGCCGGTGAGATTGGCTTGGGGGTCGAGGGCGGCCGTCTTGAGCCATGAGGATTTGCGGTGGGAAAACGTCTACGTGGACGTCTATACAGACACTCCGATCAGTCGGCTTGGGATCGCTGAGAGAGCCGCGCCGTGCGCTCGGAGCGCTCGCCATAAAGCTCGCGCCTGAGCTTCTCGACGTCTGCTTGAAGGTGGGTGATGACAGCCTCGACGGAGGAGGCTCCGGCCTCGGCCTCGATCCGCTTGGCGCGCTCGGCCAGGATCATCGCATGCGCCGCCGCCAGATCGGCGCGCAGCGAGGGCGATGCGGAGGGCGTGCTCATGGCAGCTATGGAATCACAGCCCGTTGCAAACGCAAGGCAAAAAGCGTCAGCCGACCGAGGTCGGACGCCAGGCCTTCACCGGATTGCGCCAGTCGATCCCGGAGAGAAGATAGCCCATCTGCGCCGTCCGCCGGCGAGGGCCACAGAACGCGGCCGCGCTCCAGTCGACGCACGTACAGGTTCGCCGCCTGCCGGTCGTGCCAGATGATCTTGACAAGGTCGCCACGCCGCCCGCGGTAGCAGAAGATATAGCCACCGAGCGGGTTGTGCCTCAGGACCTCCCGCACTTGCAGCGCCAGGGAGGCGAAGCCCTTGCGCATTTCCGTGTGGCCTGTCGCCAGCCACACCTTCACGCCGACCGGGACAGGGATCATCGCGCCCTCAGGGCGGCGATCGCCTTGCGCAGCGGTCGGCCATCTACCTCGCCCTCCAACCGCAGCCGGTCGCCAGAAGCCAGTTCAATCTCGATGCGGCTCTCGCGAAGGCCCCTGCGCTTACGCGACGATGGCTCGTCGGGCGGTGAAGCAGGCTCCTCCGTCGCCAGCTCGACCGTCACCGGCAGGAAGGCCGGCGGCTGGGGCGTGACCCGCTCGCATAGCTGCTTGCGCCAGCGGAAGAGTTGACTCACGTGCAGCCCGGCCGAACGGGCGATCTCGGAAGTCGAAGCCCCGGGCTCCGGCGCCAGCGCTACCAGCCGCTCTTTCTCCGCCCGCGGCCAGCGCCGCCGCCGCTCCATTGAGGTGATCACCTCCAATCGCGACATGGTCATATGACTGCTCCTAGGATCACCCCTAGGACCTCACGTCATCGTCCACCTCCGCAAGGCAGCCCTCGCCGGGAGGGGTACGTTTGGAACAGAACACGTAAAGTGCACCGTTGAAGCAAGATGGCCACTCGTCACATCGGGCCGGCACGGACCACGATGTCGCTCACCACGATCTCAACCGCGCGCTGCGCGCTGCCTCAAAGCGCGTGAAGCTCAACGGTGGGTCAGATTCGGCTGCGGGCGCGACTGCTCCACTGGCGAATGCCTGCCGCCGCGCCAAACAACTGCGACGGCGCCATCCCGGCGCGGCGGGCGATCGCCGAAACATTCGCCCCAGGAGCAAACTCTCCGCGACGAGCCGCGCCTTCGCCTCATCCGGCCAGCCCCGCCGTCCTCGTAACGGCCGAGCCTGGGGCCTCGATCACATGACAATTTCTGTCATCAGGCACAGGGTACGCATGCGGCGTAGGCCGCCTTGTGGCTAAGCATTTCGGCGTCCAGCTTTTCCACGCTCGTAGTCCGGCAGTAGTGCTGGCAGCGGTGCTGGAGACGTCGTCGTAGATGACGAGACCTATGTCCGGCGGCGCCGCTGGAGTGTGGAGGAGAAGCGTGCGGTCGTGGCCGAGGCGCTGTCGAGCGGGAACGTGATCGCGACGGCGAAGCGGCATGGCATCCAGGCTCAGCAGATCTACCGATGGCGCGAGCGGCTCGTTGAGCTGCAAAGTGCGACCGCGTTTCTGCCGGTGTCGATCGCGCCAGATTCCGTGGCGCTCAGTCCGGCACCGGTGCTGGATCAGAGCAGTCAGGATCACAGTCCAGCAGCGGTGCTCGATCGCCCGCAGCGGGTCGAGATCGTGTTGTCCGCTGGTCGGCGCGTCATCGCCGAGGGCGGCGTCGATGTCGATGTGATGCTCAGGTTGGCGCGAGGCCTCGAGGCGCTCAGGTGATCCCGGTTCCGGTCGGCGTGAAGGTGTGGCTGGCGACCGGCCACACGGACATGCGGAAGGGGTTTGCCTCCCTGGCGTTGGTGGCGCAGGAGGTCTTGAAGCGTGATCCGCTGGGCGGCCACATCTTCTGCTTCCGCGGGCGTCGCGGCGATCTGTTGAAGGTGATCTGGCACGACGGGCAGGCGGCGAGCCTTTACGTGCGTCGCTTGGAGAAGGGCCGCTTCCTGTGGCCGTCACCGGCCGACGGCGTCGTCGCGATCACGCCCGCCCAGATGGGCTACCTGCTCTCCGGCATCGACTGGCGCAATCCGGTGGAGACCTGGCGCCCGACGGCGATTGGATAGAGCTTCGAGCCTTGTCTTTGCAGGCGGATGTGATTCCCTCTCCTTGTGAACGCGCCCGCTGAATCGCCCGTGCCGCCGACCCTGCCGACCGATCTGACGGCGGCGCATGCGATGATCCTGGCGGAACGCCAGGCGCGGATCGAGGCGCAAGCCGAAGCCCTCGCCGCGAAGGCCGCAGCGTCATCGACCGAGGCGACGATCGCGCATCTCAAGCTGATGATCGAGAAGCTCAAACGTGAGCTCTACGGTCAGCGCTCGGAGCGCACGATGCGCCTCATCAACCAGATGGAGCTTCAGCTCGAGGAGCTCGAAGCGAAGGCGACCGAGGACGAACTTGCGGCGGAGGCGATGTCGCGCCAAGCATCGCTGCCCGCACGGGCGCGCGGTCGGCCGCAAGCCCTTCCCGGAGCATCTGCCGCGCGAGCGGGTCGTGATCGCAGCACCGACGTCGTGCCCGTGCTGCGGCTCGATGAAACTGTCGAAGCTCGGCGAGGACGTGACGGAGACCCTGGAGGTCGTGCCGCGGTCCTGGAAGGTGATCCAGACTGTGCGGGGGAAGTTCACGTGCCGCGCTTGCGAGACGATCACGCAGCCGCCGGCGCCCTATCATGTGACGCCGCGCGGCTTCGTGGGGCCGAACCTGCTGGCCATGGTGCTGTTTGAGAAGTTCGGTCAGCACCAACCGCTGAACCGGCAGAGCGAGAGATACCTTCGAGAGGGCATCGACCTCTCCGTCTCGACGCTCGCCGACTAGGTCGGCGCGGCGACTGTGGCGCTGGCGCCGTTACATGACCTGATTGCCCGGCACGTCATGGCGGCGCAGAGGCTGCACGCCGACGACACGACGGTACCGATCCTGGCCAAGGGCAAGACCGACACGGGCCGGATCTGGACCTATGTGCGCGACGACAGGCCCTTCGGCGGCGCCGATCCGCCGGCGGCGCTCTACTTCGCCTCGCGCGACCGGCGGCAAGAGCATCCGGACGCGCACCTCGCGGCTTGGAGCGGCATCCTGCAGGCCGACGCCTATGGCGGATACAACGGGCTGTACGATCCCGCGCGTCCGGGCGGGCTGGTCACGTCAGCGCTCTGTTGGCCGCATGCCCGGCGCGGCTTAGTCGAGCTCGCTGACATCGCCGCGAGCGCACGGCGCGGGCCCGGCGCCGCGCCTGTGTCGCCGATCGCGCTGGAGGCGGTGAAGCGCATCGATTGCCTCTTCGCCATCGAGCGCGAGATCAACGGTCTGAGCGCCGACGAGCGCCGCCAGGTCCGGCAGGAGCGCAGCCGCCCGCTCGTCGATGACCTGCGTGCCTGGCTTGACGAACAGCGCGTCAAGCTCTCGCGCTCGGCGACCGTCGCCAAGCCGATCGACTACATGCTCAGGCGCTGGGACGCCTTTGCCTTGTTCCTCGACGACGGGCAGGCCTGCCTGTCGAACAATGCTGCCGAGCGAGCGCTCAGAGGTTTTGCCCTCAGTCGAAAAGCGTGGCTCTTCGCGGGCTCCGGCCGCGGCGCTGAGCGTGCCGCCGCCATGGCGACGCTGATCCAGACAGCGAAGATGAACGACGTCGATCCGCAGGCCTGGCTCGCCGACGTGCTTGCCGGCATCGCCGGAATGACCCAAGGCGGGCTCAACGAGCTTTTACCGTGGAACTGGCACACCGACGGCGCCGACCGCCGCAGAGCAGCCTTATCAAAAGCACTCCAGGACCGATCTTACACAGCAGTCAGTCCGCGGCCCACGCCGGATGCTTACGGCATAGGCGTAGATATAGAGATTTCGACGACACGCTACCTGATAGGTTTCCATCCGGCGGGAGCCGCCTTGCGGCGGGGTTCGGTTGACGTGAACTCCTAGGAGTAATCCTAGGAGTATTCATATGACGATGTCGCGGGTTGAGGTGATCACCTCTGTAGGCCGCCGCCGACGCTGGTCCCGAGCCGAGAAGGAGCGGCTGGTCGGATTGTCGCTGGAGCCGGGAGCCTCGGCATCGGAGATCGCACGATCGGCCGGCCTGCACGTGAGCCAGCTTTTCCATTGGCGCAAGCAGCTTTGCGAGCGCGTCACGCCGGAGGAGCCGGCTCTGCTGCCGGTCGTTGTCGAGCCGCCCGGGGACGGGGCTGCGGCTTTTCCGAGCCCAGCCCCGTCGCGGAAGCATGCTGCGCGTCGCCGAGGTCGCGTCGAGATCGAGTTGGCGTCAGGCGATCGGGTGCGGCTCGAGGGCGGGATTGATGGTCTCGCACTGCGCGAGGTCCTTGCCGCGCTGAGAGCCCGATGATCCCGGTTCCGGTCGGCGTGAAGGTATGGCTTGCAACCGGCCACACCGATATGCGCAAGGGGTTCGCCTCGTTGGCGCTGGTGGCTCAGGAGGTCTTGAAGCGCGATCCGCTGAACGGTCACGTGTTCTGCTTTCGAGGGCGTCGCGGCGATCTGTTGAAGGTGATTTGGCACGACGGCCAGGCGGCGAGCCTTTATGTGCGCCGGCTGGAGAAGGGCCGGTTCCTGTGGCCGTCGCCGGCCGACGGCGTCGTTGCGATCACGCCCGCGCAGATGGGCTATCTGCTCTCCGGCATCGACTGGCGCAATCCGATGGAGACGTGGCGGCCGACTGCGATCGGGTGACGCCTTTTGGCTTGCGTTCGCGGGGGGATGTGATTCCATCGCGTGCATGCGAACGCCGGTCTCGTTACGATCCTCGCCGAGCCTGCCGACCGATCTGGCCGCGGCGCATGCGATGATCCTGGCGGAGCGCCAGGCCCGCGTCGAGGCTGAAGCGGTGGCGCTGCAGCTCAAGGCCACCGCTTCCTCCACCGAGGCGATGATCGCCCACCTCAAGCTCATGATCGAGAAGCTGCGCCGCGAGCTTTACGGCCAGCGCTTGGAACGCACGGCTCGGCTGGTCGACCAGATGGAGTTGCAGCTCGAGGAGCTGGAGGCGAAGGCGACGGAGGACGAGCTGGCGGCGGAGGCGGCATCACATCGAGCGGCGACCCTGCCGCCTGCGCTGCGGCGGCGATCCGTGCGCAAGCCCTTTCCCGAGCATCTGCTGCGCGAGCGGATCGTTGTGCCGTCGCCGGCGTCGTGCCCGTGCTGCGGTTCGATGAAGCTGTCGAAGCTCGGGGAGGATGTGACCGAGACGCTGGAGGTCGTGCCGCGCGCTTGGAAGGTGATCCAGACCGTGCGGGAGAAGTTCACCTGCCGCCAGTGCGAGACGATCACCCAGCCGCCGGCACCTTTCCATGTGACGCCGCGCGGATTCATGGGGCCGAACCTGCTGGCGACGATCCTCTTTGAGAAGTTCGGCCAGCACCAGCCGCTGAACCGGCAGAGCGAGCGCTACGGCCGCGAGGGCATTGATCTCTCGGTCTCGACGCTGGCCGACCAGGTCGGCGCCGCAACAACGGCGCTGGCGCCACTGCATGCCTTGATCGCTCGTCACGTCATCGACGCCGAGCGCCTGCACGCTGACGATACGACGGTGCCGATCCTGGCCAAGGGCAAGACCGACACCGGCCGGATCTGGACCTATGTGCGAGACGACAGGCCCTTCGGCGGCGCCGATCCACCGGCGGCGCTCTATTTCGCCTCGCGCGATCGGCGGCAGGAGCATCCGGACGCACATCTCGCAGGCTGGCGCGGCATCCTCCAGGCCGATGCCTATGGCGGCTACAACGGCCTCTATGATCTCGCGCGCAAGGCAGGAGCGGTCACCTCGGCGCTGTGTTGGGCGCACGCCCGACGAGGCTTTTTCGAGCTCGCCGATATTGCCGCGAGCGCGCGGCGTGGGCCCGACGCCGCGCCCGTATCGCCGATCGCCTTGGAAGCCCTGAAGCGCATCGACACGCTCTTCGCGATCGAGCGCGAGATTAACGGTCTGAGCGCCGACGAGCGCCATCGCGTCCGCCAGGAGCGAAGCCGCCAGATCGTCGAGGACCTGCGCACCTGGCTCGGCGAACAGCGCCTCAAGCTCTCGCGCTCGGCGACCGTCGCCAAGCCGATCGACTACATGCTCCGGCGCTGGGACGGCTTTGCTGCCTTCCTCGACGACGGGAAGGCCTGCCTCTCGAACAATGCCGCCGAGCGAAGCCTGCGCGGTTTTGCCCTCGGTCGCAAAGCGTGGCTCTTCGCGGGTTCCAGCCGCGGCGCCGAGCGGGCGGCCGCCATGGTGACGCTGATCCAGACCGCGAAGCTCAACGACATAGATCCGCAGGCCTGGCTCGCCGACGTCCTCGCCCGCATCGCCGAAACGCCTCAGGGCAAGCTCGACCAACTCCTGCCTTGGAACTGGCGCGCGGCGTCGACCGCCGCAATCGCGGCCTGACGATGCACGTCAACAAGGTCCAATCAGTCCGGACCCTGGCGCTCGTCGCCCGCGATCTCGGCAAGGACAAAGACTGGCTCGCCGATCTCACGCTCGACATGGAACCGGAAGACGGGCTGATCTGGGTCTACGATCCACAGCACGAGGGCGGGACCATGGCCTTCACCGAATACGGCGTCGAAAACCTGCTCAACCTCATCGACATCCATCGCAGCAGGCCAAAATAGGCCTGCCGCGGCCTACGCCGGATGAATACCCTGATAGGGTTCGAGCTGCGTTGAGCATTCTTGCGGATCAGCTCATCGCCCTTGCCAAGCAGATCAATGAGTTCGAGGCTCAGATCAGTCTGAAGTCAGCCTGCATTTTCTCCCGTCGGCTCCATCGGTCCTTCAAGCGCAGGCAGGGGGCTTCCACGAAGCGCCAGGACAGCTCCGCAAGCGTCAGCGTGACCAACAGTCCAACGGTGAACATTTGAAGAGGGGTATAGCCGCTCACCCACATCGCTCCCACCAGCGGGAAGTGGTAAAGATATATCCCGTAAGAACGGCGCCCGAGCCAAACCATGACCCGATTCTCGAGAACGAACCGCGTCAACCAATTACGATTTGACACAAGATACAAAACGACGCCGGCTGACGAGAGGTTCGCCAAATTGAAGCCGAGGGCATAATACCAGGGGTACTTGACTGCATACAGAATAACGTAGGCAAGCCCGACTGCTGATCCTACACCAAGGGCGGTCAGCAACTTTGATGGCCTGAGGGATTTCTCATTGAGGACCATCGCAATGAGGCATCCAAACAGGAGCCCATCGCAGCGCGTGTCCGAAGCGTTCTAGACCCATGCGCCATTGCCGCTCATGAGATAGCGATTGATCCAGACAGCTCCGATCAGCGAAACAAGGAAGATCAAGACCGACCGCAGGCTCGTCCGCATCTGCCTCAAGGCTATAAAGCCGAAAGGCCAGGCGAAGTAGAATTGCCATTCGATCGACAAGCTCCACGTGTGACCCAGAACGTCAGGGTACGGGAGCCCAACCGCTCGTGCCCAATTCGACCAGACGAAGACGGTCGGCAGCAGATTGCCCCAGGGGTTTGATGTCGCTCCAGGGAAAATCCACCAGATCAAACCGTAGAAACCGCAAAGGCCAAAAACTCCGGGCAACAGTCTTGCGGCACGGTTGATATAGAAATGCTTGAGGTCAATTGAGTGACGGCGATCCCACTCTCGGCACAGGATCGATGTAATAAAATATCCGCTCATCACGAAGAACAGATCGACACCAGTTCCGCCGCCTACGGGAAACCCAAGAGTATGAGCGAGAAAAACGATTGCAACTGAAAAGCCGCGCAGACCGTCGAATGCCTCGATACGATGCTGCAATAGAGCCCCCATATTTATCGCCGCCAATACCAAGATGTAGCACCCTTTACGATCCGCTTCGATCACCGGCCGAACGTGACATCTCATCCCATTAGCTAATTTCGTCCAATCTCTCGAACCACAGTGGCATTGCATTTTGTACAGTGGCAGGGTTCGTCGAGCGGCGAGGCAGTCGTGGATGATAGGCCGGATCGTCAGAAAGCAGATCGCGCCAGCGCTGAAGGAACAATGCAACCTCGGAGCCCGGACGATGGGTTGTTCCTCTGGAAGCGCTCTCGAAATGCGTCAGCTCGGCATGCGGTGTATAGACGATGCGATATCCCAACATCCGCATCCGCATGCACATGTCGATATCGTTGAACTCGAGCGAAAGCCGCTCATCGAAGCCTCCGATCTGTGCGAGCAGGCTATGGCGGGTCGCGAAGGCCGCGCCTGTGACCATCGACCATTCGCGGTGGATATCGGCCCAATTCAAGTAGGTCGGTTCGTTGGCTGACATGCCGACGAAGACATGAGTGCAGGCGCCCATCGGCCCGCCGGCCATTCCGGCGTGCTGGATGCGGTCGTCGGGGTAGAGCAGGCGGGCTGCGGCGCCGCCGACATCCTCCTTCATCGAGAAGGTCAGCAGTGCTTCGATCCAGTCGGCATTGCGCACGACCAGGTCGTCGTTCATCAGGATGATCTGCTCGGTTTCGGCTTGGCGCCAAAGCATGTTCATCTTCTGCGCATAGTTGAACGGCTCGCCCGCAGGTCGTGCTGTCGATACCCGCTTCAGGCTGAACGGCCAGGCACCGCCTTCATAGATGGAGCCATCTGGCGCATCGTCTCCGATGAGGACCGTCAGCCGATCGGCAGGCCAGCTTGATCGGCTCAGGCTGTCCAGCAGGTTGAGAATATGCGGCCGACCGCGCGGTGACGTATCGCCCACCGCGCAGCGCGCCTGGCCCGTCGGAATCACCAAGGTCACCGCGGGCAACTGGTCGAAGCGCCGAGACAGCCGAAAGGTCCCTTGGATACGGCCGTCCTGAACTTCACACTCCGGATCGTTCTCGTCGACCCACCTTTCCAATACGGTCCGCCTCTCTGCAGCCGGTGCGCGGAGCACCGGGCCACCTCGCACGCTGAGGATCTCCGGAATACGTGCAATCGCGTATCCCGCAGACACTGTTCTCAACAGAAGCTCGTAGCTGAAGGCGCCCGATCTCGGGAGGCAGTTCGGCGCCACCGCCGCGAAAATGCGGGCCTTCATCAGAAGAGGCCAGCCGACATAGTCAGTGGCCTGCAACTGGGTCAGATCGAAGTCGGGCTTGAGGATTTGCACGGGTTCTTCGGGCGATACGGGATCGGCCACCACCTCGTCGCCGTAGAACAGCGCGATGTCGGGGCGTTCCGCGGCGTTGCGCAGAACGAGTTCCGCCAGCTTCGGATTGAGCTGACATTCGCCGTCATGCAGGAGCAGCCAGGCATCCTGCTGAGGAACGTCCAGCTCCGGAAGCGGCCATGTCGGATTTCCCGCTCCGTCCAGGCGGATGGGTCTCAAAAAATCGTCTGCGGTCATCCCGGTATTCTCGCGACCGATGCTGCTGGCAGGGCTGTCACGTGCGCACCGGGCGCGGTGCCAGGGCCCGCGCGAGGCTTGCGTCGATGCGCGCAGCCACCGCCTTCGACGATAGGTTACCTATGACCATCCGATGTGCAGCGTCTTCGATGTCGCGAAGCCGGCGGGGGCTCAGCGTGGCCGCGGAGACGAGAGACGAGGCAAAATGGTCCTCGTCGACCGTTCCCCAAACCGTGCCTCGTACATAGGCGCCTTCGTCCGCAGCGAGACGCGTTTCCTGGTACTGGACCGGGAAGCCGGTCTCGTCGGTCAGGAAGTCACGACTGCCCCCGTAGTCGGTCGCGACGACCCGCTTCCTTCGCGCGAGCGCTTCCGCGATCGTAAGACCGAACCCTTCCGAAGAATGGCTCGAGGCATAAATGTCGGCAAGATCGAGCAAGGTACCTAGCTCGGGCGAGGACATGCTTCCATCGAACAACACGATGCCTTGCCGAGCGCGTATCAGCGAAAACAGTTCGGCAGCGTCCGGCTTGTCCTTATCGAGGTTCTTCGTCTTGAGGACGAGCTTCCAGCCGTGTCGCGCGAGCTCGCTCTTCTCGAAGGCGCGCACCAGAGCATGTGGGTTCTTCCGAGACAGGTAGCTCGACGCGTCGAAGATGTACAAAATGACTCGGTCTTCCGCCGCCAGGCCGAGCTTTGCTCGCAATTGCGCCAATCGGCGCTCGCCCGCTTTCTGAAATACTGGCTCCACGACATGCGGGATGACGTCGATAGGCTTTGCTGTGACGGCGCGAAAGGCATCGGCGCAGAAACGGCTCGGGGTCCAGATCCGGTCGACCTGATTGAACCCTTCGACAAAATACTCCGGGATGGTCGTCGATTCCCAGACGAACAGGCCGATGCGGCTTTGCGCTCCAGCGACCAACGCCTGCTGGCGCTCATCTAGGAATAGGTTCCATGCGGCAGGGTTCAGGTGGACGACAGCCACGTCGCAGCCACCGTCGAAATCGCTGACGTCGATCGATGGAGCGAGCCTGCGGTGAACATCGAACGGGCGGTGGACGCTATAGATTCCCGTCTCGAAGCGCGTCTGCATCAAGGCGCTGACATAGCCGCGCGCTGCGAAACCGAGGCCGTTGTCGTAGTTCCATGGGCCGATGAAGCCGATGCGGGGCACATGCCGCCGCGGGAGCGTCGGCGGTGCGACGAGAGAGCCTCTGAACTTCGGCAGCGGATTTTTGCGCTGTGCGACAAGCTCCGCCAGCAAGCGTTCTGCCAGGGAGACATCATAGCTCTGCTTCGCCAGAGCCTCGTCCCAGCCCGTCTTGTCGACGCCAGGGATCTCGTCGCGAATCGTCATCACCTTGATGAAGGGGAACCCCTTGTTGAGCAATTCGCGCCAATGATAGATCGTCGGATTATGGAGGGTGGGCGAGGTGAACAGGACTTCGACCTTGAGCCCGGCCGCGATTAGCACCGGCGCGAACTGCACCTCGAAATTGTTGATGACGTCATCCTTGTCGTCGAACGACACGACGTCGAGCATGAATTGATGGAAGGCGAAGGAAGAGAGTGCGCCGCGCTTGATCGCCAGGAAGTAGCTTTGAATATGCCAGCCGCGCTCCCAGTTTTCCGTCATCCCGACGATATCCGCGTCACTGTCCCGAATACGTGAGAAGAGCTTACTGAAATCTGCCGCGTTCGTGGGACCGATCAGACTGTCGTTGAGCAGATACAGAATCTGGGCATCGTTGAGTTCCCGGTGCCATCGCAGCAGATGGGCCCAGGCCGCAAAATCGAGGCCCGCATTCTCCCGCACGAACAGTCCCTTGACCAGGGGACGAAGCCATTCGTCCTCATCCAGGAGAGGTTGGTCGGCCGCGACGATCAGCACGATGTCTATCCCTTCGGCAGACAGAGCCTCGAGATAGTGGCGCAGATGCGGTTTGAGCCGGCCATCCGGAGAATGAGTAACGAAAAGCGCGACTTCGCCCTTCAACGGGAGATATTGCAGACAATGCAGTTGCGCGGCCTCGACTGGTTTGCCGTCGACAAGCCGAGACGTCCGCAGGCGGGGCGCACGCCCTTCACGGCGCCCATGGTGCAGGAAGTGCGCCAGGGGATTGGCATTGGACGCAACGACATCGTCGTTGTGATCAAGGTACCATCGGGTATCGAAATCGGGGGAGGGATCGGCGCCTTGTCGCGCGCCAATTCTCATATAGTGCGTCAGCGGATCGAGGCCGCTCTTGCGCACATCGGCATTGGCCAGAATGTACCAGCGCGGGTCGAAGAAGGGATTCGCCCGGCGCCCTTCCGTCTGCCAGGTCAGGAGATAGTGCAGGAGGGGGTTGAGGCCCAAAACCTTCACGTCGCTGTTGTGCGAGAGATACCAGGACGTGTCGAAAAGCGGGTGCGGCCAGCGGCCCTCCTGCGCGCCATGTCGTAGATAATGAAGAGCCGCATCAACAGGGGGCTCCGAAAACTGCTGCAGATAGAAATCAGCATCGAAGACACCGCTGCGGAGAATGCGACGCCTCGCACGCCAGATGCGGATTTCCGACAGCGTCGCGGCTTTGAGTGACGAAAGGCGCAGTGTGAGAGCAAGCCGTATGAGATGGCGAGCCGACCCGAGAATTGCTTTGCCAAGCGCCATCCGCTCTGCCGCCGACTTTCGGATACGCCGGAGAAGGCCCCCGGTGGGCTCTGGCCTTGCCGGCTGGGCTGGGAGCGCTTCGCCACCGTTCATGGAGAGTCCTGGAAATTTGATGGCAGCCGAGGCCGAGACGTCGGAGGCTTCATGCACGTCGGCAGCTGATGGCGAGTTTTCGCTTGGACCGTCGAGGTACGAGGGCTTCGTCATTGGTTCTCGACTCTTCCAACGCCAGCTACGGCCGTTCCAGCGGCAGCCTCGGCGGGCAGACGCCACATATCAGGCCTGATCGCGCGCAGATATCACACGCTGCTCGTGCGCGGTCTCGAATCATAAAGTATACGACCTTGGAGGTCACGAACTGTGTAGCCACGAGACCATGCTGCAACCGTAAAGCAACGTTCGATCGCGTGATGCATTGTACCATCGAGCTGGCCCGCTTCCGCTTCGAACATATCAGGACTCAGGTTGAGTTCTCGAAGCGCCTCGAGCGCTTGGGGCCTGAACCAAAACATCGAACCTTCAAAAAAACCGAGCTTGACGGAAGCGGCAGCGTCCATCCTCTCGGATATCTCGTACACACGGGCCTGATTGGCCATCCAGAAAACTGGATCCGAGCGATAGCTGTCGCGCCAGCCCACAAGGCCGGTGTCCGGCTGTTCGAACGCTCTCAACGTCCGATAAGTGGCCGATCGCTCGCCGCATAGCATCGCAAAGAGCAGCTTGCGGCGAAGGTCTCCATCGATGAGATGGGGGCTTCGCTTGGAGTGCAGCTTGAGAACGGCATCGAAACCGTCCAACGCACCGGATCCGAGAAGCGACAGAAAGGGCGCGATATCACGCCCACGGTTTTCGCAGGGAAACAGAACGACGTCCGGAATACCCGCGACGATACGGGACAACTCTTCTGCGCGATCGCGCGGAACAGTCAGAAAAACCGGAATTGGCTCTGGGAAGATGTCACGCAGCGCGATGATCTCTTTCGCCAGATCGAGATAGAAAATGTGGGCTGTGATCGCGACTCGGACATTGGGGTGCGTCGGCTGGGGCCCGATCGCGGCGATTTGGCTACGAAGTTTACGCCCCGCCTCTGAAATAAAAAGGCGTCCGAGGGTGTTCGCTTTCAGCTTTTGCCAATAATGGCGCGCGATAGCGCGCAAGCGCGTGGGGGTGTCGATCTCCGAGGCAAAGGCCGATCTAAATTTCTTTAGCATGAAGCGAACAATGCCACAGGTTGACTTTCTCGGCGCAAAAAAGGGAGTCAGGAGCGCGGATATGATCTCGTTTGCGAAACGCTCATGTCAGCACTTTCTGCGCCCTGCCTCTCCAACCTTCTTACAACGATCCCAATGCATTGACCGCTCTAGGATGGCAAGGTCGAGTTCGCATCCACTCCCTTCGCAAAGTCGTTTGGTCGGTACGAAACCCTCCCGCGATTCCCGGCAGTCTGGTCAAGTCAGCGCGTTCCTGGGTGCGCTCGTCCTGGGGAACATTATCTATATTTATCAACGGATTGCCACCGCTTCCCAAGCTGAATGTCGTCGGTTCGATCCCGATCGCCCGCTCCAATATTTCAATGGGTTAAACCCATATCCTCGAAGCCCTGAATGTCAGAAGCTACGTAGCAGCTAC
>Ga0209793_1000716_pt1 | contig 30595 bp, 29 predicted proteins | sample EBPBio122009_DNA_FD_185863 | JGI IMG/M metagenome (GOLD analysis project Ga0209793, IMG submission 185863) | Wastewater treatment Type I Accumulibacter community from EBPR Bioreactor in Madison, WI, USA - Reactor 1_2/2/2009_ DNA (SPAdes) (version 2) | ecosystem: Engineered > Bioreactor > EBPR >... | reverse complement strand
TGGAGGAGGGAATCTGAGGCCGGGTGCCCGCGCGCGGGCGATTTGCTGACCCTTTGAGGATCAATGGGTTGGCTGTGGGCGTTCAGGGTTTCTTAACTTTTGGCCGCAGCGTCTTCTGGCTGCCCGCCGGGGGCGCTTCGCCCCCCGGGCCCCCCGAGAGTATTTCTCAAGGAACAAGCACAATTTTAGACAAGCTTTAGGGATATGGAGGTCGAGGCAGCCGCCGGAGGGACCTATTGCAGCGCCTTCAGCCGATCGGCCTGGTCCTTGCCGATCCGGTAGTGGCCGGTCATCGGATAGGCGAAGAGGATGTCTTCCTCCTGCGCGCCGCGGCCGATGTTGTGCAGGATCAGCGGCGTACCATCTGCTGCCAGCCGGTCGGAAACGATGCCGATATGGTCGAGGTTGCCGGGCAGTTTCCAGGTGACGATGTCACCGGGCAGGAAGGGCGCCGGGCCTTCCTCCAGCGGCACCCCGGCGCCGACGCGGGCGAAGAGGGTGGCAAGGTTCGGCACCCGGCGATGGTCGATGTTGCGGTCGGTCTTCTTCAGGCCCCAGAGCGCTGGATAGGCCGCGAAATCGGCCTTCATGTCGCGGTTCACCGCCAGTTGCAGGTCGATGTCCCAGCCGTCGCGCAGGGCACGGATCACCACGTCGGTGCAGACCCCCCGGTCGCGCGGCACGTCGCCGCCGGGAAAGCCCAGCTTTGCATAGGCCGGATCGTAGGTGACGGTCACGCCGACCTGATCGCGCGCCGCAGCGGTCAGGCGAGACGGTTCGGACCCGGCCAGGACCGGGGAAGCCAGGACCGCGAGGAGGAGGACGAGGCTGCGCATGGGGGAATCATGCCCTCTCCGGCCGCGCGGCGCGAGTGGGGATTTCCGGCGACTCGGATGGGCTGGCGCCTTTCCGCCGGGCCGGTAAGACTTCCGTGATCGGATGTTTCCTTTAGATCGCCGAGGAATGCTTGGCCTTCGCGCTGTCATAGGCGTCGAAGGCACGTGCGATCATCCGGGTCAGGGGCCGGGCGCGGTCGGGGATCAGGAATCCCTCGTCGCTGACCTTGACCATCTCGCCGAACTCGCCCGCCGCGCGCTGGAACAGCGCCTCGACATGTGCGGGCGTGACGTCGAAGTCGCGCAGCAACTCAGCCCGCGAGACGAAGAAATCGCACATCAGCGCCTCGATGATCCGGGCGCGCAGCAGATCCTCGCCCGCGAAGCGGTGGCCCTTGTGCACCGAGAATCGGCCCGCCCGGATCGCCTTGGTATGCGCCGCGGTCGCCGAGGCGTTCTGCGCGAAACCCTGCGGGAAGCGGCTGATCGACGAGGCCCCGAGCCCGATCAGCGCAGGCGCGGTATCGTCGGTATAGCCCTGGAAGTTCCGCCGCAGCGTTCCCGCCTTCAAGGCCTTCGCCATCCCGTCGCCGGGCTTGGCGAAATGGTCGATCCCGACCTCGACATAGCCGTCCCAGAGGAACAGCTGCCGCGCGGTCTCGAAGAGCGACAGGCGTTCCTCGGGCGTCGGCATCTTGTTCGAAGGGATCATCTGCTGCCGCCGGCTCATCCACGGCACATGGGCATAACCGTAAAGCGCCACCCTGTCGGGCGAGAGGGTCAGGAGCTTCTGCACCGAATCGGAGATTCTCGGCCCGGTCTGGAATGGCAGGCCATACAGGATATCGGCGTTCAGGCTGGCGACGCCGCGGTCACGGATGCGTTCGGCCACGTCGCGGGTCAGCTGGTAGCTCTGCTCGCGCCCGATCGCCTTCTGGATCAGCGGGTCGAAATCCTGCACCCCGATCGAGGCCCGGTTCATCCCCGCCGCCGCCAGCGCATCAAGCCTTGCATCGTCGATCTCGTTCGGGTCGATCTCGACCGAGAACTCGCCATCCGGCGCCATCGGGGCCACGGCGAAGACCGCATCGGCCAGGCTGCGCATCAGGCCGGGCGACAGCAGCGTGGGCGTTCCTCCGCCCCAGTGCAGGCGGCTGAGGGTGATGCCCTTCGGCAGATGGCGCTGCAACAGCTGCAACTCGGTCTTCAGCGTCTCGACATAGGCGATGACCGGATCGTCCGAGGTGGTGCCCTGGGTCCGGCAGGCGCAGAACCAGCACAACCGGCGACAGAAAGGGACGTGAATATAAAGGGAAACTGCGCTAGACTCGGGCAGTGCTTCGATCCATTCGGCAAAGTCGCCGGGGCCGATGTCCGTTCCGAAATGCGGTGCCGTCGGGTACGACGTGTAGCGCGGTACACGTGCGTCGAATAGCCCGAGGCGGGCGAGTTGCGGGTCGTGTGTCATGTGTTTACTTAAGGGTTAGAGCCACCTTCGCTCCTTGATGCAGATCAACAGACAGGCAGCCTGATGCATGACCTTTCCGTCCACGTTCAGTGTGGCGATTGCCCGATCCGGCATCGGGCGGTCTGCGCGCGCTGTGATACGGACGAGTTGGGTCGGCTGGAGCAGATCAAGTACTACCGCAGCTTCCAGGCCGGGCAGACGATCATCTGGTCCGGCGACCGGATGGAATTCGTGGGCTCGGTCGTGTCCGGCATCGCTTCGCTGACCCAAACGATGGAGGATGGCCGCCGCCAGATGGTGGGTCTTCTGCTGCCGTCCGATTTCGTGGGCCGTCCGGGCCGGTCGACCGCCGCTTTCGACGTGACGGCGACGACCGATGTGGTGATGTGCTGTTTCCGCAAGAAGCCGTTCGAAGAGATGATGGTCGCGACCCCGCATATCGCGCAACGGCTTCTGGAGATGACGCTGGACGAACTGGACGCCGCGCGGGAATGGATGCTGCTGCTGGGCCGCAAGACCGCGCGCGAGAAGATCGCCTCGCTGATCTCGATCATCGCCCGGCGCGATGCGGCGCTGCACCTGCGCAAGAAATCCATGGCGCTGTCGGTGGACCTGCCGCTCACGCGCGAGGAGATGGCGGATTACCTGGGGCTGACCTTGGAAACCGTGAGCCGCCAGATCAGCGCGCTGAAGAAGGACGGGGTGATCAGCCTGGAGGGCAATCGCCACGTCTCGATCCCCAACATGGACCGGCTGATGGAAGAGGCCGGGGACGACAGCGACGGCGGGATGCTGGTCTGAGCCGCGAATCGGCGGAAGCTGCCGCTTGGTGACTGCCTCACTTCGCCGCCTGTGCGTGGGGCGCGGCCGGGGTGCTGTGGCGCTTCGCTGTGTCGTTTGAGGCGGAGTGACGCATCCAGCCCGGCCCGCCCGGCTTTCCCGTTGCCAGCCGCCTGTCCTGCCGCCTAGCGGAAGGCTCCGCAGGAAGGGAGCCGCAGGCCATGCCGAAAACCACCGTCGCCACGCTGCTGCACGCGAAGGGCAGGCGCAAATGGGTGCAGGTCCATGTCGACAGCGCCGCCGAAGCCGCCGCCGCCAAGGCTGCGGGGATCCTGGTCCTGTCCTGCGAGGCCGACCACACCCTGCCCGCCATCCGTGCGGCGGCCCCTTCGGCCCTGATCTCGGCGGGGATGCCGCACGGCTCCTCCGCCACCCCGGATGAGGCCGTTCGCGCGGGGTTCGATGCGCTGCGCCGAGGGGCCGATGCCGTTTACTGCTCGCATTCCCCCCGCTTCATCGAGGCGATGGCGCGCGAGGGCATTCCTGTCACCGGCCATGTCGGGCTGGTGCCGAACCTGGCCGCCTGGACCGGTTTCCGGGCCGTGGGCCGCAGCGCCGAGGAGGCGCTACAGGTGATGCGCAAGGCCAGGGACATCGAGAATGCGGGCGCGACCTTCCTGGAGGTCGAGGTGGTGCCGGTGCAACTGGCCGACCATATCACCCGGACGACACGGATGATCACCATGGGCATGGGATGCGGTGCGGTCTGCGACACGCAGTATCTTTTCTCCTGCGATGTGCTTGGCACCAACACGGGCCACTACCCGCGCCACTCAAAGCGCTATGCCGACTTCGCCGCGCAGGAGGCGGAGTTGCAGGCGAAACGGGTGGCGGCCTTCCGCGACTTCGTCGAGGACGTGGAGCGGCAGGGCTACCCGGAGCGCAGGCACGAGGTCTGGATGGACGAGACCGAGGCAGAGGCCTTCGCCAAAGGCGCAGCCTTGCTCTGACCGCTTGCCAGCCGCGCGAGGTTCGGGCACCGTGAGGCGAAATGCCTCAAGGGATGCATCATGCGTCGCGTTACCGTTGCCGACATCATGCGCGAGACCGGCCTGTCGCGGGCGACGGTGGACCGGGCGCTGAACGGGCGGGGCAGGGTGCATGACCGCACCCGGCTGGTGGTCGAGGAGACCTTGCGCAAGCTATCCTCGCCGGGGGGCGATGCGGTGCCAAGGCCGGTCCAGGCCGATATCGCGTTGCGGGTGGGCCGGGGGATGATGGGCCAGTTGCGCGCGGCCTGGGCGGCCTCGGGCGCGAAGGGGGTGTTCCATGACCTGCATCTGGCCGACGATGCCAGCGTGCTGCGCGCGGTCGAAGCCTTGTGCAAGGATGCGTCCCGCCCGCTGATCGTCACCATCAAATCCTCGGACCGGATCACTGCGCTTCTGTCCGCCGCCCGGGCGCGGGGCAAGCGGGTGATCGCGGTGATCTCTGACCTTGCCCCCTCGGCCCGCGACGCTTTCGTGGGGCTGGACGACCGCGCGGTGGGCCAGACCGCCGCTTTCCTGATCGGGCGGATGCTGGGCGACCGGCCTACCCCCGTGGGCGTGGTGTTGGGCAGCCCAGCTTTCCGCTGCCACGAAGACCGCGAAATCGGCTTCCGTTCCGGGCTGCGCGCCAATTTTCCCAAGGTCGTCATTTCCGGCGAGGTGCAGGGCGAGGACAGTGCCGAGTTGACCCGTCTCGCCGTCGCCCGCCTTTTGCGTGATCAGCCGGCGCTGGGCGCGCTTTACAATGTCGGCGGCGGCAACCTGGGCCTGGTCGAGGCGCTGCGGGCCGCCGGACGGGCGCAGGACATGCTGGTCGTGGGGCATGAGGTGAACCCGGTGACGGTGCCGCTTCTTCGGGCGGGCGAGATGGATTTCGCGCTGGCAGGCGACCCGAGGGACCTGCTGTCCAGCGCCCTCGCGCTGGCCGGTGACGGTGAGGCCGCCAGACAGGGCGCAGGCGCGTCCCTCGATTTCGGCGTCTACACCCGCTTCAACCTGCCGGTCTTCGCGACCCCCGCCTGACCGTTCCCCGCGAATCGCCGGGCGATACCAAGGCCGCGGCACCATGCCGCAATCAGATTGTCTCACGCTGTCCGGCCCGCCGAAAACAGCAGGTCGATATATCGCGAAAATGACGCATAGTGATGCAATATCTGACGCGAAATGCATAAAAATCTTGCGCAGGAAAACCGCCCCGCGTCAGGTTGTCGCCCATGGCGGTGGCGATGCCCCGCCGGGGAGGTTTGTCCCGCACCGGGGGAGACGGTCGGGATGCGAAGACAACACGCAGGCGTCGCCGGGCATCGGCGACCGGCGTCAGCAGGGCTTCCTCTCAAGGGACGGTTCTCCCGCAAACTGCGGTCGGGCGGTGCCCGGCCCGACCGGCGACCAGGGAAGGCAGCGATGGACGACACCAAATACGGCACCCACAACAAGCGCGGCGATTATACCCCGAACGAGCCTGCCCAGGTCGCGCCGATCTGGCGCTTTCCGCCGCAGCCCTTGGCGATCCTGAAATGGCTGCCCGGCTATTTCCTGCCCTGGAACCTGTTGTGGACCGCCAGCGCCTTTGCCTGGTGGGCTTGGGTCGTGCCGGAGAAGGAAGTCATGACCTCGCTGCAATGGGGCTGGGTGCTCTGGCTTTTCGCGGTCAACGCCGTCGCCGTCTTCCTGTTCTACGGCGCGCTGGAACTGCGCCTCTACATCCTTCGCGCGCAGGGCACCCGTTTCAAATACAATGCGAAATGGCCGTCAGAGCACAAATCCACCGCCTTCCTGTTCCAGAGCCAGACCATCGACAGCATCATCCGCGCCTTCGGCACCGGCGTTCCGATCTGGACCGCCTGGGAAGTGCTGGTGCTCTGGGCCTGGGCCAATGATATCGGCCCCTGGGTCGGGCTGATGGATCACCCCTTCTACCTCTTGGCGGTCTGGCTGTTCCTGCCGGTCTTGCACGAGGTCCATTTCTTCCTGATCCACCGGCTGATCCACACGCCCTTCCTCTACAAATGGGTTCATTCGGTGCACCACAACTCGGTCAACCCCTCGCCCTGGTCGTCGCTGGCGATGCACCCGGTCGAGCACCTGCTCTACTTCGCGACCGCCGCCTACCACTTCATCATCCCCTCGCATCCGCTTCTGGCGATCTACCAGCTGAACTTCGCGGGCTTCGGGGCGGTGGTCGGCCATATCGGCTTCGACAAGATGGAGGTGACCGAGGACAGCGCCGTGGAGAGCCATGCCTTCATCCATTACCTGCACCACAAGTATTTCGAGGTGAACTACGGCGACGGGCTCATCCCGCTCGACAAGTGGTTCGGCACCTTCCACGACGGCAGCAAGGAAGGCGACGCGCTGATGAACGCCCGCTACCAGCGCCGCAAGGCGCGGATGAACGCGAAGACCACCTGACCCCGCATCCCGATTGAAATCTGAAACCTTCTGACGCAAGGTCAGCGCTAACAGCCCGGGAGGAACGGTCGCAAGACCGGCGGGCAGGGGGAGGGAAGACCGTGACGGAACAGCCAACCGCTGCGCCCCTGGTCGAGATGCGGGGGATCGAGAAATCCTTCCCCGGCGTCCGCGCCCTGCAAGGCGTGCAGTTCGATCTGCGCCCCGGCGAAGTCCATGCCCTGATGGGCGAGAACGGCGCAGGCAAATCCACGCTGATGAAGATCCTGACCGGGGTCTACCAGCCGGACGGCGGCGAGATCCGCGTCGACGGCCAGCCCGTCACCCTGCCCACCCCGCATGCGGCGCAGGCTTTGGGGATCAGCATCATCCATCAGGAACTGTTCCTGATGAACCACCTGACCGCCGCGCAGAACATCTTCATCGGCCGCGAACCCCGCAAGGGCCTTGGCATCTTCGTCGACGAGGCCAAGCTGAAACGCGACGCCGCCGCCATCTTCAAGCGGATGAAGGTCCATATCGACCCGGGCGCCGAGGTCGGGCATATGACCGTTGCCCGCCAGCAGCTGGTCGAGATCGCCAAGGCGCTGTCCTACAATGCCCGCGTGCTGGTGATGGATGAGCCGACCAGCGCCCTGAACGAGACCGAGGTCGAGCACCTGTTCGGGGTGATCGAGGACCTGAAGGCCAATGGCGTCGGCGTGGTCTACATCACCCACAAGATGGACGAGGTGAAGCGCATCGCCGACCGCGTCACCGTGATGCGCGACGGGCAATACATCGACACGCTTCCCGCCGCCCAGACGCCGATGTCCACCATCATCCAACTGATGGTGGGCCGCGAACTGGCCGACCAGCACCGCGCCACCGGCACCGGGACGGCCGAGGAGGTGCTGCGCGTCGAAGGGCTGAACCGGGGAAGCACGATCCGCAATGTCAGCTTCGCGCTGAAGAAGGGCGAAATCCTGGGTTTCGCGGGCCTGATGGGCGCGGGCCGGACCGAGGTGGCGCGCGCGATCTTCGGCGCCGACCCGCTGGACAGCGGCACCATCCGCATCCATGGGCGCGAACAGAGGATCGCAACCCCCGCCGACGCGGTGGCGCAGGGCATCGCCTACCTTTCGGAGGACCGCAAACACTTCGGCCTCGTCACCGGCATGTCGGTGCGCGACAACGTGACCATGGCCTCGTGGCGGCGCTTCATCTCGGGCGGGGTGTTCATGCAGGACGACGCCTTGGGCCGGGTGGCCGAAGACTATGTCCGCAAGCTCAAGGTCAAGACCCCGCATATCCACCAGGAGACGCGGCTTCTGTCGGGCGGCAACCAGCAGAAGGTGGTCATCGCCAAATGGCTGCTGCGCGACTGCGACATCCTGATCTTCGACGAGCCGACGCGGGGGATCGACGTGGGCGCCAAGGCGGAAATCTACCGGCTGCTGGAAGACCTCGCGGCGGGGGGAAAGGCGATCATCGTGATCTCCTCGGAACTGCCCGAGGTGCTGCGCCTGTCGCACCGCATCGCGGTGATGTGCGAGGGCCGGATCACCGGCGAGCTCGACGGCCGCACCGCGAGCCAGGAAGACATCATGACGCTGGCGACGCAACGCTCCAGCGCGGCAGCCTGAACAGGGGGAACCATGACCGACACCGCCGTCCAGCCCGCCGCCAGCGGCAAGCCCGGTTTCTTCACCACCCAGACGCTGCAGAAGGCCGTCGCTTTCGTCGTGCTCATCGCGCTGATCGCCTTCTTCAGCGCCTTCGCCTCGAATTTCGCCACCGGGGCGAACATGGTGGGGATCATGCAGGCGACCGCGGTCAACGGCGTGCTGGGCGTGGCCGTGACCTTCGTCATCATCTCCGGCGGGATCGACCTGTCGGTCGGCACGATGATGACGCTGACCGCCGTCATGGCCGGGATCGTCCTGACCAACCTCGGGATGCCGCTGCCCATCGGCATCCTCGGCGCGATTGCTTCGGGCGCTTTCATGGGCGCGATCTCGGGCGCGGTCATCGCCAAGCTGAAGATCCCGCCCTTCATCGCCACGCTGGGGATGATGCAGATCGCCCGCGGGCTGGCGCTGGTCTTCTCGGGCGCGAAGCCGATCTACTTCAACAGCACGCCGAACTATGGCCTCCTGTCGCCGGAAAGCACGATCTCCAAGCTGATCCCCGGCGTCGAGATTCCGAATGGCGTGATGATCATGTTCATCGTGGCCATCATCGCCTCGATCGTGCTGACCCGCACCATTGTCGGCCGGATGATCTTTGCGCTGGGGTCCAACGAAGAGGCCGCGCGGCTTTCGGGCATCAACGTCGACCGCTGGAAGATCCTGACCTATGCGATCTGCGGCGGCATCTGCGGCATCGCCGGGCTGATCGTCTCGTCGCGGCTGAATTCGGCGCAGCCCGCGCTGGGCCTCGGCTACGAGCTGGATGCCATCGCCGCCGCCGTCATCGGCGGGACCTCGCTGGCCGGGGGGCGCGGCACGGTGATCGGAACGATCATCGGCGCCTTCATCATGTCGGTCCTGACCAACGGGCTGCGGGTGATGGGTGTTCTCGAGGAATGGAAGATCGTCGTGACCGGCGTGATCATCATCGTCGCCGTCTTCATCGACATCGTCCTGCGCAGGAAAGCCTGAAGGGAGAGACGCGACAGAACCAGAAGACCAGACCACCCGGACGCGAAGGATCGCGCCGGTTCCAACCCAGGGAGTTGAACCATGAAGAAGACCATCCTGACCTCGGCGCTGGCCCTTGGCCTTGCCATCGGCGCGCCCGCCTTCGCACAGGAGACCTATTTCCCGATCATCGCCAAGGGCTTCAGCCACCAGTTCTGGCAGGCGGTGAAGGCGGGGGCCGAGGAAGCCGCCGCGCGCAATGGCGTGACCATCACCTTCGAGGGCCCGAACACCGAGGCCGAGATCGACAAGCAGACCGACATCCTGAACGCCGCCATCGCCAAGAACCCGCAGGGCCTGGGCTTTGCCGCGCTGGACAGCCAGGCGCAGGTGCCCGCGCTGCAAAAGGCCGCCGATGCGGGCATCCCCATCGTCGCCTTCGACTCGGGCGTGGAAAGCGACCTGCCGCTGACCACCTGCACCACCGACAACATGGCCGCGGCGGCAGCTGCGGCGGACGGGCTGGCCAAGGCGATCGGCGAGGAAGGCAAGATCGCCGCGGTGATCCATGACCAGACCTCGGCCACCGGCATCGGCCGCCGCGACGGGTTCCTGAACCGGATCAAGGAAGCCTACCCGAACATCGAGGTCGTCGATGTGCAATACGCCAATGACGCGCTGAAGGCTGCCGACAACGTCAAGGCGATGCTGCAGGCGAACCCCGACATCAAGGGCATCTTCGCCTCGAACGAAGGCGCGGCCATCGGCCTTGCCGTCGCGATCAAGGAAACCGGCGCCAAGATCGTCGGTGTGGGCTTCGATTCGGGCAAGTCGCAGAAGGATGCGATCAACGACGGCACGCTGATCGGCTCGATCACCCAGAACCCGGTCGGCATCGGCCAATGCGTGGTGGACAGTCTGGCCAAGGCGATCAAGGGCGAGGAACTGCCCAAGGTCATCGACACCGGCTTCTACTGGTATGACAAGACCAACATGGCGGACGAGAAGATCGCCGCGGTCCTCTACGACTGATCCTGGGGCCAAGGGCAGGGCGGGTGGATCACCCGCCCTGCGTCGACGCGCGGCAAGTATGCTGGTGCGATCCCCTTGCGCGGCCTGCCGGATCTTTCCAGATCCCTCACGCCCACCTGCAAGTCATTGAAGTATCTGGGCGGGCCGATCCGTCCCGCGCGGGCACCCTCATCCCTGGCGGGCGAATGTATCGGCCGAAGACCAGGTCCAGGCCTCGGCGAAGCGGGGGGAAGAGGCCGGGTCCGCCGTCAACTGCCCGGCGGCGAGCTGTTCGTATTGCTCGGCCAGCGAGATCACCTTGTCAGACGAGGCCCGCCGCAGGAAGTGGTGCGGCCGAAGCTCCGAAGGATGCGTCAGCCCCGCCGCTGCCACCAGCTCGGCCAGTGCGTGCAGCGTGTTGCGATGGAAGCTCGCCACCCGCTCTGCCTTGTCCGGCACCACGATCCCCCGCTGGCGAAGCGGGTCCTGTGTGGCGACACCGGTCGGGCATTCCCCGGTGTGGCAGGACTGCGCCTGGATGCAGCCGACCGCGAACATGAACCCGCGCGCCGCGTTGCACCAGTCGGCCCCCAGCGCCAGCGTCCGCGCCATGTCGAAAGCCGAGGTGATCTTGCCTGAGGCCCCGATCCTCACCCGGTCGCGCATCCCGATGCCGACCAGCGCGTTGTGGACGAAGGAAAGCCCATCCCTGAGCGGCATCCCCACATAATCCATGAACTCCAGCGGCGCGGCGCCGGTCCCGCCTTCCTTGCCGTCGACGACGATGAAGTCCGGCGTGATCCCGGTCGCCAGCATCGCCTTGCAGATCGCCATGAACTCCCACGGGTGGCCGATGCAGAGCTTGAAGCCCGCAGGCTTGCCACCCGACAGGTCCCGCATTTTCGCCACGAACTCCAGAAGCCCGATGGGGGTGGAAAAGACCGCGTGGCTGGCTGGAGAGATGCAATCCTCCCCCATCGGCACGCCCCGGATGCGCGAGATTTCTTCGGTCACTTTCGCCGCTGGCAGCACCCCGCCATGTCCGGGCTTCGCGCCTTGCGACAGCTTCAGTTCCACCATCCGGATCTGCGGGTCCGCCGCCGCCTCGGCGAACCTGGCGGGGTCGAACCCGCCCTCTGCCGTGCGCGCCCCGAAATAGCCCGAGCCCAGTTCCCAGACCAGATCGCCGCCATTCTCGCGATGGTAGGGGGAACAGCCGCCCTCGCCGGTGTCATGGTAGAAACCGCCCGCCTTCGCCCCCTTGTTCAGCGCCCGGATCGCATTGGCCGAGAGCGAGCCGTAGCTCATCGCCGAGATGTTCAGCAGGCTGGCCGAATAGGGCTGTGCCGTCGCCGCGCCGACCATGGTCCGCAGCGCGTCGTGCGGCAGGGCCGTCTTCGGCGCGATGGAATGGTGCAGCCATTCATACTGCTCCTGATAGACGTCGAACTGCGTGCCGAAGGGGCGTTTGTCCAGCTCGCGCTTCGCCCGCTGATAGACGATGGCGCGCTTGTCGCGGGGGAAGGGGGTGCCGTCCTTGTCGCCCTCGAAGAAATACTGCCGCATCTCGGGCCGGATCGATTCCAGGAGGAACCGCAGATGCGCCGCGACCGGATAGTTGCGCAGGACGGCGTGGCGGGTCTGGCGCAGGTCGCGCAAGCCCAGCAGCACAGAGGCAAGGCAGAGCGCGGCGAAGGGTGCCAGCCACCAGTCCTGCCCCGGGAAGACCGGCATCAGGACCGCCGCCACGACGATCAGGATCGCGGGCCAGGTGATCAGGGCAAAGCGCAGGTTGAAGATCGTCGACAGCATTCCGGCCCCCGGGGTTCGGTCTGGCCAGACTTAAACATGGAAAATGAAGCTTGTTTAACGGAATTCAGAATGGTGCCGGAGCCGTGAAAGCCATCCAGGCCCCGGTCGACGGGTGGTGCAGGGCAAGGCTCTCGGCATGGAGCATCAGGCGGGGGTGATCCGGCAGGGTCTCGGGCGCATAGATCTGGTCACCAAGGATCGGGTGGCCGAGCGCCAGCATATGCACCCGAAGCTGGTGGCTGCGCCCGGTGTGCGGGGTCAGGCGTACGCGGGTCTCCTGCTCGGTGCGGTCGATCACCTGCCAGTCGGTGACGGCGGGGCGCCCATGCACCGGGTCGACCTTCTGGCGCGGACGATAGTCCCAGTCGCTGCCCAAGGGCAGGTCGACAGTGCCACTGTCGGGGGTCAAGTGGCCCTTGAGGCGCGCGACATAGGTCTTCTGTGCCCGGCGCTGTTCGAACTCCTGCCCGAGGAAGCCCTGCGCCTGCTTCGTGCGGGCGAAGATGATCACGCCCGAGGTATCGCAGTCCAGCCGGTGCACCGTCAGCGCATCCCAGCGGGCGGCTTGCAGCCGGGTGATCAGGCAATCCTGCCGATTGGCGAGCTTCCCCGGGACGGTGAGAAGGCCCGCGGGCTTGTCGACCACGATGATCGCCGCGTCCTCGTGCAGGATCTGCAGCGGCACGTCCGGCGGGTCGTAGGCGAAATCGGGGATCAGCGAAGGCTTATGCAATCTGGTGCCCTTCGGCCCGCAGGCGGTCGTGCAGGTGGCGGATATGGGCGGGGCCGACCTCGCAGCAGCCGCCGATCAGGGTCGCACCCTGCGCCACCCAGCCGAGGGCGAAATCGGTGTAGCGTTCTGGGGAAAGGTCGTGGCGGGCGCAGTAGTCGGGGGCGTTGGTGCCGTGGCTGTGGGGTGTGATCTCGGAGAAGCCGTTGGCATAGGCGCCGAAAGGCAGGCCAAGGGGTTTCAGCGCAGCAAGGGCCGCCGCCATCGCCTCGGGCATCGAGCAGTTGGCGAGCACGGCATCGGCGGGGGTCTCCGCCAGCACCTCGGCGAGGGCCGCGACGGGTTCGCCGGAGCGGAGCCTCGTCCCGTCGCGATCCTGGACCGAAACGGAGAGCCAGACCGGGCGGTCGGTGGTCCGCGCCCCTTTCAGCGCGCCGCGCGCGAGATCGAGCGAGGAGATCGTCTCGATCAGGATCAGGTCGACATGCGGGGCGAGGAGGCGGGCTTTCTCGGCATAGAGCGCGGCGGAAACCTCCACCGGCGGGGTCAGGTCGGGGCGGTAGCTTTCGCCCAGGGGACCCATGGAACCGGCGATCCGCCCGTGTCCGGCGCTGGCCCGGGCCTCATGCGCCTCGGCCAGCGCGCGGAGGTGGAGGGCCTGGTAGAGCGCGTCGAGCCCGTGCGGCTGAAGCCTGTCGTGCAGGATGTTGTAGGTGTTGGTGGTGGCAAGGCTGGCCCCGGCGGCGAAGTAATCCTCGTGGATCGCGCGGACCAGGCCGGGGTGGTCGAGCATCACCCGCGTCGCCCAGAGCGGGCCGGGGTCGGACCCCGCGCGGGCGATCAGTTCCTGGCCCATGCCACCGTCGAGGAGGGTGATCGTGGTCATTTTCAGTCCCGTCGTGGTGCCCTTGGCTGGTGGCTGGGGGTTTCACACCCCCCAGTCCGCCGGTTTCTTGAACCGGTGGCGAAACCGGCTTCCTACCCGTGGAGTATTTGGAAAGGAGCAAACACAGTTTTAGTCGAAGTGTTCAGGTCGCGTCGCGGAAGACCTCGGCGAGGAGGGGCGCAAGCCAGGCCTCGTCTTCCCTGGTGAAGGCGGCGGGGGAGTTCGAGTCGAGGTCGAGGACGCCGAGCAGGGCCCCCTTTCCGTTCCAGACCGGGAGAACGAGTTCGGATTTAGTCGAGGAGGAGCAGGCGATGTGGCCGGGGAAGGCCTCGACATCCGGGACGTTCTGGACCTGTCCGGTGCGGGCGGCGGCGCCGCAGACCCCGCGGGAGAAGGGGATGACCAGGCAGCCGTGACCGCCCTGATAGGGGCCGATCTTCAGCAGTTCCGGTGCCACGACGCGGTAGAAGCCGGTCCAGTCGCAGAAGGGATGCGCGTGGTGGATCTCGCAGGCGACGGTGGCCATCAGCGCGACGGTGTCCGTCTCGCCATGGGTGAGGGCGCGGATCGCTTCGGTGATCGCCGGGCGGTCAATGATCTGGGCGGGGTCAGTAGCCAAGGGCGCAGCCGTCCTTTCTGGGGTCAGAGGCACCGACCAGCACCTCGCCATCGATGCGGATCGCCTGTCCGCCGCCAAGGGGGGCGGCGGGAACCACGACCGGGTGGCCCATCGCGGCAAGCTCGGCCCGGACCTGGTCGGAATAGCCGCGCTCAACCTCCATCCCCTCGGGGCTTGAGAAGGAGCGGGGGGCGTCGATGGCTTCCTGCACATCCATGCCGTAGTCGGTGAGGTTGGTGACGAAACGGACATGGCCGCAGGGTTGGTAGGCCCCGCCCATGACGCCGAAGGGCATCAGGACCTTTCCGTTCTGCCGGATCATGCCGGGGATGATCGTGTGCATCGGCCGCTTGGCCCCGGCGGCCTCGTTCGGGTGGCCTTCCTGCAGGGTGAAACCCGCACCGCGGTTCTGGAAGTTGATGCCGAATTTCGAGGAGGCGAGGCCAGATCCGAAGCCCCAGAAGATCGAATAGATCAGCGAGACGGCCATCCGGTCGCGGTCGACCACGGTGATGTAGATCGTGTCGCGGTGCACGGCCTCGGTCAGGGGCGCGGCCGCGGGCATGGCGCGCTTCGGGTCGATCAGGGCGGCAAGCTTGGCGGCAGTCTCGGGCGACAGCATATGCGCCAGCCGCGTGGTGCGGTCCGGGTCGGCGATGAAACGGTTGCGGGCGTCGTAGGCAAGCTTCGTCGCCTCGGCCTCGATATGGGCGCGCTGGCTGCCGAACGGGTCCATCGCCTTCAGGTCGAAATGCTTGAGGATATTGAGCATCAGGATCGCCGTCGCACCCTGGCCGTTCGGCGGGTGCTCGACCAGTTCAACCCCCTGGTAGGGGCCGGAGACCGGGGTGGTATAGTCACAGGCGGTGGCGGAAAGGTCATCGAGTGTATGCGTGCCGCCAAGCGCGCGGAGCGAGGTGATCATGTCCTCGGCCACCTCGCCCTCGTAGAACCCGGCGCGGCCTTCGCGGGCGATGCGGCGCAGGACTTCGGCCTGGCCGGGGGCGCGGAAGATCTGGCCGACGGTCGGGGCCTTGCCGTCGAGGCTGTAGAAGTCGCGTGCGGCGCCTTTCAGGCAGGGCAGGTCGTCCACCCAGTCGAAGGCGACGCGGGGGGCGACGGGGATGCCTTCCTCGGCATAGCGGATCGCAGGGGCGAGGATTTCTGCCAGCGATTTCAACCCGTAGTCGGCATTCAGGCGGCAGAACGCGTCGACGGCGCCGGGCAGCGTGACCGATTCGATGGCCTGGATCGGCATGGCTGTCAGCCCGCGTGCGCGTAGGTCGGCGGCGTTCAGGCCCTTGGGCGAGCGGCCCGAGCCGTTCAGCGCGACCACCTCTTCGGACCCGGCAGGCTTGACGAGGACGAAGCAATCGCCGCCGATCCCGGTCATCTGCGGCTCGGCGATGCCGAGGACCAGGGCACCGGCGATGGCCGCATCCGCCGCGTTGCCGCCGGACTTCAGCACCTCGACCGCCACCTGCGCGGCAATGGGATGCGATGTGGCGCAGAGGCCGTTCCGGGCATAGACCGCTGAACGGCCGGGCAGGTGAAGGTCGCGCATCTTTCCCCCAAGGACAGGCTGACCTGTCGAAGCTAGAGCAAGTGGGCGGCAAAGAGAAGCGGGTCGCGCTTGCGGCTGAACCGGTGACCAGCTTGCCGGAGAGGCTTGCGGGGCGTCCGGCGCGGCCCGGGGAAGACCCCTGGCATCCGGGAGAGGGTGGACAGGGATCCGGACGCCAGGGAGCAGCACTTCTCGCCGCAGCCGAAGCTCACCTTGCGCCGATGGCCATTGCGGTGCGGACCGGTGGCAGGCTTGCGACCTTTCCGGCGAATTTGCCGAAAGCCGGATCTAGGGCAGGAGGAATTGCAATCGGTTGCAGCCGTCCACCCGGGTATAGCTGAGCCCCTGCGTCAGGCTGCGGATCAGGTGCCAGCCGAAGCCGCCCTCGGGCAGGTCTTCCAGCGCCGGGCCCAGGCTGCCGGGCAGGCGGCCCTCGGGCAGGGCGTGGCCGGGCATCGCCCGGCCCTGATCTACGATCACGCAGCGCAGGCCCTGCGGCGTCTGGCCGATGGAGACCGTCACCGGACCCGGCCGGTTGGCATAGGCATGTTCGGCCACGTTGTTCAGCACCTCGGCCAGGACCAGCTCTGCCATGCCGCGCCCGTCTTCGGAGAGCCCGCACAGCGGTGGCAGCGTCAGCATCCGCTGCAAACTGTCGCGGATGGCGACCGGCGTGGCCGTGAAGGCCAGGTGCAGATCATTTGGCCGGCTGTCCGGGTCAGGCGCTGGCGGCATGTGATACGGCCGCTTCGACCGAAGGGTGAATGGTGAAGATGCTGTCCATCCGGGTCAGGCGGAAGACCTTTTCCACCGTCGGCGTCAGCCCCGACAGCTCCAGCATCCGGTCGGGGCCGAGGAGCTTCTTCACCGCGACGATGGCACCGAGCCCCGACGAATCGAGAAACTGCACGCGGGCGAGGTCCAGCACGACACGGGCGGGGCCGTCCTTCGTGAGGTCGCGCATCTTTTCCTTGAACTGGATGGCGCTGGCCGCGTCGATCCGGTCTTCCAGCACCGTCACCGAAATCACCTTGGGCCTGGTCTGTGTTTGCAGCTGCATGGCGCACCCCTTTGCTTGCGTTTCCCGCAGGCTAGGGGCAAAGGGTGAACAACTGGTAAGCGCCCGACTATCAGCTCAGTTGAGATGGAAGGTCATCGGATAGCGGCCATCCTCGAAATCGCCGAAGAGGTCGCCGAGGTCGGGGTGATCGACCGGCTCGCCCGTTTCGTCGGGCACGAGGTTCTGCTCGGAGACATAGGCCACATAGTAGCTTTGGCCGTTTTCCGCGAGCAGGTGGTAGAAGGGCTGGTCCTTCGAGGGACGGCTGTCTTCGGGAATGTTGTCATACCATTCCTCTGTGTTGGAAAACATCGCGTCGACGTCGAAGACGACACCGCGGAACGGATGCTTCCGGTGACGGAGCACCTGCCCGATATGATACTTGGCGTGCGTCGTCTGCATCGAAAGGTCCCCTGCATTTTCTTTACGCTTTCGCAACGAATCTGTCCACTTTGCCGCAGCTCCGTCAGGGAAACAGTCTGTGGGCCCTGTCCCTACAGTCGGCCGCTCGCGGGTTTCTGATGGCGGGGTCAGCCCTTCCCCATTTCCTCCACCCGGCGAATAAGCTAGTCTGGCCGCAAAAGAAAAGTGCACGAGGGGCAGATGAGCAGGTTTCTCCGTGCGTCGCTGGTGGTCCTGTGCCTTGCATCCTGCGGGGGCGGCGGCAACTACTCGGCGCCGAGGCAGATGGAAGATGCATGCGCGATCCTGCGCGAGCGGCCGCAGTACCTGCGGGCGATGGAGCGGACCGAGCGGCGCTGGGGCATTCCGGTGCATGTCCAGATGGCGACGATCTATCAGGAATCGAAGTTCATCGGCAATGCGCGCACCCCGCATACCTTTGCGCTGGGGGTGATCCCGATGGGGCGGCAGAGCACGGCCTATGGCTACAGCCAGGCCCTGAACGCCACCTGGGAGGAATACCAGAACAGCGCGGGCGGCCGGAGAGCCAAGCGCGACGATATCGGCGATGCGACGGATTTCATGGGCTGGTACATGGAAGCGTCCAGCCGCTCTCTGGGCATCGCCAAGGAAGATGCCGAGGCGCAGTATCTGGCCTATCACGAGGGCCGGACCGGCTATGCCGCACAGTCCTACCTTGGCAAGCCATGGCTGGTCGAGGTGGCCGCGGCGGTCGGCAAGCGGTCCGAGATGTATCGGGGGCAGCTGGCCTATTGCCGGTAGCCGGGGGCGGCATCGCCGCCCTCCGTGTCATTTCTTGCGCGCTTCGATCTCGGCGCTGATGTCGAAAAGCCGGGTGCCCATCTGGCCGCCCTTCTTCATCTCGCCCAGGATCACGGTGGTCTGCGCTCCAAGGTCGTCGGTGATGATCCACTGCCGCAGTTCCACCGGCTTGGCGGTGAAGACCAGTTCGATCGAGCCGTATTCCGGATGCTCGGGGTCTTGTGCACGGACGCGGGTCGAGGTGCCGTCCTCGCTGTGGCCGACGACCATCTTCGCGCGGCTTAGGTCGACATTCGCCGCCAGGATCAGGTTAAGCGGCGTGCGCTTCAGCGGGTATTGTTCCGGCGGCTGGTTCGACTTGTTGTCGAAGATCGCCACGGTGTTGCTTCCCGCGATCACCAGGCTGCGGTCCGGCGGGCCGTACTCGAAGCGCACCCGGCCCGGCCGCTTGATGTAGATCTTGCCGGTCGAGATCGTGCCGTCGGAATTCACCTGGGTGAAATCCGCTTCCACCGTCGTCAGGCTGTTCAGATAGGCCGAGATGTCCTTGAGCGGCAGCTTTTCGGCTGCGGCAGGAAAGGGCAACAGGAAGGCGAGCGGGGCCAGAAGGGCAAGACGACGGTTCATGCCGCCTATATAGCGGTGGCTCCGCCCGGTTGCACCCCCGCCCCCGGTTCTGTTGCAGGGACGTGCCGATGGCGTGAATGCGGCGTGAGGCGGATTTCTTCGCTGTTTGGCAGAGGTGAAGATGGAATATTCTGTGATAATGAAGATATGCCGCTGTTTCTTGCATGCATGCCGTCAATATCTGTGATCTTTACGAAGAAATTCTGATCCGACGCAGCTATCTTGCCACCTCAGGAAATCATCGGATCGGGATGGCTGAAATGAAGGTCGTGGTTCTGGGCGCGGGCGTGATCGGGGTGACTTCGGCCTGGTATCTGGCCAAGGCCGGTCACGAGGTCACTGTGATCGACCGCCAGCCCGCCCCGGCGCTGGAGACCTCCTTCGCCAATGCGGGCGAGATCAGCCCCGGCTACGCCTCGCCCTGGGCGGCGCCCGGCATTCCGGTGAAGGCGTTGAAGTGGATGTTCATGGAGCACGCGCCGCTGATCATCCAGCCGCGTCCGGACTGGGCCAAGCTGTCCTGGATGGCGCGGATGCTGATGAACTGCACGGCTTCGGCCTATGCGGTGAACAAGTCGCGCATGGTGCGGCTGGCGGAATATTCCCGCGACTGCCTGATGGAACTGCGGGCCGAGACCGGCATCGCCTATGACGAACGCACGCAGGGCACGCTGCAGCTTTTCCGCAGCGAAAAGCAGGTGGCGGCGGCGGAAAAGGATATTGCGGTCCTGAAGGCCGACGGCGTGCCGTTCGAGGTGCTGGATGCCGAGGCCTGCATCGCCGCCGAGCCCGGCCTCGCCGCGTCGCGGGCAAAGATCGCGGGCGGGCTGCGGCTTCCCGGCGACGAGACCGGCGATTGCTTCAAGTTCACCCAATCGCTTGCGGGAATGGCCGAGGCTCTGGGCGTGACCTTCCGCTACGGTGTCGGCATCGACCGGCTGGAGGCCGACCTGGGCCGGATCACCGCCGTCCAGACCTCGGAAGGCCGGGTGACGGCGGATGCCTTCGTCCTGGCGCTGGGCTCCTATTCCCCGATGCTGGTGCGGGAATTCGGGATCAAGCTGCCGGTCTATCCGGTCAAGGGCTATTCGATTACTGTCCCCATCGTCGATGACAGCCGCGCCCCGGTGTCGACGGTGATGGACGAGACGCACAAGATCGCCATCACCCGCCTCGGCGACCGCATCCGCGTTGGCGGCATGGCGGAAATCGCCGGGTTCGACTTCAGCCTGAACCCGAAGCGTCAGGCCACCCTGACCCATTCGGTCGAGGACCTGTTCGGCGGCGCGGGCGACCAGAGCCGGGCCAGCTTCTGGTGCGGGTTGCGCCCGATGACGCCGGACGGAACCCCCATCGTCGGGCGGTCCCCGATCCAGAACCTCTTCCTCAACACCGGGCACGGCACGCTGGGCTGGACCATGGCGGCGGGCTCGGGCCGGGTGCTGGCCGATGTCGTCTCGGGCCGCCGCGCGGGGATCGAGGCGGCGGATCTCGGCTATGCGCGCTACCTGCGTGAGGCGGGCAAGGGCCGCATTTCCAAGGCCGGGGCGGCGGTTCCGGCATAACGCCGCGGCCCGGCGTAAAGCTCCTCGCCACTCCACACTGGATTGAAGAGTGATTTCAGCGCAGACTATGCCTGGGGTCTTGGGGATGTGGTCGTGGAGGCAAAGCGGAACGGATTGATCGACTACGGCTGCTTCGCAGCCGCGCTCGGCATCGTCTGGTACGGCGTCCAGGCCCCCGGGCAAAGGCTGGCCTATGTCGCGCTGCCCTTCATCCTGGTCCTCTTGATGAAACCCTCGACCGTCGGCTTCGCGGGCCGCGCGCGTCGGCTGCTCCTGCCCTTCCTTACCTGGTCACTCGTCTTCGGGATGCTTCACACGGCCCTGTCGCTCAAGGTCGCCGATCCGCCCTTCGCCTGGTGGGACATGCACATGCTGCTGAGCGGCACCTGGAGCCACCTGTGGATTCTGCCGTTCGCCTTCCTCGCCACCATGCTGGCGCCCTGGTTCCAGCATCCGCTCGCTTCGCTGGGGGCGGCCTGGGCGGCGGCAGTCCTGATCGTCGCGAAGGGGACGCCCACCGCCGTGCCCTTCGGACTCTGGGCCTTCGGGATCATCCCGGTGCTGGTCGGGATCGCCTTTTTTGCCTGGGGCTGGCGGCTGGCGGTGATCACGCTGGTCGGCAGCTGGCTGATCCTGCACCTCGGGAGACCGGCGCCGGATAATATCACGATCCTGATCGGCACCGGGCTTGCGCTGATCTGCCTGTCCTGGCGGCTGCCTGCGAGCGCGGCCTCGGAATGGTGCGCGCGGATGTCGGTCTGGATCTACCTCTCGCATCCGCTGGTCATCGTCATCGGGCAGTCGCTGCGCATCACCTGGGTCGAGCTTGGACTCTTCTCGCTGGTGGGCAGCGTTATTTTGGCGCTGTTGCTGGAGACGGCGGTGCAGACCTCGCGACGCGGCTCTCTGGAGTTCTGACGCCCCGCCTTCCAGCGAAGCTCAGAGCCGCAGACCCTGCGCGATCCGCCGCAGCTGCATCCGCGCCAGCAGCGGGTTGGCGTTTTCGCTGTCCAGCGCGACGCAAAGACACAGCCCCGACGCACCCTCCAGCGGCCGGATCAGGTGCATCCTGCGACCGAGCGTGATCAGGATGTCGTCGATCCGCTCTTCCCGGCCGCTGCCCAGAGCCTTCAGGTTCGCCTGTGCCATGTCGACCGCCGTCGCCATCGTCGCCGCCGGATCCGCATCGCCGCGGCCCGTTTCACTGGCCATCACCGATCCGGTCGCGCTGTCGACCAGCCAGCCGCCGGTGAAGCCGCCGATCCGGCGCAGGCTCGAAAGGTCGGGGCCCACGACGCGGGTCGTCGGGCGCCGGGGACGGACCGGGGCGGGGGTCGGCTGCGGCGCGGGCTGCGGGGTCACCCGGCGCAGCAGAACGACATTGCGGTCGCTGCGCTGGCCGGGCTGCGGCAGAGCCTGCGCCCAGGCATGGGTGGTCTGGAACCTAGCCGTGGGAAGGACCGCCATAGCCATGTCGATGCTTTCCAGAAAGCCGCGGGGATAGCCCGCGACCGTGCCCGCGAGCGGCTTCAGCGGATCGGGCCGCTTCTCGGCCTTCGCACTGAGCCGGCTCTGGCAGTTTTCCGGCGCGATCCCGGTGATCAGGTGATGCAGCGAGGCCGCCAGCGAATAGATGTCGCTCCACGGCCCGCTGTTGCCCCCCGGCGCATACAGTTCGTGCGGCGAATAGCCGTCCTTCACCACGCTGAGCCCGGAATATTTCTGCGCCGCACCCGAGGCGCCGCGGCGGGCGGCGCCGAAGTCGATCAGGATCGGCTCGCCATCCTGGTTGATGAAGATGTTGTCCGGCGAGATGTCGCAGTGCAGGAGACCATTGGAATGGATGTAATCGATGGCCGAGACCAGCTTGGCCGCGATGGCGACGATCTGGTCGGGGGAAAGGGTGGTTCGCCGGTCCTCGATGATCTCCAGAAGGTCATGGCCACGAATGTAGTCCAGCACCATGTAGGCGGTGTCGTTGGCTTCGAAGACCTGATGCACGCCGACGATGTTCGGATGGTTCAGCGAGGCGAGGCTCCGCGCCTCGTTCAGGAAAGCCTTCACGATCTTCGACATATGCTCGCGCGTGCCTTGCGACCGTGCGCGGACACGGGTCTCGGTTCGGCGGCAGAACGTCGAGGAGAAGCATTCCTTGATCACCACGTCGCGGTCGAGACTGTCCTTCGCGAGGTAGGTGATCCCGAAGCCGCCGCTGTTGATGAAGCGGATGATCCGGTACTGGCCGTGGAACAGTGTCGTGCCCGGCAGCAGTTCGTCGCCGAAGGTATCGGCCGTCAGTGGTTCGGACGTGTCAAATGCCATGATGTCCCACGGAGCCCCCTTCCCAGACCGTCGGCCTCCGCACCAGCACCATGTCGATTCTGTGGCGAAAACCAGACACGATTTACAACTTCAAGTTGTGTCGCGATTGGGGCGGGATTGAGACGCGATTGTGTCGGAAATGCCCAAATGCTTAAGGCCCCGCCGGATTTCTCCGACAGGGCCTTCTGCTTTGGTTAACGCGTGGGTTAGCGTTCCTCGACCAGGATTTCCCGCTTGCCGACATGGTTGGCCCGGGTGACGACGCCTTCCTCTTCCATCTGCTCCACCAGCCGGGCGGCCTTGTTGTAGCCGATGCCCAGTTTCCGCTGGATGTAGGAGGTGGAGCACTTCCGGTCCCGCGCCACGATCGCCACCGCCTGATCGTACAGCGCATCGTCCGACGCCTCGCCCGAGCCCAGCCCCAGCACCATGTCGATGTCGGAAGCCGCGTCCTCCTCCGGCCCTTCGACCACGCCCGACATATAGACCGGCGGCCCGAAGCTCTTCAGGTGGTTGACGATCTCCTCGACCTCCTCGTCGCTGACGAAGGGCCCATGGATACGGGTGATCTTCGCGCCGTTGCCCATGTAGAGCATGTCCCCGGCGCCCAGGAGCTGTTCTGCCCCCTGTTCGCCAAGGATGGTGCGGCTGTCGATCTTCGACGTGACCTGGAAGGAGATCCGCGTCGGGAAGTTGGCCTTGATCGTGCCGGTGATCACGTCCACCGAAGGCCGCTGCGTCGCCATGATCAGGTGGATGCCGCTGGCCCGCGCCATCTGGGCAAGGCGCTGGATGCAGGCTTCGATCTCCTTGCCCGCGACCATCATCAGGTCGGCCATCTCGTCGACGATGACGACGATATAGGGGAAGGGTTGCGGCGCGAATTCCTCGGTCTCGAAGACCGGATCGCCGGTTTCCTCGTCGAAGCCGGTCTGGATCGTACGCTTGAACATCTCGTTCTTCGACAGCGCCTCGCGGACGCGGCCGTTGTAGCCCTCGATGTTGCGGACGCCCATCTTGGACATCTTGCGGTAGCGTTCCTCCATCTCGCCGACCACCCATTTCAGGGCGACGACGGCCTTCTTCGGGTCGGTAACGACGGGGGAGAGGAGATGCGGGATGCCGTCGTAGACGGAAAGTTCCAGCATCTTCGGGTCGATCATGATCAGCCGGCATTCCTCGGGCGTCAGCTTGTAGAGAAGGCTCAGGATCATCGTGTTGATCGCGACGGACTTGCCCGAGCCGGTCGTCCCGGCGATCAGCAGGTGCGGCATCTTGGCGAGGTTCGCCACCACCGGCTCGCCGCCGATGTCCTTGCCGAGCGCCAGCGGCAGCCGCAGATGGCTGTCGCCGAAGTCGCGGGCCGAAAGGATTTCACGCAGGACCACCTTCTCGCGGTGGGCGTTCGGCAGTTCGATGCCGATCACGCTGCGTCCCGGCACGGTGGAGACCCGCGCCGACAAGGCCGACATGCTGCGCGCGATGTCGTCCGCCAGCCCGATCACTCGGGAGGCCTTCAGGCCCGGCGCTGGCTCCAACTCATACATGGTCACGACCGGGCCGGGGCGGACCGCGGTGATCTCGCCCTTAACGCCATAATCGTCCAGCACGCTTTCCAGCATCCGGGCGTTTTCCTCCAGCGCCTCGTCGGAAAGCTGGGTGCCCTGTATCTTGACCGGGGCCGACAGCAGCGACAGGGGCGGAAGTTCATAGACCTGGGCCGCCTCCTCGAAGCGCAGCGCAGGCTGGCTTTCCGCCATCGCCTGCCGCGAGGGTGCGGGCTTCTTCACCGCATGTTGCACCACGGCCTTGCGGTCGGGGGTGAAGGCCATCGGACGGGCCGGGGGCAGTTCGTCCTCCAGCTCGTCCAGCGGGTAGTCCGCCAGATCGTCCTGGTCCTCCCAGGCCGCATCCTCGGAGAAAGCGACCTGATCCTCCTCCTCCTCGACCTCCGGCTCCCAGGCGGGCGGCGCGACAGGTGCGGCCATGCGGGGCAGGGGGCGCGTGTCGGCCATCAGAACCACCGGCCCTTTGGGGCGCATCACCGGCGGCTCTACCCGGGCCGCAGTCGGCAGCGGCGGCGGCGCCACCGGGAAGTCCGGCGTCCGCATCACGCGGGTGCGGATCACGTCGGAAATCCGCGCCTTGATCCGGTCTTCCTGCGGCATCGAGGCGTCCCAGCTCGGCTCCAGCTCGATCAACTCGGGTTCCGGCTGGTGTTTGCGGCGGAGGCGTTCCAGAAGGCCCAGCTTCTCCTTGACCGGAGGAGCGGCAAGCTCCGGCTCCGGCATATGGCGCGGCTCGGGCCGCAGCGCGGCCGACCCTGCCCGCGCCGGGCTTGCCCGCAGCGGTTCTGGCGCCATGTCTCCCGTCACCGGCGGCATCACCCGGCGCGAGACCGGAGCTTCCCGCCCCATCGCTACGGGTGGCTCGCCCCTCGCCGCCGACCGCGCCCGCGCCCGGTCCTGCAAGGCCGCCGCGCCCGTCAGCGCCCCGCGCGCACCGGCACCGACACCCTGACGCAGTGCGGAATAGCCCATGATCGAGCCCAGAAGCAGGAAGCGCTGGATCGTCTTCAGCTCGTCCATGTCGAAGCCGGTCACGAACAGCATCATCGCGATCAGGCCCGCGAAGGTCATCAGCGACAGGAATTTGAGCCCGAACCCCGCCGAGCCCGGAATGACCCCGATCAGCGATCCGGTGACGGTATCGCCGAAGAGTCCTCCCAGTCCGAAGGTGTGCGTCCAGTCATCCCCCGGCACCAACGTCGCGCAATGCACCGCCGCGAAGGCCACCGCAATCACCGCAAAGACCACCCGGCCGATGGCACGCTCGCCGCCGCGGTGGATCATGAAACGCACGCCCCAGGAAAGGCAGATCAGCGGAATCGTCCAGGCCCCCTTGCCAATCAGGATGATCAGGGTCGAGGCGAGTGCCGCCCCGAAGCGCCCGAAGATGTTCTGCGCCGGTTCCTCGGTCGCCACCATCCAGCCGGGGTCTTCCGGCGAATAGCTCCACAGCATCAGCGTGAACCCCAGCGCCACCAGCACCAGGGCCAGCCCCAGAAGCTCGCGCCCCCGGCGTTCCAGCATTGCCTGGGTGCCCTGGTCCAGAAGCGGATCGCGCTGCCGTGCCTGATACGAAGCCATTCGTCCCTCACCGATAAAGACAGTCGCGGAGCAAAGTCAGCCCGCGCTGCGTTTCTTCTTGCGTGGCGACCAGCGCCACACGGATATAACCCTTGCCGGGATTCTGGCCCCCGGCATCGCGCGACAGGTAGCCGCCGGGCAGGACCCGCACCCCCGTCTCGCGCCACAGTTTCAGGGCTGCCGCCTCGCCATCCTCGACCGGCAGCCACAGGAAGAACCCGCCGCCCGGCGCCTGATAGCCCTGCAACCCCGCGAAGATGCGGTCCGCATCGCGGAACTTCTGCTGATACAGCGCGCGGGAGGCATCGACATGCGCCTCATCCGCCCAGGCCGCTTCGGCCACCCGCTGCAGGGGCAGGGGCAGGGGCGCCCCGGCGAACGCCCGAAGCTGCCGGATGCGCAGCATCGACTGCGGCCCCGCGGCGACGAAGCCCGACCGCAGCCCCGGCAAGTTCGAGCGTTTGGAAAGGGAATGAAACACCAGCGCCCGCTCGGGATCGGCGCCTTGCTGATGTGCGATCTGTAGAAGTCCGGGCGGCGGCGTCTCGCGCCAGATCTCCGAATAGCATTCGTCGGCCAGCACCTTGAAGTCATGCGTCTCGGCCAAGGTCAGCAGATCCGCCAGATAGTCCGCCGAGGCCACCGCGCCCTGCGGGTTGGCGGGAGAGCAGATATAGGCCAGCGCCACCCGGTCCAGTATCTCCTTCGGCAGGCTGCCGTAGTCGGGCAGGAAGCCGGTGGCGGCGGTCGCGGGCACATAGACCGGCTCGGCCCCCACGGCCAGCGCGGCTACGGCGTAGACCTGATAGAACGGGTTCGGCATCAGGACGACCGGCTTCCGGCCCTTCTTCACCTCGGGGCAGAGCGCGATGCAGGCATTGAACAGCCCCTCGCGGGTGCCGTTCAGTACCATCAGCCGGTCTTCGGCCAGCGTCACCCCATACCGCCGCGCAATCCAGCCGGAGATCGCCGCCAGAAGCTCGGGCGTCCCGTCGTTCGGCGGGTAGACGCCGAAGCCGGACAGGTTCGCGGCAAGCACTGGTCCGACAAAGCCCGGCATCGCGTGGCGCGGCTCGCCGATGGTCATGGCGATGGGATCGCCGCCGGGGGCGTGCGCGTCGAGAAGTTTCCGCAGACGCGGAAACGCATAATCCGGCAGGTTCGAAAACCGCTCTGGAAACGCCATTGCTGCCTCAAGTCCGGGGTCGTGACGCCCCGTTTTCCGGCACGATAGCCAGTCGCGCGCGTGAGGTCCAGAAAAACCCTTCACGGTGAAGCGCTTGGAGGCCCGCCCTGTGGCTTTTTCGTAGGGTGGTGCAAACCCACCACTCTATCGCGCAAGGTGGGTTACAGTCGCCCCAAGGATCAGCCCTTCGGTCCGACATTCTCAGCGAAGGCTTTCGCGAAGGCCGCCTTCTTGCCCTCGTCCGCCGCGGTCTGGTGCTGCGCCACCCAGTCGCCATAGGGCAACCCGTAGACGATCTCGCGTGCGGCATCCTTCGTCAGTTCGATCCCCCGCTCGGCTGCCGCTTCCTGATACCAGCGGCTCAGGCAGTTGCGGCAGAAGCCGCCCAGGTTCATCAGGTCGATGTTCTGCACATCGGGCCGCTTGACCATCAGGTGATGCATCAGGGCGCGAAACGTTGCCGCTTCCAGTTCTGTGCGTGTCCGGTCGTCCATCTACAAGCCCTCCAATACCTCTGTCAGGATCGGCGCCAGCCGCGCTGCCCAATGCGCCTGCTGCGCCGGGGTGGCGATCAGGTCGTTCCTGACCTCTATAAGTGTGTTGTGCCGCCCCAGCCGCAAGGCATGACAGTCGATGGCATCGCCGGGCAGATGGCCCGAATAGGGCTCGTTATTGCCGACGCAGAGGTCCGTCTCGGCCATAAGCCGCGCGATCAGCGGCTTCGAGAAACGCTCGTCCAGATGGCTGTAGAGCACCCCCACATGCCAGGGTCGGGGGCTGCGCCCGCGCAGGCAGGGGGTGAAGGAATGTACCGCCACGATCACCCGGTCGGGCCGCAGGGCCGCCAGCCGGGCATAGGCCGCGTGATAGGGGCGATAGAGCCGGTCCAGCCGCCGCTCCACCTCCTCCGGCCCCGCATGGCGGTTCGCCGGGATGATCGTCCCGTCGTAAAGCTTCATCACCAGTGTCGGGTCGTCCTCGCCCCGGTTCGGGTCGATCACCAGGCGGCTGAACTCCGACAGGATGACCGGGCTGTCCAGCAGGCGCCCCAGCTCGCGCGCCACGCCCGCCGCGCCCACGTCCCAGGCGATGTGGCGGCCCATATCCTCGGCCGGGATGCCCAGATCGCCCCCGAGCCAGTCCGGCACATGGTTCGACGCATGGTCGCAGGTGACGAGCCACCGCCCCTTGCGCGCCTCTCCCTCGATCGTGAATGCCAAGCCGCCGCCCTTTCCACCGTCCTGCCCGGTTTACGGGCCTTTGCCGCCCGATGCCAGCGACGAGAAGCGCGCCATGGCCAAAGCGGGCGTTGCGGGACGGATCGGATTGCGCCATAAGGCACGCGGCCCACATGAACCGGAATTCAAAGCAGGAGGATGGCTATGCGCCGTCACCGCAACGTGAAGATTGTGGCCACGCTGGGCCCCGCGTCTTCGAGCTACGAGATGATCCGCGCGCTCTTCGAGGCCGGGGCCGACGTGTTCCGCCTGAACATGAGCCACGGGGTCCACGAGGATATCGCCAAGCGGCACCAGATCATCCGCAAGGTGGAACGGGACCTTGGCCGCCCGATCGGCATCCTCGCCGACCTGCAGGGCCCGAAGCTGCGCGTCGGGGTGTTCGCGAATGATGCCGAGGACCTGGTCGAAGGCGCGGCCTTCCGCATGGACCTGTCGACCACGCCCGGCGACGCCAGCCGGGTGAACCTGCCGCACCCGGAAATCTTCGCCGCGCTGGAGCCCGGCGCCTCGCTTCTGGTCAACGACGGCAAGATCCGCCTGCGCGTCAACGCCTGTGGCAAGGACTTCGCCGATTGCACGGTGGAAGTCGGCGGCACCATCTCCAACCGCAAGGGCGTGAACGTCCCCGACGTGGTGCTGCCGCTGGCGGCGCTGTCCGAGAAGGACCGCGGCGACCTGGAATTCGCCTGCGAACTGGGCGTGGACTGGCTGGCCCTGTCCTTCGTGCAGCGCCCGGAAGACGTGATCGAGGCGCGCAGCCTTGCCAAGGGCCGCGCCGCGATCCTGTCGAAGATCGAGAAACCCGCGGCGGTCAAGGCCTATGACGCGATCCTCCAGGTCTCGGACGGGATCATGGTGGCGCGCGGCGACTTGGGCGTCGAACTGCCCGTCACCTCGGTTCCCCCGATCCAGAAGCGGCTGGTCCGGGGCGCGCGGGCGGCAGCCAAGCCGGTGATCGTGGCGACCCAGATGCTGGAATCGATGATCGAATCGCCGGTTCCGACCCGGGCGGAAGTTTCGGACGTCGCCACCGCGATCTACGAAGGTGCCGATGCGGTGATGCTGTCCGCCGAATCCGCCGCCGGGAAATACCCGGTCGAGGCTGTGAGCACGATGAACGCCGTGGCGATGAGCGTCGAGAAGGACCCGACCTACCGTTCCGTCATCGAGGCCAGCCGCGTCGTTCGCCGCGAATCGGTGGCCGACGGGATCGTCGCGGCCGCGCGCGAGATCGCCGAGGCCACCAACATCAAGGCGATCTGCTGCTTCAGCCAGACCGGCACCACCGCGTCGCTTGTCGCCCGCGAACGCCCGCATGTTCCGATCATCGCGCTGACGCCCCTGATGTCGACCGCCCGCCGCATGGCCCTGACCTGGGGCGCGCATTGCGTGATCACCCCGCCGCAGGACCGCTTCAAGGGCGCGGTTCTGGCCGCAGTCGGTGCCGCGCGGTCGGACGGGTTCGCGACCGATGAGGACCAGATCGTCGTCACCGCCGGTGTGCCCTTCAACGTGAAGGGGACCACCAACATCCTGCGGGTCGCTCCCTGCGACGAACGGTTGATCTCGCGGGTTGACCCCGAGTAAGCTTCGCCTTGCGGGGGCAACGCGGGCGAGGGGTCATGGACACGGATCTGGCTCTGACGGTGGGGATCGTGCTTGCCGTGCTCTCGGTCCCCTCGCTGCTTTCGGCCTGGGTCGACGGCCGCGCGCCCCGGATGGGGGCGATCATGGCGATTGCGGCCCTGGGCCTGATCGTCACCGCCCTGATCGAGAACCCTGGAGGCTATGCCTTCAACCAGGTTCCGGCGGTCATGATCAAGACGATCCTTCGCCTCTTCGATTGACGTGGCCCCTTGCACCTTTCCGGCCCCGCCCCTATAGGGACGGCTTCTTACCCGCACGGCCGGCCGAAGTGGCATGCCGAGTCGTGCCTGAAACCACGGAGATGGAAATGCCCAAGATGAAGACCAAGTCGGCGGCGAAGAAGCGCTTCAGCTTCACGGCCTCCGGTCGGGTGAAGGCCGGTCCCGCCGGCAAGCGCCACGGCATGATCAAACGCACGACGAAATTCGTCCGCGACGCATCAGGGGCGATGATCCTGTGCGACAGCGACGCGAAGATCGTCAAGAAATACATGCCCTACGACCGGTAAGGAGAGCACCCGATGTCCCGCGTTAAATCCGGCAAGGTGACGCATGCCCGTCACAAGAAGGTCCTCAAGGCCGCCTCGGGCTATTATGCCGCCCGTTCCACCAATTTCCGCACCGCCACCCAGGCGGTCGACAAGGCCAACCAGTATGCGACCCGTGACCGCAAGGCCCGCAAGCGCCAGTTCCGCGCGCTGTGGATCCAGCGGATCAACGCCGCCGTCCGGCTGTTCGATGCCGAGATGACCTATTCGCGCCTGATCAACGGCCTGGCGAAAGCCGGGATCGAGGTCGACCGCAAGGTCCTCGCCGACCTCGCCGT
>Ga0209793_1000714_pt1 | contig 30662 bp, 28 predicted proteins | sample EBPBio122009_DNA_FD_185863 | JGI IMG/M metagenome (GOLD analysis project Ga0209793, IMG submission 185863) | Wastewater treatment Type I Accumulibacter community from EBPR Bioreactor in Madison, WI, USA - Reactor 1_2/2/2009_ DNA (SPAdes) (version 2) | ecosystem: Engineered > Bioreactor > EBPR >... | reverse complement strand
ACGAATTCCTCTTAACCCCGGACGCCTGACCTGATAGGACACGGCAAAACGCAGGCAGCACAAATGACATCCAAAGACAAGCCGAAACGGCCGGGCGGCAAGCCCTCGGGCCGCGATACCAAGCCGCGTGGCGCCGCATCGGCGGCCGCGGGCAAGAAATCCTTCGCCTCCGGCAAGCCCGATGGCAAGAAGCCGGGCGGCAAGCCATTCGCCGGAAAGTCCGCCCCGCGCGACGACCGGCCGGCCCGCGCGGCAAAGCCCGCGCCTGCCGCCAGCGCCGGTGCGGAACTTGCGCCCGAGCGCATTTCCAAGCTGCTCGCCCGCGCGGGCGTCGCCTCGCGCCGCGATATCGAGCGCATGATCATGGAAGGCCGGATCAGCGTGAACGGCAAGGTGCTGGAGACGCCGGTCGTCAACGCCACCTTCGCTGACCGCATCGAGGTCGACGGCATGCCGGTGCGCGGCATCGAGCGCACGCGCCTCTGGCTCTACCACAAGCCGGCCGGCCTCGTGACGACGAATGCCGACCCGGAAGGCCGCCCGACCGTCTTCGAGAACCTTCCCGAAGACCTGCCGCGCGTCATGTCCATCGGCCGCCTCGACATCAACACCGAAGGCCTGCTGCTGCTGACCAATGACGGCGGCCTTGCCCGCATGCTGGAACTGCCGACCACCGGCTGGCTGCGTCGCTACCGCGTGCGCGCCCATGGCAAGATCGAGCAGGCCGATCTCGACAAGCTGAAGGAAGGCATCGCCGTCGATGGCGTGCTCTACGGCGCGATCGACGCGACGCTCGACAAGACGCAGGGCTCCAACGTCTGGCTGACGCTGGGCCTGCGTGAGGGCAAGAACCGCGAAGTCAAGAACGTGCTCGGCGCGCTCGGCCTCGACGTGAACCGCCTGATCCGCATCTCCTACGGCCCGTTCCAGCTTGGCGAGCTGCCGGAAGGCCACGCCCAGGAAATCCGCGGCCGCACGCTGCGCGACCAGCTCGGCCCACGCCTGATCGAAGAATCCAAGGCCAACTTCGATGCTCCGCTCTTCGACCACGCGGTCGACGAGGACGAGAAGCCCGCGAAGAAGGCGCGCAGCGAAGCGCCCGAATGGGGTGAAAAGCCCGCCGAGCGCCGCGAGAAGCCCGGCGATCGCCGCGAGAGTGCCCGCGCCCGCCTCGATACCAGGCGTGACGACCGCTTCGGCGACAAGCCGCGCGGCGGCCCGCGCGATCGCGACCGCGATGACGACCGTTTCGACAGCAAGCCGAAGCGCGAGCCGGCGACCCGTGCCCGCAAGTCCAATGTCTGGATGGCGCCCGGCGCCCGTCCGGTCGCCGAGAAGAAGGCGGAAGGCGCGGAGAGCGTGAAGCGCGAGCAGCGCGAACGCCCCGAAGGCGCGCCGAAGTCCAAGCGTTATGGCCGCACGGCTGACGGCGCGCTGACCCGTTCGGCGAAGAAATTCGATCCGGACCGTAAAGGCCCCGCACGCGGCCGCCCCGGCGACGACCGGGCCGACAAGCCGCGTATCCTGAAGACGCGCGACGAGGACGGCGAGTGGATTCGCGCCTCCGAGCCGGAAGCCCGCGACGAAGGTCGCGGCGGCTTCGGCCGTAACCGTTCCGGTGCCGGCGACGACCGCGCCCCGCGCGGTTTCGGTGATCGACCGCCGCGCGGCGACCGCTCTTTCGGCGATCGCAAGCCGCGATCAGACGGAGACCGTTCCTTTGGCGACCGCCCGCCGCGTGGAGATCGCCCCTTCGGTGATCGCAAGCCTCGCGCAGAGGGTGAACGCTCCTTCGGGGATCGCAAGCCCCGCGCAGAGGGCGAGCGTTCCTTCGGGGATCGTCCGCCGCGTCGTGATGGCGGCAAGCCCTTCGGTGGAAAGCCCGGCGGCAAATCCTTCGGCGGCAAGCCGGGTGGACGCCCCGCCGGTGGCAAGCCCGGTGGCGGCCGGCCCGCAGGCGGCAACCGTCCGCGCGGCAAGGGGAAGTAAGCCGAAGTGCGCATCGTCGGCGGAGAGTTTCGCGGTCGTTCGCTGGTGACGCCGAAGTCGGACGATATCCGTCCGACGACGGACCGCACGCGCGAAAGCCTGTTCAACATCCTGTCCCATGCCTATCCCGAGGCGCTTGACGGCACGCGGGTGCTCGATCTTTTCGCGGGCACCGGCGCTGTCGGCCTCGAAGCCCTGTCGCGCGGCGCGCGCGCGGCGCTCTTCGTCGAGCAGGGCGTCGAGGGCAGGGGGCTTCTGCATTCCAATATCGAGGCGCTCGGGGTGATCGGCCGCGCCAAGATCTTCCGGCGTGATGCGACCGCGCTTGGCGGCATCGGCACGATGGAGCCGTTCCATTTCCTCTTCGCCGACCCGCCCTATGCCAAGGGCCTTGGCGAACGCGCGCTCGACGCCGCCCATCGCGGCGGCTGGCTTGTCGACGGCGCCGTTGCGATCCTCGAGGAGCGGGCCGATATTCAGCCTGCCGCCGTCGATGGCTACGAGCTTCTCGACGTGCGCACCTTCGGCGACACGCGCATGCATTTCTACCGCTATCGCTCCGGCTGACATCGACCGCCGCAGGAGACCAGAGCAATGTCCGACGCCCTCGTTTCCGCTTCCATTCCGCAGGCGAACGGCCCGACCGTCGCCATTGCGCTCGGCGGCGGCGGCGCGCGGGGCCTTGCCCATATCCATGTCATCGAGGTTCTGGACGAACTCGGTATCCGCCCGGTGCTGATCGCTGGCGCCTCCATCGGCACCATCATGGGCGCAGCCATGGCGGCGGGCATGACGGGCCGGGAAATCCGCGAGCATACGCTCGCCACCGTCGGCCGCCCGGGCCAGATCATGAACCGGCTCTGGAGCCTGCGCCCCACCGGCCTTTCCGAGATGGTCGCCGGCGGTTTCAAGGTCAGCCAGTTCAATCTGGAGCGCGTGCTGAAGGCCTTCCTGCCGGATCGCCTGCCGGAGACCTTCGAGGAGCTTTACATCCCGCTGAAGGCCGTCACGTCGGACTATTACGCCCAGTGCGAATGCGTCTGCGACAGCGGCCCGCTGCTGCCGGCCATCGCCGCCTCTGCCGCCCTGCCGGCGATCTTCCGCCCGGTGGAGCTGAACGGCCGCGTGATGATCGATGGCGGTCTGTGGAACCCGGTGCCCTTCGACCATCTTGCCGGCAAGGCGGATATCACCATCGGCGTCGATGTCGTCGGCCAGCCGCCCGCGGGGGCGGCCGGCGTGCCGAACAGCATGGACAGCCTCTACGGCGCAACCCAGCTTACCATGCGCTCCATCGTCACGCTGAAGCTGGAAAAAGGCGCGCCGGATATCTTCCTGCGCCCGGAGGTCGGCCGCTTCCGCGTGCTCGATTTCCTCAAGGCCGAAGAGGTGCTTGCCGCCTCCGCCGGCATCCGCGACGAGCTGAAACGGGCGCTCGACGAAAAGCTTTCGGCGCTCCGCTAGACGCTTTCCTCTTCGTCCGCCTGCGTCATCTTCTTCGGCTTGATCAGCGGCTCTGGCCTGACCGGCGCGGAATGCAGCATGTGCCGCCCCGCCGTGATTCCCTCGACTGCCTGAAGCTCCAGTCGCGCCACGTCGCGGCGGCGGATATCGTCGCTGATCGCCAGCGCGTCGTCGCTCTCCACGCCAAGTTCCTCCAGCGTCTCCCGGCCGAAGACGAGGGCGGATTCGAAGGTCTCGCGAACGTCGTGCTGCACGCCGCGGGCCCGCAGCGACAGTGTGTGCACCCGGTCGTAGGAGCGCACGAAGAGCGTGGCGTTGGGATATTCCGACTGTATGAGATCGACAATGCGGTCCGTGCTACCCTTTCCCTGCGTGCAGATGGCGACGATCTTGGCGCGCTCGATGCCGGCGGCGCGCAGCACGTCCTTGCGCGTGCCGTCGCCGAAATAGATGCGGAAGCCGAAATTCGCCGCCTGCCGCACGCGGTCCGTCGAATGGTCGATGACGGTCACCTCGCGCCCGCCGGCAAGCAGGATCTGCGCGGCGATCTGGCCGAAGCGCGAAAAGCCGATCATCAGCACGTCCGCCCCCGCGCCCTCGAAATCCTCCTCCATCTCCTCCTCCGGGTCCTCGACCAGCAGGAAGCGCGACAGCGCGGCGGCAATCGGCGTCAGCGCCATGGAAATCGTGACGATGGCGATCAGCAGCGAGGCGAGGCCGCCGGAGAAGATGCCGGCGGCCGAGGCGGCGGTGAACAGCACGAAGCCGAATTCGCCGCCCTGCGGCAGCACGAGCGCGATGCGCACCGCATCGTTGTGCGGCGAGCCGGTGAAGCGGCAGAGGCCGTAGATGACGAGGCTCTTCACCAGCATCACGGCGGGGGTGGCGATGAGGATCGTCAGCCAGCTCGAAAAGATCACGTCGAGATGCAGGGAAAGGCCGACGGCCATGAAGAACAGGCCGAGCAGGATACCACGGAAGGGTTCGACATCGGCCTGCAATTCATGGCGATAGGAGGAATCGGCCAGAAGCACACCGGCTAGGAACGCGCCCATGGCCATGGAAAGGCCAGCCATCTGGAGCAGCATGGCGGCGGCAAGCACGACGAAGAGCGCCGCCGCGATCATCGCCTCCCGCGCGCCCGTGCGGGCGATCACCTGGAACAGCGGATTGAGCAGGTAGCGGCCGGCCGCCAGAAGCGCGGCGATGGCCGAGAGCGCGATCAGGAAGTCCTCGAAGGCGCTCGTCGTGTCCTCCGGCGCCTGTTCGGCGAGCAGCGGGATCAGCGCCAGCAGCGGCACGATGGCAAGGTCCTGAAGGAGCAGCATGGAGAAGGCGCGCTGGCCGTGGCGCGTGTTCGTGTCGCCCCGCTCGTCGAGAATCTGCATGGCGAAGGCGGTGGAGGAAAGGGCGAGGCCGAAGCCGATGATCAGCGCCCCGTCCCATTCCTCCAGTCCGAAGGCGAAGGTGAGGCCCGCCAGCGTCAGGCCGGTGACGGCGACCTGCGCGATGCCAAGGCCGAAGATGTCGTGCCGCATGGTCCACAGGCGTGAGGGCTTCAGCTCCAGCCCGATGAGGAAGAGCAGGAAGACGACGCCGAGTTCGGCAACGCCCAGCAGTTCCTCGCCGTCGCGGATCTGGTGCAGGATCGGACCGATGACGATGCCCGCCGCGAGATAGCCGAGAATGGTGCCCAGCCCCAGCCGCTTGAAGATCGGCGCGGCGAGCAGCGCGCCGCCGAGCATCATCAGGACCTCGTTATACGGGCTGTGGGTATAGGGCATGCGGAAGGCTTTCTGCTGGATGGCGCCGGCTGCGCGGCAAAAAAGGAGCGGTCTCCCTTGATGCCCGCGCCGGCGCACAATAAATGGGGCATCAAAGAAAGGCCATGTCATGTCAGAGACGATCGAAACCGCAAGCCTTCTCGCGCGCGCCGGCGAACTCATCGACCGCGCCATTCAGGCGGGGGCGGATGCGGCCGATGCCGTGGTGGTGCGCGGGCGCTCCTCCTCGGTCAGCGTGCGGCTCGGCAAGGTCGAGGGTACCGAGGCCTCGGAGAGCGACGATTTCTCGCTCCGCGTCTTCGTCGGCCGGCGCGTCGCCAGCGTCTCGGCCAATCCCGGCTTCGACCTCAAGGTGCTCGCCGAACGCGCCGTCGCCATGGCGAAGGCCTCGCCGGAAGACCCCTATGCGACGCTCGCGGCCGAAGCCGATCTTGCGAAGGACTGGCCGGACCTCGACCTCTACGACCCGACGGAAGTCTCCGCCGACCAGCTCACCGAAGCGGCGCTTGCCGCCGAAGCCGCCGCGCTTGCCGTTTCCGGCGTCACCAATTCGGGCGGCGCGGGCGCGTCCGCCGGCATGGGCGGGCTGGTGCTCGCCACCTCGCACGGCTTCTCCGGCGCCTACAGCGCCAGCCGCTTCGGCCGCTCCGTCAGCGTGATCGCGGGCGAGGGCACGAAGATGGAGCGCGACTACGACTTCGATTCGGCCCTCTATTTCGCCGATCTGCGCGACGCCGCCGAGATCGGCCGCGAGGCGGCCGCGCGCGCTGTGCGCCGGCTAGGCCCGCGACAGGTGCCGACGGCGAAGAACGTTGCCGTCATCTACGATCCGCGCGTGGCGCGCGGCATCGCCGGCCATATCGCGGGCGCCATCAACGGCGCCTCCGTCGCCCGCAAGACCAGCTTCCTGCGCGATCGCATGGGCAAGCAGGTGTTGAAATCAGGCCTTTCCGTCACCGACGATCCCCTGATCGTGCGCGGCCCGTCCTCGCGCCCCTTCGACGGCGAGGGCATCACGGGAAAACGCCTCGCCATGATCGAGGACGGCGTGCTTCAGCACTGGTTCCTTTCTACCTCCACCGCCAACGAACTCGGCCTCAAGACCAACGGCCGCGGCGTGCGCGGCGGCACCTCCGTCAATCCGGCCTCGACCAACCTCGCGCTGGAGCCGGGGGACATCTCGCCGGAAGAGCTGATCCGCTCCATCGGAACGGGCCTCTACGTCACCGAGCTGATCGGCCAGGGCGTCAACATGGTGACGGGCGAATACAGCCGCGGCGCATCCGGCTACTGGATCGAGAACGGCGAGCTGACCTTCCCCGTCTCGGAGGTCACCATCGCCTCCAATCTCACCGACATGTTCCTGCGCATCACGCCGGCCAACGACATCGACCGCAGCTTCGGCGTCGCAGCGCCGACGCTCGCCATCGAAGGCATGACGCTTGCCGGAAAGTGAGACCATGCCCAGCCACGCCGCCGCCTGGACCGCCGACCTCGATCTTCTGGTCGGGGCCGCGCGGCTCGCGGGCGCAAGGGCGCTGGATTTCTTCCGCAAGGAGCCGGAGGTCTGGTGGAAGAACGAGGGCCGCTCGCCGGTGAGCGCGGCTGATTTCGCCGCCAACGACATCCTCAAGAAGGAACTGCTCTCCGCAAGGCCGAACTATGGCTGGCTGTCGGAAGAGACGGATGACGACGCCGGCCGGCTCGATTGCGAAACGGTCTTCGTCATCGATCCCATCGACGGTACGCGCGCCTTCATCGCCGGCAAGGACATCTGGTGCGTCAGCGCCGCCGTCGTCCATCACGGAAGGCCCGTCGCGGGCGTCCTTTTCGCTCCGTCGCTGGACGAGGTGTTCACCGCCTCGGCCGAGGGGCCGGCGCTGAAGAACGGCACGCCCATCGCGGCGACCGATGCGGACGCCGCGCGCCTGACGCGCATCGCGGCCCCGGAGGACATGGCGCACGGCATCGACCGGCATATGCCCGGCGGTGTGCACCGCATCTCTCATGTGCCCTCGCTCGCCTACCGCCTCGCCATGGTGGCGGACGGGCGCATCGATGCGACGCTGGTCAAGCGCAACGCGCACGACTGGGACCTGGCCGCGGCCGATCTCATCCTTTCGCGCGCCGGCGGCGCGCTGGTAACGCTCGATGGCGAGCCGCTTTCCTACAACCGCCCGACCGTCAGTCACGAGACGCTGGCGGCGGCGGGTTCCTCCCGGCTTTCCGGGCTTGTCGAGGCCGCGCGGCACCTTTCCGGCCATTGACCTTTCCCGCGGAATACCGCAAACCGTCTGCCGAAATCGGCACGCTGAAGCAACTCCGGATGGAATTGCGAAAGAACAAGAAGAGAGCATCATGACCGACTCGAACGAACCCAAGCAGCTTCTTCACCTCGTCTTTGGCGGCGAACTGACGACGCTCACGGACCTCCAGTTCCGTGACCTCAACAATCTCGATATCGTCGGGATCTTCCCCGATTATGCGAGCGCGCTGACGGCCTGGAAGTCGAAGGCCCAGCAGACCGTTGACAACGCGCATATGCGCTATTTCATCGTGCACATGCACCGTCTCCTGGACCCGCAGAACGGCTGATCGGCCTCCCCGAAAACGTCCTGCGCGGCTTGGCCGCGCCGGACAGAAAGACGGACCTCCATGATGCTGAATTGTCCGATTGTCGCGCTGAAGGCGGTCTGCCCATGAGCAGACGGCTCGCTCGCGCCGCGCTTTCACTTTACCGCTGGGGCGGCCTCGCCCTCTATCCGATCGTCGGCCCCTATCTCGCGCTGCGCGTGGCGAAGGGCAAGGAGGATCGGTTCCGTCGCCGCGAGCGCTACGGCATCGCCAGCGTCGAGCGGCCTGCCGGCCCCCTCGTCTGGTTCCACGCGGCCAGCGTCGGCGAGACCAACGCCATCGTGCCGCTGATCAAGGAAGTGCGCCGGCGCGGCATCGCCGTGCTTTTGACGACCGGCACCATCACCTCGGCCAAGGTGGTACGGGACCGGCTCGGCTCCGACGTCATTCACCAATATGTCCCGCTCGACCTGAAGCCGGCCATCAGCCGCTTCCTCGAATACTGGCACCCTGACCTCGCCATCATGGCGGAGTCGGAGATCTGGCCGATGACCATCCTCGAACTCGGCAAGCGTCATATCCCGCAGGTGCTGGTGAACGGCCGCATCTCGGACCGTTCCTTCCCGCGCTGGAAGCGCCGCCATGCCATCGCCGATGCGCTCTTCGAGAACTTCGCCCTCGTCATCGCCCAGTCGGAAACGGATGCCGAGCGCTTCAGCGCTCTGGGCGCGCTGCCCGTCATGGTCTCGGGCAACCTGAAGGTCGATACCGATGCGCCGCCGGTCGATCCGGCCGTGCTGAAGACTTATCTCGACCAGATCCCGGGCCGCCGCACTTGGGCGGCCATCTCCACCTTCGAGGGAGAAGAGGCCGCCGCCGGCAGCGTGCACCGCGCCCTCAAGGAGCGCACGCCGGGCCTTCTCACCATCATCGTGCCGCGCCATCCCGAGCGCGGCGACGCCGTCGCCGACATGCTGACGTCGCGCGGCCTCAATGTGGTCCGCCGCACCTCCGGCGACCCACTGACGCCCGATACGGATATCTTCCTCGGCGATACGATCGGCGAGATGGGGCTTTACCTGCGCATGACGGAGATCGCCTTCGTCGGCCGCTCGCTCTTCGCCGAAGGCGGGCAGAACCCGCTGGAGCCGGCCATGCTCGGCTGCGCGGTGCTTTCCGGCGGCAATGTGCAGAATTTCCGCGAGGCCTATCAGCAGCTCGCCCGCAACGGCAGCGCCAAGATGGTGCGCGATGTGGAAATGCTGGCCAAGGGCGTGCATTATCTGCTCGCGAATGATGAGATGCGCCGGCAGATGATCGATGCGGGGCAGGAGACCGTGCAGGAGATGCGCGGCGCCCTGCGCGCCACGATCAAGGGGCTGGAGCCGTATATCAATCCGCTCACCGTGAAGGCGCGGCTCCATCCGCGCCAGACCTCCTGAAGAGACCTCCTGAAAGGACAGGGCATGACCAAGGCAGCGACGATCTCCGGCATCCTCTTCGACAAGGACGGTACGCTGCTCGACTATGCCAAAAGCTGGGTGCCGGTGAACTACGAGCTTGCCCGCATCGCCGCCGTGGGAGACGAGGCCCTTGCCCGCAAGCTGCTGGTTGCGGGCGGCATGGATCCGGATACGGGCTACGTCACCCCGGACAGCCTGCTTGCCGCCGGCAACACGGTGGAGATTGCCGACGGCCTCGTCGCCGCCGGTGCGCCCTTCACTGTCGTGGCACTGGCCGAGCGCTTCGACGGGCTCTTCGCCAATTCCGCCCAGCTCGCCGTCGCCGTCACGGACCTGGCCACCTTCTTTTCCACCATGCACGAGCGCGGCTACTGGCTCGGCGTCGCCTCCAGCGACAACGAGGCCTCGATCCGCGCGACTGCGAAGCGCTTCGGCTTCGATGGCTACCTGCACTATGTCGCCGGCTACGACAGCGGTTTCGGCACCAAGCCGGAGCCGGGCATGGTGCTCGGCTTCTGCGCCGCGACGGGCCTTGAGCCGCACCAGGTCGCCGTCGTCGGCGATAACAACCATGACCTCCACATGGGCCGCAATGCCGGCGCCGGCCTCACCGTCGCGGTGCTGACGGGAACCGGCTCGCGCGCCTCCCTGTCGGATGCCTCCGACCATTGCCTCAACGACATCACCGAGCTTCTGCCGCTCCTTCCGGCCGCGGCGGTGGCGCGCCCGGCGGCGTGAACGCCTGCTTGTGAGCCGCAATGCAGGTTCCTGCAGTTGATTTTCCTCAAGTTCTCGCGTTTCTTGGGTCGCAACGGACCGGGCACGGACGCCCGCGGGGGATCGAATGGTAAGTGAAGCGCCGCCCTTCTGGTGGACGAGGCCGGACTGGCGGGCCTATGCGCTCTGGCCCGTCTCGCGGCTCTACGGTCTCGTGGCCGGTCGGCGCATGCGCAAGGCCCGCCGCGCCGATGTGCCGGTGCCGGTCATCTGCGTCGGCAATTTCACGGTGGGCGGGGCCGGCAAGACGCCGACCGCCATTGCGATTGCCCGCGCCGCCAAGGCGCGCGGCCTGAAACCCGGTTTCCTCTCGCGCGGTTACGGCGGCACGCTCGATGTGACGACGGTCGTCGATCCGCACCACCATCGCGCCCGCGCCGTCGGCGACGAGCCGTTGCTGCTCGCCCGCGAGGCGCTGACCGTCATTTCGCGCAAGCGTGCCAAGGGTGCGATGAAGCTGGTGGAGGAGGGTGCCGACCTCATCATCATGGACGACGGCTTCCAGAGTGGCAGCTTACCTTCGATTATGCGCTGCTCGTCATCGACACGCGCCGCGGCATCGGCAATGGCCATCTGGTGCCGAGCGGCCCGGTGCGCGCACCGCTTGGCGAGCAGATGCGGCAGGCGAGCGCCCTGCTGGCCATCGGCGACGGCGACGCGGCGGACCGGCTGATCCGCCAGGCGGCGCGCGCCGGCAAGGCGATCCATCCCGCGACGCTCGTCACCGTCGGGGCGGAGGACCTGAAGGACGAGGTCGTCATGGCTTGGTCGGGCATTGCCGACAACGAGAAGTTCTTCCGCACGGTCAATGAGACCGGTGCGCATCTCTACGTCACGCGCAGTTTCCCCGATCATCACTATCTCAGCGACGACGAGGTGGAGGAGATTCTCGACCATGCCGAGGCGCTCGGCTACCAGCTGCTGACCACGTCAAAGGACAGCGTGCGGCTCGGCGGCGGCCACGGCCGGTCGGAGGAGTTGAAGGAGAAGAGCCGGGTGATCGAAGTGGAAATCCGCTTCGACGACCCGAAGGGGCCGGATGCGATCATCGACGCGGCGATCGACAATGCACGGCGGCGCAAGCTGCGCCGGCTGGCGGAGAAGTAGTTCTCAAACCCTCACCATACCCACCGTCGTCATCCTCGGCCTTGTGCCGAGGATCTACAAACGTTGCGGTTTGTCGATGCGTGGGCAGACCCTCGGCACAAGGCCGAGGATGACGGAGGAGAAGAAGAGGCGCGCGGTTAGCGCTTCTGGTTGGGCAGTACACCCGCGCGCTTTTCCGCATCCAGCGATGCAGCACAGCTCACATAGGCTTCCTGCCGGGCGACGCTCCAGTAGCGCAGCTCGTCCACCGGCACGGTCTCGCCGGTCATCGCGCAGATGACATGGGTGCCGGGCATCAGGATCTGGAAATCGCCGTCGAGATAGCGGATCTTCGCTTCACGGCTGCCGCCGCGGCCTTCCAAACGGTTCATCATCGATCTCAGTATCCGCCTCAAAAACGTCTCGCCCTGCAATATCGCGGTAAGGCCTAAATTTCCAGCCTTTTCAGCTCCGGCCGAACAGCCGCTCGATATCGGAAAGCTTTAGCTCGATATAGGTCGGCCGCCCATGGTTGCACTGGCCGGAACCGGGCGTCGCCTCCATCTGGCGCAGCAGCGCGTTCATCTCCTCGGGCCGCATGCGCCGGCCGGAGCGCACCGAGCCGTGGCAGGCCATGGTGGCGGCGAGATATTCGAGCTTGGCTTTCAGGCCGCTCGCCGTGTCCCATTCGGCAAGCTCGTCGGCAAGCTGGCGGATGAGGCCGGCCGCATCCATCTCGCCCAGCATGGCCGGCGTCTCGCGCACGGCGACAGCGCCGGGGCCGAAACGCTCGATGCCGAGGCCGAGCGTCGCGAATTCCTCGGCATGGGCGACCAGCCGGTCGCAATCGTCTTCCGGCAGGTCGATGATCTCGGGGATGAGCAGCGCCTGCGCCGGCACGGCGCGCGAATGCAGCGCGTTGCGCATCGCCTCGAAGACCAGGCGTTCGTGCGCGGCATGCTGGTCGACGATGACCAGCCCGTCCTCCGTCTGCGCGACGATGTAGTTCTCGTGGAGCTGCGCGCGCGCCGCGCCGAGCGGATGGCGCTGCGGCGGCTCCTCTTCACGGACGGAAGGCGTGAAGACCGGCTCGCTGCGCGCCGAGGGCGCGGCGAATTCGGCAAAGCCCGCCTGCCTCTCGCGGAAGGATGCCGCCGGGGAGGCGGCCTCGAAGGGCCGGTAGGGCGAGGCGGCGGGCGTCCAGGGCGCGGCGGGGCGCTGCGCTTCCGGCCGGAAGGCGCGCATCAGGCCGCTTGCGCCCGTCGTCGCGGCCCGGTCGCCCTCGCGGGCCAGCGCCTCGCGGATCGCGCCGATGATGAGGCCGCGCACGAGGCCCGGGTCGCGGAAGCGCACATCCGATTTCGCCGGATGCACGTTGACGTCGACCAAGGCCGGGTCGATGTCGATGAAAAGCACCGCGACGGGATAGCGCCCATGCGGGATGGTCTCGGCATAGGCGGCGCGCAGCGCGGACCAGATCAGCTTGTCCTGCACCGGCCGGCCGTTGACGAAGGCGAACTGGTTGAGGCTGTTGCCGCGGTTGAAGGTCGGCACGCCGGCAAAGCCGGTCAGCCGCACGCCCTCCCGTTCGGCATCGATCTCGATGGCGTTGTCGCGGAAATCACGGCCGAGCACCTGCGCGATACGGGCAAGCCGGTCCTCGCCGGTTGCGGGAAATTCCAGCGTCGTGCGGTCGGAGCCTGACAGTACGAAGCGCACATGCGGGAAGGCGATCGCCATGCGCCGCACCACGTCCGAGATCGCCGAAGCCTCGGCCTTCTCGCTCTTGAGGAACTTGAGGCGGGCGGGGGTGGCGAAGAAGAGGTCGCGCACCTCGACCACGGTGCCGCGATTGGCCGCGGCGGGGCGCACCGGCGCCACCTTGCCGCCCGTCACGCTGATCTCCGCCCCTTCGCCGGCTTCCGCCGTGCGGCTTAGCAGCGAGAGCTTCGCCACCGAACCGATGGAGGGCAGGGCCTCGCCGCGAAAGCCCAGCGTGCGGATGTCGAGGAGGTCGGTGTCGAGCTTGGAGGTGCAGTGCCGGCGGATCGCCATTTCCAGATCGACGGGAGCCATGCCGCCGCCATTGTCGGTGACGCGCAGCAGGGTCTTGCCGCCGCCGGCAGTCGCGATCTCGATGCGCGTCGCGCCCGCGTCCAACGCGTTCTCGATCAGCTCCTTGGCGGCGCTGGCCGGCCGTTCGATCACTTCGCCGGCCGCGATCTGGTTGATGAGGGTTTCGGAAAGCTGCCTGATGGTCATGGCGTCATTTTCGCGGATTCGCCCGCCGCCCGCCAGTGGGGGCGGCAGCTTATGCAGGGGCAATCCTGCAACCTCTCTTCCGTCATCCCCGGGCTTGTCCCGGGGATCTACGGCGTTTCTGTTTTCGATGCGTCAGCAGATCCTCGGGACAAGCCCGAGGATGACGGAAGGGAAGCGTGAGCGCCTTCACTCGAACACGATGGCCGGTGCGCCGCGCGTACCCTTGCCCTGCACCGCCTCAAGCTCCTGCCAGACGCGGGTGGCGATGGCGCGGTAGACCTTCGCCGCCGCGCCGTCCGGGTTGGAGACGACGACCGGCGTGCCGGCATCGGAGGTCTCGCGGATATCCATGGTCAGCGGCACCTCGCCGAGGAAGGGCACGCCGATGCGCTCGGCCTCCTTGCGCGCGCCGCCATGGCCGAAGATGTCGTAGCGGTTGCCGGTGTCGGGCGCGATGAAATAGCTCATGTTCTCGACGATGCCGAGCACCGGCACCTCGACCTTGCTGAACATATTGAGGCCCTTGCGCGCATCGATGAGGGCAAGGTCCTGCGGGGTGGAGACGATGACGGCGCCGGCGAGCGGCACCTGCTGGGCCATGGTGAGCTGCGCATCGCCCGTGCCCGGCGGCATGTCGACCACGAGCACGTCGAGATCGCCCCAGGCGACCTCGCGCAGCATCTGCATCAGCGCCGACTGGATCATCGGCCCGCGCCAGATCATCGCCACTTCCTCGTCGACGAGGAAGCCCATGGACATGACCTTGATGCCGTAGTTCTCCATCGGCTTGATCATGCGGCCTTCGAGCTGCTGCGGCCGGCCGGAAATCTTGAGGAGCCGCGGCATCGAGGGGCCGTAGATATCGGCGTCGAGAATGCCGACGCGAAGCCCGTTCGCCTTCAGCGCCAGCGCAAGGTTCACCGAGGTCGTCGACTTGCCGACACCGCCTTTGCCCGAGGCGACGGCGATGATGGCATTGACGCCGGGAATGCCGGATTTCGCCCGCTGCTGCGGCTGGCCGGGTGCGGCATGCGCGTGGCCGGCATGATTGTGGCCCGCATGGTCATGCGCGGTGCCGCGGCCGGGCGGCGGCGGGGAGGGCGCGCGGGCGGCGGCGGGGCCGGAAGCGGCGCGCTTGTCCGCCGTCAGCGCCACCATGGCGGCCTTGATACCGGGGATTTCCTTGACGACGCGCTCGGCGGCGGCGCGCATCGGGTCCAGTTCGCGGGCGCGCTCGGCCGGCACGGTGATGGAGAAATAGGCCTTGCCGTCGGAGATGAAGACATCCGAGACGAGGCCGAGATCGACGATGTTGCCGTCCATGTCCGGCCCGCGCACCGTACGCAGCCGTTCCAGCACCTGTTCCTTGCTTACATCCGTCATGAAACCCTCGATGAATCCCGTCGCGGCATGGCCGCTGCCTCTTCCGTAGATAGTGCACGGAAAGGCCGACGCCAAACGAATTTACCTGTGACGGAAAGCAGCGGCGGAGCGCTCAGGCGATCAGCCCGCGGCGGATGGCCTTCACCACGGCCTGGGTGCGGTTGACCGCCTCCAGCTTGCGCGTGACCTGGTTGAGATAGTGGTTCACCGTATGCTCGGACAGGCCGAGGATTTCGGCGATCTCCAGGCTCGTCTTGCCCGCTGCGGTCCAGGAAAGGCACTGGATCTCGCGGTCGGTGAGCACCACCTGGCCGGATTTCCAGGCCGAGCCGATCTCGGCCAGCCGGTTGAAGAGATGGACGGAGATCATCTGCAGCATCAGGCGTTCGTCGCGGCCGAGCGAGGAGCTGTCCCCGCCCCAGACGACGGCGCCGCGGTTGCCGAGCGCGTCGTGTACCGGGAAGAAGTGGCCGACCAGCATGCCGTGGTTGGTCATGAGGGCGAGCAGTTCGCTGAAATCGGCCTGCTCGGAGGATTCGCCGATCCATTCCCGCATGTCGTAGGAAAAGGGAACGGTGGTCAGCCGCAGCTTGCGGATGCCGGCGCTGTGGCGGACCATGCGCAGCGCGTCGTATTTGGCGAGGACTTCCTGCGGCCAGTTGCTGACGATGGAATAGGCGGACAGCTTTTCCGCCTCGAAGCCGGGCAGGGTGAAGACGACGAAGTACTTGAGGCCGTATTCCTCGCACTTGCGCCGCATGTAGCGCACGATGTCGAACTGCGTCTCGAGGGCGGCGATTTCCGCGCCTTCGTCCTGAAGCTGGTTCTCGCTCCTGCTGGTCTCGTCGGCCGTCATGGTGCCCCGCATCGGTTGTTCCTCGTCTTCAAGCAAATGGAGCGGGACCGCACGCATTCCAGAAAATTGCTTGGCTTGTGATTATGCATCAGTTCAAAAGTCCGGCGCGGATCGCCTTGGCGACCGCCTGAACCCGGTTGACCGCGTCGAGCTTGCGCGTCGCGCGGTTCAGGTAGTGATTGACGGTATATTCGGAGAGGCCGAGGATTTCGGACATTTCCATGCTGGTCTTGCCGGCCGAGGCCCAGGACAGGCACTCGATCTCGCGGCGTGAGAGCGAGACGGCCTGCCGGTCGCCGGCGCGCAGTTCGAGGACCTGGGTGAAGACGGTGTTGGCCAGCGCGTTGAGCTCGGCCATCTCGCGCGGGGTCAGCGCCTCGCGTGTGCCGCCGAAGGCCAGTGCGCCGCGAAGGCCCGCCGAATTGTGCGCCGGGAAATAGGCGCCGCGCGACAGGCCGTGCCGCTGGAAGAGATCGGCGGCGATGGCCGCCTTGCCGTCGGCGCGGCGGCGGTTGGTGCCGTCCGCATCGTAGGTGAAGGGATTGGTGCTCTGGCGCAGGCGCTCGATGACCGGGCTGCCGAAGATGAGGCCGGCATGATCGTAGGTCCTGAGCATTTCGTCCGGCCAGGACGTCAGCAGCACGTTGGAGGAGAAATCCGTCGAGGTTTCGGACGGGACGTTGATCAGGAGATAGCCGCGGAACCCGTGGCGCCGGACGATACCGTCAAGGGCCTCGACAATGTCGTCCTGCGAGCCGGAGGTGTCCGCCCCCCAGGCATTCGGGAATCGCGCCGATGTCGTGTGGAATCGATCCGCCATATTCAACTTCCTTCAGCAATGCACGCGCCCGTGCGGCAGAATCTGCCCGCACAATGCACTTGCCCGCCTCAGGAACCCCCGTATCCCAATGCAAGTCTTTTCGAAAACCGCGCCTCAAGTACGCGCAGTGCGACGCAGCCCGCAGGCCGGTCACGCAGAAAGCTAATGGTGGCCCCATCCCACGTCCAGTGTGATTTTCTAATTTACCGTAAAATCGCAAGAGAAGACAACTTCACGGCAGAATGTCCGCTCCCCGGGGCATCCTAGCGTTGCGGGCCGAGCCTTGCCGACAGTTCGCCGGTTATCGCCTCCGCGGCGAGGCGCACATGGGGCGCCCATGCCGCAAGCTGCTCCGGTCCCACCCGGTAGGCCGGCCCGGTCACCGACACGCCGGCGGCAAGCGCGCGGCCCGGATCGACGATCGGCGCGGCGACACAGCGGATGCCCGGCTCGTGCTCTTCCCTGTCGTAGGCGACGCCGCAGGCGCGGATATCGGCCAATTCCGCAAGAAGGGACACGCGGTCGGCAATCGTCTGCGGCGTGAAGCGGCGAAATTCCAGTCCGTCCAGCAGCGCGTCGAGCGCGGCGGGGGAGAGCACCGAAAGCGCGGCCTTGCCGACGCCGGTGCAATAGGCCGGCGAGGCGTTGCCGATCTGCGAGTTCATGCGCACGGCCTGCCGGCTTTCCACCTTGTCGAGATAGATGATCTCGCGCCCGCGCAGCACGCCGAGATGCACGGTCTCGCCGGTCTCCCGGTGCAGCCTGTCGAGATAGGGCGCGGCGACGGCGCGGAACTCGTTGCGCGCCCAGCTCGCCGAGGCGAGCTTGAGGAGGCGCAGGCCCGGCACATAGGCGTGGTCGGGGCGCAGGTCCAGCAGTCCCTCCTGCACGAGATGGGAGAGCTGGCGGTGCAGCGTGCCGCGCGGCTGGCCGCTGACGGCGAGCACATCGGTAAAGCGCATCGGCCGGTCGGAAAGCGCCACCGTTTCCAGTACGGCGATGGCCTTGCCGAGCGTGCCGGTGCCGCCGTCCTCTTCCGTTCCCTTGCGCATGGCATCGCTCCGCCGCTCTCTTGACAGGGACGTATCCTAGCGAAATAATTCCGAATAATCAAACTATGTTCCAAATATTGGAACTCTAAATATTGGAACTATTGTCGGGAGACAGGCGATGACGGGCCGCTATCCGGACCTCGCGGGAAAAGGCGTGCTCATCACCGGCGGCGGCTCGGGGATCGGCGCTGCGCTTGTCGCGGGATTTGCGGCCGAGGGCGCGCGTGTCGCCTTCCTCGATATCGCGGAGACGGAGAGTCGCGAACTGGTCGCCTCGCTCGACGGCAAGGCCGAGCATACGCCGCTCTACAGGAAGGTGGACCTGCGCGATATCGACGCCCTGCGCGCGGCCGTCGCACAGGCGGCCGCGGCGCTCGGCGGCATCCGCGTGCTGGTCAACAACGCGGCGCGTGACGACCGGCACGATCTCGAAAACGTCGAGCCGGATTATTGGGACGAGAACCAGGCGGTGAACCTGCGCCATCATTTCTTCGCCGCGCAGGCCGCCGCGCCGCATATGCGCGCGGGCGGCGGCGGTGCGATCGTCGGTTTCTCCTCCATCGCCTTCCTGCTCAACATGGGCGAGCTGCCGGCCTACGCCACCGCCAAGGCCGGCATCATCGGCCTCACCAAGTCGCTCGCCGGCCGTCTCGGCCCGGACAATATCCGCGTCAACGCCATCCTGCCCGGCATGGTGCTGACGGAGCGGCAGAAGCGCCTTTGGGTCGATGGGGACGCCGCCGCCGAGGGCATCGCCCGGCAATGCCTGAAGCGCTCGCTGCTGGCCGAAGACATGGTCGGCCCCTGCCTTTTCCTGGCGTCGGATGCGTCCGCCGCCATCACCGCGCAAACGCTCATCGTTGATGGAGGCATGCTCTGATGACAAGGTCCGCTCCCCAACCCGCCTATGTCGCGGTGGACTGGGGCACTTCCAGCTTCCGCCTCTGGCTGATCGGCGAGGACGGCGGCGTGCTCGCCGAGCGCCGCAGCGCCGAGGGCATGACGGTCGCCGCGCGCACCGGCTTTGCCGAGGTGCTGGCGAGCCATCTCGCCGCCGTTTCCGCGCCCGAGGGCCTGCCTGTGCTGATCTGCGGCATGGCCGGTGCGAAACAGGGCTGGGTCGAGGCCGGCTACCTCGATACGCCCGCCGCGCTATCCGCCATTCCGGCCGCTGCCGTGCGCATTCCCGGGGTCGAGGCGGATATCCGCATCCTGCCCGGTCTTGCCCAGCGCGATGCGGCAGCCCCGGACGTCATGCGCGGCGAGGAGACGCAACTGCTCGGCGCGGCCGGCGAACTCGGCAGCGGCAACCACCTCGTCTGCATGCCCGGCACGCACAGCAAGTGGGTGCGACTATCCGGCGGCAAGGTCGAGGGCTTCTCCACCTTCATGACCGGCGAGCTTTTCGAGGCCGTCGCGAAGCACACCATCCTCAGCCACGCCATCGCCGAGGCCGGCGCGGTCCCCGGCGACAGCGCCGCCTTCCGCACCGCCGTGAAGCGTATGGTGGAAAACCCGGCGCTGGCGACGAGCCAGCTCTTCTCCGTGCGCGCCGGTTCGCTGATCGCGGGCCTTTCGCCGGAAGACGCCCGTGCGCGGCTGTCGGGCACGCTCATCGGGCTGGAGATCGCCGGTGCGCTGTCGATGGTCGCCGAGGGCACGCCGGTGGCGCTCGTCGTCTCGGGCGGGCTTGGCGTGCTCTACAGGCAGGCGCTTGCCGCCGCCGGCCTCTCCCCCTCCGTCATCGATGCCGATACCGCCGTGCGAAACGGCCTTGCCGCGGGCGCCAGGGCGCTCTGGTCCCTCTGAGAAAGCGAGAACAATGAGCCGCATTCCCTTTCCCCCCATGAAATATCCCCTGATCGCCATCCTGCGCGGCCTGAAGCCCGCGGAAACGGAGGCGGTCGTCGGCGCGCTGATCGAAACCGGCTTCACCGCCATCGAAATCCCGCTGAATTCGCCCGAGCCGTTCCAGTCGATCGGGATCGCCGCGAAGCTCGCACCCGAAGGCTGCCTGATCGGCGCCGGCACGGTGCTGACGGTCGCCGATGTCAACCGCCTCGACGAGGTCGGCGGCCGGCTGATGGTCAGCCCGAATGTCGAGCCTGACGTCATCTCCACTGCTGCCGCCAAGGGCATGGTGACGATGCCCGGCGTCTTCACCCCGACGGAGGCGCTTGCCGCTGCGCGCGCCGGCGCGACGGGCCTGAAATTCTTCCCGGCCAGCGTGCTCGGCCCCGCCGGCATCCAGGCGATCCGCGCGGTGCTGCCGGCCGAGCTGGAGATCGCCGCCGTCGGCGGCGTGTCGGAAAGGAATTTCGGCGACTATGCCGCCATCGGCATCCGCAGCTTCGGCCTCGGCTCCAGCCTCTACAAGCCGGGCATGAGCGCCGCCGACGTGCGCGTCCGCGCCCGAGCCACGCTCGAAGCCTATGACGCCGTCTACGGAGCGGGCCGATGACCGCGACCCATTCCTTCTCCGGCCGCACGCTCTGCGACGTGGACTGCCAGCTCGGGGAAGGCCCGACCTACGACCCGGCGAGCGGGAAGGCCTTCTGGTTCGATATCAAGGGCCAGAAGCTGCACGAACTCCACCTCGCGACGATGGCGAAGGTCGTGCACGACCTGCCGTTCCTCGGCAGCGTGCTGGCCGTCGTCGATGCCGGGCGCCAGCTTGTCGTTTCCGACAAGGGCCTCTTCATCCGCACCGTCGCCGATGGTGCGCTCGCGCCCTTCGTCACGCTGGAGGACAACGCGGCGAACCGCTCCAACGATGGGCGCGTGCACCCCTCCGGCGCGCTCTGGGCGAGCACGATGGGGCGCAACGCGGAAAAGCATTCGGGCGCGATCTACCATGTTGCCGGAGACCGGGTGACCAGGCTCTTCTCTAATATCACCATCCCGAACAGCATCTGCTTCTCGCCCGATGGCGCGACCGGCTATTTCATCGATTCCGATGTCAACCGGCTGATGAAGGTGGCGCTCGATCCTAAGACGGGCCTGCCCTCGGGAGAACTTTCCATCCTCAGCGATGAGAGCGGAACGCCGGGCGATGTCGACGGGTCGGTCTGCGATGCGGACGGGCTGATCTGGAACGCCCGCTGGGGCGCGGGCGCGGTCGAGGTCTACAAGCCGGATGGCACGAAGGTGGCGCGCCATCTCGTTCCCGCCTCGCAGTCGAGCTGCCCGGCCTTCATCGGCGAAAAGGCCGACCGGCTGCTGGTGACCTCCGCCTGGGCGGGCATGGACGCGGCGGCGCGCCTTGCCGATCCCCATGCCGGCCAGACCTTCGAGCTGGGCGTTGCGGTCAAGGGATGCTTCGAGCCGGCCTTCAAGCTCTGATATTCCTGCATGGTTGAAAGGCGCGGTGTCCCGGTTTTCCCGGAAGGGCCGCGCCTTTTGCATGACTGCGATCAAAAACAGGGCAATTTTCATCGGAACCAAAGCCGGATGTCGTCGTTCCTTGTCCATCAGCCGGTGCGGACGGGCGCTTTCGAAGCCGCCGCGCCTTGATGCCAACGAGACGAAAGGCAGGTTCAAAATGACCAAGACATTTCTTACTTCCGTTGCCGCTGGTGCACTCTTCCTCGGCGCCGCCATGGCGCCGGCGGTTCATGCGCAGGACGCCAGCCAGCCGGCCGCCGGCCAGACCATGGAACAGCCCGGCATGACGGGCGAGGCCGCCAAGGGCACGACCCCGGACGACACGGCGCAGGCCCCCGCGACCACACCCGCCGAGGATACGGCCCAGACGCCGGTGACGCCCACCGAGGACACTGCGCAGGCTCCGGCCGGTGACGGCACCTATCTGACGGCCCAGTCGGACGAGCAGGTCAGCGCCAACACCTATATCGGCCAGGCGGTCTACAACAGCGCCGATGAGAGCATCGGCAAGATCTCCGACCTGATCATGGCAAGGAGCGGCGGCATCGACGCGGCCGTCATCGGCGTCGGCGGTTTCCTGGGTATCGGCGAGAAGTGGGTCGCGGTGCCGTTCGAGAAGATCACGATCACGCAGGTCCCGGATTCGGACGACGTCAAGCTGACGACCACCGAGACGACGGAAAGCCTGCAGGCCGCGCCGGAATTCAAGACCAGGGCGCAGCAGGTCGCCGAACGCCAGGCCAACACCCCGGTCGATACCTCGACGACCTCGTCGACGACCGATACGGGCACGGTCCCGGCCACGACCCCGCCGGCCGAGTAAGCCCGGCGGTCAGCCTGACCTCCAGCCCGGTGGCGATCCCTGCGCCGCCGGGTTTTTTCTTTCGCTAGCGGCGCAGGACCGGCCGAACCTCTTCATGGAAGAAGCGGAAGTAGGAGGAAATCTGCGCCAGCGCGTTGGTGGACAGCTTGTACTGGATGCCGAGGCGGCCATTGGAGTACCAGCGAACGGTGCCGCTGAGGCGGCCCAGCTCCTCGCTCTCCACCGTCACGATCTGGCCGGGCGATATGTGGATCGGCGTCTCGATGTCGAAGGCCATTCCGGTTGGGGAGAGGTCGACGACGCGGGCGCGCGTCGACTGGTGCATCACCTTCACCGTTGCGAAGATACGGACCCTGGAGCGGTCGTTCCCTCGGACGGGCATATCCTTGATGGTCTGCATTCCTGGCTCCATCCCTCAAAACAATGCCATGGGATGGACGATAGCGGGAACTCTTTGCCGGACAGCTAAATGGATCGGTGCAAATTTAGTGAACTGGCATATTAAGGCACAGGTGTCAGGACGTGGCGCGGCCTTCGACGCTGACATAGCGGTCGGCAAGGAAGCGCAGGGTGGCGACCGCGTCGGCCGGCTTGCCGTAGAAATAGCCTTGCCCCATGCCGCAGCCGAGCGCCTTCAATTTCAGCGCCTCGGAGAAATCCTCGATGCCCTCGGCGACGACAGCCAGATCAAGGCCCTCGCACATGGCGACGATGGCCTTGATGATGTGCTCGGAGGCCTTGTCGTTGGAGATGCGCGAGACGAAGGCGCGGTCGATCTTCACCTTGTCGAAGGTGAAATCGCGCAGGCGCCCGAGGCTCGACTGGCCGGTGCCGAAATCGTCGAGCGAGATGCGCACGCCCGCCGCCCGCAGTTCGCCCACGATCTTCTGCGCGGTGTCGGCGTCGGTCATCACGGCCGTTTCGGTGATCTCCAGCTCCAGCCGGCGCGGGTCCAGGCCGACGCGGTTGAGGATCGCCAGCGTGTTGAACGCCGTCTTGGGATCCATCAACTGGGCGGAGGAGAGGTTGAAGGAGAGGAAAAGCTCTTTCGGCCAGGACAGGGCCGCTTCCGCCGCCTTGCGCAGCAGTGTATCGGAAAGCGCGTCGATGAAGCCGCGCTCCTCGGCGAGCGGCACGAAGACGGCTGGCGAGACATAGCCGAGATCGGCGTCGCACCAGCGCGCCAGTGCCTCGAAGCCCACCACCGTGTCGTCGCGCAGGCTGACGATCGGCTGGAAGTGCACGTCCACCTCGTTAGCGATGATGGCGTTGCGCAGCGCCTGCTCGAGCTGCGTCGCCCGCTTCATCTCCAGGGCGATTTCCTGGGAATAGACGGTGATCTGGCCGCGGCCCCGGCGTTTCGAGCGGTAGAGCGCGGTATCGGCGCTCTTCAGCAGTTCGGTGAAGTCTTCGCCGGCAAACGGATAGATGGCGAAGCCGAAGGAGGCGGAGAGCCGTACGTTGCGGTCGCCGAGGTCGAAGGGGGCGGACAGCACCTCGCGCAGCATCTGGCCGATCTTCTCCGCGCCCTTGCGCTCGAAGACGAGCGGCAGCACGAAGGCGAACTCGTCGCCGCCGTGACGGGTGACGGTCGCGCCGTCGGGAATGCAGGCCTTCAGGCGATGGGCCACCTGGCAGAGGATCTCGTCGCCCGCGCGCGGGCCGAACAGGTCGTTGATGGGTTTGAAACCGTCGAGATTGGCGATGCCGATGGCAAACGGCGCGGGATCTTCCTCGCGCTCCTTGGCGATCTGGCGCACCTTGTCGCGCAGCCGGTAGAGATTGCCAAGCCCGGTGAGCGGGTCGGTGTAGGCCATGGCATGAAGGTCAGTCTGGGAAACATCCAGCGCCGCATGATCAGCAGACTTCATCAATGATTTCCCGTACTTGCCCTGCTTTAGACGACAGCCCAAGATGCGACATGACCGTTAACAAATGCATAGCGGGCGATCCCCAGACCTGCCCTCCGCCTCCCCATTTCTAGGGGATTGACCGTCCGTTTCCGGTCAGGCGACGATTTTCTCCAGCCGTGCGCCGGCATAGCGGCGGTAGATCACCTCGATCATGTCGGGGCTGACCGGCTTTGTGATGTAGTCGTCCATCCCCGCGTCCAGGCAGTTCTGCATGTCGGCGTTGAGCGCCTGGGCGGTGACGGCGACGATGGGCGTGTGGGTTCCCGTCAGCTTCTCCGCCGCGCGGATTTCCAGCGTCGCGTCGATGCCGTTCATGACGGGCATGGAGATGTCCATCAGGACGAGGCGCGGCTGGTGCTTGCGCCAGAGCGTGACGGCCTCTTCGCCGTTCTCAGCGATGCGGTGCGAGATGCCCATCCCTTCCAGGATCTGCGAGAAGACGAACTGGTTGATCTGGTTGTCCTCGGCGACCAGCACCTCGACGTCGCCAAGGGCGGTCGGCGGCATGCTGGTGATGTCGGTCGCGATGTACCAGTCGTCGGAAAGCGTGGTGGAGGTGAGGATGCCGCCGAGCGGCGATTCGTCGTCGGACAGCAATTCGTGCTCCTCCTCGAGCGCGCGCATGAAGTCCGGCCCGATGCCGTCGGGCGCAATGAGGCAGGTGGCGATGCCGAAGCGGTTTTCCCCGGCGCCGCCATGGCCGGGCAGGTTGTCGTCGATGACGACGAGATCGACCGCAAGGCCGCGTGCTTGAGCGAGTGTGAGAAAGGCGTCGTGCTCGGGCATGTCGCGCGCCGCGCAGCAGTCGGCGCCGCGCACCTTGAACTCGCTGACGAGGATATCCGCGATCCGCGGATTGGGCGAGACGACGAGGACGCGCCTGCCTTGGGCGGCCCGAAGCTCCTCCGGCGGAATCTGGTCTAGCAGCAGGTGGCGTTCGGCGTCGCGCACCGGATCGAAGCAGTTCTGCGCCGGCACGAAGCCGCCCGGCACGCGCAGCAGCGCGTCGCCCGCGTCCGCCATGGCCTGTTCGCCGGCGGCGAAGGCCGTCATGTCCTCCATGATGGTCACGACGGCGTGGTGCCCCGGCGCGCCGATCCGGTACTTGCGGGTGACGACGTAGAGATCGGAACCGTCGGCGCGCACGATATGCTCGGCGAGCGTGAAGGGTTCGCCCGTCTCCAGCACCCTGCGGTCGCTCGCCTCGATGCGCCCGGCGCTCTCGGCATCCGCCAGGGCCCAGACCGAGCGGCCGAGGATGCCGTCGGCGGCCGCGTCGTAGATCGCGCAGAACGCCTTGTTGACGGCGATATAGGTGAGGTTGCGGTCCTTGATGACCATGGGCGAGGGCAGGGTCTCGAGGATTTCCTCGGTCAGCGCGATGCGCTCGAGGTCCGAGCGCCACTGTTCTTCCTGCTTCTTCTGCTCGGAGACGTCGACGAGGGTGGTGATGTTGTAGCCGTTCGGCAGACGGCGCTTGCGGAAATGGACCCAGCGGTCGCGCCCGAGCCGCTCGACGGCGTCGTGCAACTCGCGCCAGTGGGCGGAAATGCGGGTGGAGATCCATTCCTCGCGGTTGGCGGCCTTGCCGCGCTGTTCGGGCGTGATGCCGTAGCGCACGCCGCTGTCGAAGATCGCGCCCAGCACGTCGCGCAGCCGCGTTCCGGGTTGCAGCATCTCGGGGGCGAGGGGGAAGTAGCGCGGGACCTGGCGGCTGGCGAAGACGAGGCGGTCGTCCTTGTCATAGACGATCACGGCCGCGGCGAGGATGTCGCACGCCGCCTCGAACATTCCCAGCCGGATGTGCGCGTCTGACGACGCTACATCATTCATTATGGCAGTCCTCGCCTGTGTCTGGCATTCCGAAAACATGCTGATCGGCACGGAACGCGCCTTGGGACACGGGAATGACAGCGGCCAGCGACGCTGAAATCGTCCACCGGAGGGACCGGTAGGCTTGTGCTCATACAAGCGCTAGGGCACGTTCGCAGCATTTGATTAAAGCCTGATTAAACATGTCGAGCGGCCGGGGCGTCGGCCGGCGGGGGGCGGCCTGCGGCGCGCGCTTGATTTTTATGTTGCGCCGCGCAATATGCGCGGCCGACCGTTGACGGCGGCGTCCAATCAGGAGTGTGAGCGATGGTCCGTTCCGGAGCCACTCGCCGGTGATCACGGTTTTCCGTTCCAATGGCGAGGCGCGCACCCTGCCGGCAGAAGCCGATTCGGCCGCCGTCGAGGCCCTTGCCGCCGCCGTCTGGATCGATCTCGTCGAGCCGGGCCGCGACGAGGAGGCGCTGATCGAGCGGGTCCTCGGCATCGAGGTGCCGACGCGCGACGAACTCAAGGACATCGAGCCGTCGAGCCGCCTCTATACCGACGGCAACGCCGCCTACATGACCGCCTCCCTGATGGTGAAGGCGGAAAGCGACCTGCCGCACCTGACGGACGTCGCCTTCATCCTGACCGCCGGCAAGCTGCTCACCGTGCGTTATGCCGAGCCGCGCTCCTTCGCGCTCTTCAGGAGCGGCATGCACCGCATTCCCGGCGGCTGTTCCTCGCCGACCGTCATGATCACCCGGCTATTGGAGACGGTCGCCGACCGCACGGCGGAGATTCTGGAGATCGCCGTCGCGCGCGCCGACAGGCTGTCCCTGGAGGTATTCGGCGACAACCGGCATCTGTCGCGCCGCCCGCCGCGCTATCTGGAGGACCGGGTGGTGCAGGTCTCGGCGCTGCACCGCCTCGTCGCCAAGACGCGGGACAGCCTGATGTCGCTGTCGCGCGTGCTGACCTTCCTGCATGCGCTTCCGGCGCTGCAATCCGACCGCGACAGCCTCGAACTCTGCCGCACGGTGGCGCGCGATGTGCAGTCGCTGTCCGAGCATGCCGGCTTCGTCGCCGGCAACATCACCTTCCTGCTCGACGCCTCGCTCGGCCTCATCAATCTCGAGCAGAACGCCATCATCAAGATTTTCTCGATCGCCTCCGTCGTGCTGCTTCCGCCGACGCTGATCGCCTCGATCTACGGCATGAACTTCGAATTCATGCCGGAACTGCATGTCGACTACGCCTATCCGCTGACGCTTGCGGCCATGGTGCTGTCGGCCATCCTCCCGTTCTTCTTCTTCCGCTGGAAAGGCTGGCTCTAGAGCCGGATCGCCCGATGCAGTCACACGCTGGTAGCGCACCGAATTCCCACAGCCGGCCGCGCGCGCTGTTCCTCCTCGCCCTCGGCTCTGTCGGCGTCGTCTACGGCGACATCGGCACCAGCCCGCTCTATGCCTTTCGCGAGGCGCTGCGGCCCGTCGCCCGTGACGGTGTCGAGCGGGGCGAGATCATCGGCCTCATCTCGCTGATGATCTGGACGCTGACGATCATCGTCACGATCAAGTACGTGCTCTTCCTGCTGCGCGCCGACAACCACGGCGAGGGCGGCACGCTGTCCCTGCTGGCGCTGCTCTCCAAGACCGCCGGCCGGCATGCGGCCATCCTGTTCTTCCTCGGGGCCATCGGCGGCGCGCTCTTCATCGGCGACGCCATGATCACGCCGGCGCTGTCGGTCCTGTCGGCGGTGGAAGGCCTGAAGCTGGTGACGCCGACGCTCGGCGACTATGTGGTGCCGATTTCCGTCGTCATTCTCGTTATGCTCTTTGCCGTGCAGTCGCTCGGCACGGCGGCGGTGTCGAAGTTCTTCGGGCCGATCACGGCCGTCTGGTTCATCGTCATGGGGCTTGGCGGCATCAGCCATATCAGTGACGATCTCGGCATCCTCTCGGCCTTCAATCCCTATTACGCCGCCCATTTCATGCTGACCGAAGGCTATGTCGGCCTCGTCGTGCTCGGCGCGGTCTTCCTCACCGTGACCGGGGCGGAAGCGCTCTATGCGGACCTCGGCCATTTCGGCCGCCGGCCGATCCAGTGGGCGTGGTTCTGCCTGGTGTTTCCGGCGCTGACGCTCAACTATCTCGGCCAGGGCGCGCTGGTGCTCGCCCACCCGGAGACCATCGACAATCCCTTCTTCCTGATGTTCCCGAAATGGGCGCTGCTGCCAGTCGTCATTCTCGCCACGGCCGCCACCATCATCGCCAGCCAGGCGGTGATCACCGGCGCCTTCTCGCTGACGCGCCAGGCGATCCATCTCGGCTTCCTGCCGCGCATGGAGATCTTCCATACCTCGGAGACCCAGACGGGCCAGATCTACCTGCCGGGCGTCAACACGGTGCTGCTGCTCGGCGTCATGCTGCTCGTCTTCATCTTCGGCTCCTCCGAGGCCTTGGCGACGGCCTACGGCATCTCCGTCACCGGCGCGATGGTGGTGACGACCGTGCTCGCCTTCGAATTCCTGCGCGCCCGCTGGCGCTGGACGCCGCTCGCCGCCGCCGCCGTCCTCGCGCCGCTCTTCCTGCTGGAACTCACCTTCCTCGGCGCGAACCTTCTGAAGGTTCACGACGGCGGCTACGTGCCCGTCACCATCGCCGCCGCCGTCGTCGTGCTGATGTGGACCTGGACGCGCGGCACGCGCATCCTGCGCGACAAGACCCGCCGCATCGAGGTGCCGCTGCCGGCCTTCGTCAAATCGGTGGAAAAGCAGAGCGCCCATGCGCCCGTCCAGGTCACGGGCACCGCCATCTTCCTGACCAGCGATCCGGATTTCGCCCCGGCCGCGCTGCTGCACAACATCAAGCACAACCATGTTCTGCACGAGCAGAATTTCATCCTGACCGTCAAGACCGCCAACACGCCGCGCGTCATCCCGGCCGAGCGTTTCACGGTGGAGCGCATTTCGGACCGCTTCTCGCGCATCGAGCTGCGCTTCGGCTTCATGGAGACGCAGAACGTGTCGCAGGCGCTCGGCCTCATGCGCAAGGCGGGGCACAAGTTCGACATCATGTCGACCTCGTTCTATCTCGGCCGGCGCAAGCTGGTGCCCGATGCACAGTCCGGCATGCCGATGTGGCAGGACCGCCTGTTCATCGCACTGGCCAACCTCGCCACCGACCCCTCCGACTACTTCCGCCTGCCGACCAATCGCGTGGTCGAGCTCGGCTCGCACGTTGTCATCTGACGAAAACGTGAAGGGGAGGCGGGAGCCTCCCCCGATCCGGTTTATCAGCATTAACCAAGCATCAAGGTTAATGCTTCATTTTACCCTGCGAACGAGCCGCTTCAGGCCCGTGCTTCGGCGCGGCCGGCTCCCTACGAACATATCCGGGCAGGAAGGCCCGCCGAGTGTTTTTCGGCGGAAGGGCCTGCGCGCGCATCAGGGTGCGGAGTAGTCAGTTGCGTAAGCGTAGCAGTCGTCATGCAGGTGCAGGCCGCTTTTTCGCGTCTCTCCGGCAGTTCCGGCAAATGTGTGCCGCAGCCTTGCCGCCGGGCGTGCTTGAAACGTCCCGGGAATGGAAAATACCCCTCGCCATCGGTCTCGGCCTCGTCGCGGGCTTTCCGACGCAGGCCGCCCATACGGACCTTGCCACCTATCTCGCCGGCCTCAACCGCAAGGGCGGCAACCAGACCATGGTGCTGACCCGCTCGCCGGCCGGTTCCGTGCACGAGGTCGAGATCGCCTTTGCCGACGCCATGACGACCGGCGGCGTGGAGAACGGGGCAGGGGTGGAGCTTCCGGGCGGCATCAAGGCGGCGCTGCGCAGCGAGCACAAGGGCGAGGGCGCGATTCCCGACGAGGACCGCATCAACCGTCGCGACAAGAAGGGCCGCATCGTCGCCGTCCTGCCCGTCACGCCGCCCAAGGGCTTTGCCGCCGGCTCGATCCTGGAGCGCACCAGCTCGCTCCTCTCGCCTGCCTTCGACAGCGGCGAGCGCATGGCCTTCGCCAAGCCCGATATCAAAGGCAAGGAAATCGCCATCGCCACGGCTTTCTACAAGAAGAAGCCGGTCCACAAGGATCCCGGCGTCTCGCCGATGATCGCCAGCCTCGTCACCAATGAGAAGGCCGATATCCTTGCGACCGCCTATGCGCGCGTCGAGCCGGACTACGCCAGGGAATCGCCCTTCGATTCGATCCTCAAGCCGAAGGAAGAGACCGGCCGCTTCATTCCCGATATCTCGCCGGAGGACCACGCCTGGGCCGCGACCGCGCTACCGGCCGAGGTCTTCACCGCCAAGGAACAGAAGTGCCTTGCCGAAGGCATCTATTTCGAGGCGCGCGGCGAGGAGGTGAAGGGCCAGGCCGCTGTCGCGCAGGTCATCCTCAACCGTGTGCGCAACCCCGCCTATCCGAAGACCATCTGCGGCGTCGTCTACCAGAACGAAAACTGGCGCGGACGCTGCCAGTTCTCCTTCGCCTGCGACCGCATTCCCGACCTGATTCTCTCGCCCTGGCACTGGAAGACCGCCAAGGAGATCGCCATGGCCGTCACGGCCGGCAAGATCTGGATCGACGACGTCGGCTCTTCCACCCACTATCACGCCACCTACGTGAACCCGCCGTGGGGCCGGACGATGAAACGCGTTGCCAAGATCGGCAAGCACATCTTCTACCGCACCTATGGTGGCGGCTGGAGCTGAGGGCTTCCGCCGGGGACTTCCAGGGCGCGGTGAGTCCGCGCCCGAGGCCGTGCGATTCCCGGGGCGGAGAGTCGCATTCGATCGTTGATTTCCGATAATCTATTGATTTTGTTGCGTATTTTTGGTGTTGCGCAAAGCTTCGCCATGCCTTGACTATGCTGGCACCTAAAACTATGTTGCGGCCGACTTCGAAAGGGGTCGGATATGGCTTGAATCCTAGCCTTCAATATGTCCGCAATGGGGCGAAAGCGCCGCGGAAAGAGAACGGGGAAAGCGCCATGGCCGACGATCAAAAGGCAAGTCTGGAAGACCTACTGAAACGCCTGGACGCGGAACTCGCGGAACGGCGCAAGGATGACGGGGCGGAAGCCGCCGCCGAGGCACGGGCATCGGAAAGCCGCAAGGGCTACGCCGTCGCCATGAAGCTCTCGAGCGAGTTCGTCGCGGCCGTCATCGTGGGGGCGCTTCTGGGCTATCTTTTGGACCATTTTGCGGGTACAGGGCCTT
>Ga0209793_1000713_pt1 | contig 30665 bp, 34 predicted proteins | sample EBPBio122009_DNA_FD_185863 | JGI IMG/M metagenome (GOLD analysis project Ga0209793, IMG submission 185863) | Wastewater treatment Type I Accumulibacter community from EBPR Bioreactor in Madison, WI, USA - Reactor 1_2/2/2009_ DNA (SPAdes) (version 2) | ecosystem: Engineered > Bioreactor > EBPR >... | reverse complement strand
AGTGGGCGAGGCAGGAAATAATGCGTAGCGTTTCGTGCGCAACTCGCCGATCGTCAGCTTAGGAACCGATGCCAACCGGGCCGCGCATCCTCCTAAAACCAGATTTGAAAGCCGAGGACCACGATTGCGCCAGCCGCGATCCAAGCAGCCGCAATCAAAGCCGCCTCGGCATGACTACGAAGCGCCCGACGCCACCAAGGCAACGCTGCCCGCCTTGCCCGCTCTTCGGCATTGTCGCGGCCGATCTGTTCCCAATGGCCCATCAGAACAGGTCACCCTGCTTCGGCGGCTCGGCTGGCGGTTCAGGCGCCGCCGCCGGCTCGACGGGATCAGCGAGCGTCGGGTCATCATCCGGCGTGCGGCTGCTGTTGACGCGTGTCGAGACGATCCACTCGCGCAGCTCCGGTGGGGGCTCCATCAGCAGTTCCTTACCGCCGCTGCCGTCGAGCCATGCCTGAAAATCCTTCGGCCGTAGCATCGCCGGCATGCGGTCGTGGATCGCTTCCATCCACTTGTTCGCCGCCCGCGTGATCATTGTGCAGGAGATGATTTCCTCGCCGGTCTGCGTATCCGTCCAGCGGTCCCATAGGCCGGCGAAGCCCATCAGGCCGCCATCGGCCGCGCTGATCCTATGCGGAATGCGCTCGCCTTTCGGGCCGGTCCACTCATAGAACGCACTGGCCGGGATGATGCAGCGACGCTTACCCCACGCTGAGCGAAAGAATGCGCTCGTGGCCGCACCTTCGATGCGGGCATTGAAGGTTGACCCAGTCTCGCGCGCCGTCTTTTTCCACCAGCCGGGAATGAGACCCCAGCGGGCTTTTCGAAGCTCGCGTTCGCCAGCCTCGTTAATCGCGATCATGTCGATCTCGGTCGTCGGGCTAATGTTGTAGCGTGCCCGCAGGTTAGGGCGGTCGGCCGGCACCGTTAGCGGCTGGCTGAAGGCTACGATCTCGTCCCAGCTATACGCCTGTGAAAAGCGACCGCACATGTCCGAAGCCCTATTGGATTGGCGAAACCTGTGCCTGTGCCTCGTTTGCCTTAGCCAACAAGGATTCCAGCTTCGCGAGCGTCGCCGGGGAAAACACGAGGTTCATCACTTGGCCGCTAGCCATTTCGAAGCTGATTAGAGTTTCGCCTTGCGGGTCCGTGGTCAAGGCAATCCGCTTGATGTCAGCGACATCAAGATCGATCTCCGGCAGATCAGCAGGGTCGGCCATCGCTCACCACAATCCTCGTGCCTTTCGGCGCGCATCTCTCGCTGCTCCCCGGCCCTTGTACCACGTATTCCAGTTGCGCCCGCGCCCCCGGTCACGCGGGTCGAACACCTCGCCGCCCATGATTTCCCTGAAGCGGGCGGCCTGATCAGGGTCAGAAAAGCAGAACACACGGTAGCGCTTGCCGTTATAGGTCAACTCGTGCCCGCGTGGGCATAGCGAAGATAGCGGACCTACAGACGGGATGTGCCCGTAGCCGTGGCCGCTGGGAAGCTCAACGGCGACTTGGTGAGGCCATCCACGATCGACACCGGCCGGGCTCAGTTCGCCCTTTCGCCTCACGATTCCTGATCGCGGATGGGGCGGGCGCCTTCCGAGAACAGACCGCGCAGGAAGCCGCGCGAGCATGACCGATCGGCGTCGGTCGCCAACCGCTCGCTCTCGGCCAGCAACAGCAGGTAGCTCCGCGCCAACGCCCGGAACGCGGCCCGCTCGAATCCCTCGTGCTCTTCGATCAGGTCTGAGACGAGAGACGTGATTTCGGCGTCGATCGACGCATCCTCGACCTGCTGGTCGGCTGGCTGGGCTGACATTGTCGCGTCCTCGGATTATGAGAACAGAAAGAGAACATAGACAGCAGAGAGTCAACCCGGATGAAATTCCCGCTGCGGGTCAGGCGAGGCGCGCAATGCTGCCGGACCGAGGATGCGCAGGGTCGTACCGTGGTCCTGCGTTACGAAAGCGACGCCGTCCGCGCCGAAGCAATGAGCCGGCGGCCGGCGAAGAATGATCGTCAATCCGGGCGGTAGGGAAATCGGTCAATTTCAGTGATCCCGGTAAGCAGCGCCGGTTCAATGATGTGTTCGCGCTCTCTCGTGCTGCTGTAGTCGTTCGGCGTGGAGATGATCGCAGCGGGCGCGGCCTCTGTGCGGAGCAACACGCCCCCGCCTGGATAGGTTGAGCAAAGCCCCCTAGCGAACATCAACGCGATCGATTCGTCTGTCGACCAATTCAGCCCAACCCGGCCAGCTTCAAATTCCGCCGCGCGCTCACCGCGATAGAGGATCAGGTTGCCACCGCTATAGGGCGGGAATATCCGGCGAAGCGCCCGGATAAGAAGGGCGTCGTCAGCCAAGTGCTCGCGATGGCGAAACGAACGTTCAACCCAATTCTCGTGAAAAGCCTCGCGAAAGGCTTCATGGACGTGATGGCTGTTCGCCACTGCCTCAATCATCCGGCGATAGGTGCGCCAGCCTTCGGCCTCCATGGCTTTGAATGCGTCTGCAAGCCGATCAGCCGTGCCGTCAGCCATGGCCGCCACTGCATAGGCTTCTGCTTCATCGGGCAGCATAGGGGGCGGCCGTGGCGGCACCTCCCGCTCCGTCAAGACGATACGCACGAAGCGAGGGTCGTCGGTCACTTCGAACCTGTAATCGATACCTGACATCAGCGCCGCCGCCACTCGCCATTGAGGCCCTTGTAGAAGCCGCGCGCCCGGCTGGTGCTGGCCGGCCCCTTCGAGCCGTAGAGCTGCGTCATCAGCGCATTGAATTCGCGCTTGGATACCGGGCGATCGCGCGACTCGGCAGCGGCCGGAGCGGCGAGGAAGAGAGCGGCGGCGATGGCGAGTGCGTGTTTCATCCCGGAAGCGTCGCTCGATCGCTGGTTCTGCACAAGGGCAGGGAATCGCGCCGGGTAGCGCAGCGGGTAACGGGCCGGCAATCCGTTACCCCATTCGTTACCCCGGAACTGAAAAGGCCCCGAAACCGGAGCCTTTGAAATCAGAAATTCGCTAATATTTTCAAGGTGGTGAGCGGGGTGGGGATCGAACCCACGACCACATGATTAAAAGTCACGTGCTCTACCACTGAGCTACCCGCCCTCACCGGGCCGCTGAATACGGAGCGGAGCGGCGGCGGTCAACACGTTCCGTGTAGATTGGTCGTGACCAGCTCTCTTCCTCACATCTTTCACCCGAGCCGTCGGGTGACGCCACCGCCCTTGTGCCCGTGGCCCGGGCGGATCGCCGGTGCGGGCATCAGGTAAGCGCCGCCGGCGCCGCCAAGCGCGGGCCAGCCGGGATCGGCATAGGCGTTCAGCTCCCAGCAGCGCAGACGCTGGCGCTCCGCATCGGTCGTGGCATCCGAACAGGCCGAGACCTGCGAGCGCTGCCAGAAGGCGGATGCCGGCCCGCCGGCCGCAGCCATCGCCGCCGCCAGGCAGGCCGGAAACAGAAAACCTCGCATCGCCTGCCCTCTCGGCACCTTGCATCCTGATGGGGAGCGCTCATCATGCCCGCCCCGCCCTTGCCGAAGGCTTAAGTCGACATTTCCTCTCCGCTCCCCAGAGACACACGACATGACGGCACGCGGTCGTGCAACGACCTGCAGCGTGAGGAACCGATTCGCGAGGCCCGGCGTTCGGCTCGACGCCGGATTGGCTCTAACGTCTCGAGAGGGCGGCGTGCCGGCCGGTCCATGCCCCTCTCCACAGAGGAGATTGTTCCCCGTGAAGCTGCCCATCGTGATCCACACCGAGGAAGACTACGATCGCGCGCAGCAGCGCGCGAAAGAGCTGAACGCAATGCCGGACGGCACGGACAAGGAGCGTGAATTGCAGGCGCTGGCCGAAGCCATGCTCGCCTTCGAGCTACGGCGCGACGACGCCGACGACTGATGCGAAGGCTCGGCCCCGGCTTCAGGAATCATTGCTCGCATTGAGCTCTTCGGGGCGCAGGCCCTCATCCGGCTCCGCGGAACGCTCCGGGCTGGCTGCCCAAATGGCCAGAATCTCCGCGATGACTTCGGCGCGCGAACGCCCTTGTCGATGGAGCTCGATATGACGGTCGAGCACGGCCAGCGTGCGCTCGTCGACCGAAAGCGTGACAGGGACTGCCGACATCAGAGCACCTCGTAAAACCGAGGGCGGAACAGCGCCCGCGGCGGCGGCGTTTCCATGGATGCGGCATTGGAGCACAGCTCCACTCGGCTAGCAAATATCCGACAAGGCAAAGATCAATCTGCCGGAACGATGGGTCACGCCATTCGCTTGAGCGAACACCCCAAAGAAATCGTCCGATAGTCTGAATTAGCGGATCTCCAATCTGAACAAATTCGCCTCTGAACTGTTGTCGATGCGAGCCGCTTTAAGCGGAAACACTCTGGAGGAAGATATGATCAGGCATCATCACTTCATGTTGTCCACCGTTGGCGTCGCAATGCTCGCCACGACCGCCATGGCCCAGACCAGCGCGCCCACACCGCCCGCCGCACCGACCGCGACACAGGCAAGCCCCAGCCCAGCGGCCGAGACCAATCTGGCCGGCAAGGGCAAGTGGCGCACCAGCAAGCTGATCGGCGTCGACATCTACGGGCCTGACGACAAGAAGGTCGGCGACGTCACAGAGGTGATCGTCGACAAGACCGGCAAGGTCGAGATGGTCACGATCGGCGTCGGCGGCTTCCTCGGCATCGGCTCGAAGGATGTCGCGATCCCGTTCGATCAGGTGAGCTGGAGCGACCAGCCGATCGCGCCACCGGCTCCGGCGCCCGCTCCGTCCGGCAGCGCCGGCAGCACGGGTGGCGGCATGGCCTCCCCGCCGCCGGCCGCGGCGGCCCCGAAGGCGCCGGCCATGTATCCGGATCACGGCAAGATCACGATGACCAAGGACCAGCTCAAGTCCGCGCCGAGCGTGACTTACGCGGGCACCTGACGGCCCGGCTTCGTGACCTGACCGCCTCGTCGAGCAGGCCCGCTCCGCGAAAGCGGGGCGGGCTCTTCTGTCTGCCTGGGGCTCTCCCGCTGGCAGACATCAGGCCACGAGGATGGTCCGCAGCAGCGACGGGATCGCCTCCGGCAGATCGTCGGCGATCAGCCCCATTCCCAGCCGCTCACCGGCGAGGCCATGCAGCCAGACAGCCGCGCAGCTCGCCTCGAACGCGGGCATGCCCTGAGCCAGGAGGCCGGCGATCAGCCCGGCCAGCACGTCGCCGGACCCCGCCGTCGCCAGCGCAGCCGATCCGGTCTCGTTGATCGCGGCGCGCCCGTCCGGGGCGGCGATGACCGTATCGGCTCCCTTGTAGACGATGACGCCTCCCGACAGCGCAGCGGCCTTTCGGGCGCGCTCGAGCTTGGACGGCTCCGAGGCAATGGCCGGCGCCTTGTCGAACAGGCGCTGGAATTCGCCTTCATGCGGCGTCAGCACGGTCTCGCCGCCGCGATCGCGGAGAAGGACCGCGCCGCCATCGCAAAAGCCGGCAAGCGCCGTCAGGGCATCGGCATCGAACACGGCAGGCCTGTCGCTCCCGATCACGGCGCGCACCAGATCCTCCGCCCGTCGGTCGAGACCGAGAGCTGGCCCGGCCAGGATGGCCGACACCCGTCGATCCCGGAGGAACGCCTCCAGCGCCCCGTGATCGGCCACCGCTCGCTGCATCAGCGCATCCGGTCCGCGCGCCGCATGGACCGGCAGGGCCTCCGGCTCGCACAGAATGGTTGCCAGCCCGGCCCCGATCCGGAGCGCCGCGCGGGCGCTGAGCCGCGGCGCTCCGACGCCCGCGACGCCGCCCGCCAGTACCGCGACGGCACCGCGCCGAAATTTATGCGTCTCGGCCGCATACTCCGGCCAGGTACGACGCCAGAGCGCGAGGTCGTTGCGGAAAGCCGTCGAACCGACGGCTTCGAGCGCCGCCCGGGCGGGGATGCCGATATCGGCGACCGTCACCGGGCCGCAGAGCGACCGCCCCGGCTGGAGCAGATGCCCCGGCTTCAACCGGAAGAAGGTGACGGTCTCGCTCGCCTTGACGGCGATGCCGTCCGCCCTGCCGGTATCGCCGGACACGCCGCTCGGTATGTCGACGGCGATGACCGGGCGCCCAGCATTGTTGAGAAACGCCGCCGCGTCGGCGAAGGCCCCGGATAACGGACGCGTCAGGCCGGCCCCGAACATGGCATCGACGACGATATCGCTCTGCGCGGCGTTGAACCCACTTAGAGGCTCGACCGGGCCGGCCCAGCTTTGCAGCGCGAGGGCGGCGTCGCCCTTGAAGCCGTCTACGCCCCCCGGCAGGACGACGCGAACCGTCAGCCCCCGCTCGCGCAGGAGGCGCGCCGCGACGAATCCGTCGCCGCCATTATTGCCAGGCCCGCAGAGCAGCGTGACGGAGCCTCCCGCCCCTGCTCGCCCGAGCACGGCATCCGCCACCGCGCGGCCCGCGCGCTCCATGAGCACGATGCCGGGCGTGCCGGCCGCGATCGCGACGCGATCGGCCGCCGCCATCTGCTGCGTGGTCAGCAGGGCGAGTTCCGCCTTGCCCGTCATGCCGGCGCTCTTGTCGTCCATGCCGCATCTTCGGGCGGCGCCCGGCAGGCCGCAAGTTGCGACGGAATGCCGCTTATGATCAACAGATGCGCAGATGCTCATTTTTTGTGCTGTTTATTGCCTTTTCGTCGGGCGCCCCAGCGGGCGCTGCCGCATGGCGGGGCGCCGGCGCCAATGCTATGAGCAGAAGCAGGGTTGCAGGCGTCCGAGGCTGCGGGGCTTTGTCCCGCGCCCAAGGGTGCCATCAGTTACAGTCCGGCCCCGGCCGGAGCTCGAGACGCAAGGGAGGCCGGTCGGCGCATGAAGAAGATCGAAGCGATCATCAAGCCCTTCAAGCTGGACGAGGTGAAGGAGGCTCTCCAGGAGGTCGGGCTGCAGGGCATCACGGTGCTGGAAGCCAAGGGATTCGGCCGCCAGAAAGGCCATACCGAGCTCTATCGCGGCGCCGAATACGTCGTCGACTTCCTGCCGAAGGTGAAGATCGAGATCGTGCTCGCCGACGACATGCTGGATCGCGCCATCGAGGCCATCATGAAGGCCGCCCAGACCGGCCGGATCGGAGATGGCAAGATTTTTGTATCGACCATCGAGGGGGTGATCCGCATCCGCACCGGCGAGACCGGCGCGGACGCGATCTGAGGACTTCTCCCTCCTCATCGAATAACGAGCCGCAGGCCGGATTGGAGCCGGGTGCGGCAGCGTGAATGTGAACATGGCTGGCAAGAGGAATTGCTGAAATGAAAAGCGCCAAGGATGTCCTCAAGGCGATCAAGGACAACGACGTCAAATACGTCGACTTCCGCTTCACCGACCCGCGCGGCAAGTGGCAGCACTGGACCTTCGACGTCAGCATCATCGACGAGGACATCTTCGCCGAGGGCACGATGTTCGACGGCTCGTCGATCGCCGGCTGGAAGGCGATCAACGAGTCCGACATGCTGCTGATGCCGGATCCGACGACCGCCGTGATGGACCCGTTCTTCTCGGCCGCGACCATGGTCATCAACTGCGACGTGCTCGAGCCCGCCACCGGCGAGCCCTATAGCCGCGACCCGCGCGGCATCGCCAAGAAGGCCGAGGCCTATCTCAAGTCGACCGGCATCGGCGACACCGTCTATGTCGGCCCCGAGGCCGAGTTCTTCATCTTCGACGACGTCAAGATCGCGGCCGACCCGTACAACACGGGCTTCAAGCTCGACGCAGCCGAGCTGCCGACCAACGGCATGACCGATTACGAGGGCGGCAATCTCGGCCACCGCATCGCGACCAAGGGCGGCTACTTCCCGGTTCCGCCGCAGGATATGGCGCAGGACATGCGCGGCGAGATGCTCGCGGCCATGGCCTCGATGGGCGTCGCCGTCGAGAAGCACCACCACGAGGTCGCCTCGGCCCAGCACGAGCTCGGCATGAAGTTCGACACGCTGGTGAAGACCGCCGACCTGCTGCAGACCTACAAGTACTGCATCCACAACGTCGCCCAGAGCTACGGCAAGACCGCGACCTTCATGCCGAAGCCGGTCTATGGCGACAACGGCTCGGGCATGCACGTCCACCAGTCGATCTGGAAGAACGGCAAGCCGCTCTTCGCCGGCAACAAGTATGCCGACCTGTCGCAGGAGTGCCTCTGGTACATCGGCGGCATCATCAAGCACGCCAAGTCGCTGAACGCCTTCACCAATCCCTCGACCAACTCCTACAAGCGCCTCGTCCCGGGCTATGAGGCCCCGGTGCTGCTCGCCTATTCCGCGCGCAACCGCTCGGCCTCCTGCCGTATTCCGTGGACGACCTCGCCGAAGGCCAAGCGCGTCGAGGTCCGCTTCCCCGATCCGATGGCGAACCCCTATCTCGCCTTCTCGGCCCTGATGATGGCCGGCCTCGACGGCATCGTGAACAAGATCGATCCCGGCCCGGCGATGGACAAGGACCTCTACGACCTGCCGCCGCGCGAGCTGAAGAAGATCCCGACCGTCTGCGGCTCGCTGCGCGAGGCGCTGGAAGCGCTCAAGAAGGACAACGCCTACCTCAAGGCCGGCGGCGTCTTCTCCGACGACTTCATCGAGAGCTATATCGAACTCAAGATGCAGGATGTGGCGCGCTTCGAGATGACGCCGCACCCGGTCGAGTTCGCGATGTACTACTCCTACTGAGGGATTTCCGGCCGGTTGCGCAGGCGCCGGCCGACACCCCCAAGACGGTCAAGGCCGGGGCGGCGACGCCCCGGCCTTTTCGTTGGGCGCGGGCCCCGTGGCACCGGGTAACCTCGCCTTCATGCGTGATCGGGCAGGTTCGGCGGAGAACGGCTGGATGACGGTGCCCCGAACTTGCAGACCCAGGATGTGCAGACGATCTCGATCAACGGGCGGTTTCTCGGCCAGCCGCTGACCGGCGTGCAGCGCTTTGCGCTGGAACTGACCAGGGCGCTCGACCAGCGGATCGGCGCAGGCGCGCTTCCCGATCGGCTGAAGAATGCGCGCTGGCGCCTGCTCGCGCCCATGGACGTCCCCCAGACCCATGAGTTCCGGCATATCGCGCTGAAGCGCTTCGGGCCGTTCTCCGGCCATCTCTGGGAACAGACCGCGCTCGCGCGCCGGGCGGCGGGAGACATCCTCGTCGGCTTCGGCGGCAGCGGCCCCCTGCTCCACCGCCGCCAGCTCGTCGTCATCCATGACGTCACCATCTTCCGGCATCCGGAAGCCTTCAGCCGGGCCTATCGCGCTACCCATAAGGCGCTCGGCTTCGGGCTGACGCGCACCGCGCGCATCGCCACCGTCTCACGGTTCTCGCGCGGCGAGCTGGGCACGATCTTCCGGGTCCGGCCGGACAAGATCGCGGTGATCTACAACGCTACCGACCATTTCTCCGGGCTCATCCCGGACGAAACCGTCCTGCAGCGCCTCGGACTCGACGGCACGAACTTCTTCTTCATGCTGGGCACCCTGAAGCCCAACAAGAATGTCGATTTCGCCATCCGCGCCTTCGATGCCCTCGGCGACCGCGGCTGGAAACTCGTCATCGCGGGCGCGCTCGACAGGAGCGGCGTGTTCAAGGCCGACGCGCCGGCAAGCGCCGAGAACCTGATCTTCACCGGACGCCTGAGCGATGCCGAGATCATCGCGCTCGAACGCCGCGCCCGCGCCTTCGTCTTTCCGAGCCTCTACGAGGGCTTCGGCATCCCGCCGCTCGAAGCGATGACGCAGGGCTGCCCGGTCCTGGCTGCGGATATCCCGGCGGTCCGCGAGGCCTGCGGCGAGGCGGCGCTCTATTTCGATCCGCGCAATCGGGCGAGCCTCGAAGATGCCATGCGCGGGATCATGGACGCCGGCGGCGACACAACCGGGCTGGTCGAGAAGGCGCGGGCCAATCTCGCCCGCTTTTCATGGGACAAGAGCGCCGGGGCGCTGCTGTCGACCCTGTCGGAGATGGCGGCACCGCAGCCCTGACCGCGCCCGTCAGGACATCTTCGGCGACGCGTCCTGGCGCTGGAGCAATGCGGTGACGGTCGCGACCGTCGGCGGGATGCACAGCAGGAAGACCACCAGAGACACCGGCAATGATGTCTGCGGGGTGCCGCCATTGGCGATCCCCGCGACAGCGAGCGCGGCGAGCGCGCTGCCCAGCGTGAATCGCGGCCAGCGGAACGGCATCGACAGGAAGAGCGGCGTCCCCAGCATGACGGCGACGGCCGCCCCGGCGGCACCGCTATAGAGCAGCCCGGCCAGCGAGCCGCCGGACAGGGTCCAGCCGGCGAGCGCGCTCAGGTTGAGCAGGATGGCGTCAGCAACGGCGAGCCCGATGATCGGCCGCAGGCGCTGCGCCAGATGCGCCGGCGTCGGCAGCAGGTTCTGGACCCAGGCCCGCAGCAGCGCGAGGATCGTCACGGCCGGCGCGGCCAGCAGGAAGGCCTCACGCAGCTCGGCCTTGACCAGCCAGGCGGCAACCGGCGCCAGCAGGCACAGGATCACGGCCGCCGCCACGAGCGAGCAATTCGCCAATTGCCCGTAATAGCCGCCGAGGCGCTCACGGAATGCCGGCGAGCCCGGCTCCCGGTCATAGCTCGCGACCAGTTCGGGATAGCGGATCGCATGCAGCGCCGAGACGACCAGGACGAAGGGCCGCTGCAGCAGGTCGAGCGCCAGCAACGCGCCGGCCGCGCCCTGGCTGCCGATCATGGCCGTGATCAATGTCTTGAGCCCGAGCGGCGCCAGCAGGCTCGCCACCGAGGCGCCGGCCGAGACGCCGCCATAGGCCAGGTATCTCGTCACGAGCTGGCGCTGCGGGCGCCGAAGCCCTTGCGCCAGGGAGCCGCCGGCAAGCCGCACCAGCATGACATAGACGAGGCCTCCGGCCAGCATGCCGGCCACCGCGCCGGACAGCGTCGGGGCAAGCAGGGCTCCGCCGACCGTCCCGATCGCCAGCAGCGACGCGCGAGCGGCTTGCAGGATCGAGAACAGCCGGAAGTCCTGCCGAAAGCGCAGCATCGTCAGATGCAGCTCGGTGCCGCCCTGGAAGACCGCCACCAAGGCGCCGCCGACGGCGATGCCCGCGGAGATGATGCCCGACGCGAGAACGCCTCCGCCCGCCAGCAGGCAAAGCCCGGCACAGGCGGCGAAGGCATAGAGGATCACCGAGCGCTGCGCCGCCTCGTCGGCGCCGGGGTAGAACCGGCTGCAGGAGAACCGTATCCATTCGAAGACGGCGATGCTGGCGAACTGGCTGATCGTGACGAAGAGCGAGTAATGCGTGAATTCCTGCGGCGGCAGGATGCGCGAGACCAGCAGCAGCAGCACGAGCGCCAGCACGGCCTGATAGGCATAGGCTCCGAGAGCGACGAGCTGACCCACCGGCGCGACGCCCTGCTCAGCCCAGGCCAGCCACGGCGCGCAACCGCGCGCCGCTATTGGCCGCCTTGAAATCCCCCGCGATGGCGCAGCACATCGGATTACCCTCCGGCCACAGGCCTAGGGCAAAAAGGTTGATATTTCCGCGCTGGAGGAGCGGTGTCGTCTTTATCTCGCCGGCTATTCCCTCAGCCCTCATCCTGAGGAGCCGTTTCGTCAGGAATGGCGTCTCGAAGGAAGCTCCAGAAAGTTCCGGAGACATCTGGAGCTTCCTTCGAGACGCCGCTGACGTGGCTCCTCAGGATGAGGGCTCGAATTTTCGATCAGACACTCAGGAGAAATGCAGAACCGCGAGCCCAGCCGAAGCGGCGATCGCGGCCAGCCACCAGAGCCAGCGCGCGGCGTGCGGATCGGTCGCCGCCAAGGGCGCTCCGATCACATCCTCATGACCGAAGGATTCGCCGGCGAGGCGTGCAGCACGCTGCAGACCCGCGATACCCGCAACCGGCACTGACTGACGCGACGCCACGGCCTTCCCCCCTTCCGGCCGATCATAGCGCATTGCGGAAATCCGCATAGGCCAGATCGTGCTGATCATCCTCGGCTCCGATGGTTAACGTGGCCTGAACGGACCCGTTCCACCTCGCTCTTCCCGATCTCGACGACAGGGATGTGATGGGAATGCGCACCCAAGCGCGCAAGGCGGTTTCGATCCACGGATGAGGTGTCTATAAGCTGCCCCTGACAGGGTGTGGCGGGCCGCAATGCGCTAGAGTTTGAAGTCGCGAATCAGGAAGCAATTGGTGGCAATGGCGGATAACGGCGATCTTTTCGGCGGAGAACCGGAGCGGCCCGACGCGGCGAGCCCGCGACCGGAAGCGCGCCCGCCTGCCGCGAGCCCCAAGGCGGCGCCGACCGCTGCCGCGCCCGCCCGCAACGGCACGCTGTCCGAGGCCGGCTACGACGCTTCGGCGATCGAGGTCCTCGAAGGACTGGAGCCGGTCCGCCGCCGGCCGGGCATGTATATCGGCGGCACCGACGAGCGCGCCCTGCATCACCTCTTCGCCGAAGTGATCGACAACGCGATGGACGAGGCGGTCGCGGGCCACGCCACCTTCATCGATGTCGAATTGTTCGAGGACGGTTCGATCGCCGTGACAGATAACGGCCGCGGCATTCCGGTCGATCCGCACCCGAAATTCCCCGGCAAATCGGCGCTCGAAGTCATCATGACGACGCTGCATGCCGGCGGAAAGTTCGATTCCAAGGCCTACGAGACCTCGGGCGGCCTGCACGGCGTCGGCGTTTCCGTCGTCAACGCCCTGTCGGACCGGCTCGAGGTCGAGGTCGCGCGCGGCAAGACGCTCTATCGCCAGATTTTCTCGCGCGGCCTGCCGCAGGGGCCGCTGGAGACCGTCGGCGCCGTCGCCAACCGGCGCGGCACCCGCGTACGCTTCCATCCCGACGCGCAGATCTTCGGCGAAGGCGCGCATTTCTCCCCCGCCCGCCTGTTCCGCATGGCGCGCTCCAAGGCCTATCTCTTCGGCGGCGTCGAGATCCGCTGGACCTGCGCGCCGTCGCTGCTGAAGCCGGAAGGCGATGTCGCCGCCGAGGCCGTGTTCCGCTTCCCCGGCGGCTTGCGCGACTATCTCGGCCGCGAGATCGAGGGCAAAGACCTCGTCGCCGAACCGATCTTCTCCGGCAAGATCACCAAGGAAGGCAGCCACGGCTCGCTGGAATGGGCGGTGGCCTGGCTCGCGACCGGCGAGGACGGCTTCTCCTCCTCCTACTGCAACACGATCCCGACGCCCGAGGGCGGCACCCACGAGCAGGGCCTGCGCATCGCCCTGCTGCGCGGCCTGCGCGACCATGCCGAGCGCATCGGCCAGTCCAAGCGCATGGCGCAGGTCACCACCGACGACGTCATGGCGACCTGTGCCGCCATGCTCTCGGTCTTCATCCGCGAGCCCGAATTCCAGGGTCAGACCAAGGACAAGCTCGCGACGCAGGAAGCGCATCGCATCGTCGAAAACGCGATGCGCGACGCCTTCGACCATTGGCTCGCCGCCGCGCCGCAACAGGCCCTGCGCCTGCTCGACTGGTCGGTCGACCGCGCCGAGGAGCGCCTGCGCCGGCGCCTCGAAAAGGAAGTCTCGCGCAAGACCGCGACGCGTAAGCTGCGCCTGCCCGGCAAGCTCGCCGATTGCTCGAATGCGGGCGCGGCCGGCTCCGAGCTCTTCATCGTCGAGGGCGACTCGGCCGGCGGCTCGGCCAAGCAGGCGCGCAACCGCTCGAACCAGGCAATCCTCCCCTTGCGCGGCAAGATCCTCAACGTCGCCAATGCGACGCGCGAGAAGCTCAATGCCAACCAGCAGCTCGCCGACCTGATCCTCGCGCTCGGCTGCGGCATCGGCACCCAGTTCCGCGAGGACGACCTGCGCTACGAGAAGGTCATCGTGATGACCGACGCGGATGTCGACGGCGCGCACATCGCCTCGCTGCTCGTCACCTTCTTCTGGCGCCAGATGCCGCGGCTGATCGAGAAGGGCCATCTCTACCTCGCCGTGCCGCCGCTCTACCGGCTCCAGCATGGCGGCAAGAGCGTCTATGCCCGCAACGACGCCCATAAGGACGAGCTGATCGAGACCGTCTTCAAGGGCAAGAAGCCGGAGATCTCGCGCTTCAAGGGCCTCGGCGAAATGATGCCGGCCCAGCTCAAGGAAACCACCATGGACCCGAGCAAGCGCATCCTGCTCAAGGTCATGGTCGATCACGAGGCCAAGGAGGAGACCGCCGACACGGTCGAGCGCCTGATGGGCAACAAGCCGGAAGCGCGCTTCATCTTCATCCAGGAACGCGCCGCCTTTGCCGGCGAACTGATCGACCTGTGAGTGCCAAGCCCTGCATGTTTGCAGGGCTGGGGCTCAGGCCCGGCGGGCTGCCCGGCACACAGTTTCCCGGCAGGGTTCGCGCATGCCGAACTCTCATCACACCCCGGACCGTCATGACCGCCGACACCACACCACCTGGGACTGGCCGCTGACGGCATGGGCGAGCCTGCTTCCCCTCCATCTCGACGCGACGGTGAACTGGCATCACCAGCCGGACAGGCGTCCTGGGACGACATCCGGATCTTCAACGCCATCGCCGTCGGCGGGTCGATGGCCGTGGCGGCGGCACAGCTCGGGCTGAGCGAAGCGACCGTCGCGCGCCGGCTCAAGGGCTTCGAAACCGCTCTCGGCCTGCAGCTTTTCACCCGCGAGGCCAACCGGCTCGTGCCGACCGCCGTCGGCTTGGAGCTCGCGGCCGAGGCCGCCCTCGTCGAGGCCGCCGCAAGACGCTTCGCAATTCGCGCCGATGCAGCCCGCCCGCAAGCCAATGCGCCGGTCCGCATCACCGCCACCACCTCGATCAGCCTGCTCCTGACGATGAACGCCACGGCAATCTCGCAAGCGGCCGGCGGCGTCGAGATCGTCATCATCAGCACGCGCAACCGGCTCGATCTGGCGCGCGGCGAAGCCGATATCGCGCTCCGCATGACGAGGGTCCCGGGTGAGCCCGGCCATTACGCCCAGAAGATCGGGCGCCTGATGCAGGCGCTCTATGTCTGTCGCGACATCGATCCCGCGACCGCGCCGATCATCTCCGTCAACCGCGAAACCTCTTCGCGGATCGACGATCACATCATGGCCTATGCCGCCGGCCGGCCGATCGCTGCCCGCGTCGGCGATTCCGCCGCCCGCTACGAAAGCATCCGCTCGTCCGGGGCATTGTCGATGGCGCCCTGCTTCATGGGCGATGCCGATCCGACCTTGCGCCGTCTAGCGCCGCCGCCCGAGCAGACCGGCGACGACATCTTCCTGGTCTCGCACGAGGTCTCGCGCCGCAGGCCGGGCGTCGCCGCCGTGCTGAGCGCCCTGCGCAAGCTCTTCAAGGAGCGTCAGGCCCTCCTGGCAGGCCGCACTGTCGAGAAGACCGACGATCCTTAAAGTCGCCGGGAAACCGGCAAGACTTGGCTAACCATCCCTTTACTGCTGGGGGCGCATGTTGACGCAAAGCTCGTGACCTCACGGGCCGCGGAGAGTGCGCCATGCGCCTGATCGAGATGTTCTGGAAGAACAATCGCGGCACCATCGCCGCCGACATCGCCAAGGCGGGAGCGGCCATCGCCTTCCTGTCGGTCATTGCCGCGAATTTCCTGTCGAGCCAGACCGCCTCGCTCGACAAGGAGCGTATGGCACAGGTCAGCCTCGCCGCCTCGAAGCGCCAAGCGATCGACCCGATGATCACCGGCTCGATCACCCAGTCGGCGAACGCGACGAAGCTCGACCCCTGCGCCCTGCCCCGCTGAGCGCGATCAGCCGAGCCAGCGCAGCAATTCCGCCGTCACAGCCTCCGGCGCTTCCAGCGTCGACAGGTGGCCGCAGTCGGGAACGATCGCGAGCCGCGCACGAGCACCAACGAGACCGGCCATGTCACGCGCCTCGGCGACGGGCGTGATCTCATCCTCCGCTCCGACCAACACCAGCACCGGGATCGATAACCCCGCCAGCACCGGCCTTGAATCCGGCCGCCGCATGATCGCCTTCTGCTGGCGCACGAAACCATCGACCCCGACCTCATCGGCCATCCGGCGCACCAGCAGGCGCAAGGGCTCGTCCGCCAGGCGCGCCGGCGCGACCAGCTTCTGCCAGAGCAGCGTGGTGACGTTGTCGAAGGCCCCCTTCTCGGCCAACGCGATCATCTGCTCGCGCGGCAGGTTTGTCTCGGACGTCGCCGGCCTGGCGCTGGTGTCGAGCAAAGCGAGCCGTGTCACACGCTCCGGCGCCTGCCGCAGAACCTCGAACGCGACATAGCCGCCCATCGACAGGCCGCAGAGCGCAAAACGCGGCGGAGCGGCCGCAAGCAGGCGCTGAACGATGGCCGAAAGCGTTTCGTCACGGGCGTGATCGGCGACGAGGATCGGGCGTCCATCGGCAAGCGCGGGCCATTGCGGAGCGTAGAGCGCAGCGTTGCAACTCAGGCCGGGAACGAGAACAAGCGGCTCCTTCATGAGGTTAAAGCAGTCCTTTCGAGGCTAGATGATTGACTTTGCCGCGTTTTCTTTGCATTCCACACGGGTCCGAAGGCGCGCAGGAACTGTCGTCGCGCCAACGTGGTGGTTGAGCAGGTCATCCCGCCGCGTTTCACCGACCCAGAAGAAGCAGCATACGCGATGTCATTTGCCGAACTCGGCTTGAGTGAAAAGGTTCTGACGGCCGTCACGGCCGCAGGCTATAACACGCCGACCCCCATCCAGGCCCAGGCCATTCCGCATGTCCTTGCCCGCAAGGACGTTCTGGGCATCGCCCAGACCGGCACCGGCAAGACTGCGGCCTTCACGCTGCCGATGCTGACCATCCTGGAAACCGGCCGCGCCCGGGCCCGGATGCCGCGCACCCTGATCCTGGAGCCGACGCGCGAACTCGCCGCCCAGGTCGAGGAAAACTTCGTCCGCTACGGCGTCAACCAGAAGCTTTCGGTCGCATTGCTGATCGGCGGCGTCTCCTTTGGCGACCAGGATGCCAAGATCACCCGCGGCGTCGACGTGCTGATCGCGACGCCCGGCCGCCTGCTCGATCATGTCGAGCGCGGCAAGCTCCTGCTCACCGGCGTCGAGCTCCTCGTCATCGACGAGGCCGACCGCATGCTCGACATGGGCTTCATCCCGGACATCGAGCGTGTCTGCAAACTTGTTCCCTTCACCCGGCAGACGCTGTTCTTCACCGCGACCATGCCGCCCGAGATAACCCGCATCTCCGAGCAGTTCCTGCACAATCCGGTCCGCGTCGAGGTCTCCCGCCCGGCCACTGCCGCCGCGACGATCACCCAGCGCCTGATCGCCTCCAATCCCCAGGATTTCGAGAAGCGCGAGACGCTGCGCAAGCTGATCAAGGGCGCCACCGACCTGCAGAACGCGATCGTCTTCTGCAACCGCAAGCGCGATGTCGCGACGCTGCACAAGTCGCTGCAACGCCACGGCTTCCCCGCCGTCGCGCTCCATGGCGACATGGACCAGTATGCCCGCATGGCGGCGCTGGAATCGTTCCGGACCGGCGAGAACCCGATCCTCGTCGCCTCCGATGTCGCGGCGCGCGGCCTTGATATCCCCGCCGTCAGCCATGTCTTCAATTTCGATGTGCCGACCCATGCCGAGGACTATGTCCACCGCATCGGCCGCACCGGCCGCGCCGGCCGCCTCGGTTCAGCCTTCACCATCGTCACGCGTCATGACGACAAGCTCGTCTCCGCCGTCGAGAAGCTGACCGGCCAGACCATCGCCTTCGAAGGCCCCGGCCTCGATGGACTGCCTCCGGGCGAGCCGCGCGACGAGCGTCGCGGTGGCCGCCGGGACGACAAACGTTCCTCGTCGCGTGGTGGTCGCGGCCGTCCCGAGCGCGGCGCACGCGCGGAATCCGGTGCCTCACGCTCGGATACAGATGAGAACGTGGCCGACACACAGCGCAAGCCGCGCCGCGTGCCGATCCGGCCCGATTCCGAGACGGCAGCGCCACCGCCCGTAGCGCGGAATCAGGACGAACCCCGGCGCTCCCGTGCACCCCGTACGCGCGACGACGATGACGGCCCGCAGGTGAAGGGTCTGGGCGATCACGTCCCGGCCTTCCTGCTGCGTCCGGCACGCGTCGGCTAACGTAACAGCATCAACTCGTTTTTAACGACATCGACCTAGATTGCCCATCGCAGCGATGGAATGACCATCGCGGCGAACGGGCGCATGCCGCCGTATATACGGACAGGATGTCCCGCTTCGATTGTGTCAATCGAAGCTGACGTGGCCGAAGGCCGCGAACCGGCTTCATACCGGATGGCGAAGGCATGGACGACCTGGTTTCGGTTCCCGCCCGCACTGACGATCTCGCCGAGCGCGTCGTCGCGGCGATGCGACAGCATGGCTCGCCGAGCTATCCGCGCGCCTTCGAGGTCTGGTACGCCCATCTGAGCGGCGAGATGCCGGCCGTCAGCGTCGCGATGAGCGCGATCCTCACCGGCAGTGACGGTCAGGTCAGTGCCGCTGATATCGACAGCCTCTACGAACGCTTCATCTCGACCGAGCGCTTCTCGCGCCAGGCCGAGCGCACGAGCCTGCAGGTGCTCGGCGAGATCGACGCGATGATGGGTCTGGTCGACAAGGCGCTTGGCTCCAGCGAACTCTATCACGGCCGGCTCTGCGCGATGTCCGAGGATGTGCCGCCGCCGACGGACCGTCACAAGCTGCGCGAATGGGTCGAGGCTCTGGTGATGTCGACCCGCGAGGAAGTCACGCGCAAGGCGCAGCTCGAAGCGGAATTGCGCAACAGCTCCAACGAGATCCGTAACCTGCGCGAAGCCCTGGAATCGACCCGCGCCGAGGCCCTGACCGATCCGCTGACCGGGCTCGCCAACCGCCGCCATTTCGAGGAGATGCTGCAGAAGTCGATCGATCAGGCGACGCTGCGCCGCGAGCCCTTCGCGCTGGTCATGGCCGATATCGACTTCTTCAAGCGCTTCAACGATGCCCATGGCCATTTGACTGGCGACCAGGTGCTGCGTCTCGTCGCGCGCACGATGAAGGACAAATTCAAGGACAAGGCGGTCATCACCCGCTTCGGCGGCGAGGAATTCGCCATCATCCTGCCCGAGGCAGACCTGATCGCCGGCAAATTCGGTGCCGAGACGGTGCGTCAGGCGCTGCTCACCCGTGAACTGATCAAGCGCTCGACGAACGAAAACCTCGGCCGCATCACCATCTCGCTGGGCGTCGCCAGCTATCGTCGCGGCGACACGGCGGGCTCCTTGGTCGACCGGGCCGACCAGGCCCTGATGCAGGCCAAGCGCGACGGCCGCAACCGCACCGTCACCGAAGATGTCGTGGAGACGACGAGCCGCGTCGCCTGAGGCAGGCAGCGCTGTTCAGGGTGCCGCCAGCACGCTCTCGCTGCGCGGCTTGATCTCGACGGATTCGCCGCAGCCGCAGGCCGAGACCTGATTGGGATTGTTGAAGACGAAGGTCGATGAGAACCGGTCGGTCCTGAAGTCGAGCTCGGTGCCCAGCAGGAACAGCACGGCCTTGGCGTCGACGACCACCGTCGCGTCCTTGTCGGTCACGACCTCGTCGCCCTTGTTGACCGCGCGCGCGATCTCGAAGGTGTATTCCATGCCGGCGCAGCCGCCCTTCTTGACGCCGACCTTGAGGCCGAGCGCCGGCGCATCTCCACCAGAGGATTGCGCCATGATCTCGCGGATGCGGGCCGCCGCGGCGTCGGTCAGCGAAATGACCTTGAGGCCCGGTATCGAAAACATCTGTTTCCCTCCTCGACCGGGTTCAAGGCCCGGTGAAGCAAGATTGTTCCCGACAACATAGGGATCGGCAGGGCTTTCGTCGAGATGCCGACCGCGCGCCATGCGCCCACGATCCGGCCCCTGCCCGCCCCACGCATTGCGGAACGATCCGGCTCATGCACTCTGGCGCTTAAGAATCCCCGAGGCTCCACGACCTCTTCCGACAAGACCTCCTCCAAACGGCAGGAAACCCATGGCGCATCGTCTGCATCGCCCCGAATCGTTGCATGCCCTCGTCCGCGACATGGTCGTGAAGGCCGGCTGGACCGATGCCGAAGCGCAGGAGACCGCCGATCATCTCGTCCTCGCCAATCTCAGCGGCCATGACAGCCACGGCGTCGGCATGCTGCCGCTCTATTTCCAGTCGCTGGCGGACGGCAATCTCAGCCCGGCCTCGCAACCGCAGACGCGCGTCGACGCCGCGCCCTTCCTGATCATCGACGGCAAGATCGCGCTCGGCCAGCCGAACGCCCGCAATGCTGTCGACCGTGCCATCGCCATGGCGCAGACCGGCGGCGTCGCCATCGTCAACCTGCTCGATTCCCATCATATCGGCCGCATCGGCCATTATGCCGAGGTCGCGGCCGACGCTGGGCTGATCTCCTTCTTCTGGGTCAATGTCGCCGGCCGTCCGCCGATCGTCGCGCCCTATGCGGCGAAGGAAGCCCGTTTCGGCACCAATCCCCATGCGATCGGCATCCCCGTGCCCGGCGGCGACCCGCTGATCCTCGACTTCGCCACCAGCCGCATGGCCCATGGCAAGGCACGCGTCGCCCTCAACAAGGGGGAGCAGGTGCCACCCGGCTATATCATCGACGGCGAGGGCCGCCCGACTACCGACCCCGCTCATGTCTTCGCCAGCCCGGATCATCCGCTCGGCGCGCTCCTGCCTTTCGGCGACCATAAGGGCGCCGGCCTCTCGCTGATCGCCGAACTGCTCTCGGCCGGCCTGATGGGCGCCGCCCGCATCGACCAGAAGCCGCAGAAGACCTGGGTCATCAATTCGCTCTTCGGCGTCATCATCGACCCCGCCCGGCTCGAGCCGGACGCGGAGCTGCGCCGCAACCGCACCGAAAGCTATCTCGCCTTCGTCCGTGCCGCGAAGCCGATGGACCCGGCCAATCCGGTGCTGGCGCCCGGTGACAAAGAGCGCAAGGTCAGGATCGAGCGGCAGGCGGCAGGCATCCCGCTCGACGACGAAACCTGGTCGCAGATCGTGGCCGCCGCCAGGCAGCATGGCCTCGACGCCGAGAGCTACTGAGAGCATGTCGCCCGAAGTCTACAACGCCTTCTGCGCGAGCCTCCCCGCCACGAGCCATGTCGTGCAATGGGGCGGCGCCGATGTCTGGAAGGTCGGCGGCAAGGTCTTCGCCATCGGCCGGCAGCAGGAGGATGGCGAGATGGCCGTGTCCTTCAAGTGCTCCCCGATGGGTTTCGACATCCTGCGCGAGCAACCGGGCCTCAGGCCCGCGCCTTATCTCGCCTCGCGCGGCATGAAATGGATTCAGTGGCTCACCGGGGAGAGCATGCCGGACGATGCCCTGCGCGATTATCTCGCCGAGAGCCATCGCCTCGCCGCTGCCGGGCTGACGAAGCGGGTGCGGGCGGAGCTGGGGCTGGGTTAGGCGACAGAGGTGGTTGCAGGTTCGCTTCCACGTCTGTCATTCCGGGGCTTCGCGAAGCGAAGAACCCAGAACCCACGACCGGGCGAGCGATCCACCACCCGGCATCGAATGTCTCACCCCGTCGTGGGTTCCGGGTTCGCGCCTGTGGCGCGCCCCGGAATGACAAAGGTAATGCCTATAGTGCCTATAGCAGCGCCTCGCCGCGGAACATCGGCACGCAGCCGCCGCCGACCCGCGAACGGATCCCGTCGGCGGCGCGGCGCGATGTGACGTTCAACAGGCTCGGGCGCCCCATTTCGACGCCCTGCGTGATGCTGTAGGCGGCTTCGTCGCCGCCATCGAGCGACAGGAGCAATGCGCCGAGCGTTGCGCTGGCGCTGCCGGTGGCCGGGTCTTCCCAGGTGCCGGCCAGCGGAGCGAACATCCGCGCCCGGATGGCATTGCCGTCGCGGGCATAGAGGAACAGCGAGAGCCGCCCCTGCAATTCGGGATTCTGCCCCTCCAGCTTGCGGAAGGCGGTGATGTCGGGAGTCGCGCCGGTCAGCGCGGCCGGTGTGACCTGCGCCAGCACGAACCTCACGCCGAGCGATGCCTGGACCGGCTTGTGGCGACTGGTGACGATATCGGACGCCGCTACGCCGGCACAGGCCGCGATGCCGTCGACCGGCAATTCTATCCCGAGCGAAAGCGCCTGCGGCGCGGCGATGACAGCGCCGGTCACGGCACCAGCGGCATCCCGCTCCACCGCGATCTCGACCAGCCCGGCCATCTGCTCGAAGCGCAGCACGCCGTTGCGGTCGCGGCCCTGGCGGGCCAGCACGCAGGCCGTGCCGACATTCGGGTGGCCGGCGAACGGCATCTCGGCCGTGCGATGGAAGATGCGCACGCGCGCGTCGTTGGCCGGATCGTCCGGCGGCAGGACGAAGGTCGTCTCGCTGTAGTTCATCTCCGCCGCGAGCGACTGCATCTGGGCATCGGACAACCCGCGCGCATCGGTGAACACGGCGAGCTGGTTGCCGCCGAAGGGACGATCGGTGAAGACGTCGACGGTCTCGTAGGGAAAGCTGGTCATGGCGGGCTCCAAGAGCGGATAGCGCCCCCTTCGTGCCAGCGAAACAACCTCAACGCCAATGAAGCGATGGAATACGTTTCATCACGCCGGCGTCACGGCCAGCGCAACGCTCACCGTTCGGAAGCGGCTGGCTCGTCATAGCAGAGGCTCCAGCCCGCGCCGGCGAACCAGGATCGCCCCGGAACCGCCGCCTCCTGCCAGCGAAGGCTCCGGACGAATTCGACGCCGCCCGCCTTGAAGGCCTCGCGCAGCGCCTCGCCATCTTCGGTCGATGGCGCCAGCGCCCCTTCGGCATAGACGAAGAATGCCGGCCCGAGGCAGGTCGCGGAGAAGCCGCCTGCCACCCGCTCGATCCGGAAACCGGCCCCGCCGGCATGCTGTCCGCCGGAGGCTCCGCGCTTGCGGCCGGGCACGCCCAGCGGGAAGACGAGCCGCCCACCAAGCGCGAGCGCCTCGATCCAGTGATCGGCTGGCCGACCGGCGGCAAAATTGACATATATCGCGTCGCTCGGCTCCAGCACGGTTGCCGTGCCATCGCCGGTGATCAGCGACACATTCTCGAAACCGGCCAGATTGCGCCGGGCGCGATCAGCGAGTTCAGGGTCGTATTCGATCGCGAGAACGCGGCCGTCCTTGCCGGCCAGACGCGACAGCAAGGCAGTGTAGTACCCTGTCCCGGCCCCGACATGCACGACCCGCGCGCCGGCCAGCGGACCAAGTTCGTCGAGCCAGCTCGCATGCAGGGTCGGGCTGCCATTGTTGACGCCCCGCCCCGGCGACAGGGCGAAGTTGACGTCTTGGTAGAGCACGACCGGATCGTCGGAGACCACAGAGCCATAAGCGCGCTGCCGAACCGCCTGCCAGGGCGCCGGCCCGACGAAGTCCTCGCGCGGCACGCTGGCGAAGGCCTCGAATAGCGCCGCATTGCCCTCGACGCCGGCAGCAGCCAAGACCTGCGCCGCAAAGGCGCGCCTGACGATCGTCAGCTCAGCCGGGGTGAAGCGCGCGCTCAAGAGCCGGCTTCGCGCTCACCACATGTCGAGCGCGACGCGGGCCTCGTCGGACATGCGCGACTGGTCCCAAGGCGGATCGAAGGTCATGTTGACGGTGACGCCGGCGACGCCCGGCACCGTGCTGACGGCATTCTCGACCCAGCCCGGCATCTCGCCGGCCACCGGGCAGCCCGGCGCGGTCAGCGTCATGTCGATCGTGATCTGCCGGTCGTCGGCGATGTCGACGCGGTAGATCAGGCCGAGCTCGTAGATATCCGACGGGATCTCGGGGTCGTAAACCGTCTTCAGGGCGGCGATGATATCGTCCGTCAGCCGGTCGATCTCTTCCGGCGGCAGCGCGGCGCCCTTGCCCATGGCGGGGGCGTTCGGCTTGATCTCTTCAGCGACGCTGTCGGTCATTTCTTCAAATCCCGGTCAGGCGAACAGGCTCTCGGCCTTCCGCAGGGCATCGACCAGCTTGTCCACCTCGTCGAGCGTGTTGTAGAGCCCGAAGGAGGCGCGGCAGGTCGATGTCACTCCATATCGTGCCAAAAGCGGCATGGCGCAATGGGTACCCGCCCTGACTGCGACACCGGCGCGGTCGATCACGGTCGCGACGTCATGGGCATGGGCGCCCTTCATCTCGAAGGCGACGATCGCGCCCTTCTCACGGGCCTTGCCGAAGATGCGGATCGAGTTCATCTCGCCGAGACGCTCCATCGCATAGGCGCCGAGCCTGGCCTCGTGCGCGGCAATGTTCTCGCGGCCGAGCGCCATCATGTAATCGAGCGCGGCGCCCAAGCCCACCGCCTCGACGATCGCCGGCGTGCCGGATTCGAAGCGGTGCGGCGGATCGTTATAGGTCACGCTGTCTTCGCTGACGGTGACGATCATCTCGCCGCCACCCTCGTAAGGCGGAAGCTTGTCGAGCCATTCCTTCTTGCCCCAGAGGATGCCCGAGCCGGTCGGCCCATAGGTCTTGTGGCCGGTGAAGGCATAGAAATCGCAGCCCAGAGTCTGCACGTCGACCGGCATGTGCACGGCGCCCTGGCTGCCGTCGACCACCAGCGGAATGCCATAGGAATGGCAGATCGCGGCGACCTCGGCGATCGGGATGATCGTGCCGATCGCGTTCGACATCTGCGTCAGCGACACCACCTTGGTGCGCGGCGAGATCAGCTTCTCGAATTCCGCGACGAGGAAATTGCCGTCCTCGTCGATCGGCGCCCATTTGATCACGGCACCATGGCGCTCGCGCCAGTAGTGCCAGGGCACGATGTTGGAATGGTGCTCCAGGATCGAGAGGATGATCTCGTCGCCTTCCTGGATCTTCAGGTAGCGTCCGAGCGAGGAGGCCACGGTGTTGAGCGCGCCGGTGGAGGAGCGCGTGAACACGATCTCCTCCAGATGCGCCGCGTTCAGGAAGCGGCGTACGCTTTCGCGAGCCGCCTCATAGGCTTCCGTCGAAGCGTTGGCGAGATAGTGCAGGCCGCGATGGACATTGGCGTAGTCCTCCCGCATCAGCCGCGTCATCGCCTCGATCACCGCTTCCGGCTTCTGGGCCGAGGCGGCGTTGTCGAGATAGACCAGCGGCTTTCCGTAAACTTCCCGGCTCAGGATCGGGAAATCCTTCCGGACGCCCAAGACATCGTAGGGCTTCGCCAGCGCGTTCATCGGTTCAGGCCTTTCCGGGCGAAGCAGGAGCCTTGTCGGCGACAAGTTCGCCGCCATGGCCCCAATCCTCGCGCTCGATCTCCTGGATCACGATATGGGTGTTCTGAGGGTTCTTGCCGAGCACCTTGACCAGCGTTTCCGTGAATTCCTTCACGATCTGCGCCTTCTGCTGGCGCGATGCGCCCTTCGTGATCTGGAGATTGATGTAGGGCATCAGACGGTGCTCACCTCGGAAGCGGCCTCGCGGGCCTTCAGCCACGACTCGACCTCGCCGATCACGAGATCGCGCACATCCTCATCAGTGATGAACTCGACCGCCTCGCCGGCGAAAGCCTGCAGCACCAGCGCCTCGGCCTGCGGGCGCGGCAGGCCGCGCGCCATCAGGTAGAAGAGCTGCTCGCCATCGATCTGCGCGACCGTCGCGCCATGGCCGCAGACCACGTCATCGGCGAAGATCTCAAGCTCGGGCTTGTTGTACATCGAGGCGCCGTCGTTGAGCAGCAGCGCGTTGCTCTTCATGCCGCCATCGGTCTTCTGCGCGTATTTGCGCACGATGACCTTGCCCTGGAACACGCCGGTCGCCTCGCCGCCTGCGATCGTCTTGAACAATTCGCGGCTGGTGCCATGCGGCACCTCGTGGTCGACGATCAGCGTGACATCGGAATGCTGCGCCTTGCTGATCAGGTTGACGCCGCGCAGGCCGATTTCGGTGTGCTCGCCGGCATAGCGGACGAAATGCTGCTGGCGCACCGTGCCGGCATTGCAGATCAGTGCGAAGGAATCGAACTTCGCGTGAGCCCCGACCGTGGCGAGCAGGCTCTGCACCTCGACCGTCGCCGCCTGCTGGCGGGTGACGATGCGGATATGCTGGACCTCGCTCTCGTCGCCGGTCTCGAAGACGATGGCACCGTTGATCTGCTGCGCGGCATCGCCCGCGGCTTCGCTGACCTCGACGATCGTGCCCTTGACGCCCTTGCCGGCCAGCACGACCGAGCGGTGGAACACCGCCCGCTCTTCCTCGCCCGAAGCGAGCGCGACGATCACGATCCGCTGCTCCAGCTCGACGCCCTCAGTGATCTCGACGAAGACGCCGTCGCGCATCAGCGCGGTGTTGAGCGCAAGACCCATGTCGTCATGGCCGACCGAGGGGCCGGCCAGGATGCGGGTCAGGTCCTCACGCTGCGACACCAGCGCATCGGCGAGCGACTGCACCGAGACGCCCTCGGGGATCGCGTCGAGCGTGGAGAGTTCCGGCGCGAAGATGCCGTCGACCAGCACGAGGCGCAGGCCGTCGAGCTTCAGCGCGGCGAGGCGAGCCTTAACCGCCGCCGTAACAGCAGCACCGCCGGCGAGCGGACGCGCCTCGCGCAGCAGCGTGCGCAGGTCGGTATAGCGCCAGGATTCGAGCCGGCGATGCGGCAGGCCCTTGGCCTCGAAGCCGGCGAAGGCGTCCTCGCGCAACTTGCGCACGGCCGGGCCGCCCGGCAGCTCGGCCTTGCTGTCAGCGTATTGCTGGACGAGCTGCTGTTCGGCCGCCGTCTTCAGCGGGGTGACGATGGCCATTACGCCGCCTCCCCATAGGAAGCGTAGCCCGACTTCTCGAGTTCGAGCGCGAGCTCCTTGCCGCCGGTCTTCACGATCTTGCCGTTCGACATGACGTGGACGGTGTCCGGCACGATGTGGTCGAGCAGGCGCTGATAATGGGTGATGACGAGGAAGCCGCGGTTCTTGTCGCGGAGCGCATTGACGCCCTCGGCGACGATGCGCAGCGCGTCGATGTCGAGGCCGGAATCGGTCTCGTCGAGGATGCACATGGACGGCGAAAGCAGAGCCATCTGAAGGATTTCCATGCGCTTCTTCTCACCGCCGGAGAAGCCGACATTGAGCGGACGGCGCAGCATATCCTTGGCGATGCCGAGCTTGTCGGCGGCGGCATTGACCTGCTTGATGAAGTCCGGGGTCAGCAACTCGTCCTGACCGCGCGCCTTGCGCTGCGCGTTCATGGCGGCCTTCAGGAAGGTCATGGTGGCGACGCCGGGAATCTCCAGCGGGTACTGGAAGGCGAGGAAGATGCCGGCGGCGGCGCGGGCATCGGCCTCCATCTCCAGCACGTTCTCGCCGTTGAGCAGGATCTCGCCGTCGAGGACTTCATAGTCCTCCTTGCCGGCGATGACATAGCTCAGCGTCGACTTGCCGGAGCCGTTCGGCCCCATGATGGCGGCGACCTCGCCGTCGTTCACGGTGAGGTTCAGGCCATTGAGGATCTGCTTGTCCTCGTCGGCGATCTTGACGACCAGATTGCGAATTTCGAGCATCGTTTCGTTCCTGTGTCATCCCGTGCGCGGTGCAGCGCGAAGCGGTGCGCCGCTGATCCGGGATCGTAATGTCCAGTGATTATTCCGATGACGGTCCCGCATCTGCGCAGCAGCATTGGCGTGCCGCAGCGCGTGCGGGAAGACCGCCCTTATCCAACCGAGCCTTCGAGCGAGATCGTGATCAGCTTCTGCGCCTCGACGGCGAACTCCATCGGGAGCTGCTGCAGCACCTCCTTGACGAAGCCGTTGACGATCAGCGCCACCGCCTCCTCCTCGGAGAGGCCGCGCTGCTGGCAGTAGAACATCTGGTCCTCGCCGATCTTCGACGTGGTCGCCTCGTGCTCGAAGATCGCCGTCGCGGTCTTGGCTTCGATATAGGGGATCGTGTGCGCGCCGCACTGGTCGCCGATCAGCAGCGAGTCGCAGTTGGTGAAATTGCGCGCGCCCGTCGCCTTGCGATGGGCCGAGACGATGCCGCGATAGGTCGAGTCCGACTTGCCGGCGGCAATGCCCTTGGCGATGATCTTCGAGGTCGTGTTCTTGCCGAGATGCAGCATCTTGGTGCCGCTATCGACCTGCTGCATGCCGTTCGACACCGCGATCGAGTAGAACTCGCCGCGCGAGCCGTCGCCGCGCAGGATGCAGGACGGGTACTTCCAGGTGATCGCCGAGCCGGTCTCGACCTGCGTCCACGAGATCTTCGAGTTCTTGCCGCGGCAATCGCCGCGCTTGGTCACGAAATTGTAGATGCCGCCCTTGCCCTCGGCATCGCCGGGGAACCAGTTCTGCACGGTCGAGTACTTGATCTCGGCATCGTCGAGCGCGATCAGCTCGACCACCGCGGCGTGGAGCTGGTTCTCGTCACGCTTCGGCGCCGTGCAGCCTTCGAGATAGCTGACATAGGCGCCCTCGTCGGCGATGATCAGCGTGCGCTCGAACTGGCCGGTATTCTGCTCGTTGATGCGGAAATAGGTCGACAGCTCCATCGGGCAGCGCACGCCCTTAGGGATGTAGACGAAGGAGCCGTCGGTGAAGACCGCGCTGTTCAGCGTCGCGAAATAGTTGTCCGTCACCGGCACGACCGTCGCGAGGTACTTCTTGACCAGCTCGGGATGCTCCTGGATCGCCTCGGAGATCGAGCAGAAGATCACGCCGGCTGCAGCCAGCTCCTTCTTGAAGGTCGTGACCACAGAGACGGAGTCAAAGACGGCATCGACCGCGACACGGTTCTCAGGGGCGACGCCGGCCAGGATTTCCTGCTCGCGCAGCGGGATGCCGAGCTTCTTGTAGGTCTCGAGAATGGCCGGATCGACCTCGTCGAGCGACTTCGGCGAGGCGCCCTTCTTCGGCGCCGCGTAATAGTAGAGGTCCTGATAGTCGATCGGCGGATAGTTGACGCGCGACCAGGTCGGCTCGGTCATGGTCTTCCAGCGGCGGAAGGCGTCGAGGCGCCATTCCAGCATCCATTCCGGCTCGTTCTTGCGCGCCGAGATGTAGCGGACCGTGTCCTCGGTGAGGCCCTTGGCCGGCTTGTCGACCTCCAGCTCCGTGACGAAGCCGTATTTGTACTCGGTCACGTCGATCGACTTGACCTGCTCGATGGTCTCCTGGACCGCTGCCATTTCTCAGTCTCCAGTGCGGGTTCAAGGCCCGCCGGTTTGGTCTTCGTGTTGCGGAACGCTTCAGGCGGCAGCCTTGGCGCTCCGATCGGGTTGCGCGGTCACGAGCTTTTCGTAGGCCGCGAGAAAGAGATCGATATCCGCCTCGGAGGTGGTCCATCCGAGCGAGGCCCGCAAGACCCCTGCACTCATGGCGGGGTCGATTTTCATCGCATCGAGCACATGCGAGCGCTTGACCTTGCCGGACGAGCAGGCCGAGCCGGACGAGAGCGCCGCCCCGGCGAGGTCGAGCTTGATCAGAACGGTCTCGGCCTTGAGGCCGGGCGTCGCGAAGGCGCTGGTATTGGGCAGTCGTGGCGCGGCCTGAGCGAAGATCGCGGTTTCCGGCGACAGTGCTGCAAGCCCTGCCTCCAGACGATCGCGTAGGCCAGAAATCCGTATGGCCTCCCCAGTCAGAGCCTTCCCGGCAATCTCAGCCGCCGCGCCGAAGCCGATGATTCCCGGCAGGTTTTCGGTTCCGGCGCGCCAGCCGCGCTCCTGCCCGCCGCCGCGCATCGGCTTGTCCGCGAGCTCGAGCGCGCCGGTGCGGAAGACGATCGCGCCGATGCCCTTCGGCCCGCCGATCTTGTGCGCCGAGAGCGTCAGCACGTCGGCGCCAAGCGCAGCGATATCGATGGCGATCTTGCCAGCCGCCTGCACGGCGTCGCTATGCATGAGGCCGCCATGGCGGTGCACGATCGCTGCCGCCTCGGCGACAGGCTGGATCACACCGGTCTCGTTATTGGCGAGATGGATCGAGACGAGTGCGCGGGCGCCGGGATTTTCGGTGACGAAGCGCGTCAGCCGCGCATCGAGCCAGGCGAGATCGACCAGCCCGTTCGCATCGACCGGGATCGCCTCGACGGCGGCAGCCGGGAAACGATGCCCCTCGCGCACGCAGGCATGCTCGGTCGCGCTGTGGAGCAGCAGCGTCGCGGGTGTCCGCACACAGTCGCGCCCGCCGTCGCAATCCATCAGGCCGGGCGAGAGCACCGCGACATTCGCTTCCGTGCCGCCGCTGGTGAAGACGACGTTGGAAGCCTTGGCGCCGACGAGCCTTGCGACCTGCTCGCGCGCCCGCTCCATGGCGGCGCGCGCGGCACGTCCTTCGCCATGGACGGAGGACGGATTGCCGGGCAGCGTCAGCGCATGCGCGACCGCTTCCACCACCTCCGGTCGCACCGGGGTCGTGGCATTATGGTCGAGATAGGCGCGTCCCGCCGTCACGATCCTGCCTGCTCCATCCTCGTCATCGGCGCCCACTGATACGAAATGCTTGAAATCGCACCTGTACGCCGTGCTATAGCCGCCCATCCGAACCGGCCGGAACGGTCGAAACGCGGTTCGCTCTTGCGATCCACCGTTTTGTTCTCGACTTGTTCACGGCTGTTAGAACTATTCTAAGCGCCCTTCATCTAGGGCGCGCATGGTGGCGCCGTCAAGGGTGGCCGGGTTTCGAGCAGGCATGCGCCCGCTTTCTGCCCGCCCGCGCCGGCGCTGCCCAAGAAGCGGTGAGACGATGCCAGAGGTTATCTTCAACGGGCCCGCAGGCCGGATCGAGGGTCGCTACCAGCA